>Ga0070698_100007234_pt1 | contig 12023 bp, 9 predicted proteins | sample KBSK1502metaG_FD_65477 | JGI IMG/M metagenome (GOLD analysis project Ga0070698, IMG submission 65477) | Corn, switchgrass and miscanthus rhizosphere microbial communities from Kellogg Biological Station, Michigan, USA - KBS K1-50-2 metaG | ecosystem: Host-associated > Plants > Roots >...
ACGGCGAGAACATCGTAAAGCTCGCAATCGAAGGACAGTGCAATGCCGTTGCCTCCACCTTGGGCGTGCTGGGCTCCGTGGCACGCAAGTACGCGCACAAAATTCCGTTCCTCGTGAAGATCAATCACAACGAACTGCTTACTTTTCCTAACAAAGCGGACCAGATTCTCTTCGGCGGCGTGAAGCAGGCATACGACATGGGCGCGGTGGCCGTCGGTGCCACGATTTATTTCGGTTCCGACCAGAGCGGGCGGCAAATTGTCGAAATCAGCCAGGCGTTTGCGCATGCGCACGAACTTGGCATGGCCACCGTCTTGTGGTGCTACCTCCGCAACAATGCCTTCAAAAAAGACAAGGACTATCACCTTTCCGCCGACCTCACCGGGCAAGCGAATCACCTGGGCGTAACGATTGAGGCCGACATCATCAAGCAGAAGCTCCCGGAAAACAACGGCGGCTACGCCGCCCTCAACATGGGCGATTCGAGCTACGGCAAATTCGACAAGCGGATCTACACCGAGCTTTCGAGCGATCACCCCATCGACCTCTGCCGCTACCAAGTCGTGAACTGCTACATGGGCCGCTCAGGGCTGATCAACAGCGGCGGCGCGTCCGGCGCGAACGATTTTGAAGAAGCGGTGACGACCGCGGTTATCAATAAACGTGCTGGCGGCACAGGCCTGATTTCCGGCCGCAAGGCGTTCCAGCGCCCGATGAAGGAAGGCGTGCAACTGCTCAACGCGATTCAGGAGGTCTATTTGAGTCCGGAAGTCACCATCGCGTAGGTGTTTTGAGCAAACGAGCCGTTCGTAACGCTCTGGCCTGGGCCGGCATTTTTGAGCTTTCTCCGCCCGGCACGACGGGATTGGTGTTCTTCTCGCGTTCGCACCAAGGCCTCGCCCGCTTCGAGCGGTGCTTCCCTTTTACTCCGCGATTGCAGCTCGCGAAACTCTCTCCATGGTTTTCGTTTCAGGAACACCCCTCTGCTCTATTCTGAAAATAACCGGATGAATGCGTCGTTGCTGGCGGAGGAAGAATCCGTGAAAAACTTTCCTGTGGCTGTCGGTGCGCTGCTGATTTTCGCATCCCTCTCGAGCTTTGCTCAAAACGCGGCAAGCGACGAAGGCGGCCGCGTGCTGGGCCTCGAAACCGCCTGGAATCACGCCATCGAAGCCAAGGACACCAAAGCCCTGGACATGCTGCTTGCGAACACCTTTATCGCCGTGGAGATTGACGGAAGCGTCTCCTCAAAGAGTGAATTTCTTGCCAGCATTAAAGCTCCGGAATATCAGCCTTCTCAGGCAGTAAACGAGCAGATCAACGTGCAGGTCTACGGCAACGCCGCCGCGGTCGTCGGAATATTCCGCATCAAGGGCACGGAGAAGGGCAAGCCCTACGTTCACCGCGAGCGATTCACCGACACGTGGATCAAGTACGATCAGACCTGGAAATGTGTCGCCAGCCAGTCCACATTGATCACCACCAAGTGAGCAACGTCCGACGGGATCGATGGCTGCCACCGGCAACCTTCGGCCGATGGTGAAAACCCGCCTTCAGACCGGTGCTTTCCCCTTGTACCGCCTGAATGGCACGAGGAATCCCGGCCGGAGCACCGGAGCCGCTCTCTTCGCCCAGCAAGCATTTCGTGCAACTATTTCACTACACCAGTATCAGACTGTGTGAAAGTGATGGGAGGCGAAATGGGTAACCGGCTGGCAGGAAAAGTGGCGGCGATCACAGGTGGAAGCCAGGGCATAGGTCTGGCGATTGCGCAGCGATTTGCCCAAGAAGGAGCGGATATCGCGTTCTGCTACCGGTCAAACAAGGCGGGCGCCGACGAAGTGGTGGCAAATATTAGAAAAACCGGGGGCCAGGTGGCAGGATTTCGGTACGACGTCAGCAGCGTCAGCGACGGTCAGAAATTTATCGCGGACACCGCGGAACAGTTCGGCAAAATCGACATCCTCGTCAATAACGCGGGACTTGAGCGCCGCGCCGACTTCTGGGATGCCACGGAAGCGGATTTCGACGCAGTGCTCAACGTGAACTTAAAGGGGCTGTTTTTCATCTCGCAGGCCTTTGTAAGAAATCGCATGGCAACGAAAAGCGGCGGAAAAATCATCAACATCAGTTCCGTCCATGAGGAACTTCCCTTCCCTCGTTTCGCCTCCTACTGCGCCAGCAAGGGCGGCGTGAAAATGCTGACTCGCAACCTCTCGATTGAGCTCGCTCCTCTGGGCATCACCGTCAATTCGATCGCGCCCGGAGCGATTGAAACTCCTATCAACAAGGATCTATTGAACGACCCTGCGAGGGTCGCCGCGTTGCTCGAAAATATTCCGCTGAAGCGTCTCGGTACACCTGACGACGTAGCGTCGATGGCCGTGTTCCTCGGCTCGGAAGAATCAAACTATGCCACGGGGACAACCTTCTTCGTCGACGGCGGGCTGACCTGGAATTACCAGGAGCAGTAAAGAAGTTCTGCCGGCTACGCGCGCGTAAGGGTCGCCGCCCGCGCGGCCTCCAGCAATTGCCTCGCGTTTTGCTTTGCCTCGCCGTGGCCGAAGACGGCATTTCCTGCGACCAACAATTCCGCGCCAGCACGCACAACGTCCGCAATCGTATCCATCGCGACTCCGCCATCGACTTCGATGCGAAAGTTCAAGCCGCGCTCTTCTCGAATTCGCGCCAGAGCTTCCATTTTCTTCAACGAATTGCGGATAAATTGCTGTCCGCCGAAGCCCGGATTCACGGACATCACCAGCACGTGATGCACGAGCTCGAGCACATCGGTCAGCGTGTCCACCGGCGTCGCTGGATTCAGTACCACGCCGGCCTGGCATCCGTGATCCATAATGTGGTGCAGGGTGCGATCGAGGTGCACGCACGCTTCCTGGTGCACGGAAATCCAGCTTGCGCCCGATTCGGCAAACGCCGGAATAAAATCATCTGCATTTTCGATCATCAGGTGGCAATCAAAAATCGTTTCGGGCAGCGCCTTGCGCAGCGACGCGACAACCGGCGGCCCGATTGTGATGTTCGGCACGAAGTGGCCGTCCATGATGTCCACGTGCAGGAGCGTGCCTCCACCGTCGAGTGCCTGCTGCGCGTGTCCAGCGAGATTCGCAAAATTCGCGGAGAGGATCGAAGGTGCGAGCTCAATCATGCGTGGCAAGAGATATGCTCCTGGACTCTGTCTTTGATTATACGTGGAACCCGGCTGTCAGTGCCTACCGCGGCTCCGATTCATGTGGCACGGAAAGCCCACGGCAGTGGCACGAGTTTGCGGCTGCTCGCTAGGCACAATTCCAGCGTGTGCATCAAGCGCAGTGCCTCCTCGTGACTTACAGGCGGCGAGGCCTGCCCTTCGATCGCATCGCGCACCTGCGCGTAAAAGTCGCGGTAATCGCCGCGCAACGTGGGCACCTTTTGATGAGTTAACTCACCACCCGCCCACAGGGTCATCGTGCCCCAATCTTTTTCGGGTTCCACTCCCCAATCCTTTCCGCTTGCTGGCTGGCCTGCGCGAAGCAGTGCTTCCTGCGGATCGAGCCCCTGTTTCACATAGACGCCCTGTGTCCCCTGAATGCGAAAGTGCGGCCGCGGATCAGGAGCCAGCATGCTGGCCGCGAGAATGGCGCGCAATCCGCCTTGGTAATAAAACGTCAGATCGAATGCATCGTCAGTGAGGCTCCCGTCGCGCTCCGTGCGGATGTCCGCAAGCACCTGTTCCGGCGGACCAAAAAGCAGTAGCGCCTGATCGACAAGATGCGGCGCAAGGTCAAAAAACAAGCCGGTGCCCGGCGCCGGCTTCTCCTTCCACGAATTTACGCGCACCTGCGGCCTGCAACGGTCAAAAGCCGACTCGAAACGAACCGTCTTCCCCAACGGCCCCTTGACGAGCAGCTCTTGCACGGTTCGAAAATCGCCGTCGAATCTACGATCCTGATATACCGTGAGCAGTCGATGTTGCCTGCGAGCGAGTTCAACGAGCTCGCGCGCCTCCGCAAGAGTATTGGTGAACGGCTTGTCCACAACAACGTGGCGTGCGGCCTCAAGGCAGTGCCTTGCAAACGGAAAATGCGTTTCATTCGGCGTGGCGATCACCACCAGCGAAACGGATTTGATCGCCAGCATGGCATCCAGGTCACGAACAATTTCCACGTCCGGGTAAATTTCCCGTGCGGAGTTTCCGCTGCGCTCGACGATCGCAGCCAGCCTCAAACCGGGCACCGCATGAATAATTGGCGCGTGAAACGCGCGTCCTGCAAGGCCGAAACCCACGACGCCGACGTCTATCATTCGAATCGTCCTCACTCGCAAAAATTCTTCCACACCGGCACACGTGAAGCGGCATTGCGCGGATGGTCAGTGCTCCTGCAAAATGCCATGATGCCCTCGGAAACGCAAACTCTCCCTGCCAGGGAAAAGTCGGTCCAGAATCTGATTTTCCTCCTTCTGTGCGGAGGCTTCGTCGTCAACGGAATCGTAATCACTTTCATCGGACCCATGATTCCTGTCCTCAAAGCCAAATGGCTGCTGAATGACAGCCAGGCTGGCCTTTTCTCCCTCGTGCAGTTTTCCGCATCGCTCACGGGAGTCTTGCTCTCGAGCGCTCTCGTCTCCGCGAAGGGATTCAAGCCTGCCATCACGCTGGGGCTCGCCATGTTGGGCATTGGATTCGCTCTACTGAACGCGCCGACGTTTGCTCTCGCGCTTGTGGCGAGCGGCATCTACGGCTTGGGCTACGGCTTAGCCACTCCGGGAACAAACTTGTGGGTGGGCGAATCCTACGGCCAGCGGCGCGCTACCGCTCTGAACATCATGAACCTCGCATGGGGAGCTGGCGCCATTTCCTCGTCACCGCTTGCGATGTTAACCGTGCGAACCGCGCGTGTCCCTCTGCTCCTCTACATCGTCGGGGCGATTTGCATGGCGCTGGCCGTCGCGCTGTTGCAAATGCCTTTCGGCAAGCCCCCGCGCGAAGAAGAGTCTTCCTCTGAAGGACGCCATTCCAAAACAGCCGGCCTTCAGGTCGCGGTCATGCTTGGAATTCTATTTTTCGTCTACGTCGGAACGGAAAATGGAATCTCCTACTGGGCCGCGGACCACGCGCGCAGAGCGGCAACCTGGAGCACCAATACGTTTACGCTCGCTCCGATGTTTTTCTTCGCCGGACTGCTCGGAGGTCGCGCAGCGGCAGCTGCCGTTCTGCTCCACGCAAAAGAAGTGCACGTCGCCGTAGGAGGAATTCTTCTTGCGGCAGCTGGCCTGTCTGTCTTTCTCATGGCGCACTCGCCTTTGGCGTTGTTTGGTGGCGCGCTGTTTGCAGGATTGGGCCTGGCAAGCGTCTATCCGATTTTCATCGCCTGGCTTTCCAAGTGGTTCGGAGCCCGCGCGCGCAAAGTGGGCGGCGTGATGTTCGCCCTAGCCGCCGGCGGCGCTTCGACCATGCCAACGCTGGTTGGCGTGGTCTCGCGATATTCCGCCAGCCTGCGCATCGGGCTGCTCGTGCCGCTCGTTGGTTGCGCGGTGATGCTTTGCATCATCGCGCTGCTTCGCCCGCAAATTCGCGATTGACTCGACGATTCTTGCGCCAGAGTGTTACGGCAGCCGCGTCATCTCCATCGCCCAGATCGCCGCAGGCCGCATGTACATAGACGCACGATAATTTCCGGTGATGTCCCAGGCTTCCGGCGTGCGGAACCAATAGCCCTTCGTTTCATAGCTCACGTGATAAATTCCCCACGCCGTTTGAAACCCCTCTTTTTTCATTCCTTCGCCGAGCATAAATCCCGCCAGCGCCAGCGTCGTACCGGTCCATACCTCCTGAACTTGCTCATTTGTCGTGATCAGCGTGCCATCCGCCGCGATACCGTTCACCGCGCCCATTTCGCCGTTGGCAAATTTCATCACGTTGTTGTCGTAGATGGTTTTCAGAGCCTTGCTACGCATTTCGCGCGGCACGATATCGCCAAGCCCGGTCATGTCCGCATACCACTGGCCGGCAAGTTGGTCGGCCTGAATGTTGTCCTTGTATTCGCTTTCCGTGTCGTAGCGGAAGTACGTTCCGTTCCACAGCTTGGCGATGTAGCTCTTCTGCCCCTTCGCGAAGAGTTCGTGGTAGTGCGCGGCCGCTTTCGCGTCGTCAAGGTCTTTGGCAATTTCTTCGGCAGCGCGCAATGAAGCCAGCCACAGACTCCCCGAATACGCGCTGTCGCCCCGCACCACCCATTCGTCGTACGTCTGATCCGGATAGCCATCGTTGTCCGGAATGCCATCGCCATCGCGATCAAATTTTCCCAGATACGCGAGCGCTTCCTGAATCGCCGGCCACGTGTAGCGCAAGAATTCCTTGTCTTTGCTTCCCGTCAGCACATAATCCCGGTAAATCATCAGCACAAATTTTGAATTCAGGTCCTTCCAGCCATTGGTGTCCTGCCAACCGAATTGGTTCACCTGGAAAAACGGATCTTCGGTCGGTACGCCCAGATCGTGCGGCACCGCGCCCTTGGTCTTGCGCTCGCGGAACGTTGGCTTACCGGAGTGAATCGATTTCCAGACCCACACCATACGTTCGCTCAGATCTTTCGGCACGGTGTCCGCAAAATCGCGCATGACCTGCTTATCGATATCCGGCCAGAATTTTGCAAGCGGCATCGAGCCATAAAACCGCACATCCAACGTCTCATAATATGGATAATCAAAGCATTCCATGAACGAATAGGTTGAAGGCGTTTTTGCATCTGCGCCAACCGGGCGTCCCCAGAACGAACCGCCGTCGGCAAGAACATAAAGCTCATTGAAGAGCATTCCCCGATACCACAGCGGTTTCGATTCGTCGGCCACGTAAGGAGCCTGCCACGCGTCAATCGCTTCGCTCCATTTTTTCGCGTTCTGCAGCCCATCGCGGGCGATCGTCCACGCATTCCCGCCATTCGTCCCGTAAAAATCGGTGTAGCGCCGGTTCCACTTTCGCCCGGAGCCAAACTCCGTTACGGGCAGATCCCAGGCGATGACCATCGGCACAATTCTCTTTTCGCCCGGCTCCAGCGTGAACTTCACCGCAATCGCGCCCGCCAGCGGCTCACCGCTGCTGAGCCACGGCGCATTGGTATTCGATAGAGTGCCGTCTTTTGCGAAGGTGTTCCACACTTCGCTGCCGTCCCCTTGTGGCGAATACGTCGTCACATAGGACACCTCGACTCCCGGTGATTGCAGCGCCGCAATGGTCATCTGACCGTCCCAGGCGTTCGGCTCTTTTCCGCCGCGATGACGCTCGAACATCACGCCCTTCATCATTTCCTCGCCAAGATGCTCGGAGTTGTAGCGGTCAAAATTTCCCTCGTTCAATCCGGCGCGAAAATCGCGGCCGTAACCACGGTTCCACCCAAGCATATTCGTCCACGAAAGCAGCACGCTGACCGTGATTTTCCTTTTGGTGGGATTCTCCGCGTGCCAGCGGTAGACCGCCACCGGGTAGCTCGACTCTTTGTAATTGTCGGGAAGCACCGGCGAGAACTGCTCGAGAGTCACATGCGCGGGGAATTTTTCCCAGCGATAGTCGAACCACGACTTCGGATAGAGCGCCGCGTACTCTCCGGCGCCAACCGGATAATCCCAGCTCCAGCTTTTCAGCGAATTGCCTTCAGGATGCCCGGCAAACAGAGCTTTCGCCACGCCACTTGTTTCGCCTTCCGCTTTCTGAAACATTAGAAACTGGTTTGCGTAGACGGTCTGAAACCTGTGCACACCGGGTTGCAAGTGCCATCGCGAAAAATCGCCACGATAGCTGCGCGAAAAGGTTCCCGCACCGAAGCCGCCAACCGGCGCACCCTGCCAATAGCCGTCATCGATGTGTCCCGGCCCCAGCGCCGGTTTGCTTGTGCCCGCCTGAGGCAGGGGCTGACCGATCGGGCGCCTCCACGCAGCCTTTGGAATGTCGTCGCCAAACGCGGGAAAAACACAGCAGAGCAGGAGCACGCCACCCGCGGCAGCGAGCGCTCGACGAGACATCATAGGGCCTCCCGACAAGACAAAGGGCAGCCCTGAAAGCTGCCCACGGTAAACCGCAAACTTTCCAGCGATACTATAGAAAATCGTTATTCTATGCAACTCTAAACTCTCCGCTTTTGCCTCAGGTTGCACAAAAATATCCGTTTCGATCCGCCAGGTGGGCCTTTCGATTTGCCGCCAACACCCCTGCGGGTTATCCTCTCCCGCGTGCGCAAAACTTCCGCTCAGTCTTCGCCCACCACCGGCCTGCTTTTGGGCCTGGTTCTAACGCTGGCGGCCGTCCTCGTCTATTCCTTCTATACCCGCTCTCAGCTCGCAGGCCTGCGCACCCTGCAAAGCGATATGGTGGACCGCGATCGCCGTGACTCTTTGCAGTTGCTGCGCGTGCAAAATGATCTGAACTCCCTCGGCCTCGCCATGCGGGACATGCTTGACTCTCGCGAGCCGTATCCGCTCACTGCCTGGAGTGCGCAGTTTCAGAGAATCCGCGAAGACCTGAACGCCGCGCTTAAATTGGAGGAACATTTCTCGCCCGCCACCCGCACCACGGATCAGCGCCAATTCCTCAGCCAATCGCTCGCCCAGTTCTGGGCTGCCGTGGACCGCATGTTCGACCTGGCCAGCTCAGGAAAGGAAAAGGAGGCCCGCGACCAGATCCAGTTCACGCTGCAGGCCAGGCAAGCCGCGCTCAGCACTGCGGTATCGCGATTGCTCGTGCAGAACAATGAAGGCGAAGAGCAGGCCGCCGATCAAATCGCCAAAATCTATGACGGCGTTCAGCGTCAACTCTATCTGCTTCTCGGAGCAACGCTTGTCGCCATCGTTCTCACCAGTCTCTACCTCATCTTCGCAAACCGCAAAATTTTCGCGCGGATCGAACTTCTTTCCGCGCAACGCAGCGAGCTTGCTCAAAAATTGATCCACACTCAGGAATCCACGTTGCGTCATATTTCCCGTGAGCTTCACGACGAATTCGGCCAGGTCCTCACCGCCATCGGTGTTTTGCTCGGCCGTGCGGGCAAGCAGGTTCCTGAGGCAGCTCCGCTGCACACCGACTTGAGAGAAGTCCGCGAAATCGCGCAGTCCACGCTCAACAATATCCGCAGCCTCTCGCAGGCTCTGCATCCGGTGTTGCTTGAAGAGGCCGGTCTTGAAAGCACGCTCGATTGGTATATTCCTACCGTAGAGCGCCAGATGGGCTTGTCGCTCCATTATGAAAAGTCGGGAACGCCTTTCGGCGTAGAATCGGGAGCGGGCGTGCAGGTTTATCGCATCGCCCAGGAAGCGCTCAACAATGTCAGCAGGCATGCGGGAGTTCAGGAAGCATGGGTGCGGCTGATGTACAGGCCGGACGCATTGGTTCTTGAAGTGGAAGATCATGGCAAAGGCATTTCCGCGCAAAAAGACGAACGCGGCATCGGGCTGGTGGCCATGCGCGAGCGCGCCGAATTGATTGACGGAAATATCGAATACCTGCAGGCTGACGGGCATGGCACTCTGGTGCGCATGATCGCCCCGCGGGAAAAAGTGGAATCTCATGGCGGATAAGATCAGCGTTCTGTTAGTCGACGATCACGCGCTCGTGCGCCGCGGCTTTCGCCGCATGCTCGACGACGATGAAACGCTCGAAGTGGTCGGCGAAGCCAGCAACGGCGCGGAAGCGGTGCGGCTCGCCGAAAAATTGCATCCTGCGGTTATTGTGATGGACTGTGCGCTGCCGGAAATGACCGGCCTCGAGGCCACTCGAAGAATTCTCGAAGCGCATCCCGGAATCGCAATCCTCATGCTCAGCATGCATTCTGAAGACACCCTGGTCCGCCAGGCCCTTGACGCCGGTGCGCGCGGCTACGTGCTGAAAAACGCGATGGATCTGGACCTTGCAAGCGCCATCAAAAACGTGGCCGCGGGCAAATCCGTGATCGATCCGCAAGTGCAACGCTCCGAATCGCTCAAAGGCGAACGCGACGCCGCTCTTACCGGCCGGGAACTCGAAATTCTGCAGCACATCGTTGCCGGCAAATCGAACAAGGAAATTGCTTCCGAGCTCGATTTGAGCGTGAACACCGTTTCCGTGCACCGCGCAAACATCATGGATCGTCTCGGAATTCACAAGACCGCGGAACTCGTCGTATACGCTATTCGGAACGGGCTGGTGAATCTGCCGTGAATCGGCGCTTCTTCCTGGGATCCAGCGCAGGTGCCGGCCTTGTCGCGTTGTTACCTCGTTGGGCGATGGACGCAGAAGCTGCAGTCGACCCCTCCTTCCAATTGAAAGATGTCACCGCGCAGGCAGGAATCGATTTTCGTCACAACAGTGGCGCGTACGGCGGAAAATTCCTCCCGGAAACGCTTGGCTCCGGCTGCGCTTTTCTCGACTATGATGCTGACGGCTACCAGGACATCTTGCTCGTAAATTCGATGGACTGGCCCGGACACAAGCGCGGGCGTTCGACGCTCAAGCTCTACAAAAATAACCGGAACGGAACGTTCTCCGACGTCACTCGAGCCGCAGGTCTCGATATCGAACTCTACGGAATGGGAGCCGCAGTCGGCGATTATAACAACGACGGGTTCCCCGACATCCTGATCACCTGCGTCGGCCAGAATCGCCTTTTTCGCAACACCGGCAAAGGCACATTTCAGGACGTCACGAAGTCGAGCGGGCTAGCCGGTCGCCAGGCCTTCAGTACCTCGGCGCTTTGGTTTGACTACGACCGCGATGGCCATCTCGACCTTTTCGTCTGCAATTACGTAAACTGGTCGCCCGAACGCGACGTCTTCTGCAGTCTTGACGGAAAAAATAAATCCTATTGCACACCCGAAGCGTACCGAGGCGAAACCTGCTGGCTCTTCCGTAATCGCGGCAATGGCACCTTTGAAGACGTGACCGCAGCCAGCGGAGTTTTTGATACCAGTTCGAAATCCCTCGGCGTAGCCATGCTCGATTTCGATCAGGACGGTTGGCCGGATCTGTTTGTCGCCAACGATACGCAGCCCAATAAGCTTTACCGCAATTTGCGCAATGGAAAATTCAAGGACGCAGCCGTCGAAGCCGGCCTGGCCTTCAGCGCCGAAGGCAAAGCCCGTGCCGGAATGGGCGTGGACGTCGGTGACTTTGAGAATTCCGGCCGCCCCGGCATCGCCATCACCAATTTCGATAACGAAATGGTCGGTCTGTATCGTTCGCCTTCCGCCGGACAATTCGACGATCTCTCGCTCTCCGCAGGAGTGGGCGGTCCTTCCAAAACCACCCTGGGGTTCGGTTGCGGCTTCGCCGATCTTGATCTCGATGGCCGCCTCGACCTAATCGTTGCCAATGGCCATATTGACGACACCGTGCGCAACATTCGCGGCAATGTAGGCTACGCACAGCCTCCGCATCTTTTCCTGAATCTTGGCAGGGGAAAATTTCAGGATGTAGCCAGCACCTCGGGCGGTGACTTTGCCGCTCCGCGGGTGGGCCGCGGACTCGCCTTCGCCGACTTCGATCGCGACGGCGACGTGGACTTATTGCTCACCACCAATAACGGCCCGGCCTATCTCTTTCGCAACGACGTTCGTTCCGGAAACCGCTCGCTGCGCGTGCATCTCACCGGAAGGAAATCCAATCGCGACGCCATCGGCGCGGTTGTCAGAATCCATCACGGCGGCGAAAGCCAGATGCGTACCGTGCGCGGCGGCTCGAGCTATCTCTCGCAATCCGAGCTAGCCCTAACCTTCGGCGTCGGCAAAGCCGACCGCGTCGACCGCCTGACGGTCGAGTGGCCGAGCGGAGCCACTCAGGAATTTAAGGAAATTGCCGCCGGAGGGGCCTATGAAATAAATGAAAGTAAAGGACTTACCAAAGGAAGCTAAATCCTAGTATGTTTCCATTATTGTGCGCTCGCGTGTGCGTCTCTATAAACGGTTTCAACAGTGTAATTTGCGCTGCCCGATGGAACGCGTTTCAGGACACCTCGCGAGCACCCCTTAAGGACGCGGTCGGATACCCCAAACGAATCCGGCCG
>Ga0070698_100007235_pt1 | contig 12022 bp, 6 predicted proteins | sample KBSK1502metaG_FD_65477 | JGI IMG/M metagenome (GOLD analysis project Ga0070698, IMG submission 65477) | Corn, switchgrass and miscanthus rhizosphere microbial communities from Kellogg Biological Station, Michigan, USA - KBS K1-50-2 metaG | ecosystem: Host-associated > Plants > Roots >...
CCGGAACTCGGCGGCGGTGATCGACGCCGACGGATCGCTGCTCGGCGTCTATCGCAAGATGCACATCCCGGACGACCCGCTCTTCTACGAGAAGTACTACTTCACGCCCGGCGACGGGCACCTCGACTATCACGGCGAGCGGCCGGGCGAGGCCAACGGCTTCAAGGTGTGGAAGACGCGCTACGCGACCATCGGCGTGCTGATCTGCTGGGACCAGTGGTATCCGGAAGCCGCGCGCATCACGACGCTGCTCGGCGCGCAGGTGATCTTCTATCCCACCGCCATCGGCTGGCACCCGGCGGAGAAAGACGAATGGGGCGCGGCGCAGGTCGAAGCCTGGCGCACCATCCAGCGCGCTCATGCGATTGCCAACGGCGTCTACGTCGCGTCGCCCAATCGGATCGGCCACGAGGATGAACCGGGCACCAACGGCATCACGTTCTTCGGCCACTCGTTCGTCGCGGATCCGTTCGGACGCTACGTCGCGGAAGCCGGCGAGCAGGAAGAGGTCGTGATCGCGCGGTGCGATCCGGCGCTCATCGAGTCCGTGCGGCGCAACTGGCCGTTCCTCCGCGACCGCCGCGTCGACGCCTATGGTCCGATCCTGAGCCGCTATCTCGCGTGAACCTCCGTCTCCGCATGCCGGCCGAATGGGAGCCCCACCGGGCCACCTGGATCGCCTGGCCCCATCACGAGCCCGACTGGCCGGGCAAGCTCGGTCCCATCCCGTGGGTCTACGCGGAGATCGTTCGCATCCTCGCCGCCCACGAGCAGGTCGACATCCTCTGCCACGACGAATCGGTGATGACGGACGCGCGCACGGCGATCGAGGCGCACGGTGCGCGCCTGGATCGTGTCCGCCTCAACGTCGTGCCGAGCGATCGCGCCTGGCTTCGCGATTCCGCGCCGACCGGCGCGATCGACGAGAACGGCGCGGTCGTCCTCGTCAACTGGGCGTTCAACGGGTGGGCGAAGTACGACAACTGGACGCGCGACGTGCTCGTCGGCGACGCGATCGCGCGCATCACCGGGCTGCCGCGCGTCGAGCCGCGGCGCGCGGACGGCGAGCGCGTCGTGCTCGAGGGGGGCGGCATCGAGGTCAACGGCGACGGCCTGATGCTCGTCACCGAGGAGTGGCTGCTCAGCGGCGTGCAGGTCCGCAACCCGGGGATGACGCGCGAGGAGTACGAACGCGTCTTCGCCGAATGGCTCGGCGTCACGCGCACGATCTGGCTCGGCGAAGGGTGCGTGGGCGACGACACGCACGGCCACGTGGACGACGTCGCCCGGTTCGTCGCGCCGGACACGATCGTGCTCGCGGTCGAAGAGGATCCCGCCGACGACAATCACGCGCGCTCGATCGACAACGTGAAGCGCCTCGAGCGCGAGTCAGCGGCGAGCGGGCGGCCGCTGCGCGTGGTCAGGCTTCCCTTTCCGCGGCCGGTCGTGATGAACGGCGAGCGGCTGCCGGCCAGCTACGCCAACTTCTACATCGCCAACGGCGTCGTCATCGTGCCGACCTTCAACGACCCGAACGACCGCATCGCCCTCGGCACACTGGCCTCGCTGATGCCCGGGCGTCATGTCGTCGGCATCCATGCGGTCGATCTGGTCTGGGGGCTCGGGACGCTGCACTGCCTGACGCAGCAGGAGCCGGCAAGGTCCGCCTAAAGGCGGACTCCACCGCCATCCCGGTGGAGTCCGGCTTCGGCCGGGCCAGACGAGTGCCGCATCCGCACGCCGGTTTGCCCACCTGTGCGCCCGCGCACGAGTTTTTCCCACTTTCACACGGATTCGCTGTTGTCGAGCCGGAACGGAAGCTGCACAATCCGCACGGCTCTCCCAGTCGACATATGCGCATCCGAACCCGGCTTCTTGCCTTTGCCCTCGTGAGTGTGTTCCTCGTGTTCGCGGCCGGCTATCTCGGCATCGCCAACGGCCGCCGCGTCCGCGAAACGCAGCGCGATACCGTCCTCAATTCCGGCCCCGTCATCCAGCAGCTGACGACGATCAAGTTCTCGGGGCTGCGCATCATCTCGGCGGCCACCGACTACGGCCTGTTCCGCCTCGAGGACCCTGTCCGCAACGCCGCGCGGATGCGCGACGAGGAAGGCGAAATCCTCGAGGCGACGCGCGCGCTGAACGACAACCTGGACAAGACGCGCGTGGTCTGGGAGCGCGCGGGATGGGATCGAGCGGAGATCGAGCAGATGCGGCGCGCCAGCGATCGCATCAAGGCGCTGAGCCTCGGCATCCGCGCCGACGGCGGACGCGGACCCTCGATCGTCGAACGTCACCAGGAGTTCGACGCCGCGCAGCGTGACTTCGTCCAGCTCGTGGACGCCATCACGAGCGAGCGCCGTCAGATCCTGCTGGCGCAGAACGCCGCGCTGGCGGACGCGACGGGGCGCGCCATCAACCTGAGCGTCGCGGGGCTCGCGGCCTGCGCGCTGTTCATCCTGATCGGCGCGGTGGTGATGGGCCAGTCCATCGCCCGCCCGCTGCGCATGCTGCAGCGGGGCGCCATCCGGATTGGCGCGGGCGACTGGAACACGATGATCGCGCTCGACCGCGGCGACGAGGTCGGCGAGCTCGCCCACAGCCTCAACCAGATGGCCGCGGACCTGAAGACGCTGCACATCGAGCGCGACGAAGCGACCGCGGCGCTCGTCCAGGCGAAGGAGTCGGCCGAGGACGCCAACCGCGCGAAGAGCGAGTTCCTCGCGAACATGAGCCACGAGATCCGCACGCCGATGAACGGCATCATCGGCATGACGGAGCTCGCGCTCAACACCCCGCTCAGCGCCGTCCAGCGCGACTACCTGGAGACCGTCCAACGGTCGGCGGAGATGCTGCTCGTCATCCTCAACGACGTCCTCGACTTCTCGAAGATCGAAGCGGGCAAGCTGCACATGGAGTCGATCGAGTTCTCCGTGCGCCAGATGCTCGACGAGACGCTCAAGCCGTTCGCGCTCCGCGCGCACGAGAAGCAGTGCGAGCTGATGGTGGACGTCAAGCCGTCGGTTCCCGACGCGCTCGTCGGCGATCCGCTCCGTCTCCGCCAGGTGCTCGTCAACCTGGTGAGCAACGCGATCAAGTTCACCGATCGCGGTGAAATCGTGGTGCGCGTCGAACGGACGCGGGGGCGCGAGGACGACCGCGCGGCGGTGTGCTTCAGCGTCACCGACACCGGCATCGGGATCTCGCGCGAGAAGCAGGCGTCGATCTTCCGCGCCTTCACGCAGGGCGACGGCTCGACGACGCGCCAGTACGGCGGCACGGGCCTGGGCCTGACCATCTGCCAGCAGCTCGTCGAGCTGATGGGCGGCCGCATCTGGGTTGAAAGCGAGCCGAGCCAGGGCAGCGCGTTCCACTTCGTCGTCACGCTTCCGATCACGCGGTCGGTGACGCCGCAGTTCCTTCCGCAGGCCGACGAGCTGGTGAACATGTCCGCGGTGATCGTGGACGACAACGCGACGAACCGGCGCATCCTCGTCGAGCTGTTGTCCAGCTGGGGAGTCCACGCGGTTGCGACCGCCGACGGCGCCGAGGCGGTGCGTGCGGCGGAGGCGGCGGTGCGGCCGTTCTCGTTCGCGCTCGTCGACATGAACATCGCCGGCAGTTCCGGCGTGGACGTCGCGTCGGCGCTTCGCCAGTCGAAGAACGGCGCGGCGACGCCGATCCTGCTGCTCACGTCGGCCGATCAACCGGCCGACCGCGCGAATACGCCGGCGGTCAACGGGTTCCTGGTGAAGCCGGTCGGGCAGAAGGCGCTGCTCGACGCGATTCGCCGCCTCGTCGGCGCGCGCCTGACCGTCGATCAGGAGCCCGCCGCGCCGGCGGTCACGCCGACGCGCGCCGCGCGCCGCCTGCGCGTGCTCGTCGCCGAAGACAACCCGGTGAACCAGAAGCTCGCCCAGCACCTCCTCGAGCGGCGCGGCCACACGCCGATCCTCGTCGGCAACGGGCGCGAAGCCGTCGAGACGATCCTCAACGACCGCTTCGATCTCGTGCTGATGGATCTGCAGATGCCGGAGATGGACGGCTTCGAGGCGACCGCGTCGATCCGCGCGCGCGAGCGGACGGCGGGCACGCCGCGCGTGCCGATCATCGCGCTCACGGCGCACGCCATGCAGGGCGATCGCCAGCGCTGCCTGGACGCCGACATGGACGGCTACGTCGCCAAGCCGATCAAGCCCGTTGAGTTGTTCGAGGTGATCGATCGCGTCATCGCCGCGAGCACGGCGGTCGCGGTTTAGAGCCGGCGGGTCCGCGAAAATCCGGCGGGTCCGCGAAAATGTGGTGATCGGAATTTTCGCGGGACCCGCCCTACCTACGTAGGCCGGGTCCCGGCGAGCCCCGCCTAGTTGATCGCGAAGCAGTACAGCAGCCCCGCGCCGCCCGTCTGCACCAGCTTCGGCTGGCTGCAGCCAGCGGAGCCGTGCGCCGAGTTCCACGACGAGTTGTTGCCACCCTGCTTGTCCGCGTGACCGAGCTGTACCGAGCCGGTCTCGGCGTTGCTCGTGTAGTTGTTGCAGGTGTGGTCGGCTTCATCCGGAAACGCGGTGCCGTCGGGACGCGAGCCGGTGAGGATGTCGTGCTGATTCGGCATGTCGCCGACGCCGTTGGTAACGGCCCCCTTGTCGTTCAGGGAAATCTGCTTGCCGAGCGCGTTCCCTATGCGAGCCTGATCGATCGTGTCGCCGTGCAGAATGCCGAGGTCGCGCGCGACCATCTGGCCGCGCTGGTTGTACCAGGGACCGGTGCCGATGCGATCACGCGCGTTGACCGCGGGCATGCCGTTCTTCGCCTGCTGGCTCAGGTACGCGTGCCAGGTCACGCCGCCTCGACCTGCCGCCGCCCCCATCTGCTGGCAGTACGCATCCGCGCCCGCGAGGCCGCCGTAGTTCGCGCCATCGCCCTTCGGCGCGCTCGTGATGAAAAACGACATCGGCATCGCCGGCGCAGCGGCGCGCCCGCCCTGTCCACCACCGCCGCCAGCGGGAGCGCCACCGCCGCCTCGCTGCCCGCCACCCTCGCGGCCCTGGGCGAAGGTGCCTGTCGTGGCGAGCGCCGACAGCGCGAGCGCCGCAAGCATCAGAGTTGTCTTACGCATCGAGCTTCTCCTTCCGAGTGAAGTGTGTCTGGAGTCGTTCGCGTTGCCGGACCGAAAGGGTAACACAAGCGTGCCCCCGGCGCGGCTGCGCTGTCTAGCGAAACCGCTCGTGGATCGCCGCCGCCGCCGCGCGGGCGCCGCCTTCCGTACGCACGATCGCCGAAACCTCGGACGCGCGCGCCGCGACATGTTTGTCGCTCAGCAGCCGTTCGAGCTCACGCGCGACACGCGCGCCGCGATACGACCGCGGCAGCAGCGTCCGCGCGACGCCGAGCCTTCTCACACGCGCGGCGTTGTCGGGCTGATCGTGCGCGTGCGGCACGACGAGCATCGGCCGCCCCGCTCGCAGCGCCTGCGCGAGCGTTCCCGCGCCGCCCTGGTGCACGACCGCCGCGGCGCGCGGAAAGAGCGACTGATGCGGCGCGCGATCGACGAGCAGCACGCCGGGCGGCAGCGTCGCGCGCGGGCGGTTCTGCTCGAAGCCGCCCGTCAGCAGCACCGCGCGGATGCCCAGCCGCCCGACCGCGTCGACGCTCTCCTCGTAGAACCGCCCAGCCGCCGCCACCGCCGACGTCCCCAGCGTGAAGACCACCGGCGGCGGCCCCGCGCTCAGGAACGCGTCGAGGGCCGGCGGCAGCTCCTCGGGCCCGTTGTAGAAAACGAATCCGGTCACCGTCACGTTTACCGGCCAGTCCGGCTGCGGCTCGGCCATCACCCCCGAGAACAGCGCGAGCGTCAACGCCGGCGAGAACTGTCCTTCGAACAACGGATGCCCGCCCGGCGGCAATCCGAGCTCGTACCGCAGGTCGAACACCGGCCTCATCCATCCCTGCGTGCTGCGGCGTACGACGCGCGCGATGACTCGCCCGTACCACGGACCGACGCGCGCCAGGTGCGCGAGGAACGGCGCCGGCGGCAGAACCGGAATGTCGGTCGGCGAGAAGAACGACATCGGCGCGAGCACGGTCGACACCCACGGCAGCCCGCGCTCCTGCGCCACCACCGGCGCCGCGAACGTGATCGGATGCGTCACCATCAGATCCACGTTGCCGGCGGCTGCGTCGAGCGCCGCGTAATCGTCGCGCAGCGACGGCATCAGGATCTCCTTGAGGAGCACGTCGGATCCGCGTGCCGGATCCATCACGCGCGCAATCAGCGCGCGGTCGTCCGGGTCGATGACCGGTCCAGCCGGATGGAATTCGAAACCGAGCGACTCGATGAGTGAGCGATAGAACTCCGCCATCGCGACGATCGGCCGATGGCCGCGCTCCCTCAGCGCGAGAGCGAGGCCGACGTACGGGTAGACGTCGCCGTACGATCCCCAACTCGTGATCAAAATGCGCACACGTCCTTCTCATTCTCGCCCCATCACACGATGGTGCTGTGGCGGGAATGTGAAGGTGCGTCACTCTTGCTGCGTCGCGGCGAAGACCGCCGTCCCTAAATGCGCGCAAAGAAGAAAGGGCCGCGTGAAGACGAGGTGGACCGCCGTTTGCGCTCGGCTCGCGCATGCGTGCCAGCGCCTTACTAGTGGTCTGCGTTTTCGCAACCTTTTGTCTTCCTGCCTGTTCCGCGCCGGCGGCCGCCGCGAAGCCGCCGCACGAGATTCCGGATCCTCCGCAGGACGGCCTCATTCATGTCCGCGAAGCATCGCGTCCCTTCATCGTCACTGAAACGGTGTCGGGCGCGCGGAGCAGCGAGTCGATCACCGCGCCGGCACGTGTCGACTTCCGCGACGGGGCCGTCTCCCAGCTCGGCACGCCGCTCGACGGCCGCATCGTGAAGGTCAACGTCCAGATCGGACAGCGCGTCAGCGAGGGCGATCAGCTTCTGACGCTCGACTGCCCCGACGCCGCGCAGATGCGCGCCGCAGTGGAATCGGCAACGGCCTCGTTGCGCGAAGCGCGAAGCGCGCTGGATCGACAGAACCGGATGCTGCGGCAGGGCGTCGGCACGGAGCGCGATCGCATTGCAGCCGAGACGCGCGTCTGGGAGCTCCAGGCGGAAGGCGTGCGCGTCCTGGCGGACGTCGCGTTCATCGGCATGGGCACCGGCACGGGCGTCGTCCTGCGGTCGCCCATCAACGGCATCGTCATCAGCCGGCGCGCGAACGTCGGCATGACGGTGCAGAAAGGCAGCGAGCCGATCGTCGAGATCGGGGACCCGTCGGCGATCTGGATCGTGGCCGACGTGTTCGAACGCGACCTCGCGCTCGTGCGCGAGGCGGCGCGCGCCCATGTGGCGCTCTCGTCGCTCAACGGCATGCTCGAGGGCCACGTGGCATCGGTGGGCTCGGTCGTCGCCTCGGGTCTTCGCACCGCGCCGGTCCGGATTGCGGTCGAACATCCGCCTTCGGAGCTGCGGCCCGGGATGTACGGCCGGGTGCAGATCGATGGCGCCTCGAGCAACCTGACGCTCCCCACCGAAGCGATCCTCATCAAGGACGGCAAGGAGTCGTTCGTCTACGTGGAGATGAACCGGCTCACGTTCGCCCGGCGTCCCGTTGTCGTCGCCCAGCACAGCGACGATGGACGGGTCCGGATCGTGTCCGGCATCTCACCGGGCGACAAGGTGGTCGTGCGCGGCGCCCTGCTGCTCGACGGATCCGCCGACCAGCTCCTGTAAGGGCAGAGGGGGATCCGTCCGTGCTGCGCCGTCTCATCGAATTCTGCGTCAGGAAACGCCTGCCCGTGCTGGCCATCACGGCGGCCATCGCCGCGTACGGCGTCAAGGCCTACCTCGATCTCCCGATCGAAGCGTTTCCCGACGTCACCAACCTGCAGGTGCAGGTGATCGCGCAGCTGCCGGGCCTGGCGCCCGAGGAGATCGAGCGCCAGGTCACGGTGCCCATCGAGCGCGTGCTCAACGGCACGCCGCAGATGGTGCTGATGCGCAGCGAAAGTCTCTTCGGGCTCTCGCTCGTCACCTTGACGTTCGATGACGACGCGGATTCGTTCCGGTCGCGGGCGATCGTCACCGAGAAGATGCAGGCAGCGGACCTGCCGGAAGGCGTCGAGCTGAAGCTCGCACCCGACGCGACGCCGCTCGGCGAGGTCTACCAGTTCCACGTCGTCAGCGACCGGCACACCGACGAGGAGACGCGGTCGGAGCTCGAATGGACGATCTCGCGCATCCTGCGGCAGGTGCCCGGCGTCGCGGACGTCGTCACCTTCGGCGGGTACCTGAAGGAGATTCACGTCGAAGTCGATCCGTCGCAGCTGCTCGCGCACGACCTGACGACGGCGGACGTCACGAACGCGCTCGCGCAGTCGAACCGCAACGTCGGCGGCGGCTTCCTGCAGCACGGTGACCAGCAGCTGACGATTCGCGGCGTCGGGTACCTGCTCAACCCGCGCGACGTGCGGGCGGTCGTGCTCAAGAGCGAGAAGGGGACGCCCGTGACCATCGGGGACGTCTCGCGCATCACGCTCTCGCACCAGCCGCGCCTCGGCAACGTCGGCTACAACCTGGACACCAACGTCGCCGAGGGGTTCGTGCTGATGCGCCGCGGCGAGAACCCGAGCCGCGTCCTCGACGGCGTGCACGAGAAGGTCGACGAGCTCAACGCGAACATCCTGCCGAAGGGGATGCGCATCGAGCCGTTCTACGACCGCACCACCCTCGTCGAGCACACGCTCTCGACGGTGCACCACAACCTGCTCTTCGGCGCCCTGCTCGTCATCTCGGTCGTCTGGCTGTTCCTCCGCAGCTTCAAGTGCTCGCTGATCGTGGCGTCGGTCATCCCGCTCGCGCTGCTGGTCGCCTTCATCGGGCTGACGTTCATCCACCTGCCCGCGAACCTGATCTCGATGGGAGCGGTGGACTTCGGCATCCTCGTGGACGGCGCGGTCGTGCTCGCAGAGAACGTGCTGCACGAGGCGCAGGCGCAGAAGCCGAAGCGGCGGCGCGACCTGCTCGCGCTCATCATCCACTCGGCGATCGACGTGGCGAAGCCGACGTTCTTCGCCATGGCGATCATCATCGCGGCGCTCATCCCGGTGTTCACGCTGCAGCGCGTCGAAGGGCGCATCTTCCGCCCGCTCTCGCTCACCTACAGCTTCGCGCTGCTTGGCGCGCTCGTCTTCGCGCTGACGATCGTGCCGGCGCTCTGCGCGCTCGTCCTCCGGGTGAAAGACACCGAGGTGAAGGAGCCGGAGCTGCTCGTCCGGATGCGGGGCGCCTACACGCGCGCGATCGCCTGGCTGATCGGCCATCGGCTCGTCGTCGCGGCTGGCGTGGCCGTGCTGCTGATCGTGACCGCGATTGTCGGCGCCAGGCTCGGAAGCGAGTTCCTTCCCGAGCTGGACGAAGGCGACCTCGTGATTTTCGTCGAGATGCCGCCCAGCATCGCGCTCGATCGCGGCACCGATGTGCTCGCCGACGTCCGCCGCCGCCTCCTCAAGTTCCCGGAAGTCCTCGAGACGATGAGCGAGCAGGGGCGGCCCGAGGACGGCACCGACGATGAAGGCGTCAACATGAGCGAGACGTTCGTGCATCTCGCGCCGAAGGAGCAGTGGCGTCGGGGCGAGGACAAGGACTCGCTCGTCGAGGAGATGCGCGCCTCGCTCACGGAGATCCCGGGCGTCAGCTACAACTTCTCGCAGCCCATCAAGGACAACGTCGAAGAGGCCGTGAGCGGCGTGCGCGGCCAGGTCGTGCTGAAGGTCTTCGGGACCGACCTCGACGCCATGAAGGCGACGCTCGAGAAGTGCGTCGCCTCGCTCGGCAAGGTGCCGGGCGTCGTCGATCTCGGGCTCTATCGCGACGCGAGCGTCCCGCAGCTGCAGATCGTGCTCGACCGCGGCGCGCTCGCGCGCGCCGGCATCGGCGTCGGCGCGGCGCAGGACGTCGTCCGCACGGCGCTCGGCGGCGACGTGCCGACCGAGTACTGGCAGAACGAGCGGCCCGTGCCCGTCCGCGTCATCTTTCCGCAGGCAGAACGGGACGACGAGGAGCGGATCGGCAACATCCTCGTGCCGGCCGCGGACGGCGGGCACGTGCCGCTGCGCGAGGTCGCCCGCATCGACAAGGCGATGGGCAAGGCGGCGATCAACCGGGAGTCGAACAGCCGCGTGCTCGCGCTGAAGTTCAACATCGAGGGGCGCGACATGGGCTCGGTCGTCGCCGATGCGATGGCCGCGGTCAAGCGCGACGTGAAGGTGCCCGAAGGGAGCTTCCTGACGTGGGGCGGCGAGTTCGAGAACCAGAAGCGCGCGATGACACGCCTCTCGGTCATCGTGCCGTTCTCGTTCCTGGTCGTGTTCGCGCTGCTCTACACCGCGCTCGGGTCGGTGACCAGCGCCTTCACGGTGCTGCTCGTCGCGCCGCTGGCGATGAGCGGCGGCGTCTTCGGCCTGGCGCTCGCGCACATCCCGCTCTCGGTGAGCGCGGCGGTCGGCTTCATCGCGCTCCTCGGGCAGGTGTGCCTCGCCTCGCTGCTGGTGGTCAGCGCCGTTGACGACCGTCGGCGGCGCGGTGAGGAGCTCGTGCCGGCGCTTTCGCACGGCGCGGCCGCGCGGTTCCGCGCCGTGCTGATGACCGCGATGCTGGCCATCCTGGGACTCACCCCGATGGCCATCTCCACCAGCGTCGGCAGCGAGACGCAGCGGCCGTTTGCCGTCGTGATCATCAGCGGCCTCGTGACCGCCGTTGCCGTCACGCTGTTCGTGCTCCCCTCTGCCTACAGCCTGATCGTCCGCCGGGTGCCGGCGGTCGAAAGAGAAGATGAATAGCCTGCTTCGCGTCTTTCTCGCCGGCCTGGTGATCGCCGGCGCGGCGAGCGCCGCCTCCGCGCAGGCGCCGCTGCCGACAACCGTCACCATCGACGACGTGCTGCGGCTGCTGAACGACAGCAGCCCGCGCACGGCCGCGGATCGCGCGTCGATCGACGTGACGGCCGCCGACCGGATCACCGCGCGCACCTATCCCAATCCGGACATCAGCTACGGCGCCGTGCACCTCGTATCCGGTCTCAGCACGGGCGCGATCACGCAGCATCAGGTCGTGTTCGACGAGCCGCTGCTGCTCTTCCGTCAGCGGCAGGCGCGGCTCGATGCCGCCGATCTGAACGTCGGCGCCGAGCGGGCGCGCGTCGAGCGGACGCTCGGCGAGCGCAGGCTTCAGGTGAGGCAGGCGTTCGCCGCCCTGCTGTCGCGGCAGCAGCAGCTGGCCGTGATCCAGGAGAGCGTCGCCGACCTGCAGCGTGTCCAGGGGGTGGTGCGTGGGCGCGCCGAGGCCGGCGAGCGGAGCGACTACGACGTGGCGCGCATCGAGACGGAAACCGAGCGCGTGCGCGTCGACATGATGAACGCCGAAGCCGACGTCGACGATGCGGCGGGCCAGCTGGCAACGCTGCTCGGCTTCCCCGGCTGGTCACCGCGCGCCGTGGGGAACCTCGAGCCCGATGCCGCCGTGCCGACCGACGTCGATGCACTGTGGACGACGGCGCAGCAGCGGCGGCCATCGCTCGTCGCCGTCCGCCAGCAGCAGGCCGCCGCGCGTGGCGGCCTGTTCCTGGCGCAGCGCGAGCGGCTGCCCGTTCCCGCGTTCAGCGCCGGCACGCAGATGACGCAGAGCGTCACCGGCACGTCGACCTTCTTCGGCTTTTCGATGCCGCTTCCCTTCACCGATCGCGGGCAGGGCGCCATCGCCAGGGCGAACGCGCAGATTCGCGCGCAGGACCTGGCGCTCGAGGCGGAGCTCGCGGAGGCGCACGCCGACATCGAACGCGCGACGACGGTGCTGGCGAAACGCCGCGCGGCGCTCGACGAACTGGAGACGCGCGTGGTTCAGCGGGTGCCGTCGCTGCGGCGGATGTCGGAGGATGCGTATCGTGAAGGCGGCGCGGACATCCTCGAGCTGCTGGACGCGATGCGATCGGTCAAGGACATCCAGATCGCCCACGTG
>Ga0070698_100007238_pt1 | contig 12020 bp, 16 predicted proteins | sample KBSK1502metaG_FD_65477 | JGI IMG/M metagenome (GOLD analysis project Ga0070698, IMG submission 65477) | Corn, switchgrass and miscanthus rhizosphere microbial communities from Kellogg Biological Station, Michigan, USA - KBS K1-50-2 metaG | ecosystem: Host-associated > Plants > Roots >...
GTTGGACGAGCATTTTGCCCAGAAAAGAAGGCAGTGAACGCCTTTTGCAGGTCAAAAAACGGCTGATCTGAGGCATTTTTGGTCACGTCCCACGTCCAGGGAAACTGCTCCCGCCGGGTCAAGCACGGGCGCGCCGAGGAAACTGCGGACAATAGGATGTCCAGGCGGGACGCCCTGGGCGCGTAACCCTTCTGCCGTCAGTTGTCCGTGGACATACGCAGCCGCTGCCTGGCTCGCGGGTCTGTTGTCGGTGACTGCTCGGTCCGAGCCACGAGCGCGAAGGCGTCGGCGACGAGCACAGGCATCCCATGGCGAAAGATGGGGAGCAGCCAGCCGCTGTGCCGTGACGCGCTGTGTGCTCACCTCACTGGAATGCATATCTCACCTCCCAAGACTTGCGGAACACGCTCCTGCTCTCTGTCTGCCGACATCATCGCCTCAGCATGGGAGGCACGCGACGTCTGGCAGCGATCCATGTGCGCACGCGTCTCATTCCTCCCTGCTGGCGGAATAGGCAAGTGCTCTCGATATGTTCTCTGTTGACGTTTCCATGCGCTTCGTTCCTATTCTATAATAGAACATCACTATTGTACATAAGAGTGCGCGGGACAGAACGCTTTCCGCGCCCTGACACGGGGAGGCGGGAGCGCTCGCGGCACACATCGCAGCGGGAGAGAGGCGGAGGGATAGACGTGTGTGCGGGCCTCCCGCGCCCAAAGGAACGACAGTATTGCTAGCCCTCGCAGGGCGCTCATCAAGAGTGTTGCGGAGGGCGGGAGCGTGAACCATGCCTGAAAAGAAAACGACCATTCTGATCGTTGACGATGATCTGCAACTGCTCCAATTAGTCACACTCAATCTTGAGCTGGAGGGCTATGCTGTCCTGCTGGCAGGTGACGGCCAGCAAGCCCTCACGCAGATTGAGACCCATGCACCCGACCTGGTGCTGCTCGATGTGATGATGCCCAGGATGAACGGTTTCGCCGTCTGCCACCGCGTGCGGGAGTTCTCCACGGTCCCCATCATCATCATCACCGCCCAGGGGCGCAGCCAGGACAAGGTGCGCGGGCTGGACCTGGGTGCGGACGATTATCTCACCAAGCCCCTGAACATGGACGAACTGCTGGCGAGAGTGCGGGCCATCCTCAGGCGCGCACAGGTGACGGAGGACGAACGCGCCCTTCGCACAGCCATGACCCTCGGAGACCTCACGATCGACTTTGGACAGCACCTGGTGCTGATGGCTGGCCGCAAGATGGTGCTCACGCCTACCGAGTACCGCCTGCTGGCCTATCTCGCCCGCAACGTGGGACGCATCGTGCCACAGGATTTCCTGTTGGAGCGCGTCTGGGGGAAAGAGTACGTCGGCGAGCATCACATGCTCCAGGTAAATATCAACCGGCTGCGGCACAAGCTGGAAGTCGATCCTGCCCACCCGCGCTATCTCCTCACAGAGACGGGGATCGGCTATCTGCTGGCCACCCAGCCCGACGAGAAGCGGGTACCGTGATGCGGGCCATCACCCCACCGGGCTCCTGGCCTCCTGCGCCGCCCGCTCCATCGCCTCGAACACTTGATGCGCCTCGTCGGCTGTCAGGCGGGCGTCGAGGATGGGGAGGTAGATCTCCGCCTCTTTCGCAAAGTGGACTTTGACGACGGCAGAGAGGCCGTAGAGCACACGACGCAGGGCTTGTTCCTGGGACGCGCTCATACTTGTGCCAACCAGGTGCGACCGCAGCGACCCCAGTTCCTGGGTGAGCTGACCGACCTCGACATGGTCACGACTCATCGTCGCCGTCGCCTCGGGTGCTCCCATCAGCCTTCCCACCACAGGATACAGGGCGCGTTCTTCCGCCTGGGCATGGGGGAGCAGTTCTTTGTGCTCGTCTCGTAAGGGTTGGGTCAGTGTAACCATCTCGTTTCTCCTGTTCACCTGCGGACACACACAGCACGGCTTCTGTCCTGCTTCTCCGCGAGGCTTTCCCCATAGCGGTCGCTACCCGCGTAGCCGCCGAGTCGAACCCTCACCGAGCAAGCATACCGTCTGGTGTCTCACTGCCCGCGAGGAATGATTCCTTTGCTTCTCCTCAATCGCTGCTCGCGGGCAGCTATGCTTCCCGCTCCAGCTTGATGCGGGGATCCAGCCGCACACGTACCACCCCTGCGTCTATCTCCTGTGACTCTCGCGGCTGGTGATCGCCATGTCCATCTGAAATTGAAGATCACACTGCATACAATGGAACACATGGCTGACTTCCTGGCGGTCGACACTCTCTTCGGCTGCCACGGGTGGCTGCACTGCGGCAGGCATCTGAGCGGATGTCTCATTGCTCTCTCTCGATTGCATGTTCTCCTCCTTGTTCTGAAGCGCCCACGGTACGCGTGACGAGCGGCGTGAGATGGTGAAAGACCTCGCGCTCCAGGCTATGGGATGCTGGGCTGGGCACCATCGTGACGAGCAGCACCGCACTGGTCAGCGCAACCACCTGATGAGGCACCTGCGCCTCTACTTGCAGCACCATCCCTGCCTGCAGCCTGACACTATTGCCAGCCGCCGTAAACGTGATCCGACCGCGCAGCACCTGCACCAGAATCTGGCTGGAGGTGCGGTGCTCTTTCAGATGTTGCCCAGCCTTGAAAGCGAACAGCACCAGACGGGCCGTCCCGATGTCCGAGAGGACCTGGACATCTGGTCCCTCTTCGCGGAAGCGGGCCAGCTTGCGTACGTCGAAAACGATCAGATTGCCTGGCGCTTCCTCTTTCTCCTGCTCACCCTGCTTCCCTTGTTCCTCTGCTCGCTGGTTGATGGCGCTCACTGCTCTGGCTCCCAGGTGAACAGATCCGGGCGCTCGGCGAGCAACTGGTACCGCAGTGGGGCCGGATCATGATCGTTGACCAGGCGCAGGCTATTGCCCGGTTTGAGGGCATCCAGCCGAGCAAAGATCGTGGGATGGCGGTCGCGTGGGGCCATATCCCGCACATCGAGCGTGACAACGCTGATTTCTGTCATAGTGTATCCTCCTACTCTTTCTAGAGCTACATGTATGTGCGTATGGGCTACCTGACTCAGGTAGCCTGTGCCTCTATAGACAAGTATGCACGATGGGTTCGTGATGATGCTGTGACAAAAGTCGCTGTCTTCCTCCCATAATATGGGTTACTCTGCCTCTAGACCGTTTTCCCTAAGCGTTTCGGAAACAGTCAATCTGGCACAAGAAGGAACCTGACATGCATGCGACAACGAGAGAAACAACTCAATCACTGATCTATGAAGCGTTGCGTCACGTCTATGACCCTGAACTCGGTGTGAATGTCATCGACCTGGGCCTGGTCTATGACGTGGATGTGAACGAAGATGGTCGTGTCACCATCGAGATGACGCTCACCACCCCCGGTTGCCCGATGCACGAATCTCTCGGCGAGGGAGTAGGAGCAGCGTTACAAGCGATACCGGGGATTACCAGCGGCGAGATTCGCCTGGTGTGGGATCCACCCTGGGACTCGTCGCGCATGACCGAAGAAGGACGTCGTCTGCTCGGCTTTGCCCGAGAGTGACGACCGCTCAAGAGCAGTGTGCGGAAAGCGAGCGAACAACTGCTAGTGAAGAGCGGGTAAGGAGGGCCTGTGCAGGTGACGTACAATCCTAGCAATGTTTGCCGCGGGGAACGCGCTCCCGCCCAACCAGTGGACCGTAACGAGTATGCCAGATGAGGAACGGGACAATCTTGTACAGGTAGCCGATGATGCTTTGCCCAAGCCAGCCGACCAATGCCTCCAGGCCGAGCGCCGTAAGCACTGCTGGCTGCTGCCATCCGAAGAGAACCGAGGCGACCCCGCTTGGCGCCACCAGGCAGAAATAGACGACTGCCGCCATACTGTGATACTGTGCGACATCAAGCAGCTTGCGGTGGCGACCACGGAGCATGCGCCCGAAGTCATAGGCGAACAGCCAGGCGGTCGCAATGAGCATACCTCCTCCAAGCAGGATCAGGGCAAACCAGGAGAAGAGGAAGCCCAAGGCCAACGCCGCGATGCTCACCTGCAGGAGTACGAAGATGACTCGTCTCAGGCGGTCACTGTGTCCGTGCGCCAGCGCAAACAAGCGCACGAGGGTGATTAACAGTTGCCATTGACATACCTCTATGTTATACTATCCATATCATGAGAAAAAGTGATCGAAAGTATCTGCGGGTAGGCAAGGCTGCTGAGGAATTGGGGCTGCACCCGATCACGATTCGGCGCTGGATCAAAACAGGCAAGATACAAGCCGTGCGGGTAGGAATCGAGGCTCGTGTTCCTCGCAGTGAGCTTGACCGACTGCTTGGCCAGGCAGATGATCGGCTCCTGGTCCTCTACGCACGGGTCAGCGGGAATGATCAGCAGCCTGATCTGGACCGCCAGATCCAGCGCCTGCAAGCCTGGGCCAAGGGAGAACGACCAGGGTGCGCGGTGCTGGTGCTCTCCGATATCGGATCAGGACTCAATGCGGGGCGCCTCCGGTTGCAGCAGTTGCTCAAGCTGGTGTGTGAAGATCGGGTAGCCGAGGTGGCGATTACCTCTGGAGACCGCTTAACCCGGTTCGGCACGGAGTACCTGGAGACGTTGTTTTCGAGTTCTGGCGTCACCTTCACTCTGCTTGATCCTGGTGACGAGAAGACGGCCGAACAGGAATTGACCGAAGACCTGTTAGCGATCATTGCCTCTTTTGCAGGCAAAGTGTACGGCATGCGTTCCCACAAGCAGAAAGCCTTGCTCGCATGCGCAGCCAACGTGCTACACAGTCCCTAAGCTATCCCATCCGCCTGCCAGATCGGGTGCAGGCAGATGCGCTGCGTCTGCTTGACGTGAGTCGTTCGGTCATCACTGCGACCGTGGTGGCGCTCTGGGATCGGTTGGACGAATTTGGCGAGCGGGAGTCGAAGTACGCCTACAAACAGGTCACGGCGATGATCGGATCAAGCGACCCTCATGGAGACCGGCAATGGCGCTGTGAAGCCGAGCAAGCGGGTCGTATCCTCCGGGGTCAGGCACAACGCAAGCAACAATTTGCCCTCATTCTGCCTCTGCTTGAGCAGGGCATGATCCTGCCCAAGATCGAGAAGAAAGCTGCTGGCAAGAACCGAAAAACGATCAGAGCCGCCCTGGCCTGCCTGCGCGAAGAGAACAGCGATGGGGGCAGTGCGGTGGAACTGCAAAGCCTGATCGAACAGGCATGCAATTTTTACCTCAAACACGGCTGTTTTCCCTCATCCTACGAAGAAATGCAGACGATTCCCGTGCTCAAAGTGGGCATCTTGCCCTACGCAGGAGATGATGGAGGACAGATGGGCCAAGCCTATCGGCTGCGCATTGATCTGGCGGGACCAGACTGCTTCTTTGCGTTTCGCGCGCAGATCAGACAGGGAGCTGGCCTGCATCCTGGACCGAGCCACAGATGAGACTTCCCTTGCCTGATCCGGTCGTAGCACGTCTCAAGCAAGGGGCGATTCTCGCCCCCACCCTGCGTGAGATCGCCGAACCGGATGGCACGCGCTACGCCGTGCTCGATTTCATCGTCGAGGTTCCCGTCACCGCGCTTGCCGAGAGCGCGCAGATCCGACGGGTGCTCGGATGGGATTGGGGAGTGCGCACGCTGGTGACCGCGACGGTGGTGGACCTGGAGGGCAACCGGCTGGCTCCTCCCGTGTTCCTGGACACCGGCGGCTTCGATGGGAGGCAGGCCCACACCCGCCGACACAGTGATCGCCTCAAAAAGAAGGTGGCCCAGGTGGAAGCCAGGCGTGAGCAGTTTCCTGTGGGTGATCAGAGACGGGAGCCAAGCGCTCGGAAGTTGGCCGTGCTGCGCCGAGAGATCGCGTGCTGTTGGCGCAAGTATGAGGCCAGGAACAACGACCTGGCGCATCTGGCGGCGAACATCCTGATCTTGCTCGCTAGCGTGTGGGAAGCGGAACTGATCGCGGGCGAATCCCTCAAGTCGCTGAAGTCGGAGAGCCGGGGACGCGGAGCGAAGGGGCGCTGGGTCAACTGGCGCACCAATGCGCAGATCCGGGGAGCACTCTGGCGCACGCTGCGCTACAAATGTCACCTGAGTGGGCTGCACCTGGTCTGGCAGTATCCCAGAGGCACGACGCACACGTGCCCCCACTGTGGCCAGCCTGCTCATACCTATGCCTCACCCGCTCGCGACGCCAAAAAGCTTGAGGCGGGTCCCTGGCTGCGCTGTTTGCTCTGTGGCTGGAACGGGGCCAGAGACTATGCCGCAGCTAGTAATATTGCGCTCTTAGGCGTCGCCTTCCTCAAGCAGTCTCTTGCCACCGCTCAAGATGAGCCATCACCTCATCCAACCATGAAAGAGAAAGATCTCAACTCGGAGTCGTATAGCGGCTCCGGGCTGGCGCTACGGTTGCCGCCAACGTCCCTTCGGGGCCGCCTGATCTCCTCAGGAAAGATGTATGTCAATGGCTGGATCAAGTCTGTGACGCTGCATTCTGCACTCGCAAAAGAGACCATGTTACGCTTGTGTGGATAGCAGTCTCTTGCAACAGGTTGATTAACCGAGAACTACTTCTTAGCAACGGTATTCGGAGGCAATTCCAACTGGCGTGGACCCATCTGGTTCCCCATCAACTACCTGTTGATCGAGGCGCTGCAGAAGTTTCACCACTACTACGGCGACGATTTCCTGGTCGAGTGCCCTACCGGCTCAGGCACCATGCGGACGCTCTGGCAAATCACAGAGGAACTCTCGTGCCGGCTGACACACATCTTTTTGCGTGATTCCCATGGCCGCCGACCCGTGTTTGGCTCGAACGAGGTGTTTCAAACCGACCCCGATTTCCGTGACTACCTGCTGTTCCATGAGTACTTCCATGGCGACAGCGGCGCGGGCTTGGGTGCCAGCCACCAGACGGGCTGGACGGCCCTGGTCGCCAAATTGCTGGAACAGACCAGAGGAAGATAGGCCTCTCTCTGGCTACCTCTCCTCTTCTTCCTCAATTTCGTAGCGCGTGGTCACTTCCGCCACTTTGCTCAGCGTCGCGATGACCGGACAATAGCGGGTTTTGGAAAGCTCGATCGACCGCTCCACGGCGAGAGGATCGACGTGGTTGCCTCGCACGCGGTAGAGCACCTCGATCTGGGTATAGATCCTCGGGTGCTGCTCCACCCGACTCCCCTGCACTGCTATGGTGAGGCCGCTGACCTGTTGGCGTTTCTTGCGGAGAATCGAGATCACGTCCATGGCCGTGCAGCCGGCCAGAGCCAGGAGCAGCAAGCGATGGGGCTGGGGCCCAGCGTCCATGCCCCCCGCATGCTCCTCCGCGTCAAGGTCAATGTGAAAGCCGTCAATAGCTCCGACAAAGTGCATGGCTTCTGCCAGGGTGACAGAGGCCGTTTCCAGCTCCTTGTCCTTGTTCTCTATTGTCATGTTCAATCTCCTTCTGCCATACTGTCCCTCGATGCAGTGTCCTCTCCCAACATCACCAGAAGGCCCCTGACTTCAGTAATATGAGCGTGTCACACTGCCGAAAAAAGCCTGCTAAAGAAGAGGAGCGATTTCTTCCTGCGTGAGAGACTGGGGAAGCGCGGCCCTCCCCTTGTCACGGCGTCTTGCAGGTTGGGCCTGCGAGGCTCTGTGAGAACTCTGACACCAGTATCGCTCCGTCGAGCACCGTTGCGAGATGCTGAGCTAACACTGTTTTGCCCACCCCATCAACGCCATCAATGGAAATCCAACAGCCCTTGTTGTCTCTCCCCGCTGTATCAAGCCATTGTCGAGATATGGTCAGCCTCCAGATACGCAACACCCTAACACAATACGATAGAGCCTTGCCTGTATTGTACCTGAGAATCACGGGGGCGGGCACGATGCCCATCACAGCGTTCTTCGACTCACGGCCTACTGGAATCGTAGCGACCTGAGCAATCCCTCTGGGCTTATTGTGACTGATTTGTGATGGGCATCGTGCTCGCCCCCGTGATTTTCGGGTTACACTACCTCGTAGGGAATAGATAGTATTGCGATGCGCTGTGAAAGACCGAACACGACCACCTCACCGAGTGGGGGAAGCGCCACCGCTTGCGCGCGACGCTCTCATAGGGAGGCGAAGATCAGGTAGCTACAGGCATGCCGCCAGGTGGTCTGCCCTATCCGATAAGCCGACAGCCGTGAAGGTTCCTTGCAACGCAACTACCGCGGAGCCTGGGAGGAAGTGCATGACAACACAGGGAGTAATAGTCGCGCTGAAGCGCGTCTACGACGAGCCGGAGCCAGGCGATGGCACCCGTGTGCTGGTGGAGCGGCTCTGGCCGCGCGGGCTCTCCAAAGAGCGGGCGCATGTTGACCTCTGGCTGAAGGAGGTTGCCCCCAGCCGCGAGTTGCGCACCTGGTTTGGTCATGACCCTGAGAAATTCGCCGAGTTTCGCCGCCGGTACCAGACCGAGTTAGCCTCTGAGACCGGGCAGGCAGCCCTGGCAAGGCTGCGGGAGCTGGCGAAGCAGGGACCCGTGACCCTGGTGTTTGCCGCGCACGATACCGAGCATACTAATGCCATCGTCCTGCGCGATCTGCTGCTTCACGATTCCTGAAGAGCAGAGGCAGAAACAATGATACACGATGAATACAGGAGAGACATAATGTCTTTTGATCTGAATCCTGATGACCAGCACTTTCTCGACGCCATGCACCTGCATCGTCGCCACCTTTCAGAGGAGCAACTGCACCGCTATGAAGGCTACATCGCGGAAATCTTCACGGCTTTCGGCTTAGACCTGGATACCCCGGCCACGCGCGAGACGCCCCAGCGCTTTCCTCGAGCCATGTTTGATGCGACCGAGGGCTACGAAGGCGATCCCAAGCTGCTCAAGGTGTTCGAGGCCGAGTGCCGTGGTGGACCGGACTGCCGTCTGAGCCAGGTGGTGGAAGGCCCCATCCACTTTTTTGCCTTGTGCGAACATCATGCCCTGCCGTTTCATGGGCACGCGTACGTGGGCTACATCGCCCACGAGCATATCATCGGCATTTCGAAACTGACGCGGCTGGTGCGGCTGTTTGCCAAGCGCTTTACGGTGCAAGAGCGCATCGGCCAGCAGATCGCCGATACGCTGGAGGCGATGCTCGAGCCGCACGGGGTGGCCGTCTATCTCGAAGCCCACCACCTCTGTACCGAGATGCGCGGCGTGCGAGCGATTGCACCGCTGACGCGCACCACCTTCTGGCGCGGGGCCTATGACGAGTATGCAGCCCTACGGGCCGAGTTCTTTACGGTCTGTGGGGTACACTGATGAACATCTTGACGCCACTGGAAACGCTCTATGCCAGAGAGAAAGACACAGAGAGCAAGGACCTGCCACTGCCACCTGACCTCTTGACCCTCTATGGCCGTCTCCAGTTCCCTCCGCATCCACATCGGCCATACATCATCGGGAACTTTGTCACCACACTAGATGGGGTCGTCTCGCTGAGTATCCCCGGCCACGAGGGCGGTGGAGACATCAGTGGGTTCAACCAGCACGATCACCTGGTGATGGGGTTGTTACAAGCGATTGCCGACGCCGTGATCGTGGGGGCCGGGACCCTGCGGGCCGTCCCCCAGCACCGCTGGACGGCTGCCTACATTGCGCCCGCGTATGCCTCCGTGTACCAGGAGTTGCGGACGCGCCTGGGGAAGCCGGAGCCGCCGCTCAATGTCATCGTGACCGCTCGCGGTGTGGTCAGCCTCGACCTGCCGGTCTTTCAGTCCGGTGAGGTTCCCGTGTTGCTCGTGACGACCATGCAAGGCGAAGAGCGCATCCGCACACAGCATATCCCAGCAGCGGTGCAGATCGCAGGCGTGCAACGTGCTGGCTCGCTCAGTCCCCAGGCAATTGTCCAGGCGGTGTGTAGAGTGCGCCCGTGCCAGGTCATCCTGGTCGAGGGTGGGCCACAGTTGCTAGGGGACTTCTTTGCCGAGCAACTCCTGGATGAACTGTTCTTGACGCTCGCTCCGCAGATCGCCGGTCGCGACACCTCCACTGAGCGACCAGGACTCGTCACTGGTCAGCGTTTCGCGCCGGAGCGCCCGCTCTGGGGAACCCTCGTGAGCGTCAAACGCGCCGGGAGCCACCTATTTCTGCGCTATACATTCGCAACGAAGGAGACAACAACATGACCAATCCACTACTGGAACTGAAAGCATTGGGGCAAAGTGTCTGGCTCGACGACATCGACCGGGGGCAACTGCGCTCTGGCGCATTTGGACGCCTGATCGAGCAAGATGGGCTCACCGGCGCGACCGGCAATCCCACCATTTTTGAACACTCGATTACGCACGATACCACCTACGATGAGCAGATGCAGCAGTTGCTTCGTGAGGGCAAGGCTCCCAAGGAGATCTACGAAGCGCTGGCAATGACCGATGAACGCATGGTGGCTGACCTGCTGCGCCCCACCTATGATCGCACGGACGGACAGGATGGCTTCGTCAGCATCGAAGTCTCGCCCTACCTGGCACAGAACAAAGAAGGGACGCTCTCGGAGGTGCGCCGCTTCTGGCAGACCATTGATCGCCCGAACCTGATGGTCAAGATTCCCTCGACACCGGCAGGCATTCCTGCTATTCGCCAGGCGATAGCCTCCGGCATCAACATCAACATCACCCTCATCTTCTCCCGTGAGAACTACCGGCAGGTGGCCGAGGCCTATCTCGACGCCCTGGAAGAGCGCCTGGCAGTAGGCAAAGACATCAGCCACATCGCCTCGGTGGCGAGCTTTTTCGTCAGCCGTGTGGATGTGCTGGTTGACCAACTGCTCGAGAACAAGAGGAAAGCCACCGGCGATCACGCCGAGCAGCAGAAACTCAAGGCGCTCCTGGGCCAGGCAGCCATTGGCAATGCCCGCCTGGCCTACCAGGAGTTCAAAGGGCTGTTCAACACATCGCGCTTTGAGGCACTCAAGCAGCGCGGCGCACACGTCCAACGACCCCTGTGGGCCAGCACGGGAGCGAAAAATCCCGCCTACCGGGATGTGCTGTACGTCGAAGAACTGATCGGTCCCGACACCGTCAATACCATGCCGCTCAAGACGCTCGAAAGCTTCCGCGATCATGGCCGGGTGCGCCTCTCCATTGAAGAAAACCTCTCACAGGCGCAGGCTGACCTGGCCGCGTTGGAGGAAGTCGGGATCCACTACGACCAAGTCACCCGGCAGTTGCAAGAGGAGGGGGTGCAAAAGTTCATCGATTCTTTCCAGAAGCTCTTCCAGTGTATTGAAAGCAAACAGCACGTGCTTCGATCGCAGGAATACCCATGATCCAGGAATCGTTTCTGGTCCACCCACACTCCCCTTTTCGCCTGGATGTGACCGTGTGGGCGCTTCGCAGAAGAACGCACAATAGGATCGATCAGTGGAATGGGACTGTCTACACGCGCGTGCTTCTCGTTAACCATGTGCCTGTGAAAGTCTGTGTTTCGCAACGGCAAGCAGACAACAACCCGGAGCTGCTGGTCAACGTGTGGAGCCATGCACCTGTTGAACAGGGAACAGCAAGGATCAAAGAAGCACTTCAGCGCATGCTTGGCTTACAGGTCGATGTTACGGGATTTTATATGCTGGCGAAGAAAGATCCTCTCTTGTCTCCTCTCGCTCAACACTTCCTGGGGCTGAAGCCGCCTCGTTTTCCCAGTCTGTTCGAGGCACTGCTCAATGCGTTCGCCTGCCAACAAGTGAGCCTGGATGTGGGAATTATGCTGCTGAACCGGTTAACAGCAACGTATGGCATGAAATTTGATGATGGTCAGCCGGCGCTCTCTGCGTTTCCGGAACCGGCAGCGTTAGCAAACGCCTCCATAGAGCGCATACGAACGTTGGGGGTTAGCCATCAGAAAGCGCGAGCCATCACCGAACTGGCAACAGCGCTTGTGAATAACCAGCGAGATTTTTCCCTACTGGAGGCAATGAACAATGAAGAGGCCAAGACGTTCCTGTCGTCCATGCGAGGCGTTGGCCGTTGGACGGCAGAATATGTCTTGCTCAGAGGATTAGG
>Ga0070698_100007240_pt1 | contig 12018 bp, 13 predicted proteins | sample KBSK1502metaG_FD_65477 | JGI IMG/M metagenome (GOLD analysis project Ga0070698, IMG submission 65477) | Corn, switchgrass and miscanthus rhizosphere microbial communities from Kellogg Biological Station, Michigan, USA - KBS K1-50-2 metaG | ecosystem: Host-associated > Plants > Roots >...
TCCAATTCCAGTACGGAGCAGCGGACAACTAAGGCGACGTTTTCCCGCAGACCGGAAGCGGCCTGCCGGACTATAAAGCAATGACGATCGATCCGCCACATAGCGGGCCGACCTGCAACGGCTACAACAGCGGCGATCACGCACGGAACACCGAGTCCCCCACTGTCAACGAGACTTGGCTGGAAAGTCGGCTTTTCGTTGAAGTGATTTAGGCGCCGGTCCGCCTGGGCGTAATGCCTTCTCCTCGAAAGGTTTTCTCAACCCACAAATCAACCCACGGCACGCTACCTCTTCTTTGACTTTGAACGACTTATGCGGCGCTTGGCAGTCCCCGCAGTCTTGTAAGTTGTTGCAAAATCGATCCGCGCCGCGCTGTCACGGCATCGGCCAATGTTAGCCAAAGCACTTGTTTGGCAGTCGCGCTCCCGAACGGCATCTTGGGTTGTACCGCACTTACGTTCCGAAAATCCGGTTGTCACCCCTGCCGCTGAAAGGAAACACAGAACCGGATCATTGGCCTAATCTGCCCCTTTTTGCCCCCGCGCGTTTTTCTTAAGTGTCCATCCATCAGGAAGATGGTTGGTAGGGGCGGTGGGGATCGAACCCACGACCTTCGGCTTAAAAGGCCGCTGCTCTACCACTGAGCTACGCCCCTAAACTATTCAATTCACTAAGCTTGCAGAAACCGCGGCTTCCGGCATCGTCTCTGGTGCTACTGTGGTGCCACTCGGCGAATCCAGCAAGGCCGCGACTTCATGGAGCTGATTCGGACCGAGATGTGCGTATCGTTTCGTCATGCTCAAACCTTTGTGCCCGAGTAATTCTGCGATGTCCTCCAGCTTCGCGCCCTTCATCCGCAGTCGGCTGGCAAACGTGTGTCGCAAATCGTGCCAGACAAAATCAGTAACGCCGGACTTCTGCAGCGCATCCTCGAACCAATGGCGCGAGTTAGCCAGAGGCTTGCCCGTCTTTTCCGATTGGAAAACGTGGCCGGCTTTCTCTCCACGTTGATAGACGGTCTTGACCGCCGCGATCGCCGCATTGTTCAACGGAATGTGCAGCGCGTCCCCGTTCTTGCTGGTGGGGATGTTCAGCATCCGGCCTGTCCAGTCTACCATCTCCCATGTCAGCCCGTACTGGCTGCCCTTGCGGAGACCAACGTTGACGGCCAGCTCGAATTCCGGCATGTGCTCGGCGTAATCGTGCTGGATCACAGCGCGCAATCTCTCCTCTTCGGTCTTGAGAGCCTGCAAGTAGTCGATCTCCGTAGGCAGGGGCTTGTGCTGATTCAAGTACCGCACGCGTTTGTTATCCTCGCGCCGGTGCTCCACGTCGCGCGTGGGATTGACCTCGACTTTTTTCGCGCGGAGGGCTCGCCGATAAGTCAGCATGAGCAGCGAGCGATAGTGGTTGTATGTCGACGGTGCCCACTTCTCATCGCGCGCCGCATCAGAGAGACGCTGTTCCATCTCAGCGCCGCTGAGCGAGGAGGCGTCACGACCGCCCCACGATTCCACTAAACGTTTCATCCGGTTGGCGTCATCTCGATAGGATCGCTTGTGTGCCTTGGAGTAGACCAGCGCATCGTCGGCGATCTCTGCGAAGGTGACAAATCTTCGGCGCAGCGTCTCCGGCAGTTTCTTACCTTGCAACGCTTCAACGCGTCGCTTGCTCAGAAGCTTCTCGGCAAGGCTATACGGACCGACACGTTCTCTGCGATAGCGGCCGCTGCCGTCCACATATCGAATCCACCACACTCCAGAACCCGGAACCTTTTCGAACACTCCGCGCGTTCTCGTTTTCATCGGTTGACCGCCTTTCGTCTGGATTTAGAAATCTTTGGTTTTGCGATTCTGCTTCGTTGCCGTCGCTTGTGAAACGTTTCTCTACAACGTGTCGAGCAATAAATCTGATCGGGGCGCTCTGGAAGGAATGGATTATCGTCGCACGGGCAGACCCGCAGATCACGCAGTGCCGCGCGGACATAGAGCGCAGTATCGAGGTCAGGACACAGAATCCCAGGCTCCAGACGTTCCCGCCGCTTTCCCGGCTTCCAATGATCGAAAGGCACGATCTTGACCCACAGCACGAGACGCGTTTGTGTCATGTGTTTTGTGAATTCGGCAGCCGCCAGGGTATGCGCGGATTCGTCGTAGTGGATCTTCGCCGAGAGACGCTCTCGTCCTACCCGTTCTGCGATACTTGCGAGTCGCGTACCCGCCAAACGTCCTAGCAACGCCTTGACATCGTCGGGTAGCGTCGGCGCCTGTAAGTAGGGGTAGAGCTTGGTTAGTGCGGCACGCGCCGCGTAATTGTCTCGGGCATCGACCGCTGCGCGCAGCTCTATGGTTGCGACGGCCTGTTCCCAGGTGCGTGCCTCTATCGTTCGTTTCGCATCGGCGGCGAGATTTTTGTCCCTCAAGACTACGACTTTGACAAAATGATGCATCCCGTCGAAAAGCATGCCGTCGGCGAGGTCTTTCTCCCCTGCATGCAGGGCATCGGCCTGTCGAGCCGTTTTTGTGCCTGTTGGCCGCGCACTCGCGTGACTCATTTCTTTCGAGATGCGACCCTCGGCGCGGCTCAACTGCTGTCCAAATTTTACGCGAGACAGAGGCTAGACGAGGCGAGACTGTCCCATGCGGTTTGAGATCCTGCCTCATACGGAGTCTCCATGGCAGGTCGGGCTAATTTATGATGTCGCGGGAAGTTTTGGACCGCATTCAGGATCTTCCGCGTTGTTCGGGGGAGAGCAAAGCACCGGGGTTGCGAATCGGTTTTTGTTCGTACTCGACAACGAGCAGCAGATCGGAGTCCCGTAACTGTCCGGCGGCCAATTCGATGGGCTCATATTGTTGCCGTTCGATAGGTTTGCCGTGATGATTGTATTCGAAGCAAAGCGTGAACCGATGGTGGCCGCTCCCGATGTCAGGCCACTCGACAATCACTCTGCGATTTTTCAAATCCACTTTGCCGGTGCTGCGGTATGTGCTGAGGATATGCTTGGGAAGACACTTTCTTGTGTGGCGGGAGATCGCGGATTTTGAGATATGGCAGAGTTTCTCCATGTCGCGCAGTTTCATTCTCTCGCCGGGTGGCTTAGCGAGTTCCGCGTTGATGGCGGCGGAGACTTCGGCGGGCGCGCCGCAGACAGTGCACGTTTGGTACGGATTGCGTCCCATGGGCCGATACTAGCACGGACTCAGAAAATTTCGGATGTGACTCTCTCCCACCGACCATGGAAGCCTTGGGATCGCACTTTTCGTCTGCCGCGCAGTCGGCCCGCCTCACCACATAAAACCGGCCGTCATCTCCGCCTCTGGCGCCATAGAGCGCCCGACACGGCTGTTGGCAGTTCCAGCATCGCAAGAGCAAGCTCCTCCTGCCGTGCGATTGCGGGCGCCAGACAAGAGAGGCATGGACAGAGCTGCCGTCCGTCGCTGGACCTCCATGGAGGGAGCTTCTAGGCCCGGGCTTGGTCATCACGCGGATTCGCGTTCATCGGAGCGAATCGGGAGAGCCTTGACAGGAGAAGCGGGCGGTTCAGGCGCAGGTTTTCACACAGGAAGGGCGGAAAGAAACGGACCTGATGGTTCCGCAGGGGTTTTCGACTGTTGCGATTTACGCGAAGTTTCTAGTACCCAATGTCACGGAGACAGGTAAACCTTCAGTGTAACGCCTTACGTTTTTTTGCCCTGCCAAAGGTCTCTTTCCTCAAGATAAGTCCTGCCTGATTGGAAGAGATCGCGAGAGATTTCTGCATTCGAGTGTGACGGTCTAATGGATCGCGCAGGGATAGTGTATTTATCCCGCCGTGGTGCAACGGACGATGATGTTGGTTGTAGGATTTCAGAGATTAGACCCGGAGGGCTGTGAAGCCCTCCGGCAGAAAGAATCTCGGGAGTTAGCGCTCCCGGAGGGAGATCCCTCATGCAAATCCTACACCCCTTCCGCGGTTCTATCCAGCAGTACTGCGAAGAGATTTTTGATGCCCATCGTTATCGCCCGGACGGCTGCCCGCAATGCCAAGCCCGGTGTCCTCTCATCGCGCATGGCTTTTACTGCCGCACGTTGGTGGATGTGGCCTTTGATGGAGCGATCCGCGTGCGCCGCTATCTGTGTCGTCTCTGTAAACGCACGGTTTCTCTGTTGCCAGACTTCGCCTTACCGTATCTACGTTTCAGTCTTTCCTTGATCCGTTTGTTTCTGGTGACCCGCCTGCTCGAGGCAGAGTCTTTAGACGCAACTCGAATCTCCACCGCGGCATACAAATTCGGATGGTTGCAGGGTTTTCGGAATGATTGAAAGAGAAAAGACTTTAGCGGCGGATACGTGCAAGCCAATTTCCAACTAGCGGACACTGTCCAACCGGTTCGACAGATGACCTCGCCAGCTGAGGGTCAAGTCCTCCTCGCTTAACTCCGTATCCTCTATGCCGTCAAGATCTTCCGTGAATTCTCAACGCCCTTCGCGAAACGGTACGACGCGTGCCTTCCACCAATGTGGAAGTTGAAATCGAAATCGCGGTTTAGCTTGAGGGCCGTTCATCATGAAATCAATCACGCAGGAAAACGCTAGGCTCGGATTTATCGGAATCGGGTACATGGGCCGGCCAATCGCGCGGAGACTGCTTGAATCCGGATTCCGGCTGACCGCGTACGACCGGAACCCCAACAAACCAGAGGAACTACTTCAATATGGAGGCAAAGTCGCGCATCGCCTCGCGGAACTTTCCTCCATTTGCGATGTCGTCTTGTCTTGCCTACCAAGTGATCAAGCGGTTTTGGACATTTATAAAGGACCTGGCGGCATCTTCGCTAGCGCGCGTCCCGGCTCACTGGTCATCGACCTGAGCACCGTGTATCCCGAGACCTCGCAACAGCTCTCGAGGCTGGGTTCGGAGCATGGAGTTGAGGTTCTCGACGTGACGATCTCGGGAAGCACCCCAGCCGCCGAAAACGGGTTACTGACCCTGTTCGGTGGCGGAAACAAAGAATATTTCGACGGCGCCGAGTCGATCTTTCGCGTTATCGCGCAAAGATATTTCTATCTCGGGCCGAGCGGCTCCGGGGCGACGATGAAGCTCGTGGTGAACACATTACTCGGCATCGGAATGCAGGCGATTGCCGAAGCTGTCGCGCTTGGAGAGAACGCAGGCCTTGATCGCAATCGCTTGCTGGACGTTTTGTCGCAGACTGCAGTGGTCGCGCCAGCACACGTGGGCAAACTGCAAAGAGCGATGAACCGCGATTACAGCCCGCAATTTCCGATTCGGCTGATGAACAAGGATTTTGGGTTGATTCTCGAACTCGCGTCTGTGGTTGGGGCGCGAATGCCCGCTGCGGGAGCTGCTTTTGAGATCAATGCGAGGCAAGCGGACGAAGGCGGGGAGCAAGACTTTTCGGCGGTAATTCTGCAGATGGAAAAACGCGCCCTTCTCGGTTCCATCGACAAGGGGCGGTCGCCATCTTTGGTACAAACGGGAACCTTACGAGGGGTCGGCCAATCGCAAAGCTCGGTTCAAGTTAACGGCTCCTACGCCCATCTGGTCGAGAAGAGTCCGCAGTCGAAGTGAAAAAGTACAAGCGAAAAGAGCCATGACGAAAGACGCCACTGAACGACCTGCGATGTTTGCCTCTATTCTATTTCTGCTGATGCTTTTTCTTGGCTTCACGCTCTTTGTCTCTTCGCTTGTTCGAGCGAAGCTCGGTCCCGACAGCGTAGCCAGGACTGCGACGTTCCGCACGAAATGCGCCACCTGCCACGGTCGAGACGGAGGTGGCTCAAAGGTCGGAAACAGCATGAACGTTCCGGACCTGCGGTCACCGTCAGCCCAGAAGCTGTCCGATGCGCAACTCGCGCAAATAATTGCTGACGGTAAAGGGCCAATGCCTTCGTTCAAGAATTCGCTCAGCGAGGATCAGGTTCACGGGCTCGTCACGTACATTCACTCGCTCCATCATCCGGTTCTATTCCAGCGAGGGCGAGAGGGTACATCGTGAATCGCAACCACCGGTCCGACGGCACGCACGCTGGCCCACAGCGGCTCAGCTAGAAATATGACGATCTCTGATTAAACAGTGAAAGGACAACTATGCTCGAATACACGCAAATCCCCGGTACAAATCTTGTTAGTTCACGAATCGCGCTCGGCACCTGGGCCATCGGCGGCTGGATGTGGGGCGCAACCGACGAAAACGAATCCATTCGCACCATTCATGCCGCCGTAGACCAAGGCATCAATCTGATCGACACGGCGCCCATCTATGGCTTTGGGCGCTCTGAAGAGATCGTGGGCGAAGCCCTTCGCCAAGGTGGCCGCAGAGAGAGGGTTATCCTTGCCACCAAAGTGGGTCTCGATTGGACACATGGCAAGATCGAACGCAACTCCACCCGCCAACGCATTCTCCGCGAGTTTGAGGATTCGCTGCGTCGTCTTCGCACCGATTACATCGACATCTATCAAGTGCATTGGCCTGATCCTCTCGCCTCCATCGAGGAGACAGCAGCCACGCTTCGAGAGCTCTACGAACAGGGTAAGATTCGCGCCATCGGCGTTAGCAACTATTCGCCCGAAGAAATGGCGCGCTTCGAATCCGTCGCCCTGCTTCACACGATTCAGCCACCCTACAATCTCTTCGAGCGCGAAGTAGAACGCGACGTTCTACCGTACGCTTTGGGTCGCGGCATCACCATGCTCACTTACGGCGCCCTCTGCCGCGGATTGCTAAGTGGTGCGATGAACGCAGATCGCCAGTTCACGAGCGGCGATATGCGCAAGACCACAGACCCTAAGTTTCAGCAGCCGCATTTCGGCGAGTACCTCAATGCGGCGAGCAAGCTGGATGCCTTCGCTCGCGAGAATTATGGTAAGCGCTTAATTCATTTAGCGGTGCGCTGGCTACTCGATCAACCTGGTGTTGGCGTCGCTCTCTGGGGTGCGCGTCGTCCAGAACAACTCGCGCCGATCAGGGAAGTAATCGGCTGGTCTCTGGGAAAGAGCGACTTTGCCGCTATCGACGCCATTCTTCGCGAAAGTATTCGCAATCCAGTCGGACCGGAATTCATGGCCCCACCAGCCCGCGAAACCTCTGAACCTGTAACCGTCAGCGCTGCATAAGCCTCAGAACCGACGCGGTCGGGGCACGACACTCTGCGGTGCTAAGATTGCACATCGAAACATCCGGACTGCGGGAGGAGTCGTATGTCCAGACTAAATCCTCTTCTGCGGCCCAAGCCGGCTGCAATTTGGAGCTATGGGCTTGCTGCTGTTTCGGTTGCCGCAGCCTTGATTATTTCGCGTTCGCCGGTCCTACATTTGCAAGATGCCCCCGTGTCTCTCTTCCTTTGCGCCGTCATACTGAGCGCATGGTTCGGTGGACTCGGGCCGGGAGTGCTCGCGACGGCCCTCTCAACCCTTGCTTTCTTCTATTGCTTCCTGCCTCCGATCTACTCGCTGGATGCAAAACCTGAACAAATACCGCGCCTTGTCGTCTTCATTCTGTCAGCGCTGTTTGTCGGGTCGTTGAGCGTTGCACAAAGGAACGCTACGGAATCGCTCAGGGGCGCACGAGATCAACTGGGAGAAAAGGTTCAGGAGCTCCAGAGCGCCAATGAGGCGCTCCAAGTGGAGAGCCATGAGCGCAAATCTGCGGAAGAGTCGTTGCGGCGAAGCGAGGGCTATCTGGCCGAAGCGCAAAGGCTCAGCCACACGGACAGTTGGGCGTCGATACCTGCCAAGGGCGAGATCAAGTACTTTTCCGAAGAATGTTACCGCGTCATGGGTTTTGATCCGCACGACGGGCAACCCCGATATGAAGAGTTCTTCCAGCGAGTCCATCCGGATGATCAAGCCAAACTTAGGGAAGCGGTTGAGAATGCAGGGCGTGACAAAACGGAGCTCGAGCTCGACTACCGATTCATTCGTCCCAGTGGCGTGATTAGAGACATCCACGTGGTGGGCCACCCCGTTCTCAGCCCATCCAGCGATCTCGTTGAATTCGTAGGTACTGTAATGGACGTGACCGAACGCAAGCGGGCGGATGAAGCGCTGCGTAGGAGCGAGGGTTATCTAGCGGAAGCACAGAGGCTCAGCCAAACAGGGAGTTGGGCATCTACCATCGGCGAGATCAGGTATTTGTCCGAAGAGTGCTATCGGGTGCTGGGTTTTGATCCGAACGGTGGTCAACCGCAATATGAAACGTTCTTTCAGCGCATCCATCCGGATGATCAGGCCAAATTCAGGGAAGCGGTCGAAACAGCAGAGCGTGACAGAGCGGAGTTCGAGCTCGATTACCGAGGATAGGCTATCCGGTTCAATAAGCTCCGAATTTCGTTCATAAGGAGATCCCATGCCCATCGCGAAGATTCGCGCTTGCGCGAATTGCGACACTTCAACGATCGTCTGGCAAACCGACAAACCGATCAAGGATTGCAGGGGATTTGCACTGGAGCGCGATGTGAAGGGTAGGTCCTCAACCACAATGGTTTCGACCTGGGTCGGATTCAAAGGAGAGAAACACAAGCCCGGAGAGAGTAATCCGAGCACGATATGGCCGATCCAGCGCTATATCTGGTCGGACTTCCTGGTCGAGCCGGGACAGACCGTGCGCTATCGAGCGATCCCCATGGTTGGGCCCGCAGGAAGGCTCGAAAAGGCACCACCGGACGAGTGGAGCAAATGGACCGATTGGGTCACGATCAGCACCGGTCAAACGAAGGGTTTTGAGGCTTACTTCAACCGCGGAATTGTTCCTGCGCAGTGGATGGCTCATCAGAAACCGAACAAGGCGTCGCTTCAAAAGAATATCGGCAAGGTGGGCGATAAGAATCGCAATTTCCTGGGAGGCGCCCTGCGAACGGCTTTGGTTGGGTTGCTTGCGCAAGCCAAAAAGGGACGGAGTAGAGATTTTTGCGAGTCTGTATGAACTGAACGATCCGGAACTCATCGCCGCTTTGAAGGGGATGGGCGGGAAATGCAATCTGGTTCTGGGGTCGGGCGCTTACAAGGCGGCGAACAAAAAGAAAGGAAGTCCAGCGGTTCCGATGAAAACGCTGAGGTGCGGAAGGAGTTACAACTGCACAGTAGCGTGAACGTGCACGACCGTTTGGTGAAGAGTCCCCACTTCGCGCACAACAAATTCGTTGTCTTTTGCGACAAGCAAGGAAAACCTTCAATGCTATGGACCGGCAGCACGAATTGGACCATGACCGGTCTGTGCACCCAGGTGAACAACGGGGTTTTGATTGCGAGTCCGAAACTCGCGCTGGCCTACAGGAATCGGTGGGAGGCGCTGAAAGACGTCGGTGCGGGCTACCCCGCTTCGTTAGCTCAGGACGGTTCGACGCCGGCAGAGGTGAGTTTGGGGTCCGTCGATATGACGGCGTGGAACGCGCCGGTTTTGAAACTGGTGGAACAGCTGGAACCCATCGAAGTACGTCACAGCGGTGGCCAACCTTCCTTCGCAATCACGCTAGGGCAATCATTGCCTGCGACTTCGTGGTCACAGTCACAGCACGCTTTCGTATCCTTCATATGTTTGTACATATGTTTGTAGTGATGGAGGTTGGCAGCCGGAAGCTCCTGGACATCAATGTGACTCCTCACCCTAGCTAGTGCTTCTTGGACTTTGCAACAACTCCGAGAAGCGATTCCGGGCGAACATGCCTACCGCTGGCTAGTCCACGACCGGTCCGGCATATTCTCAGGAGGATTAAACAAATCCCTGGAGGCGTGGGGAGTCATGATCCTGAAGAGTCCTGTTCGAGCGCCAAAGGCCAACGCCTTTTGTGAGAGGTTGATCGGCAGCCTGCGGTGAGAATGTCTAGATTGGTTTATTCCTCTGAATGAGAAACACGTCCGTACGCTAGTCCGAGAATGGGCAGCCCATTACAACCACGGGGCGACCACACACGAACCTTGGGCCGGGCATTCCCGACCCTCCGCCAGGACTGCCTGTCGAACGGCAAATTCAAAGGCACGAGTTTCCGAAAGGCTTCTTGATCAAGAAGCAGTCGATCTTAGGCGGGCTACGTCATGAATATCGACTCGAAAAGATTGCGAGGGCGTTGGATGGGCGACCTGGGCTACCGTGTAAATGGCGGGTTCGACCGCTCTTTGGCTCGCGAATTCAGCACGCATAAGCACGCTCGGCAAATGGATCACGCTCCCTTCCGCGACCGAGTCAGGGGCAGTCAGGGCCCGCAGCATAAGACCCTCGGCTCTAGCAATCCCGGATACACACAGCACGTCGAGGCGGTCAAACACGATGTCGGGGAGGTCCAGGTCTCGGATACCAGCCCCCTGGATTCCAAGCACCATCATGATTTTAGCAAGGCTGACCCAGCCGTGTTGCGTGCAAAACCGACGGAATAGTACCGCGGGTCAAAGCGGACGAGAAGTAACTGATGGACGTATCTTTGCTACACGTAGAAGTGATTTCCTTCCCAGTCGATTTCCGCATTGCTGCCCTCGAACTCCTGCCCAGGTACGTATGTCCAGACCGACTGCAGGAGGACGGATCCTTTACATCGCGATTTCCGTGCGATCCTTCGCTTACTGGCCTGCGCTTCCTGACAGTACGGAATCCGTTTGTGTCAACCGCAGGTCAAGCTGAAACATCACCTCGTTTGCTATGAGTTTGTCGGGCGTACCAGCTCCGTGCTGCTTTTCCCAACGGTTCAGCACGGCATCGCTCGGCGCAATCTGTAACGGGGTTCCTGTGCACACCTCTCCCGCGAAGTCCTCACCAACCGTCGAGGGCATCTGGCAGTGCATGTCAGTTCGAGGCAAAGGTTCAACCCTCTTCCCAGTGCACACCGGGCCTGAATAGTCCTCTCCAACAGTTAATGGCCACGTACATTGTTCGTCTTCAACGAACGCGGGCCAATCCATGGCCGAGACTGCTGTAAATAACTCTGGAAAATCCTCGGCGCCGACAACGCTCGACCCCGAGAATTCCGTAGCGCCGCGCCTTCGTGTCCGCATGGCAGAGACAGCCATCCGTTGGAACTCAAAGACCGCTTCTTTCTTTTCGGAATGCACCACTGGCGGGCCGTAAACAGGTCCAGCGTAGGCCTCAGTCGGGTCAAGCGTAGTGCTCCGTTCAATGTACGTCAACGTCAGTTCGCCAGTGACACGAAACACTCCGCCGCCCATCGGGACAACACGCTTTGACTTGAATGTGATGATTGTGTGAGCTGGCGCGAGTGGAGCGTTTTGTTCGCTCCATTTGTCGTTCGAAGATGTTGGAGCTGGGGTTTCGTCTGCCGGATAGATTGTGAAGTCAAAATCAGAGTCTTTAGGATTGTCACCGATCCAGTTGACTAGGCCACTGATGCGCGCGACCCCGACATTGACGTCGGTCTCTGGACTTTTCGATGACGCCAGGAATAGACGCGCCGTAGAGTGTTCCTGATCAATGCGCCACCCATCGTCCTGCGCCATGATAGGCGTCGCGGAAGTAACTTCAACAAGGACAACGAATACAACTCCTGCAATACCCCTGAGCATTTTCTCCAGTCCTCCTAATTTCATCTTCAGGCCTAAGGAAAACGTCAAAAGTGAGTCCCTGGCCACGTCAGCCCGCCCTCGGCTTTCGACATGAAGAGAATGCAAGCGTGCTGCCAGGGGAAAACAGATTCACGGTCCCGAAGCTTTTTAAACTGCAAGTGACTGAATCAAGGGGCAATACAAATCGATTGAAGGGCTGGATGCGCCGCGAGCTATGAAATCGGATTCTCGTCACCCCGCGCAAGTGTCAAGCGGTGGGACACATGTGCGCGTGACTATCCAAGCCAAGGACACTCGACCGTCCTCGTCCGCGGCGTCCTTGATAGAACGCCGGCAATAGGGCTAATTGAAGGCCCCTCTCTGCATCGAGATGTTGGCGAGGAGTCTTTTGTGGCGGATGAGCTTGTCGTCGTGGTTCCATCGAAGCACGAATGGGTCGGTCAACAGGTCGAGTTGCAATACCTCTGCAAAGCTCCACTCATCCTCCGAGAAAAAGGCTCAGGAAC
>Ga0070698_100007241_pt1 | contig 12017 bp, 11 predicted proteins | sample KBSK1502metaG_FD_65477 | JGI IMG/M metagenome (GOLD analysis project Ga0070698, IMG submission 65477) | Corn, switchgrass and miscanthus rhizosphere microbial communities from Kellogg Biological Station, Michigan, USA - KBS K1-50-2 metaG | ecosystem: Host-associated > Plants > Roots >...
GAGCGAGTCCAATAAGTCCAGGGAGGGGACGAAGAAAAGGCTGCCGGTAAGGGCGCGGCTGAAGTCCAGCAGCCGGTCGTAGTTGCCGGGTGGGCGACCGACGAACATGTTCTCGAGCATCTGCTCGATCGGGCGCGGCGAGCGCGCGTAGCCGATGAAGTAGGTGCCGAACTCGTCACGGGCAGCGTCCCCGAACGGCATGTTGTCACGCAGAATCTTGATTTCTTTGCCGTTCTCCTGGATCGTGGTCAGTGCGTTGTGCGCCGAGGTGGGCTTGACGGCGTCGTCGAGCTCGATGTCAGCGAGCTTGGTGCGGCCGATGATGCGCTCCTGGGCTTCGGTCGACAGCCCGTTCCACGCGGCCATGTCGTGGACGTACTTCTGCACGATGACGTAGCTACCGCCGGCGAAGCCGGGATCTTCATCCCCGATCAGCGTCGCGTCGGCCGCGGCTTGATCAGTTGGGTTCTCGGTGCCGTCGACGAAGCCGATCAGGTCACGGTCGTCGAAGTACTGAAAGCCGTGGACCTCATCAACCGGGGAGACCGCGCCGCTCAGCCGAGCCATGAACTGCGTCGCCAGTTCGAAGCAGAGGTCCATCCGCGCCGCGCGGATGTGGAAGAGGATGTCGCCGGGAGATGATATGGCGTGGCGCGATCCCGCGTGGAACTCACGAAACTCGTGGAGTCCCGACGGCCGCGCCGACTTGAAAAGCTGGTCCCAAGCGCTGGAGCCGAATCCGATCACGCACGACAGGTAGCCCTCGAGATCACGGAACGCAACCGCGCGCACGAGCGCGGGGAAGTCTTCGCAGAATGAGCGCACCGTCGCGTGATGGTCATCACCGGGATTGACCGTCACAACCAGAAAAATCGCAGCTCGTGTGAGCGGCGCGATCACCGGCTGCGGCTGCCGGTTGCTCATGGGCGCTACGCGCGCTCCGCCTTTGCCTCGTCGCGGGCGATGAGCACCGGGTCCGGGCGGATTGCCACGCGAACCCGCGTACCCGCCGGGTAGGCGGCAGCTTCAGAAGTCGGCAGCTGCGCAAGGACCGTCAGGTCCCCCAAATCGACGGTCACCCGACTAGTTGCGCCGAGGAACGCAGTCGCGATCACAGTCCCGACGAGAGGCCCGATGGCCGCCTCGCCGTCGCTCGCAATCGTGACCGCTTCGGGTCGTACCAGCGCCACCGCCGGTCCATCGGCAGCCTCAGGCTGGACGAGCGGAATGCTTGCGCCCCTCACCTCGACGCTGCCGCGCCGTACCACCCCCGGTAGGCGATTGGTGAGCCCGACGAACTCGGCGACGAAAGGCGTCGCCGGCCGCGAGTAGATCGCCGTCGGCGGTCCGAGCTGCTCGATCCGACCCGAATTCATGACCCCCACCCGGTCGGCGATGGCGAGAGCCTCCTCCTGGTCATGTGTCACGAAGAGGGTCGTGATCCCGACCTCGAGCTGCACCCGACGGATCTCGTCGCGCAGCCGCGACCGTACCTTGGCATCGAGGGCGGATAACGGCTCATCGAGCAGCAGGACCTTCGGCTGGATCGCGAGCGCCCGAGCGAGTGCCACGCGCTGCTGCTGGCCGCCGGACAGCTGGTGGGCGAATCGATCGGCGAAGCCGGACAGCCCGACGAGCTCGAGCATTTCTATTGCCCGTTGGCGCCGCTGGCTGACCCCCACCTTACGCATCTGCAAGCCGAAGGCCACGTTCTGCCAGGCCGTCATGTGCGGAAACAGCGAATAGGCTTGGAATACCATGCCGACATCGCGCTTGTTGGTCGGCTGCCCGGTGACGTCTTCACCACCGACGAGCACCCGTCCGCCGTCGGCTTGCTCCAGACCCGCAACCAGCCGCAGTGCCGTCGTCTTGCCACAGCCGGATGGCCCGAGCAGGGCGACCAGCTCGCCCGGGGCCATGGTCAGACTCAGGCCGTCGAGCGCGGTCACTCCCGCGTAGCGACGCTGGAGGTTCTCGAGTCGGACCTCGACACCGGCGCGCGTGGCGGTCCCCGGCCCGCCGCTCGCGACCGCAGTCGTCACCTCTGACCTCCTCCAGCCACGCCTGGGAACGGGAGCCCGGCGCGCTCAGGAGCCGCGCGCGCCCGCGCCCGGCCGACGAACGACAGAATCACCAGCAGGATAAAGGCGAACAGCAGCGAGGCCACGGCGACGGCGATCGACGTTCCAGCGTTGGCGAGGCCGAGTTGGAAGATTTCGACCTGGAGGTTGAGGTAGCTGAGCAGGTTCGCGAAGGTGAACTCACCCAAGACCAGGGCTACCGAGAGCAGACACGCATTGAGGAGCGCGCTGGACATGTTCGGCGCGATGACGCGGAACATCACGGTGCCCCAACCCGCCCCCAGGCTGCGAGCCGCTTCCGAGAGTGTCTTGACGTCGATTGCGGAAAGCCCGGCGTCGAGCGCACGGTACGCGAACGGCAGCACCAGAATGACGTACGCAAACGAAAGCAGGAAGATGGTGTCGACGAGGTTGATCGCCATCCACCGATAGACGGGCGATAGCCCGACCACGAGGACGATCGCTGGGATGGTGAGGGGCAGGAGGCAGAGGAATTCGATCGTCCGCTTCAGCTGTGGCAATCGGAGGCGGATCCAGATCATGGTCGGCAACAGCAGCACCACCATGGCGACGGAGGTGATCGCGGCGAGACCCAGCGAGTCGCGGATGGCCCCGAGGAGGTCGGGGTAGGTCACGATCGTCGTCCACGCCTCCAGCGTGCGTGGCGCGCCGACGTGGTTGCCTCGGGTGGAAAACTCAAGCATCGCACCGATCGGAACGAGGAAGAAGGCGCCACCCAGGACGAGCACGATGACGCGAAACACACGCAGCCTGAGCCGGCGAGCGCGAGTCATGCGACGACCTGTTGCAATGGGTTCAACGAAGCCACCGCGATGTCCTGCGTTGAAGCAGGGCGTACAGCGTCATCACGATCGCCACGATCACGACCATGCCCAGCGCCAGTGCTTGCGCGAGCCCCGGGTTGGCGCGCCCGGTCTCACTGGTCAGAAAGTTGCTGATCGCGATTGGCACGATTGGATTGCCCTGGCTGATGAGTGCGGCGGCGGTGGCGTACGCGGAGAAGGCGTTGGCGAAGAGCAGCAAGGTGGCGCCGAGGAAGGCCGGGGCCAGAAGCGGACCGGCGACGTAACGCCAGTAGTGCCAGGTGCCGCCACCGAGGCTCTCGGCCGCCTCGCGCCATTGCGGGCGGATGCCGTCGAGCGCGGGCAGAAAGACCAGCACCATGAGCGGGATCTGAAAGTAGGTGTAGACCAGCACCAGCCCGGGCAGCTCGGTGAGCCAGACGCCATGCGCATAGATGTTGAGGCCTCGGTCCTGAAGCCACAACGTGACAAAGCCCACGCTGCCTATGGTGGCAATGAAGGCGAAGGCCAGCGTCACACCACCGAACTGGGCGAGCACGCCACACGCCGACGTGACCACCCGACGCAGCACACCCCGCGGGTTTCCGGTCGCGACGGCGTATGCCAGTAGCGCCCCGGCCACCGCGCCAACGATGGCGCTGGCGGTGGAGACGAGGAGGCTACTGACAAAGGCGTTCACGACAAACTCCTGATTCAGCTCGCTGAAGTTGGACAGGGTCGGGCCATCCTTGCCCGCGAACGCGCCCACTACGACGATCACAGTGGGGAGTAGCAGGAACACGGCCACATAGATCAGGAAGGGGACGGCGCCGATCCAGTGAAGCGGTAAACGGCGGCCGCCCTCTCGAGGGCGGCGCGCCGTCTTGACGTCCGGATCAGCGGTAGCGATCAACCCATGGCCTTGGACCAGTTGTCTTTGAGGTAGGCGTTGGCCGCCGCCGCCTGATCATCGCTCATGAATACCGGCGTTCCCTTCACCGGTGGCAATGCGGCCGCTGCGGCCGCGTCGACGGTCCCTGCCGTGGTCATAGCCGCAAAGCGAATGGGGTGTGCACCGCCCCTGAGAAATTCGTTCTGGCCGGCGTTCGAGTACAGATACTCCTCCCACAAACGGGCGGCCGCGGGGTGTGGCGCACCTTTGTTGATGGCCTGCGCGTAGGCAGCAACCACGGGGTTGGCCGGCAAAAAGAGCTTCCACGTCGAGACGTCCTTGACGTGCGTCTGGGAGTTGTAATCCCACTCAAAGAGGACCGGCGTAGTGCCTTCCTTGACCGTGGCCGTCGTCCCGATCACATTGACCCAGTTGCCCTTCGCCTTCAGCTGCTTGAAGAAGTCGACGCCCTTGCTGATGTCATCGAGCGAGCCACCGTTATTGAGGCTCGCCTCCATGATCGCGTTCACCGCCTGGTTCGAGCCCAGCGCGTTGCCCGGAAGGGCGACCTTGCTCTGGAATGCCGAACCGAGCAGATCCTGAATCGAGGTGATGGCCGGCACCTTGCTGGAGTCGTAGCCGATCGCCATCGCGCCGCTGTAGTCCTGGACCCACAGGCCGGTGGGCTCCTTCGAGCTCGCTGGAATGTCGCTCCACGTCGAGACCTGATACGGGGCAAAGCGGTCGACGTTCTTCAGGGCGACCGCCATACCAACATCAACCACGTCGGGCGCGCGGGTCGTGCCAGCGAGGGTGCCGATCGCGTCGACCTCCTGCTGGCTGCTGTCGTTCGGAGCGGCGGAGTTAACGTGGATGCCGTACTTGGTCTGGAACGCCGCGATGGTCACGCCGTAGTTGGCCCAGTCGGGAGGGAGCGCAATGACGTTCAGCGTGCCCTCTTTCTTAGCTGCTGCAACCAACGCGTCCATGCCACCCATGTCGGCGGCGGACTTTGCGGAGGCCGCGCTTGTGTTCGCCGAGCTAGTCCCACCGCATGCGGTCAACAGGGTCAGCGCCCCAGCCAGGACACCCAGGCGGCGCAGGCCGAGCGCCCGGCTCATCCCTGTTCCCCTTCGAGCTGGCCGCCTATGACCAGAAAGTCGCGTCGCCGAAGCCAAGCGTATTCCATGTTCCCCTCCCTCCAGAGTCGGGCTTGCTGTTTCCCACGTTTAACCATCTCCCGGACCACTTGTCAAGGAACCCCCGGTTAAGCCTTGGTTGCGCCATGATTGACTCTGGAGTTCGATGAACGAGAACGTGAGCCTTGGCCGCATCGCCGGGATCCACGTGGGGCTGAATTGGAGCCTTCTGGTTGTCGCCGCCCTGATCGCCTGGAGCATCGCGACGGGGATTCTGCCGGCGGCCGCGCCTGGCCAGACATCTGCCGCGTACTGGACGGCCGGTGTGGTGTCGGCCTTCGTCTACCTTGCCTCCCTCCTTGCCCACGAACTCGCTCACTCGATCGTTGCCACGAGGCGCGGCGTGAAGGTCGAGGGCATCACGCTCTGGCTGTTTGGCGGGGTCTCTCGGTTCAGCAGCGAGAGCAGCTCGCCCGGTGCGCAGGCGTGGATCACCTTCGTAGGCCCACTCACGAGCCTCTTGCTGGGCGTCGTCTTTCTCATCGCTGGGGCGGTGGTTGGCGGTGGCGCCAACTCGGCCCTGTTATCTGCCAGCCTGGCCTGGCTCGGCTACATCAACATCCTGCTCGGGGTCTTCAATCTATTGCCCGCCTTTCCGCTGGACGGAGGCCGGATCCTACAATCGCTGATCTGGCGAGGCACCGGCGATCGCCTTCGCGCCACCAGGATCGCCGCCCGCATCGGCATGGCCTTCGCCTTCCTCTTCATTGCCTACGGCCTGATCACCTTTTTCGCCGCGGGCAGCCCAATCGGTGGCGTGTGGGCGGTATTCCTGGGCTGGTTTCTTCTGAGCGCGGCGCGTGCCGAGGAAGCCGGCGGCCTGATCCGCCAGGCGCTGTCGAGGGTGAGCGTCGCCGACGTAATGACGCCAAATCCTGTGCAGGCTCCCGACGACATCAGCGTCGAAGAGGCGCTACACGGCTACGTTCTGACATCTCGGCATTCGACCTTTCCCACACATGACGCGAGCGGCCAACTGAGCGGGCTCTTGACCATGGCCGCGCTCAAGAACGTCGCCCCGGACGCTCGTCCTACGACCCGGATTAGAGAGATCATCTGTCCGCTCGACAAGGTGTCCACCGCTACGCCGGCTGACCCGGCCACCAACCTGCTCAACACCTCCGACGGCTGCAGCGAAGGTCGCACGCTGGTCGTCGACAACGGCCGGCTGGTGGGAATCATTTCCCCCAGCGACATCAGCCGCTTGATGCAGAGGTCTCTGACGGGTCGCTCCGGATAACGGTTAGGACGACGTTTCCGGTCTTCTGCTCCGTTTCGACGTAGCGGGTCGCCTCGATCACGTCCTCCAGCGGGCAGCAGCGATCGATGACCGGTCGGAATCTTCCGGCTTCGACGAGCTCCTTGAGGAAGACGACATCCTTCTTCGTGGGCATCGGACTGGTGATCGAGAACCGCACCCTCTTGCCCCCTGCCAGCGAGGTCCATAGCGCCAACCACAGGTTGACGAAATGATCCGTTGCCACGTAGCTGCCGCCCGGTTTCAGTGAGCTTTTGGACTTCCTGAACGAGTGCTTGCCGACGGCATCGAAGACGAAGTCGTAGGTCTGGCCGTTCTTCGTGAAGTCGTCCTTGGTGTAGTCGATGACCCAGCCGGCTCCGAGCGATCTCATGAGTTCGAGGTTCTTCGTGCCGCAGACCGCCGTGACGTCGACGTCGAAGTACCGGGCGAGCTGAACCCCGGCGGTGCCGATCGCCCCGGACGCGCCGTAAATGAGGATCGTCTGTCCTTTTACGAGATGTGCCTGCTTCAGACACGCCAGGGCGTTGAGGGCGCCATCGCAGATCGCCGCGGCGTCAGTAAAGCTCATCCCGGCGGGCATGTGCGCCATTCGTGAGCTCTCCCGCACGCAGATGAACTCGGCGTGCGCACCGAAATTGAGCCCAGTGATCCCGAAGACGTGGTCACCGACGGCAAACTCGCGCACCGCGGGGCCGGCGCCGATGATCTCTCCCGCGAACTCGGTGCCGAGGATCCGCTGCCTCGGCCGGCGGGCGCCAAAGATCATGCGGCTGATCAGCTGGACAAGAAGGCCGCCGCCCCGGTTGGCTTCCCGCGTGTGACAGTCCAACCGATTGACGGTTGTGGCGTGGATCTTGACCAGGACTTCATCGCCCCTTGGAACCGGCGTTGGGACCTCCTCGAGGCGCTGCACCTCGGGCGGCCCGTACCGCTTGTAGACGACCGCTCTCATGCGGCGCAGCTCATACGTTGATGATGATCTTTCCTTTCGCGTGCCCCTCGCCCATGTAGTTGAATGCCTCGGGGACTCGGTTGAGTTCGTAACACCGATCGATGACCGGAGTTATCTTTCCGTCCGAAAGTAGCTTGCGCAGAAGTAGCAGGTCTTCCTTATTGAGCTTTGCGATGAAGAGCGCAGCTCTCTGGGTACCACGCATCGACGCCAGGCGCACGCCGAGCAGATGTCGAATGGTGCTATTCCCGCCCCAGACGGTGTGCGCCGAACCGCCGGTCGCAACCAGAATGGCGGTCGGCACCATGACACGCTTGCACTCGGACCATGCGTGATTCCCGGCGATGTCGATCAACAACTCGCAGGGCTCCGCGCTGCGCGTGAAATCCTCTCGCGTGTAGTCGATGACCATGTCCGCGCCGAGGGCGCGAGCGGTTTCGATGTTTCTGGGGCTGCAGACCGCGGTGACACGCGCTCCGAAGGCCTTCGCGATCTGAATGGCGAAGCTTCCAACTCCTCCGGAGGCGCCGTTGATCAGGACCCTCTGGCCTTCTCGAACCTGTCCGTGATCGCGGAGCGCCTGCAATGCCGTGATGGCTGCCACAGGAACAGCGGCAGCCTGGTCAAAGCTGACGTTGGCAGGTTTGCCCACGACCGCTCCCGTTTCGGGAAGGGAGACGAACTCGGCGAACGTGCTGCGATCTTTGCCACCGAACACTTCGTCGCCCGGTTTGAACTCGGTCACACGCTCGCCGACCGATTCCACTGTCCCGGCAAAGTCGGTGCCCAGCACCAGCGGACTCGGTTTGAAGCCCCCGCCGAGCCGGTACGCGGTATAGCCTGCGCGCGACAGAGGAAAGAAGTCGACCGGATTAACCGAGGAGGCGCGCACGCGAACCAGCACGCTATCTTCGGCGACCGGCGGCTTATCGATCTCCCCGAGCCGGAGAACGTCTGGACGTCCCGGTCTGGGGCAAATGATCGCTTTCATGTCGCTTGCTCCATCCAGCGTGGAACGTTGATGGCACCCGCCAGCAGGATCAGGCACAGAGATCCCTCTCCAACCAGGGAGGGCAACTGGATGTAGGGGACGAGGTGAGCGGCGAAATCAGGCGAGAGGAAGCTCGCGAAGCTATAGGCAAGGTAAGACACCGCACCGATCGCCAGTAGCAGGCCAACCACGCGTGGAAAAAAAGTCGACCGCAGGACGACGTAGGATGCGGCGAGGAGATAACACGCGTAAATCGCCTGGCCGACGTTGAAGCCGGTCGAATGTAAGTCGAGTTGCAGGTACGCCAGCGCCTGGAGCTGCGCAGCCGGCATTGCGCCCGAGTACGGTCCACTGCCCAGCAGCGCCAGCGGCGCGAACTGGTTGAGCAGGCTGGCGCCCTCGACCGCGGTCCCCACGAGGGAGAAGAACAAGAGGAGCAGGGCGACCCTGCGGCTTACCACTTTGAACAGGTCGTAGAGGATGAGCGCCAGCGGGACGTTCAAAGGGAGAACTGCGACGTGCACCGCCAGGCCCAGCCGGTAGAGCAGTTCGTGCGCCTGGAGGTTGTGGGCCGTCGCCGCCAGGTCGCCCTGTACGAAGATGGTCGCCGGCACGAAGCCGAAGATGAAGAGCCCGGCGAGGATGATGATCAGATAGAGGGAACCGGCGATCCTGGCGAGCTCCTGCGGCGACATTCCCGCAGACCTGAGGGGTATGAGCGCGGTTGCCATCCTCATCCCCTTCCATCGGTGACGGGGTAGACGACGCCTGCAAGCCTCGCCCTTGGGCGAGGCGAGGCTTGCATCATTACCGCCAAATCCCTCGCCCTATCAGCTGAGCTGGAACGGCGGGTAGGTATCGGTGACCAGCAGAAACGCATAGCTGGTGACGCGATTGCTCCAGCGAAGCACGCCAACGACGAAGCGGAACAGATTCTCCGGATACCGCCCCGTGAAGATGATGGCGAACCAGGCCACAATCACCGCCACCACCGCGCCGATTCCGAGGAACAAGAGCACGACGTAGTGGGGAATGGCGAGGAACCATTTGACCAGGGGCAGCCAGCGGTTCAACTGGCGAGCATCGGGATAGGCCAGGTCCAGGTGGACAGACTGCTCTTCGTCGGTCGAGGGGTAGCGATCGTCGAGCAGGGCCAGGTAGGCGGTGACGCGGTTCGAGAAACGAAGCACGTTGAGGTTCCAGTCGAACCACCACCGCGGGTACTTCTGACGGAAGAGGATCATCAGCAGGAGCGGAAAGAAGAGGAGGCTGGCGCCGCTCGCAAGCGTGACCGTCATGTCGTGGTTGCCACGGCCTTCGAAGCTGTTGCTGGTTAGAAAGGCGAGCAAGATGAGGATCGGGACGGCGGCGATGATCCGAAAGGCGGTCGAGAGCCGATCGAGCGGTCGGGCGGGGAAATCGACGTCGAACTGGACCGGATAGTTGGTTACCATGCGTTTCCTCCTGCAAAATTTGAATCGTTTTTCGTACGGTTTGTGATCACTGATTTGCCTCCCCCGAATTGCACCTGGGCCGCCTTGAACACGAGCCAGGCGACGACTCCCAATTCACCGAGATAGCCCACCGTGACAATGCCGGCAACGACGGGGCCGAGCGGAGCCGAGAGAAGGAAGTTGAGGCTGCCGACCAGGTAGGCGCCGCCGGCGATGATCACCAAGTAGCCGAGAATCCTGGGGATGAAGCCCGACTTGATCACGAGGACGCCGAACGACAGCAGCCACAGCCCGAAAAAGATGGAGTTGAGGGCGCTGGTGTCGCCGCTCAAGCCGAGGAAGAACGATGCGAGACCGTTCATCTGACTCGTTGCCATGCCGGACAGCGCCGGCCCATCGATGAGCCTCAGGGCGGCGATCTGGTTCAGCCAGCTCAGGAACGAGATAGGGATCGAGAGCAACACCAGGACGACCATCAGGGAGGCCTGCGTCCTGTTGACACCGCTGAGCAGGCGATAGAGCTCCCTGGCAAGAAAGACGAAGGCGATCGTGGCGATCAGCGAGCTTACAAGGGCAAGGCGGAAAAGCGGCTCGGAGGAGCGGATGTTGTGGGCCGTCGCACTCGCATCGTGCGGAACGATCAGGCTCTGCGAAGCGATGAGGCCGAAGATGCTCGTCACCACGAGAAGGAGATAAAGGGCGCCCGCCGCGCGTACGGCTCGGTCAGCCGGCTGGATGTTCGAGGCTGGGTCAGTTGTCGGCATGTTCCCACTCTCCTTGAATTGAGGTTGACCTCAAGCTGACGACTTCGTGACCCCGCAGCGCCTCGAGAAATGGCTGAAAGCTCCCGCAGACCAGACAGCGCACGGTGGCGCCGTCGATTTCGACCTCGCTGACTCCCGACGCACGCTTGATCTGGTATGCGGGCGGCGCGCCGACGAAACTCACCTCGACTCGCTGGAGTGGTAGGTCGCCCGCCATGTTCTCAGCCTAGGGAGCTCGCTGGGTTCTGAAATCCGTGGAATTACTGATCAGGGGCTTGGCCGAGCCTCCCGTAACTCAGGCTCGTAGTAACGTCCTTGTAAGCATGGCCAGGCCCAGCCGCCGGTCAGGCAACCTGCCAGCTGAAGCGACGAGCTTCATCGGACGCCGGCGCGAGCTTACGGAGGTTCGAAAGAAGCTGAGCGCGGCTCGCCTGGTCAGCCTGGTCGGGCCCGGCGGCGTGGGCAAGACCCGCCTCGCGATCCGAGTCGCAACCGAACTCGGACGTGGGTTTCGGGACGGGACGTGGTTGGTCGAGCTCGCCGACATTCGCGATCCCGAGCTGGTGAGCAACGCCGTTATGGCGGCCCTGGACCTGCGCGACCAGGCCGCCGTCGGGCCGACGGCGCTGATCCTTTCGTACCTCCGCGATCGGCAAGTGTTGCTGGTGGTGGATAACTGCGAGCATCTACTGGACGCCGCGGCCGGCCTGATAACGGAGGCCTTAAGCGCGGCTCCAGGTGTGCGGGTGATTGCCACGAGCCGCGAGCCGCTGTCGGCGCCGGGCGAACAAGTGATTCCCGTTCCGCCTCTCGACCTGCCCGCAGCTTCGGGCACGCAGCCGCTCGCGCGGCTGCGCCAGAACGAGGCGATCATGCTATTTACCGAACGGGCCGCGGCGGCGTCGGGCAGCTTCGAACTGACGGCCTCGAACGAGGCGGCCGTCATCGATCTATGTCGGCAGCTGGACGGTCTGCCGCTGGCCATCGAGCTTGCCGCCGTGCGGACCAGGGTGCTGACGGTCGAGCAGATCCGCGATCGGTTGAACGACCGCTTCGGCCTGCTCACCGGAGGCGCCCATGCCGCGCTGCCACGGCATCAGACGCTGCGCACCACGATCGACTGGAGCTACGATCTATTGACGGCTGCGGAGCGCACGATGCTGCGGCGGTTGTGCGTCTTTTCCGGGCGCTTCACGCTCGAAGACACCGAGGCCGTCTGCACCTCCGACGAGGTGCCGGTAGCGAAAGCCCTGGATCTGTTGGCGTCACTTGTCGACAAATCGCTGGTGATCAAGGAAGAGGTGAGGGGCGTCGCGTGCTACCGCCTGCACGAGACGATGCGCGAATATGCCGTGCTCAAGCTTCGTGAGGTACGCGAGGAGGCGGTGTTGGGAGAGCGATGCACCGACTACTACTGGTCCAAATCCCAGCAGCAGCTACCCGAAGTTCGATATCGACTTGCGGAGTGGCTCGAGTGGATGGACCTCGAGATCGACAACGTTCGCGCCGTCCTTCGGCATTGCGTCGCGCGCCGCGATGCCCGCCGCGGAATCGACCTGGCCACAGCCGTTGCGTGGTACTGGATCACGCGAGCAACGACCGAAGGCGTCCGTTGGCTCG
>Ga0070698_100007243_pt1 | contig 12015 bp, 13 predicted proteins | sample KBSK1502metaG_FD_65477 | JGI IMG/M metagenome (GOLD analysis project Ga0070698, IMG submission 65477) | Corn, switchgrass and miscanthus rhizosphere microbial communities from Kellogg Biological Station, Michigan, USA - KBS K1-50-2 metaG | ecosystem: Host-associated > Plants > Roots >...
CTGCTCGGCTTCCCCAACGCGGGCAAGTCCACGCTGCTGGCCGCCATCTCCTCCGCCCGCCCCAAGGTGGCCGACTATCCCTTCACGACGGTGACGCCCGTGCTGGGCGTGGTGGAAGCGGACGAGCAGACCTTCGTGGCCGCCGACATCCCCGGCATCATCGAAGGCGCGCATGCGGGCGCCGGCCTCGGCCTGCAGTTCCTGCGGCATGTGGAGCGCACGAGGGTGCTGCTGCACGTGGTGGACGCCTCCGGCCTGAGCGGCCGCGACGCGGCGGCGGACCTCCGCGCCGTGCGCGAGGAGGTGCGGCGCTGGAACGCGGAGCTGCTCCTTCGGCCGCAGCTCGTCGTGGCCAGCAAGCGCGACGCCGTGGCGGAGGTGGATCCCCTGCCCGCGCTGCGCGAGGCCGCGCGCGAGATCGGCCTGCGTGTACGGCCCGTCTCCGCGGCCACGGGCGAGGGCCTGCTGGAGCTCAAGCGCGAGCTGGCCGCGCTGGTGGCCCAGGCGCGCCAGGCCCCGGCCCCGGTGGCGGAGGGCGAGACCCGGTGAAGATCGGCGTGCTGGGCGGGATGTTCGATCCCATCCATCTCGGCCATCTCCGGGCCGCGGAGGTGGTGCGCGAGGCCCTCGAGCTCACGCAGGTCCTGTTCGTGCCCGCGGCGGTGCCGCCCCATCGCGCGCAGCCCTCGGCGCCGGCACTGGAAAGATACGCGATGGTGGCCCTGGGCACGGCGGGCTACGCGGCCTTCCTGCCCTCCGACCTGGAGCTGCGCCGGGAGGGCCCGAGCTACACCGTCGACACCGTGGCCGCGCTGCGCGAGAGCCATGCCGGGGCCGAGATCGTCCTCATCGTGGGCAGCGACAACCTGCCGCTGATCGCGCAGTGGCGCGAGCCGGAGCGGCTCCTGCAGATGTGCACGGTGGCGGTGGTGGAGCGGCCGGGCAGCGCGCCCGCGGACGCCGTCCGCCTGGGAGCTGCGCGTCTGCGCCGCGTCGAGGCGGCCACCCTGCCCATCGCCAGCCGCGACCTGCGCGAGGCCGTGCGCGCGGGACGCTCCATCCGCTACCTGGTCCCGGCGGCGGTCGCCGACTACATCGAGAAGCGGAGGCTGTACCGGTGACGCGGGCGGAGCGTCCGGCGACGGAGACCATGAAGCTGCCCGCGGCGGTCAAGCGCGCCGCGGCGGCGGCGCTGGACAAGAAGGCCGAGGACGTGGTGGTGCTCGACCTGCGCAAGGGAGGGGCCTTCACCGACTTCTTCGTGCTGGCCTCGGGCAGCTCGCAGCGCCAGATCGTCGCCGTCGCCGACGCCGTGCAGGAGGCCATGCGCGACGAGGACCTCCGTCCCAAGCACGTGGAAGGCTACCCGCGCCAGGAGTGGATCCTCCTCGACTACACCGGGTTCGTCGTCCACATCTTCACCCCGCGCACGCGCAGCTTCTACGACCTCGAGCGGCTCTGGGGCGGAGCGGGACGCCTGGAGGTCAAGGCGTGAGTCCCACCACCTCCGAGATGGCGGGCGTGGTGGCGGTGTCCCCCACCATGCGCGATCTGCTCAAAGTGGCCAGCCGTCTGAGCGAGGGGCGCACGCCCGTGCTCATCCAGGGCGAGAGCGGGACGGGCAAGGACCTGATCGCCCACTGGCTGCACCACCAGGGGCCGCGCCGCGACTATCCGCTCATCAAGGTCCACTGCCCCTCCATCCCCGCCGACCTGCTGGAGTCGGAGCTGTTCGGCCACGAGGCGGGCGCCTTCACCGACGCGCGCCAGGCCAAGGCGGGCAAGATCGAGCTGGCCGCGGGCGGCACCGTCTTCTTCGACCAGGTGCAGGACCTCACCCCGCCCCTGCAGGCCAAGCTCCTCCGCGTGGTGGAGGACCGCCGCTTCGAGCGGCTGGGCGGCACGCGCACGCTGGAGGTGGACGTCCGCTTCGTGGCCGCCTCCAGCGTCGACCTGCGGCAGGCCGTCCAGGCGGGCACCTTCCGCCACGACCTCTTCCATCGCCTCAGCGTGGTGCCCCTGACGGTGCCGCCGCTGCGCGACCGGCGGGAGGACGTCCTGCCCCTGGCCGACCTGTTCCTGCGCCGCGAGCGGGGCCGCAAGTCGACACCCGCGCGCGCTTTCGCCCACGACACCGCGGAGGCCCTCAAGGGCTATTCCTGGCCGGGCAACGTGCGCGAGCTGCGCTCGGTCATCGAGCGCGCCGTGCTCTACACGACGGGAGAGGTGGTACCCTCCTCCGCTTTGCCGCCCCACATCCTGGAGCAGCCGGCCACGCTGTGGGCGGGACGGGACCGCCGCCCGTCCCTCAAGGACATCGAGCGCGAGTACATCAAGTACGTGCTGGACCAGGTGGCGGGCAGCCAGACGCGGGCGGCCGCCATCCTGGGCATCAGCCGCAAGGCGCTGTGGGAGAAGCGGCGCCGCTATGGTATCCGTTGATATAGGGTAGCGAGGAGGCAAGACCAGCGTTTTCCGCAGCGGAGCGTTTCCGTTGCCGCCTCGCCGCGATGCACTCGGGGTGAGGCGTTAGAAGACGAAAGGCGCGAAGCGAGGACGCAAGACCAATGGAACAGAAGAAGATGAAGGGCTTCCGGGACAAGCTGCTGCAGAAGAAGCAGGAGATCCTGGAGGCGTACACGAAGAACAAGAGCTACGGCAAGGAAGCCGACGAGGAGGGATCGCAGGACATCGCGGACAAGGCCTCCAACTCCTACACCAAGGAGTTCCTGTTCAGCCTCTCCAACACCGAGCGCGACATGCTGCAGCTGGTCGACGAGGCCCTGGACCGCATCGACGGCCGCCGCTTCGGCACCTGCGTGGTGTGCGAGGAGGAGCTGGACCGCAAGCGCCTGGAGGCGGTGCCGTGGGCCAAGCGCTGCATCTCCTGCCAGGAGAAGCAGGAGCAGGGTCTCCTGTGAGCGCGCCGTGGCGGCGGCGCCGGAATCGTCCCTCGCGCCCCGGGGGCGCGTGACCGCGCTCGGCCAGGCGACCGCCCGCCTGCTGTTCGACCCCGTCCTGGCCCTGGTCTTCCCGTCTCCGTGCCCGGGCTGCGGCGGCAGCGTCGACCGCCCCACCCGCGGCCCCCTGTGCGACGCGTGCTGGACGGCGCTGCCTCGCCACCGCGGCACGCCCTGCGCCTGCGGGTTCCCGCTCCCCGCGGGCGTGAGCGCGCCCTGCGGCCGCTGTCGCCGCGGCCTGGGGCCCTTCACGCGCGGCGCGAGCCTCGGGCCCTACGAGGGCACGCTGCGCGTGCTCGTGCACGAGCTGAAGTTCCGCGGCCGCCGGCGCATCGCCGGACGGCTGGCGGAGATGCTCTCGGCCGCTCCCGGCGTCGAGGCCGTGCTCTCCGCGGGCCCCGCGCTCGCGGGGGCGCCCGTCCTGGTGCCGGTGCCGCTGCACCCGCATCGCCTGCGTGAGCGCGGCTTCAACCAATCGGCGCTGCTCGCGCAGGCGGTGGCCGAGACGCGTGGCCTGCGGGTGGTCGAGGGTGCCCTGACCCGCCGCGAGCACACGCCGCCCCAGACGGGGCTGAGCGCGGCCCAGCGACGGGCCAACGTGGCGCGCGCGTTCGTCGTGCGCCGGCGCGCGCCGGTGACGGGGCGAATCGTGGTACTGGTGGATGACGTGCTCACCACCGGCGCCACCGCCCGCGCCTGCGCCCGCGCCCTGCTCGCCTCGGGCGCGGCCGAGGTCCGGCTGCTCACCGCCGCCCGGGTGGGATGAGCCGCACGGGAACGCGCCCGTCACAGGAGGATCTGGTGCTCCAACGCCCGGCCGGGACCTGTCTTCGCGACGCGCTACCGCCGCTGCTCCTGGCCCTCGCGGTGCTGGTCCTCTCCGCCGCGCCCGCGCGCGCCTGGGGTCCCCTCGTCCATCAGCGCGTGACCACCGAGGCCATCGACACGCTGCCCAAGGGGCTCAAGCCCTTCTACAAGGCGCACCGGCTGGAGATCCCGACGCTCTCGCTGGAGGAGCCCTCCGCGGGCGACGAGAGCACGGACCGCCGCTTCGCCATGGACCGCCTGATGGCCTTCCCATTCCTCGATCTGCCCCACACCGAGGAGGCGCTGAAGTCGAAGTTCCCCGACCAGGCGGGCAAGGTCGGCCGCCTGCCCTGGCTGATCCAGGAGTCCTACGCGCGCCTCGTGGAGGCCTTCCGCTCCGGCGAGAAGGGGAAGGTCCTGGCCGAGTCGGACACGCTCGCGGGCTATGTCGCCGACATCCACAACCCGCTCGCGCTGACCGAGAACGCGGACGGCCAGAAGACGGGACAGCACGGGCTGTGGGTGCGCTTCGGGGTCAAGCTGCCGGAGGCGATGGACAAGAAGCTCAACTTCGGAGGGCAGCCGGCGCGCCTGATCGACGACCCGCGCCAGTTCGTGTTCGGCATGGCCACCCAGGCCTACATCTGGCTCGACAACCTGCTCTACCTCGAGGAGCTGGCCAAGCGCGGCCAGTCCGGCTACACCGCGCTCTATTACGACGCGCTGGCGGACAAGGTGGGCGGCCTGCTCAAGGAGCGGCTGGCCGACGCCACCACGGACGTGGGCAGCTACTGGTACACGGCCTGGACCGCCGCCGGCCGCCCGGAGCTCAAGTAGGTTTGCCTCCCTCGCGGCCTGTCGCCTATCATCGGTGACGTAAGCGCTACGGCCGCCACTGCGCCACTTCTTCCGATGACCGACGAGGGGAAGCCTTCCCCTTCCGACGCCGAGCTGATCGAGCGATGCCTCCGGAAGGACAACGCGGCCTGGGAGATCGTCGTCGGGCGCTACAAGCGCAAGGTCTTCCACATCTCCTACAAGTTCACCGGCCGTCATGACGACGCCGAGGACCTGACGCAGGAGATCTTCCTCAAGCTCTTCAAGAGCCTCGAGAAGTTCAACCGCGACGCCGATTTCTCGACCTGGCTCTCGAGCGTGGCCCGGAACTTCTGCATCGACCACTACCGCGCCAGCAAGCGCGAGAAGGAAGTGCTGGTGGAGGACCTGGTGGCCTTCGACCTCGCCCCCGCCTCCGCGGGCAGCAGCCCGCACCGCCAGCTCGAGGACCGCGATCGCCGCAGCTTCCTCCGCCGCGGCCTCGACGCCCTGCCCGAGAAGCTGCGCGAGGCGGTGATCCTGCGCGACCTGCAGGGGCTGAGCTACCAGGAGATGGCGGACCGGCTGCACCTGCCGGAGGGAACGGTGAAGAGCCGGATCAACCGCGGGCGCGAGGAGCTCTCGCGCCTGCTGCTCCGCGCCCAGCAGTCGCAGCGGGCGGGCAAGAGCGGAGGGCGCGTGGGCGCCCGGAGGTGAACACCATGCAGCTCGAAGTCGACGAAAAGGCGGACGTGCGGATCGTGCGGGTGAAGGAGGCCAAGCTCACCTACCCGAACCTGTCCGCCTTCTTCGCCGAGGTGCGGCAGCTCGTGGAGGAGGGCACGCGCAAGCTGATCATCGACCTCGCCTCCGTGACCTACATCGACAGCGCCTCCATCGGCTGCCTCATGGACATCTACCGCCTCATGCAGGACAAGGGCGGCGCGGTGAAGCTCTCCGGCGTGCAGCCGCGCGTGGAGACCATGATCTCCATGACCGGCGTGCACAAGCTCATCGACCTGCACCGCGAGGAGAGCGCCGCGCTGCTCTCCTTCGGCGGCAAGAAGAAGGGGAAGCCCGATGCGTAGGGTGCGCCTCTCCAGCGGCTTCGAGCTGGCCCTCGACGGCGACATCCTGGGCGTGCTGGAGGCGCTCTACCGCGAGGTCACGCTCAAGCGCGCGCTGCAGGTCTCCTTCGAGGACATGATGCGGGAGATCCAGTCCCTGGTCGAGCAGATGGGCGAGGAGGAGCGCAAGCGCTACCTGGTGGAGAGCCTCTTCCTCAACTCCGTGACCTACGAGAACGAGATGCTCGACGCCTACATGCGGCGGCTGACCGGGAAGAAGAAGGGGCGCGGCGGCCGCTCGGCCGGGCGCTCCGCGTGAGCGGGCGCCGGCGCGCCGCCCTCCTCGCCGTGGTGGCCCTGGCCATGACCGCGGCCGCGGCCGCGCCCGCGGGGGCCGACGCGCCCGCCGTGCCCGCCGCCGTCTCCCGCATCGTGGTGGAGCCGGCCGCCTTCGACTTCGGGACCCTCCGGCCCGCGGGCGAGGTCCAGAAGGAGTTCGTGATCCGCAACCACGGCCGTGCGGAGCTGGTCATCCAATCGATCTCCACCGATTGCGGGTGCACGGCCGCGCTCAGCGAGACGAAGACGGTGAGACCCGGAGGCAGCACCGTCATGAGGGTGACGCTGACCGCGCCCTCCGAGCCGGGGAAGATCCGCAAGACCGTGCTGATCAAGTCCAACGACGTGGCGCGGCCCCGCCTGGAAATCAAGATCACGGCCGTGGTGGCGGGGAAGCTGGCGCCCGCGGCCCGCTGAGCCGAGCGCCGCTCGAAGCGCCCTAGCGGTTGTCGAGGGCCGGACGGCGCGGGGGCGGGGGCACCGGCAAGCTCACCACCGGCAACTGCGGTAGCGTCACCAACGCCCAGCTCTCCGGCGCGGCCAGGACCGCGCGGGCCAGGGCGGCGTGCAGCGCGTGCCCGGCCTTGCTGGCCTCCAGGTGGCCGACCACCGGATGGCCCAGCAGCGACAGGTCGCCGATGGCGTCGAGGATCTTGTGGCGCACGAACTCGTCCTCGAAGCGCAGCTTCTGGTTCAGCACGCCCGTCTCGCCGATCACCACCGCGTTCTCGAGGCTGCCGCCCAGGGCCAGCCCGCTCCGGCGCAGCATCTCCACCTCGCGCAGGAAGCCGAAGGTGCGCGCGGGAGCGATGGTCTCCGCGTAGGTGTCCGCGCTCACGCGCATCGAAGCGGCCTGATGCCGCAGCAGCGGGTGGTCGAAGCCGATCGTGTAGCTCACGCGGAAGTGGTCGGCGGGGCTCAGGCGCGCCCACTTGCCGCCGCGCACCACCTCCACCGGCCTCAGCAGCTTCAGGTAGCGGCGCGAGGCCTTCAGCGGCCGCAGGCCGGCCTCGTGGATGAGGATCACGAAGGGTGCGGCGCTCCCGTCCATGACCGGCACCTCGGGCCCGTCCACCTCCACGAGAGCGTCGTCCACACCCATGGCGTAGAGCGCGGAGAGGAGGTGCTCGACCGTCTCCACGGAGACGCCGTCGCGGCTGAGCGTGGTGGCGTGGTCCTGGCGGCCGAGGTGATCGAGCTGGGCAGGGATCTCGACGCCGACGTCGGTGCGGCGGAAGCGGATGCCGTGCTCGGCAGCGGCGGGCTTGAGGTCCAGGCGGACGGGCCGGCCCGAATGCAGACCAATGCCCGTGCAGCCTACGCCGCGCTTGAGTGTCCGCCTATAGGCCATGAAACCTGCGCGGGCGGCATGCAAGCGCCGAACCACGGCGCCCCCACAAGCCTAATTCGTGCAGATGGAAGCACTTACTAGCGAGAGATCGGATCGCAGGCCTGACGCTCGCACACCACGGCTGTGGCTCCACGGCCACGCGAGGTGTGGCTCAGAAACCCGTCCCGCCCGCGCGGACGTGTGCGCGGTAGGCACCGCTTTCGAGGATCTCGCGAGTCTGGTCGATGGCGTGCAGGATCTCGTCGTCGGTCGTGTAGAAGTGCGGCGAGTAGCGGATGCCGGCGCCCGGGCGGTAGTCCACGATGATCTCGCGGCGCAGCAGCTCGCGCGTGACCGCCTCCCCGCTCGGCACGTCGAGGATCGCCATGCCGCCGCGGCGGTCGGGATCGTCGGGCGTCTTCGGCGTGAGGCCGCGCGCGCGGGCATGGTCCATGAGCAGCTGCACCTGGCGGACGGACTTGCGGCGGATCGCCTCCACGCCGATGGCGCTGACGATCTCGTACCCGGCGCGGGCGGCGAACAGCGCCGGCACCGCGGGCGTGCCGTGCAGGAAGCGCGTCGCGTCCGCGGCATATCTGGTCGCGCCCGCCTCGAAGGCGAAGGGATGCTCGTGCGCCATCCAGCCCGTCACGCGGGGCGTGAGCCGCTCGACCAGGCGCGGCGCGACGTACAGGTAACCGGCGCCCGGCCCGCCGCAGAGCCACTTCACGCTCCCGCCGGTCGCGAAGTCCACGTCCCACTGCGCGACGTCCACCGGCACCGTGCCCGCGGACTGGTAGAGGTCCGCCACCACGTAGGCGCCCACCTCGTGTGCGCGCTTCACGATGGCGGGCACGTCCTGCACGAAGCCGCTGCGGAAGATCACGTGGGAGAGAGGGACGAGGAGCGTCTCCTCGTCGATGGTCGCCAGGAAGCGCTCCAGCGGCACCGTCATGCCGTCCTCGCTGGGCACGGTCACGATGCGCGCGCCCAGCGCGCGGTGCGCCTCGTACACGTACATCACGGAGGGGAAGTTGAGGTCCTCGTAGACGATCTTGTTGCGGCGCCGGGAGAGGTCGAAGCAGGAGAGAAGCACCGACTGGCAGATGGAGACGTTCTGGTGCATCACCACCGAGCCGGGCGCGGCGCCGATGATGCGCCCCACCTCGTTGCCCACCGTGATGGGCATCGACCACCAGCCCTCGGCCCACGCGCGCACGCCGCGCGTGGCCCACTGCCGCGTGTACTCCTCGAGCTGGGCCCGCGCGCCGCGCGGCATGGCGCCCAGCGAGTGGCTGACCAGGTAGGTGGTCTGGTCCAGGATGGGGAAGTCCGCGCGCCGGGCGAGGAGCTCGGATTCGGGGACGGCGGTGACGCTCATGCCGGCGGTGCGGGCGGCGCGGCCGGTCCGCGACGGCCCGGCTTGCGCAGACGTGGGGCCACCAGCAGCGGGCGGAGGAAGCGGCCGGTGTGGCTGCGGCGCGAGCGCGCGATCCTCTCCGGCGTGCCTTGCGCGACCAGCCGGCCGCCCGCGGGTCCCGCCTCCGGACCGAGGTCGATGACGTGGTCCGCGGTCTTGACCACCTCCAGGTTGTGCTCGATGACCACCACCGTGTTCCCGGCGTCCACCAGGCGGCCCAGCACGTGCAGGAGCTTCGAGATGTCGTCCAGGTGCAGTCCCGTGGTGGGCTCGTCCAGGATGTACAGGGTGCGGCCCGTCTCCCGGCGCGCCAGCTCGCGCGCCAGCTTCACGCGCTGGGCCTCGCCGCCGGAGAGGGTGGCCGCGCTCTGGCCCAGCCGGATGTAGCCGAGCCCCACGTCCGCGAGCGTCGAGAGGATCCGGAACAAGCGCGGGTGCGCGCGCAGCACGGGCAGGGCCTCGTCCACGGTCAGGTCGAGGACGTCGGCGATGCTGCGCCCGTGGAAGAGGACTTCGAGCGTCTCGCGGTTGTAGCGGCGGCCGCGGCAGGCCTCGCAGCGCACGTACACGTCGGGCAGGAAGTGCATGCGGATGGCGCGCACGCCGTCGCCCTGGCAGGCCTCGCAGCGCCCGCCCTTGACGTTGAACGAGAAGCGGCCGGGCTTGTACCCGCGAGCGCGGGCCTCCGGCACCAGCGCGAACAGGTCGCGGATGAACGTGAAGGCGCCCGCGTAGGTGGCGGGGTTCGAGCGCGGCGTGCGGCCGATGGGGCTCTGGTCGATGGCCACCACCTTGTCGATGGCGTCCGCGCCTTCCAGGGCCTGGTGACGGCCGGGCTCCGCGGCCGCGCCGTAGAGGCGGCGCGCCAGCGCGCGGTAGAGGATGTCGTCCACGAGAGTCGACTTCCCGGAGCCGCTCACGCCGGTGACGGCGGTGATCACGCCCAGCGGGATGTCCACGTCCAGGTCGCGCAGGTTGTGCTCGCGCGCGCCTCGGATGCGCAGCACGCCGCGCGGCGCGCGGCGTGCCTTCGGCACCGGGATGGCGAGCTCGCGCCGCAGGTAGCGCCCGGTGAGGCTGCCGTCGATGGACCCCGGGGGGCCCTGGTACATGAGGCGGCCGCCCTGGCGGCCCGCGCCCTCGCCCAGGTCCAGGATCCAGTCCGCGGCGCGGATCGTCTCCTCGTCGTGCTCCACCACCACCACCGTGTTGCCCAGGTCGCGGATGGCGGTGAGCGTGGCCAGCAGCCTCTGGTTGTCGCGCTGGTGCAGGCCGACCGAGGGCTCGTCGAGCACGTAGAGGATGCCCTGCATGCGGCCGCCGATCTGGCTGGCCAGGCGGATGCGGTGGGCCTCGCCGCCGCTGAGGGTCGTGGTGGGACGGTCGAGCGTGAGGTAGCCGACGCCGACCGCGTCCAGGAAGCGCAGGCGGGAGAGGATCTCGGGCAACAGCCGCTCCGCCACCGGCTGCTCGCGCGCCTCGAAGGCCAGCGCCCCGAACTCGGACACCGCCTGCGTCACCGGGAGGCGCACGAAGTCGGCGATGGTGCGCTCGCCCAGGCGCACGGCCAGGCTCTCCGGACGCAGGCGCGCGCCGCGGCACTCCGGGCACGTCGTCTCCGTCAGGTACGGCCGGAGGTCGTCGAAAGCCTCGCTTCCCTCCGTGGGGGCCGCGGCTTCGTCCGGGGCCGCGGTGTCGAGACGGAGGAAGGCCTCCGCGCGGCGGCGCAGGTCGGTCAGCACGCCGGGGAAGCTCGCGTCGCCCTGCAGCAGGACCTGTTTGGCCCGGCGCGGGAGCTGCGCGAACGGCGTCTCCAGCGAGAAGCCCAGCCGCTGTGCCAGCTCCTCCAGCGCTTCGCGGACCAGGCGCGGCCCGTGGCGCTGCCAGGGATGGATGGCTCCATCCAGGAGCGACCGGTTCTCGTCCGGCACCACCCGGCCCATGTCGACGTCCCAGCGCGCGCCCAGGCCGTCGCAGGCGGGGCACGCGCCGTAGGGGCTGTTGAACGAGAACGCGCGCGGGCTCAGCTCGCTGAGCGACACGTCGCAGACGGCGCAGGCCATCCGCCGGCTATGGAGGCGCTCCTCGGCCCCGATCACGACCATCACCACGTCCGCGGCGAGGTGGAGCGCCTTCTCCAGCGCGAAGAGCAGGCGCTTCTCCGCGCCCGGGCGCAGGGCAAGGCGGTCGACGAGCACCTCCACGCGATGGTTGCGGCGGGGGTCGAGGGCCAGCGGCTCCTCGAGGCTCACCACGCGGCCGTCCACGCGGGCGCGCAGGTACCCCTCCGAGGCCAGGGCCGCCAGCTCCTTCCGGAATGCGCCCTTCCTCCCGCGCACCACGGGCGCCAGCACCGACACGGAGGTGCCCGCCGGCGACTGCCAGAGCCGCTCCGCGATCTGCTCGGTCGTCTGCGACGTCACCGGTCGCTGGCAGCGCGGGCAATGGGGCCGGCCCACCGCCGCGAAGAGCACGCGCAGGTGATCGTAGATCTCGGTGACGGTGCCGACGGTCGAGCGCGGATGGCTGACCGTCGTGCGCTGCTCGATGGCGATGGCCGGGCTCAGCCCCGTCACCGACTCCACGTCCGGCTTCTCCATCTGGTCCAGGAACTGGCGTGCGTAGGCGGAGAGGCTCTCCACGTAGCGCCGCTGGCCCTCGGCGTAGAGGGTGTCGAAGGCCAGGCTGCTCTTTCCGGAGCCGCTGGGGCCGGTGATGACCACGAGCTGGTTCCGGGGGATGTCGCAGTCGATGCCCTGCAGGTTGTGGACCCGCGCCCCGCGGATGGAGATCGGCTCGTCCCTTGTCGGCTTCACTGGGTCAGTGGCGAAAACGCGATTCTAGCAGGGCGGGCGCGGCGGCGCGGGCTTGCGCGGGAGCTTGCCATCTGGTATTCTTGCCGGCTTCGTTTCCAGGACTTCAGGAGAGGAGTGGCCCCCGGATGAGCGCCAAGAAGCCGGCCCCCCCCGTCGACCGCCGCAGCCAGCACGCCCTCGAGACCTTCGAGAAGGCCATGAAGGCGCTGGGCAAGCACGACTACGAGCGCGCCCGCGAGCACTTCGACGCGCTGCTGGAGGGCTTCCCGGAGGAGCGCGACCTGCTGGAGCGGGCCCGGTCCTACCGCGCGGTGTGCGAGCGCGCGCTGGAGAAGCGGCCGAGCTTCCGGCCCAAGACCTTCGACGAGATGCTCCACCACGGGGTGTACCTGCACAACCGGGGCGAGTACGAAGAGGCCCTGAAGTTCCTGCGTCAGGCGGCCGAGATCCATCCGCGCAA
>Ga0070698_100007244_pt1 | contig 12014 bp, 9 predicted proteins | sample KBSK1502metaG_FD_65477 | JGI IMG/M metagenome (GOLD analysis project Ga0070698, IMG submission 65477) | Corn, switchgrass and miscanthus rhizosphere microbial communities from Kellogg Biological Station, Michigan, USA - KBS K1-50-2 metaG | ecosystem: Host-associated > Plants > Roots >...
CGGGGCTACAGCCTGGTCGCCGTCCATGAGCGATAGCCCCGACGACCACCGGACCACGCCCCTGCCGAGCAAGTCCGTGCTCGACGACGTGGTCGACCTGCGCCGCCACTTCCACAAGCACCCCGAGCTGAGCTTCAGCGAACACGAAACGACTGCGTACCTCAAGGAACGGATACGCGAGATGGGGCTCGACCTCAAGGCCTCACCCACCGAGACGGGGCTGGTCGCGCTGCTCGACACCGGCCGGCCAGGCAAGACCGTCATGCTGCGCGCCGACATCGACGCGCTGCCCATCCAGGAGGAGCCTGGCGTCGACTTTCAGTCGCGCACCGAAGGCCGCATGCACGCTTGCGGCCACGACGCGCACATGGCGATCATGATCGGCGTCGCGCGTACGCTGATCGACCGCATCTGGGACGTCGGCGGCAGATACCTCTTCGTCTTCCAGCCGGCGGAGGAGATCGTCGAAGGCGCGAAGGCGATGATCGCGCGGGGCATGCTCGACGACCACCGGCCGGACGCGGTCATCGGGCTGCACATTGTCAGCTTCATGGAGTCCGGCACCGTGACGACGCGGCCCGGCTTGCTGTGGGCGGGATCGGACGCGTTCGACGTCTCCTTCGCGGGGCCGGGCGGGCACGGCGGCATGATGGGCAAGCGCGGCAACGTGCTGGCCGCGCAGGCGTTCTTCATCGAGCGGCTGCACACCGTGGTCGAGGGCCTCGAGCACGACGGCGTGCAGTGCCACACCACCGTCGGCAACATCGCGAGCGACGGCGCGTGGAACATCGTGCCGCGTGGGGTGCTGGTGCAAGGCAGCCTGCGCACGTTCACCGACGACCTGCGCGAGCAGGCGCTCGACCGACTGCGTGACCTGCTGCACGAGACGGACAGCGCCTTCGAGGTGCGCTCGACGCTGGACCTGGTGCACGGCACGGTGCCGCTGATGAACGAGCCGAACGTCACGCGCACCGTGCTCGAGGTGGGCGAAGAGCTCATCGGAGACCGCGCCAGCCGCCTCGGCCGGCCACTCACCGTAAGCGACGACTTCGCCGAGTTTCTGACCCGAATCCCAGGTTGCTACTTCATGCTGGGCGCACGGCCAGAAGGCGAGCACACGCCGGCGCATCACTCACCGGGATTCCGGATCGACGAGGCCGCCCTGCCGGTCGGCGTGAAGGTCCTGGCCGGCGCGGCCTCGCGCCTAGCCGCCGAATAGCGGACCGAAACCCGAGTCCGTATAGTGAGTTGACCCCGCCGTGATCATCTTCTGGATCTTCACGATTCTCGTCGGCGCCTCGGCCTTCGCGTTCGCCGAGATTGCTCTGCAGTACGGCATCGTCGGCTCTCTCATCTTCGCCATCTTCGCGATGCTGGTGGTGCGCGGGCTGCTCAGCATCGTCCGGCGCTGGCTCATCGTGCGCGAGACCGTCGGTCCGGAGACCGACGTGCTGCAGAGGACGGTGGAGACCAACCGCGCCATCTTCTGGAGGCGCGTCCTCTACCTGGCGGCGATCCCGGTCCTGTACTTCGGCTTCATGTACTTCGTCTTCGGATTGGGGCCGGAAGAGGCGCTGGCGGCCATCCCGCAGCTCTTGCAGTCGTTCCTGACCAACCTCCTCTACATCATCTTCCTGATCATCGCCCAGTTCTCGATCTTCTTCCTGCCGTTCTACATCTACACGCGCATCGGCAAGACGGTCATCAATCCCGACGACGCGAACTTCGGCGTCAACATCGAGGACGTCCGCGGCCAGAAGGCGGCGGTGGACGAGATGAAGAAGATCCTGAAGCTCATCGAGCACGGCCGCCTCTTCGTCAAGGCGGGCGGCAAGCGCGAGCGCGGCGTGCTCATGGTCGGCCCTCCGGGAACGGGCAAGACGATGCTCGCCAAGGCGATCGCGTCGTCTCTGCACGTGCCGATCTCGATCGCCAACGGAGGCTCGTTCGCCGGCATGTTCCTGGGCATCGACGCGCTGAGCGTCTACCTGATGGTGCGCACCGCGCGCAAGAAAGCGAAGACCTGGGGCGGCTGCATCGTGTTCATCGACGAGATCGACGCCCTGGGCAACCGGCGATCCGGCATGGGCGGCGGGGCAATGATGGGCGGCATGATGATGGGCGGCGGCTCCTCGCTCGGCCTGAACATGCTGCTGGTCCTGATGGACGGCATCGACAACCCTGGCCTCATCGTCCGCCAGGCGCGCGCAGCACTGAACCTCGCCCTCGACGGGCTGTTCATGCCGCGGGTGATCGCGTTCAACGGCACGCGACTCAACCTGCGCATCCCGGCGCTGAAGGCCCCGAACTACAACATCCTGTTCATCGGCGCGACGAACCGCCCGTCAGTTCTCGACGAAGCGCTCGTACGTCCGGGACGGTTCGGCCGCCAGATCGTCTTCCTGATGCCGAAGAGGGAAAGCCGCAAGGACATCGCCGAGCTGTACTTCGCCAAGAAGCGTCACGACCCGGCTCTCGACACGCCGCAGCGTCGCGACGAGTTTGCGCGGATCACCGAGGACTACTCACCCGCTGACATCGAGCAGGTCCTGTCGCTTGCGCTGCTGTACGCGTTCGAAGATGGCCGCGACGCCTTCAACTGGCAGGACATCCGCGAGGCGATGGGCAACGTCGAGGCGGGCCTGGCGCTCCCCGTCGTCTACAGCGAGCGCGACAAGATCGCCGTGGCGCGGCATGAGCTCGGTCACGCGGTGGCATCTCACTTCTTCAAGACCGACCACTCACACGTGCGACTGTCGATTCGTCGTCGGGCCACGACCAGCGGCGAGATCGGCGGCTATCACAAGTCGCTGCCGCAAGAGGAGGAGTGGCTGGAGTTCCGCTCCCAGCTGGCGGCGGACATCCGACACTCGCTCGGCTCGATCGCGTGCGAGCACGTCTTCTACGGCGAAGGTTCGACGGGCGTGTATGCGGACCTGCGGAGCGCGACCGCGATCGCGTGCCGCATGGTCGGCACGATCGGCATGGGACCCGACAACCTCGATCCGCAGAAGTCGCTCAAGGCGGCCAACATCGGCGCCCAGCTCATCTCGGTCTCGCAGATCGCGGAGGGTGCGCACGAGCAAGGAACATGGGTGGGCGCCGTGCTGAACAACCCTTACGGCCGCAAGACCGTCGCGCAGCTGCTGGGCGCCGCGTATGTCGACGACTGGCGGCTCATGTACGTGAACAAGGACGCCATCGACGAAGCGGCCCAGGCGCTGATCGCGCAGGGCGAGCTGGTCGGCGATGAGATCGCGGGACTTCTCGACTCCGTAGGCCTCCGCGAGCCGACCGCCGCGGACCCCTACCCTCCGGACCTCCCGCTGGTTCCCGACCAGCGCGCGGTGATCGCGGCGTCGGAGCAGTCGGCCTGATCCGACGCGGCTCGGCCGTAGTGGTCGCCCTCATCCTGTCGGCCTTGCCCCGTGTGGCCTCCGCCCAGGATCCGGACATCGGGCCAAACGCGCACCACCAGGCGGCTCGCATCATCGCCGCCGAGCTGGCGATGCAGGACGCGACGAGCCGGCTCGACGCGCTGGGTGGAGAGCATCCCACCGGCCCGCTGGAGTCGATGCGTCACGAGCTCGCGCTCGCGCGCGCGAGCTACGACTTCCGGCAGGCGGCGCGCCAGGAGGAGCTCCGCCTGTATGAGCTCGCGGGGTACGCGAACGTGGAGTCGTCGGTGCTCCCGCTGCTGCCGTCGCAGGTGCGCAGCTCGTTCCAGGACTCCATCTCCGCGCTGCACTCGCTTTACATCCTCGCCGGCATCGACCAGTACTACCTGGTCAACGTGCATTTCACGCACGCGTACTCCGAGGCGGCGCCGCTGAGCGCGCTGCGTTCCTACTACCTCGAGGCGCAGCAGCGTTATGGCGTGGACGCCAGCTACCTCGCCTCGATCAACTTCATCGAGAGCAACTTCGGGCGCATCAACGGGCCCTCCTCCGCCGGCGCGGTCGGTCCGATGCAGTTCCTGCCGAGCACGTGGGCGGGGTACGGGCAGGGCGGCAACATCAACGACCCGCACGACTCGATCCTGGCCGCCGCTCGGTACCTGGTCCACAACGGGGCGCCTTACAACATGCGCAACGCGATCTGGCACTACAACAACGACTACGACTACGTCGACTCCGTCGAGTCGTTCGCCCGAGCGTATCGGTCCAGTCCGGGCTGGCTCGACCGGATGTACTACTGGAACACGTTCGGGTAGCCCCTCCGGCGCCTTCGGCGCCACCTCCCCATAAATGGGGAGAATCTTTTCCAATCGTTAGAGTAAGTACTCATGGAGTACCGGATCGAACAGTTGGCCCGGACGGCCGGCGTGGCCGTGGACACGATCCGCTTCTACCAGGGCAAGGGCCTGCTGGACGCGCCTCGCCGCCAGGGCCGGGTGACGTGGTACGGCGACGCGCACGTGGAGCGGCTGAAGCGGATCAAGGAGCTACAGCAGCAGGGCTTCACCCTGACCGTGATCCAGCGCTTCCTCGCCGGCGAGCTCGAGCCGTCCGACGAGGCGCTGGTCGCCGCCGTCACGCGACCGGCGGCGCCGCACACTCTGACCCTGGCCGAGTTGAGCGAGCGCAGCGGCGTGGCCGAGCCCCTGCTGCTGACTCTCCAGCAGGCGGGCCTTTTGGTGCCGATCGAGGGCGGCGACGAGCCCGTCTTTCCCGCCGACGACCTGCAGGCGATTGAGGCGGGCATGAAGCTCATCTCCGCGGGCGTACCGCTCGGCGCGCTGATGGACCTGGGCAAGGAGCACGCGGCCGCGGTCGACCGCACCGCGCGGCAGGCCGTCGACCTGTTCGACCGCTACGTGCGCGAGCGAATCCAGGCCGAGGGCGGGGCGACGGAGGCCGCCGAACGCAAGCTGCTCCAGACCTTCAACGACCTCCTCGAGGCGAGCGGGACGCTCGTCCGCCACCACTTCGAGCGCACGCTCCTGCGCGCGGCTCGCCAGCACATCGAGAAGAAGGATTGATCGCCGCGACCCGGATCGGCGGCCGCCAGTTGGACCGCAATCCGGACCTGGTCGACGTCGTGACGGCGGCACGCGACGCGGGCCACGAGGTAATGCTCGTCGAGCGGCCGATGCCGGACGCGGTCAGCGTGGCGGCGATCGGCCGCGCGTTCGACGTCGTCGCCGCCCCCCATGGGGTCGCGCTGGAAAACGCGCAGGGCGAAACCGTCGACTTCGAGGCCGGCGAGAACCGCATCCTTGCCGCGGCGCGGCTGTGGCGACGCAGGAGCTTGCGGGGCGCCATCGCCGTGGGCGGATTCGCCTACCGCCCCGACCGCGATCCTGGCGGCGCGTGGGCCGGCTTCCCGCCGCTGCTGTTTCGCGTACCTGTGCTGGCGGTCATGCGCAGCCGCGGGCACACGTCTGTCACCTACACGTCGCCGGAAGCCGAAGACCTGCTGGACATCGTCGCGACAGCGGTGCGCGCGCCTGGCGCACGCCACCTCGAGCTGACGGCGGTCCGCAACCCGTTGGCCTGGGCCGCAGCGGTAGAAGGCGCGGCAGCGCGATTGCGCGCCGGCGAGGCGCAGAAGGTCGTGCTGGCGCGCGAGGTTCTCGCGCGCGGAGACGGCGTCGTGTCGGCGGGCATGGTCTTGCGGGGGTTGCGCGCCGCCTATCCGTCCTGCTTCACGTACCTGGTCACAGGCGCCGACGGCACCGCGTTTGCGGGCGCGTCGCCGGAGCTGCTCATCCGGCGGACCGGCGACCGTGCGTTCGCGCAGCCCATGGCAGGATCGGTCGCCCGCGGCGCGACGGATGCCGAAGACGAGCGGCTTGCCCGCCAGCTGACCGCCAGCGCCAAGGACACGGCCGAGCACCGCGTAGTTGCGGAGTTTGTCGTCGACGCTCTCCGGCCTTTCTCGAGCGCTGTCACCGGGGTCGGACCGGAGGTCGTGCGCTTCACCAACATCCAGCACCTCGCGACCGGCGTCGCCGCCGAGCTGAGCGCGCCCCACGCTGACGTGCTGACGCTGGCCGCCGCTCTGCATCCCACGCCGGCCGTCGGCGGCTGGCCTCGCGCGGCCGCCGACGCGTTGATCGACGAGCTCGAAGGCATGGAGCGGGGCTGGTATGCGGGTGCGGTGGGCTGGATCGATAGCGAAGGCGACGGCGAGCTCACCGTCGCGTTGCGTTGCGGCCTGCTGTGGGAAGACGGCGCGCGGCTTTACGCCGGCGTCGGCGTGATGCCGGACTCAGACCCCGCGCGCGAGCTCGTGGAGACGGAGCTGAAGTTCAAAGCGCTGCTGACCGCGCTGGTCTGATGCGCGGCGTTGATTACGTGCGTCCTGCCCAGAACGCACCTTTCATGCGCCGCGAGGAGAGGGTTTTGCGCAAGTCGCACGGAATTGTTGTTGTGGCTAGCTCTTGAGCGCGGACGCCGCCGCCTCCCAGCACACGCGATGCCCGCTCACGCTGTCCTCGCGCTTGAACCGCACGACCACCATCGTCGGCGTCGGCGCGGCGATGGCGTCCGCGATGGCCGGCTCCAGGCCGGACCGATCCGACACCGGGCTGTAGACCAGCCCGTACAGGCGCGCCACCTGCGACAGGTCGAGACCGAGCGGCGTGGTGAATATCTCCTCGAACACGTCCTGGTGCTCGGCCTGGGGCAAGAAGCTGAAGACCCCTCCCCCGTTGTTGTCGCAGATGACGAGCGTGGCGCGGATGCCGTGCCGCTGCAGCGCCCACAACCCGTTCATGTCGTGGTACAGCGAGAGATCGCCGAGCAGAAGTACCGTCGGCACCGCGTCACGACCCGTGGCCACGCCGAGCCCGCTGGACACGAGCCCGTCGATGCCGCTTGCCCCGCGGTTGCCGAAGAACCGCTGCTGGGGGCGCGCCAAGGGCCAGAAGCTGTCGGCGGCGCGGATCGGCATGCTCGACCCGATGAACACCTGTCCCGGATCCGGCAGCCGCGCGCTCAGCGCGCGCACGACGTGACCTTCGTGCAGCGGCGTGGAGACCATGGCCGCCGCGATGGCGGCGCTCGCGCGCTTGCCTGCGTGCAACCACTGGTCGCGCCAGCCGGAGCGGTCGAGCGGCGGCAGCGCCTCGAGCAGCGGCTGCGGCTCGCACGCCATCACGTTGGTGGCGACCTGGTCCTGGTCGCGCCACGCGCGGTCAGGGTCGACGAGAAACGTCGGCGCCGCGGCGGCGGCCAGCCAGCGGTTCAGGACCCGCGAGGTGGGCGTGCCACCCAGGCGGACCACCAGGTCGGGCCCGTGCTGCAGCGACCAACCGGCGCGCAGAAGCGCCTCGTAGGACTCGACGACCGCGCCTGCCTCGGAGCGCCGGAGCTGCGAGGTCGGCTCGGCGATGATCGGTATGCCCAGCCTCTGCAGGGCGGGCGCGAGCCGGTCGCCGGCGCGCATCTCGCCCGCCACCACCAGCGGGCGCTGCGCCCGCTGCAGCGCCGACGCGAGGGACGCCACCTGCGCCTGGTTGGGCAGCAGCCGGCCGCTGGTGATGGACTCGGCCGGCGCCGGCTCGGCGACGGGGATCTGTCCCGGCGGCGGCACCAGGGGCTCGCGAAACGGCAGGTTCAGGTGGACCGGCCCGTCCTCGGCCTCGGCCACCGCGCGGGCCGCCAGGCGCCGCCACACGCGGGCCGAGTTGGGCATCTCGACCGGAACTCCGGGGTCGAAATACCACCGCGGCGCCGTCCCGTACAGGCGCTGCTGGTCGATGGCCTGGTTGGCGCCGGCGTCGATGAGCTCGGGCGGCCGGTCGGCGGTGAGCACGATGAGCGGCGTCCGCGAGTACGAGGCTTCGACCACCGCGGCGTGGAATTCCGCGGCCGCGGTGCCCGACGTCGACAGCACGACCGCCGGCTTGCCCGTGGCCTTGCCCAGCCCGACCGCAAAGAAAGACCCGCACCGCTCGTCGATGTGGACGAGGACCTTGATGCGTGGATGCCTCTGCAGCGCCATCGCGATCGGCGCCGACCGCGAGCCCGGCGAGACGCACGCGAACTCCACGCCCTGCGCCGCGAGCTCGTCGACGAACGTCGCGGCGAAGGCCTGGGTTACATCAGACATAGGATCGAGTCGTGATTCTGGAGCGTGAGGACGCCAGGCTGAGCTACTTTGTCGCCGGGGAGGGCTCGCCGGTGACCCTGCTCCACGGCTTCACCCAGAGCGGCCGCAGCTGGCGCGAGCTCATCTCGCGCATGCCCGCGGGCTGGCAGTGGATCGTGCCCGACCTGCGCGGCCACGGCGAGACCCAGACCAGGCAGGGCGCCCCCTGCTCGATGCAGGCTTGCACCGCGGACCTCGAGGCTCTGTGGGACGAGCTCCAGGTCGAGCGCACCCACCTGGTCGGCTACTCGATGGGCGGGCGGCTGGCGCTGCACGTCGCCGCGAAGCGCCCGGAACGACTCCTCTCCCTGTTGACCATCGGCGCCCACGCCGGGCTGGCGGAGGACGCGCGCGAGGGTCGACGTCTCGGCGACGAGGCGCTCGCGGAACGCGTCGAGAAGGAGGGCCTCGCGTCGTTCGTCGACTACTGGGGGGCGCTGCCGCTGTTCGCCGGTCTCGAACGCCGAGGACCCAATTACATGGCCGAGGTCCGGACCGAGCGCATGCGCAACCACGTCGCCGGCCTGGCCTGCTCGCTGCGCGGCATGGGCGCGGGCGCGATGGAGCCGGTGTGGGACGACCTCGCGCGCGTGACGCTGCCCTGCACGTTCGTGGCCGGCCAGCTGGACCACGGCTACGTCGCCTCCGCGCGGAGGCTGGCGTCGACGGCCCCGAACGGCCGTCACGAGATCGTGCCGCGAGCGGGACATGCCGTCCACCAGGAGCGCCCGGACGCCTTCGCTCGCGTGCTGGCCGCTCACCTCGCCATGGCGAGAGCGGCGGGCCCTTCGGCCTCGAGCTCGACGTTCGACTGAACGCCTGCCGCGTAACGCGCGGCGCCGAGTCGTTCCTGGTCGAGCATCCCGCCGTGGTCGATCCGCGAGAGGACGAACCTGCTCTCTCCCGCGTGGGTGAGACGCTCGACATCTCGCGCGACGTCCTGCGGCTTGCGCGCGGTGATCCTCACACGAGCACCCCGAGCGTGAACAGCAACGCGTATGCGAGCTGCGCGACCGCCATGCGCTTGAGCGCGCCGACCAGCGCGTGCGGCGCGGTGCTGGCAAACGCGGTGCGGACCGGGCCGGCCGCGATCGGGATGGCGAAGTAGACCAGCATGACGGTCACGGGGGCCAGGCCTCTCAGGAGGACCACGATGGGCACCGCGAACGCCGCGCAGACGAGGACGAGCAGAAGGATCCTCGTGCGCTCCCTGCCGATACGTGTCGCGAGCGTCCGCTTGCCGGCGGCCGCATCGGTCCCGATGTCGCGCAGGTTGTTGAGCACCAGGATGGCGCACGCCAGGAAACCCATGGCGCCTCCGAGCAGGACGCTCAAGCCGGTGATGCGCCCCGTCTCGATATACACGGTGCCGACCGTCGCCACCAGCCCGAAGAAGACGAAGACGAAGACCTCGCCCAGGCCGAGGTAGCCGTACGGCCGCGGTCCGCCCGTGTAAAGCCAGCCCGCCAGCAGGCACGCGGCGCCGGCGACCAGCAGCCGCAGATCGATGGCGAGGCTCAACGCCAGCCCGACGAGCCCCGCGACGCCGAAGGCCGCGATGGCCGCCCACCGCACCTGGTCGGGGCGGACGATTCCCGAAGCCGCGGCGCGCACCGGGCCGACACGGTTCGCGTCGGCGCCGCGCACGAAGTCCGAGTAGTCGTTGGCGAAGTTGACCCCGAGCTGGATGCCCAGGGCGACGACCAGAGCCGCCAGACCCGCCGCGGTACGCGCCCCGCCGCCGTGGACCGCGATCGCCGTCCCCGTCAGTACCGGGGCCACCGACGCCGCGAGCGTGGCCGGCCGCACCGCCGACCACCACACGCGCGCGGCGCTCAGGCGCGGCGCGGCTGCGACCGCCATGTCGCTACGGCCGCTTGGGGAACTTGGCGAAGTTGGGCTTTCGCTTCTGCACGTATGCGTCGCGACCTTCCTGCGCCTCTTCGCTCAGGTAGTACAGCAGCGTCGCATCGCCCGCGAGCTGCTGGATGCCGGCCAGGCCGTCGTCGGCGGCGTTGAACCCCGCCTTCAGCAGGCGAAGGGCCAGGGGGCTGAGCTCGAGGATTTGCCGGCACCACGCGACCGTCTCCCTCTCGAGGTCGGCCAGCGGCACGACCTTGTTGACCAGGCCCATGTCCAGCGCCTGCTGGGCGTCGTACTGCTCGCAGAGAAACCAGATCTCACGCGCCTTCTTCTGGCCGACGATCCGCGCCAGCAACCCCGCGCCATAGCCGCCGTCGAAGCTGCCGACGCGCGGCCCGGTCTGGCCGAAGCGAGCGTTGTCGGCGGCGACAGTGAGGTCGCAGACCACGTGCAGCACGTGGCCGCCGCCGATCGCGTAGCCGGCGACCATCGCGACCACCGGCTTCGGCAGGCGGCGGATCTGGATCTGGACGTCGAGGATGTTCAGACGGCCGATGCCCTTGGCGTCGACGTAGCCGTCGTCGCCTCGGATGCGCTGGTCGCCCCCCGAGCAGAACGCCTCGGTGCCCGCGCCGGTGAGGATGACCACGCCGACGGCGGGGTCGTCGCGCGCCGCCTCGAAGGCCTTGCCCATCTCGACCACCGTCAGCGGCCGGAAGGCGTTGCGGACCTCGGGCCGGTTGATCGTGATCTTGGCGATGCCCTCCCAGGTCTCGTACAGGATGTCCTGGTACTCGCCCGCCCGCGCCCACGCCGGGGCTTGATCCTTCAAGTCATCACTCCTAGAGCGATCACTAGCATCAATGCTAGCGGGTAGCCGAATATTCGGTTAGTCCGGACTGTCCGGCGGTTGGCTCAACCAGAACCTCGGATAGTCCGGACTATCCGAGGGTAGGGCGGCGGCGGCGCGCCGCGGGTCAGGCGTGCTGGCGAGGCTTCTTGCGGGGGAAGAGCCGCACGATCTTGGCGTAGTCGTCCGGGGTGTCGATGTCGTCCGGCCGCCCCGGCGCCGGCACCACGTCGAGCAGCTCCGGCCTGCCGGTCAGCACCTGCCGCGCGCCCGCGTCGCCCTTCAGCTTGGAGAGCTCGGGCCACAGCTCCCGCGACAGGATGACGGGCGGCGCCCAATCGCGGTCGCCCTGCGACGTCGCCACTGCGGGCCGTGAGCCCTCGCGTCGCCACGCGCGGAGCAGGGTGGCCACCGTGCGCGACCCGACCAGCGGCTGGTCGCCGAGCAGCACCATCGCGCCCTCGATCTCCGGCCGCATCGCCTTCAGCCCGACATGCAACGACGAGGCCATACCGCTGCTCGCCTTGTTGTTGAAGACGAGCTCGGCCCGGCCGTCGATCGCACGCCGCACGTCCTCCTCCGCGTAGACGACGACGGTCTGATGGCATCCGCCTTCGGACGCCGCCTCGAGCACGTGCCGGACCATCGGCACGCCATCGATGTCCAGCAGCAGCTTCTGCGAGCCAGGCATGCGCGAGCTGCGACCGGCGGCCAGCACGACGCCACCCACAGGCAGCAGCGCCGCGGCCAGCCGCTCGAATGGGGGTCGCGCGGAGCGGATCCACTCGACCTCGATGCCGACGCGGATCGCGACCTCGGCGAACTGGCGCAGGCGACCGCTGTCCCCGTCGACCAGCAGCAGGCGGCGGCCGAGCAGCGGCGTGACGTCAGGCACCTGCTCGGGCAGGCCGACCACGGCGACCGAGCGGCAATCGCTGCGTGAGGCCACGTGCTGGAGCGCCGCGTCGAGGTCGCGGCCGCGCACGACCATGGAATGGGGCCCTTCGGGCTCGCGGTAGGTGCGTCCCCGAATGGCCAGGTCCAGGTCACCCATCACGAACACCGACATAGGCGTGTCAGCATGCCAGATGGGACCCGTCTTACTCTCTCCTGAATGCCCGTTCTTGGCGCTCACGTCGATTCGTCCGGTGGCCTCCACCTGGCGTTCGAGCGCGCCAAGGCGATGGGGGCGGATGCCATACAG
>Ga0070698_100007247_pt1 | contig 12011 bp, 9 predicted proteins | sample KBSK1502metaG_FD_65477 | JGI IMG/M metagenome (GOLD analysis project Ga0070698, IMG submission 65477) | Corn, switchgrass and miscanthus rhizosphere microbial communities from Kellogg Biological Station, Michigan, USA - KBS K1-50-2 metaG | ecosystem: Host-associated > Plants > Roots >...
CCTGGATGTACTTCTCGCGCACCAGGTTCTGGATCGTGGGCACGAAGGCCGCGCCGGGCGTGCCCGCCATGCAGTGGGGCGGCCAGGTGTTGATGAAGTCGGGGTGGTCGGAGATGTGGTCGGGGGCGTTTTCGTGATAGTCGCGCGAGGCGACGACGAACTGGTACTCGCTCTTAAAGTGGCGGACGTGGCGGGCGATCATCGCCGCCACCGTGAGCCCGCCGGCGACGCCGAGGCTTCCACCCTCGACGAAGTCCGCCTGGACGTCCACCACGAGAAGGGCGTTTCTCATTCGTACTTAAACTTTGCGACAGATGGCCTCCGTGATACTAGCGGGCGCGCGCACGCCGTTTGGCAAGTTCGGCGGCGGTTTCAAGGACGTCCCGGCGAAGACCCTCGGCGCCTACGCCATCCGCGCCGCCCTCGACCGCTCCGGCATCAGGGGCGAGGACGTGGACTACGTGATCATGGGCCAGGTCCTCCAGGCCGGCGCCGGCCAGATCACCGCGCGCCAGGCGGCCATCGAGGCCGGCATCCCGCAGGAGGTCCCGGCGATCACCATCAACAAGGTCTGCCTCTCGGGCATCAACGCCATCGCCCTGGCCGACCAGCTGATCCGCGCCGGCGAGGTCGAGACGGTCGTCGCGGGGCGGGATGGAGTCGATGTCGGAGGCCCCTTACCTGTTCCCGAAGGCCCGCTTTGGCGCCCGAATGGGCAACGCCCAGGTGGTCGACTCGATGATCCACGACGGCCTCTGGTCGACCTTCACGGGCCAGCACATGGGCGAGAGCTCAGACGAGGTCAACAAGGAGCTCGAGATCAGCCGCGAGGACCAGGACGCCTGGGCCGCGCGCTCCCACCAGCGCGCCGCGAAGGCGTGGTCGAACGGCGGGGTGCTGAAGGACGAGGTCGTTCGCGTCCTCGAGCTCGACCGCGACGAGGGCATCCGCCCCCAGACCACGGTCGAGACCCTGAGCAAGCTCGCGCCCGCGTTCCACAAGGACGGCACCATCACCGCCGGCAACGCCTCGCAGATCTCCGACGGCGCGGCGGCGGTGGTCGTGATGTCGGAGGAGAGGGCGGAAAAGCTCGGCCTCGAACCCCTCGTCGAGATCGTCGCCCACGGCATGAGCGCTGAACGCTACGCCTGGCTGCACACCGTGCCCGCGCTCGCCCTGAGCAACGCGCTGAAGAAGGCCGGGCTCAAGCCGGAAGACCTCGACCTCGTGGAGATCAACGAGGCCTTCGCCGCGGTCGCACTGAACGCGACCCGCATGCTCGCCCTCGACGAGGAGCGGGTGAACGTGAACGGCGGCGCCGTTGCACTCGGCCATCCGATCGGCGCCAGCGGGGCGCGCCTCGTGCTCACCCTGGCCAACGAGCTCAAGCGGCGCGGCCTGCGTACCGGCGCGGCCGCTTTGTGCGGCGGCGGCGGCCAGGGCGACGCGTTGATCGTGCGCCGGCAGTAGATGCCCGAGAAGAAGACAGCTCCCTACGGTTCGTGGGCTTCCCCCGTCACGCCCGAGATGCTCCTGGGGCGCACCGTCCAGATGCGCAACCAGATGGTCCGCTGGGACGGCGCCGACCTCTACTGGTCAGAGCTCCGACCGTACGAAGGCGGCCGCATCGTCGTGTGCAAGCGAGCCGCCGACGGCACCATCGACGACGTCACTCCCCAGGGCTTCAACGCGCGCAGCCGGGTGCACGAGTACGGCGGCGGCCACTACGCGGTGAAGAACGGGACCGTCTACTTCACCAACTACGCCGACCAGCGCCTCTACCGGCAGGACGCCGGCAAGCCGCCGCGGCCGATAACGCCTGAAGCCGACGTCCGCCACGCCGACATGTTCATCGACGAGGCGCGCGGCCGGGTCATCGCGGTGCGCGAGGACCACACGGGCGGCGGCGAGGCCGTCAACACGATCGTCTCCATCGACATTGAAGGCCAGCGCGAGCCGGTCACGATCGCCGAAGGCAGCGACTTCTACTCATCGCCCAAGCTCAGCGACGACGGCCGGCGCATCGCCTGGCAGACCTGGAACCACCCGCACATGCCGTGGGACTCGAGCGAGGTCTGGGTCGGCGAGCTCGACAAAGATGGCACGCTGGCGTCAAAGCGGAAGATCGCCGGCGGCCCGGACGAGTCTGCGCTGCAGCCGGAGTGGTCGCCCTCGGGCGAGCTGTACTTCGTCTCCGACCGCTCCGACTGGTGGAACCTCTACCGCGCGCGCGGCGACGATGAAGAGCCCGTGTGCCGGCGCGCCGCCGAGTTCGCGGCGCCGCAGTGGGTCTTCGGCCAGCGCTGGTATGCCTTCAACGGCCCTGACGAGATCATCTGCTTGTTCTCCGATAACTCCGGCAGCAAGCTGGGCCGCATCGACCTGAACAGCGGCAGGCTCGACCAGGTCGAGCTCTTCTACACGACGCTCGCCAACCTGCAGGTGTCCGGCGGCAAAGCCGCGATGTACGCGAGCTCCGCGACCCTCTCGGAGCGGGTTCTCCTCGTCGACCTGAATACAGGAGGCGAGCAGGTCGTGAAAACCGCCAACCCCGCGCACGTCGAGTCGGGCTACTTCAGCGTGCCACGGCCGATCGAGTTTCCGACCGAAGGCGGCAAGACCGCGCACGCGCTCTACTACGCGCCGCGGAACCTGGAATATGAGGCGCCCGTCGGTGAGCGGCCTCCGCTCATCGTCCACGTCCACGGCGGTCCGACAGCAAGTGGGGCCCCGAACTATCCATTCGAATACCAGTACTGGACCAGCCGCGGGCTTGCGTTCGTCGACGTGAACTACGGCGGCTCCGCGGGTTACGGCCGCGCTTACCGGCAGCGCCTGAAAGGCAACTGGGGTGTGGTCGACGTCGACGACTGCATCAACGCCGCGCGCTACCTCGCGGAGAGGGGGATGGTCGACCCCGACCGCATCTCGATCACGGGGAGCTCCGCGGGCGGATTCACCGTCCTCCTGTCGCTGACCAGGCGGGATTTCTATGACGCGGGCGCGAGCCATTTCGGCATCGGCAACCTCGAGCTCTTCGACGGCACGACGCACAAGTTCGAGTCGCGCTACGACCAGTGGCTGATCGGCCCCTATCCCGAGCGCCGTGACCTGTATCGAGAGCGCTCCGCCGTGCACTATGCCGACGACCTCAGCGCGCCGGTGGTGCTCTTCCAGGGACTCGAGGACGTGGTCGTCCCGCCGAGCCAGGCCGAGACCTTCGTCGAGGCGTGCAAGAAGAAGAATCTGCCGTACGCGTACGTGGCCTTCGAGGGCGAGCAGCACGGCTGGCGCAAGGACTCCACCATCAAGCGCGCCCTCGAGGGCGAGCTCTACTTCCTCTCCCGGATCTTCGGATTCGAGGCGGCGGGCGACATTCAGCCGCTGGAGATCGAGAACTTCCCGACAGCGCCCCGGCCTGGTGTCGGCGAGAGGATTTGAACCTCCACGCCCTTTCGGGCACCAGCTCCTAAGGCTGGCGCGTCTGCCATTCCGCCACGCCGACGCCTGATTCTGGCAACGATAGGCGATGCCACGCAGCCACGAGACAGGCGCTGTGGCCTAAAGTTCAGGTTTCGTGGGACAGGAATCTACCCACCCAAACGGCCAGAACGGCCGAAAGCCCAAATCCGAGAACGGCAACGGCCATCGCAAAGTAGGCGGCTACCGCCTCCTGCGCGAGCTCGACACCGACAGCCTGGGCTCGATCTACGAGGCTGAGCACCCGCGGCTGCACCGGCGCGTGGCCTTGCGCACCATCGGCACCGGCGTCGCGCGCGACGTCAGCTTCTCGCGCCGGTTCCTCCTCGAGCTCCGCTCGTACACAGCGCTCGAGCACGAAGCGATCCCCAAGCTCTACGAGCTCGCGTACGACGGCGATTCGCCATACCTGGTGACCGAGCTCGTGCCGGGCACCACGTTCGACGCGATGTTGGGCGACGACCACCGCTATGAGCCGATGGGAATCGTCGAGCTCATGCGTCCAATCGCAAGCGCGCTCGACTACGCGCACTCGCGCGCGACGGTGCATCGCGACGTAAAGCCAGCCAACATCCTGCTCGCCGAGGACGGCCGCACGCTGCTCACCGGATTCGGTCTCGGCACGGTCGCGTCCTTCAACACCGGTCCGGGCGCGAGCGGCCACGTGGCGCCGGACTACGTGGCGCCGGAACGGCTCGTCGGTCACGAGGTCGACGGCCGAGCCGACGTGTACTCCCTTGCGGCGGTCATCTTCGAGGCCACGACAGGCCGCCGGCCGTTCTCTTCGAAGAGCTGGATCGAGACCTTGAGCCGCCGGCTCTACGAACCGCCGCCCAACGTGCGCGAGGTCGCGCCCGACCTGCCCGCCGCGTTCGCCGCGGTCCTGCAGCAGGCGATGGACCGCGACCCCGCGCGCCGGCCGGCGACCGCCGGCGAGCTCCTCGACAAAATCGAGGCGGCGATCACGTCACGCAACGGGGCAGCCAGCGCCAACGGCTTTGCGCCAGGGCGAGCGCGGCGCGCTCTGAAGAGATTGCTCGGCCGCTAGAGGCGCGGCCGAAAACCCTCGGCGAGAGATTCGGCGATCCAGGTGGCCCAGATCCGGGCGAAGCGACGAGCAGCGGAGCGAGCGCATCGGTTGATGCCCGAGCGAGCAGCGCATCACCTGCTGGGGCCCCCTCCGGGGGGAGTGGGCCGCATTGGGCGCCGAAGATCCGTCGAGGGCTTTTCCGGCCGCGGCTCGAGGACCTACGAACCGACGCGGCCGTCGACCATCATCACCGAGTTGCAGGTGAAGAGGCGGTCGACGACGAACCCGGGGTTCACATTGTTCGGGTTCTGCCCGATCACCGCGGCGATCTGGTCCACGACCTGCTGCGCCGGCACGTTCATGCCGAAGATGGTCCCGCCCGTCGGCATGATCTGGAACACGCCGTTGTATGCGGTCAGCACGGCCGCGCCGGTCCAGGAGAAACCGTTGTAGGTGCCCTGGGCGGTGATGACCGCGCCGGAGATCGTGTTCGCGCTGATCGTCAGGCCCAGGTTGGAGACACCCGACGCGCCCGACTGCTGGACCGCGGTCACGAGGTCCTGCGCCGTGTAGCCGCGGTGGATGGCGCCGAGCTGCTGGATGTCCGCGCTCTTGCAGTCCTCCACCGACGCGACGGCGACGAACGGCTCCTCGCCGTTCGTGCCAAGACCGCTGACCCCGTCGACGAAGATCGTGTAGATGCCAGGCGGCGCGTTGTTGACGACGACGACGATCGGGGAGCGGCCGGTGCCGAAGTACTGCTGGCCGTCGGGCGCCTTGATGGTCAGCTTCATCGCGCTCCCCGGGTAACCGAGCGAAGCCTTCAGCAGGTTGCCGCCAGCGTAGCTGTACGTGTACGTCTGGCGGTCGCCGTTGTGCAGCGGTGCGCCGACGAAGTCCTGCTCGGTGCCTGGGGTCGTGCCCGCCTGCACGGCGTTCGACGCGTCGAGCGCGGGGCCGAACGGGTCGTCGGGGTCGGGGACGATGGGGCCCGGTTGTCCGATCGTCCCGTCTGGGGCGACGGTGACCTGCTGGCCGGCGTGCAGAGTGATGCTGCCCTTGCTCGACGTCAGGATCAGAGTGCCCTCGAACAGCTTGACGATCATCGTCCCATCCGTCTTGATGTAGATCTCGAACTTGGTCCCGCGCACGCTCGCCGTCGCTGTCTTGCCGTGGACGTCGAACGTCGCGCCCGTGACGAGATGCTGCACGTTGGTGAACGTGCGCCCGACCTGCTGCGTCAGCGAGACGTCGTGCATGTTGCCGTTCTTGGTGAAATGCGCCGAGTCGAGCTTGATCTGCGTATCGCTGGCCAGTCGCGTGATCGTGCCGTCGGGCAGGGTGATCGAGGCGCGGCCCTTGGTGTCGGTCTTGACCGAGTCGCCTGGCTGGACGAGGGTGCCCGTGGACGCGGGTGTGAAGTCGGTGCCGTTGTGCGACGTCGAGGCGGTGGGCAGGTAGACGGTCAGGGCCGCCGAGGCGTTGACCTGGGCCTGGGCGGCGATGTTCAGCCAGACCACGCCGCCGACGATGAGCACTATCAAGAGCCCCAGGGCGATCAGCAGGCGGCGCCCACCACGTCGCCTTGGCTGCGGTTTGGCGGCTACCGTGGCCATGTTGCCGGGGAACGATAGCTCATTGGTCGCCGGTTTCCCGGGGCTTTACCGATGCCCTTCGATGACCATGATGCCGTCCCCGCCCGCGGCGCACGAGTAGACCCGGTCGACCGTGAAATCCTGCGGGATCGCGCTGATCGAGGCCGCCCCGACCGAGCCGAGGTACTTCAGCACCTGGGTGGTCACGTTCACGCCCCGGACGGTGACCTGGGTGATGACGGCGCCCAGGTTGGGCGAGGCGGCGTAGAAAACGATCGTCCACGAGATCGGCGTCCCGCCCAGGTTGGAGTAGTAGTAGAGGCGGGCGGAGGTGGGCGACGTGCCCTGGACCTGGAGCGTGATGCCCGAGGCCCCGGCGTCGGACAGGCTCTTCTGGATCTGCGAGTTGCTCAGGGTCTGGCGGACGATCGTGCCGGTGTCCGAAGCGCCGGCCTCGGCGGCGACACAGGGGGCGTTGGTCGCGAACGCGACCACGAACGCCTCCGCGGGTGAGACGGCGATCGCGCGGACGATCGCGCGGTACCGCCCGGCCGGTCCCTGGACGTGGCCTGTCACGGGTGAAGCGCCGCTGCGGTTGTCGTGCACGACGCCGCTCGGGTCGATGACCTGCAGCGTCATGTAGCTGCCGGGATAGCAGAGGGCGACGCTTACGATCCCGCCCGAGGAGTCGTAGTCGACCTCGGCGGTCTGTCCGGTCGAGATCGGGTCACCGCTGGTCGTCTGCAGGGTCCCCGCCGTCGTCCCAGGCGTCACGGCCCTGGCGCAGTCTGCGGTGAGCTCATAGGGGTCAGAGGCGTCGCGCCGGATCGGCCGGACGTCGGACAGGTTGCCGTTGGCGTCGGCATCGATCTCCTGTCCCGCGCCCACGCTCCTCGTCTGCTTGCCGGTGACGGTCACCGTGCCCTCGAAGACCTTGATGAGGTTCGTGTTGTTCGGCCTGACCAGGACCTCGAATTGCGTGCCGCGCACCTGAGCGGTGACCGAGTGGCCGCCGATCTTGAAGTTCGCGCCACTCGCCAGGTGCTGGACGTTGACGAGCGTGCGCCCGGCCTTCTGGAGGACGTCGGCCGTCTGCAGCTGGCCGTTCTTCTGCAGCTGGACGCTGTTGATGTGAACGGTGGTGCCGGGCGACATGCGGACGTACGAACCGTCGGGGAACTGGATCGCGGCATGCCCGCCGCCCCTGGTCGCGACCTCGTCGCCGGCGTTCAGCGCCTCGCCGGCGGCGGCGGGGTTGGAGTTCACGGTGACCGGCTGGTTGAACAGGATCAGGGTCGCCGGGGCAGTGACCGCCGCGGAGGCTTGGACGACAAAGAACCAGTAGCCGCTGCCGAGCAGCAAGAGCGCGACGAGCCCGACCACGCCGAGACAGCCGACGCAGCTACAACCGCACCCACGGCCCATGCATCCGCCCTTCTTCGCCACGATGGGGGCAACAGACGCTTGGGTCACGACTGGAACGGCTGGTGAATGAATCGCCATCGCCGCGGAGATTAACTGGTGGGAATCTGCAAATCGACGACCAAGCGCGCGGGGTCGCTGAGCACGAAGACGCGCATGCAGTTCGGCTTGCTGAGGCCAAGTCCCCACTGCACGTGGCCCTCGAAGTCCTGAATCTCACGCGCTTCTTTCAGGACCTGAAATTCGGGGTGGATCAGGTCGTTCGACCCCGTGAACGTCGTGCCGCCGGTGGCGGAGAAGATCGAGACCAGGACGCCGGTCGTGCCGCTGAGAGTCTCTGACTGACCGCTCGCGCCCGTGAAGACCGGCTTGGCCTGGCGCCTGACCTCGAAGCTCGGGACGATGGCGTCGAACTGGAGGACGAAACGGTCGTAGCCCACCTGCTCACTCGCCCGGGCGGCGGTGAAGTTGGCCACACCGGTCTTGCCGCCCGTGAAGTCTGCGCAGGCGAAGTCGGGGAGATTGGTCCCAGGCGCCGTTGGCGGCGTGATCGGAGGCGGGGAGATGCGCGGCGGAGAGGCCACTCTCGAACTCCCCGGGTCGCTCGAGCTGACCGTGGCGCTGGGGGTCAGCGAAGGGCCGCAGCCGGCGAGGATCGAGACCAGGACCAGGGCAAACGCCAGGCGCACCGGCCAATGGTATGGTCGGAGGCCGTCCGCGCAGCGCGCGGAACCAAGCCGAGGTGGCGGAACAGGCAGACGCGTCGGTCTCAAAAACCGATGTCCGCAAGGACGTGCGGGTTCGACTCCCGCTCTCGGCACCACCGCATTCGTATTCAAAACGGGTCGCGTGCCGCGGTGGTTATGAGTGACGCCGGCGAGGCTGGTACAGCCAATGAACAGGCCCCTAAACTCGCGAGATGGGTCGACCCTGCTGGATTTGCGGCGCGGCGGACAGCACGAAGGAACACGTGTGGCCCGAGTGGCTGCAGAAGCTCACCAGCACCGCGATGCTGAAGTACCGAATCGGCGTGTCGCATGATCCCGCGAGCTGGAGGCAATGGACCGGGGCGGCGTTCGAGCATACCGCGCGGGTGCTCTGCGAAGCCTGCAACCGAATGCTCGCCGAGCTCGAGGGAAAGGTTGCGCATCTGATCCCGGCGATGGTCCACGGCGACCACATGCGGCTGGGCTCGGCGGAACAGGACCTTCTCGCCCAATGGTTCTACAAGACGGGCCTGATGGTCGCTACTACGACCCGCCACAATGCGAGTCAGCTGCCAAAGAGCCATTACATTGGCCTCGCCCAGACCCTCAACCTTCCACCGACGAGCGAGGCCTGGATCGCCGAGGTCGAGCGACCGGCTTACGCCGCAGCCCTATGGCTGCAACGGTTCGATTGGCAGGATCGACACCTGGCTGCAGCACCCGTCGGACAGGGCTACATCTTCGCCATGAGCGTGGCGACGGTCGCGGGCGTGGTCGCCGTGCTCGACACGAGCCAGTCGCCGGAGTCGGCCGCGATACCCGCCTTTGAGTTGCTCGGTCGCGCTCCGGGTAGGCTGCTCAGGATTTGGCCGAGCTCGAAGCACTACGGAGTTCCATGGCCCCCCACCTTGAAGCTCACGGCCGCAGACTTCCAGGAGCTCGCCGATTCGTTCCCGAAGATCGGGCAGCACTCCCGCTCCTAGCCGCGCACTCAGCGCACCCACCTGGCATGGGGCGCGAACGGGGACTCGTCAGCTGGGGCGGCTACCTGCATCTACACTGACGCGGGAAGGACGGCGTGGGACTCGCGAGCACGACGACAAACCGTCACTCGGGCAAGACCTACACGATCTCCACAGTCCTAATGGGCCGGATCGGCGAATCGCGCGTCTACGAGGGCGGGCGTTTCAGGGCCATCCTGTCGGGCGGGTCGGCAGTCGGCCTGCGGTATCTCGAGCGCGAGCTGCTACACGGAGAATCCCTAGATGAGCTTCACGCAAGGGTGGCTCGGCTCGTAAGCCTCGACGATCCGGACGAATGGAAGATGTCGATCGACGAGCTGCTCGTATTGAAGGACCTCAAGAACCCCGATCCCTCGAACTCGATTTCCCGGATCGCAGACGAGGACAGAGCGGGCGCGTCGCGAGCAGCTCCCGGGCCATCTCCGCCTCCCACACCCCCACCCCCGACACCAGCGCCTCAGCCTGCTGGCCGGCACGCTGAGCAAGCTCAAGCACTCGATCAAGAGGACGAGGATGGGCCCGACGTGGAGGACGAGGAGGATGGGGACGTGACGGACGATGATTCCCAAGCCTCTAACGTCGCCTCCGACCTCGTTTACGCCTTCGACCGAGGCCGCATCCTTTCGTACTTGGAAGCGTCCGGCTGGAGGTGGCTGACCGACCAGGCCGGAGACTTCCGAGTGGAGTTCGCGTACAGCGACGACACCGGCGGTGAGCTATCGCTCTGGCTGACGGCTGGCGGAGACTCGGAACTGATCTATGAGGTGGTCGTTCAGTCGACTCGGCGGATCGCCAAGGCGGACTGGCAAAAGGCGATTGAGGTTTGCAACCGATGGAACGCCGAGCAGCGCTGGCCGACCGCCTACCTCGCGATCCCGGAGGATGAATCGGCGTCGTCGGCGCCGATCCTTCTCGAGCGCCACATCGACCTGACCTTTGGGATCCACCAGGATTTGCTGGACGACTTCACCAGAGATACGTTCAACGGCTCTTTGAAGTTCTGGCGCTGGGCTCAGGACGAGCAGGGACTTTAAGGACGTGCGGGTTCGCCTCCCGCTCTCGGCACCACGCCGGTATTGAACGGTCGGGACACCGATAAGGTTGCAGTCAGGCTTCGTAGAACCAGGCCGTTCCGAGATCGTCCTGGCGCCGCGCCCCCGTGTACTTCGGCTCGCCCGGCGGATCGGAGAGGAGGCGGTGGCGAGCTGGTGCGCCGAGCTGCTGGGCGGTTCTGTCCCGCATGACGACCCGCGCCGGCCCTCGATCAAGTGGCTGGGCGGGCGCCACGCCGCGGTCGATCTGCGGGTCGGCCGCGTCGATGAGCGCGGCCAGGACTACTGGCCGCGAGTGTGGGCGGCGCGTGGGCTGCTCTACGTGTGGCGACCAACCGCGGAACCGGCGGTGCTTGCCGGCCTGCGCGACCCCGCCTGGCGCGTCCGCGAGATGTGCGCGAAGGTCGCGCGCCGCCACGCCCTCCATCGCGCCGAGCCGGTGCTCACGCACCTGCTCGACGACCCCGTCTCGCGCGTCCGCGCGGCGGCCGAGGCGGCGCTTACGGAGTCGGCACGATCCCCGGAATGACGTAGGCCTCGATCATCGCCACCACGCCGACCCCGGCCGTCAGGATCAGGCTGTAGCGGATCACGCGCCGGAAGATGTCACCCTCGGCGCCGACCTTGTTCACTCCGGCCGCCCCAACCGACAGGTTCTGTGGGCTGATCATCTTGCCCATCACGCCTCCGGACGAGTTCGTCCCCGCAGTCAGGATCGGGCTGACGTTGTGCAGCTGCTGCGCGGTCTGCGCCTGCAGCGGCCCGAAGAGTGTGTTCGAGGACGTGTCGCTTCCAGTCAGGAAGACGCCCAGCCAGCCCAGGAACGCGGCCACGAACGGAAAGACAAACCCCGTTTTGGCGAACGCGATCGCCAGGCTGGAGGTCATCCCGGAGTAGTTCATCAGCTGCGCGATGGCGAGGATCAGAGCGATCGTCGCGATCGGCAGCGCGAGCTGGCGGATGGTCGCTGCGTAGACACGGAAGAAGTCGAGCTTGGCCCCCGCAAAAAGCATCAACAGGAACGCGACCACGCAGGCATAGAAGACGAGCGACCCTGCGGCGGCGAGGAAGTTCCAGTCGAAGTTCAGCGGGTAGGGCGTCGACTTGCCGACGATCGGCTTCTCGCGGTCGATGACCGATACCGGTTGGCCCTTGACGATGTCGTACGTGCCGGGCCAGAAGAAGTTCCAGTCGGGGAACTTGAAGGCCTGGCGGTCCTTCGCCGGGTCCGGCCCGATCCACGGCTGCTTGCAAAGCGCAAAGCCTGGCGTGCCGCACTTCAGGTCGGCGGTGATGTTGGCCGGAGCGGCGAGCGCGGTCTTCGGGTCGCCCACCGGGTGACCCGACCACCACGGCAGGTTGCCCATCTGGCCGATGAGGATCACGATCACGAGCACGAGGTACATGGAGTAGGCGCGCGCGATCCGCGCCGGTGAGTCGGCGGCGCCGACGCTGCCGCCCATCACCGGCTTCGGCGCACCCGCGGGCTTGGTCTCGTGCGCAAACTGCCACGATTCGCGCGGCCGCCACACGCGCAGCAGGGCGGCGAGGCAGGCCATCGAGACCAGCGCAGCGATGATGTCGGTCAGCTCCGGCCCGACGAAGTTCGAGACCAGGAACTGCACGACCGCGAACGACACACCGGTTACGAGCACCGCGGGAAGCACCTCCCGCATGCGCCGGAAGCCCGCGAGCACGGTGAC
>Ga0070698_100007249_pt1 | contig 12011 bp, 12 predicted proteins | sample KBSK1502metaG_FD_65477 | JGI IMG/M metagenome (GOLD analysis project Ga0070698, IMG submission 65477) | Corn, switchgrass and miscanthus rhizosphere microbial communities from Kellogg Biological Station, Michigan, USA - KBS K1-50-2 metaG | ecosystem: Host-associated > Plants > Roots >...
GCGTAGATCGGGTTGCCCAGGTAGTACGGGCGCCACTCCTGGTCCTCGTCCATGCGCAGGATGCCGTAGCCCACGTCGCGGTCCTTGCCCACGATGTTGGTGTAGGTGTGGTGCATGTAGTTGTGGCCGTACTTCCAGTTCTCCGCCGGGGCCATCGTGTCCCAGTCGAACATCCGGGAGTTCAGGGCGGGGTCGCCCATCCAGTCGTACTGGCCGTGCATGACGTTGTGGCCGATCTCCATGTTGTCGAGGATCTTGGCCGCGCCGAGCGAGGCGACGGCGGCCGGCCACAGCGGCGGGATGTAGAAGCCCACGCGGCCGGCGACCTCGAGGCCGCGCTGCCACTTCACGACCTTGCGGATGTACGCCGCGTCGGTCTCGCCGAGGTCGGCAACCACCCGCTGGCGGATGCCATCCATCTCGGCGCCGAAGGCCTCGAGCTCGTCGGGGGTCAGGGTGTACTTGCTGCTGTGCGCTTGCGGGGTGTCCACGGTGACGGTCATGTCAGGTCCTTTCACAGGTCCACGGAGCAGTCGCCCTCGGGCGTGCTCACGCAGATGCGGATTTCTTCGTCGGGCAGGGAGGAGGTCTCGCCGGTGAGGATGTTGCGGACGGTGCCGTCCTTCTTCACGGCGGTGCAGCTGAAGCAGATGCCCATCCGGCAGCCGAAGGCCGGGGTCAGGCCCGCCGCCTCGGCCTGCTCGAGCAGGCTCTCGCCGGAGTTCTCCGCGGCCACGCCGGACTGGGCGAAGCTGACCTCGCCACCTGCCACGCCGCTGAACGTCGGAGGCTTGAAGTACTCCACGCGCAGCTTGTCGGAGCCCTCGTAGGCCGGACGCACGGCGTCGACGAGGCCGGCCGGGCCGCAGAGCCAGGTGTCGACGTCGCGGAAGCCGGGGACGAGCCGCTCGAGCTCCAGGGCGGAGAAGGCGCGCCCGCCGGCCTCGGGGTAGACCAGGTGCAGGTCGATCCCGTAGCCCGCGGTTGCGATCTCGGCGAGCTCGTCGCGGAAGATCTGGTGATCGGGCGACTGGGCGTAGTGCAGGAAGGTGATCTGCCCGCGGTGGGTACGACGCAGCAGGCTGCGCAGCATCGACATCGCCGGGGTGATCCCCGAGCCGCCGGTGATGAACAGGACGTGGCCGGGCACCTGGTCGGGCAGCGTGAAGTCGCCGTCGGCCTGCGAGAGATGCACGATCTGGCCGGGCCTGGCCTCCTCGACGAGGAAGCGCGACACCTGGCCGTCGGGGTTGGCCCGCATCGTGATGGTGAACCGGTCGCCGGGCCGCGAGTCGGGGCTGGAGACGGTGAAGCAGCGGGTGGTGCGGCGGGCTCCGTTGATCTCGACACCGACCTGGACGAACTGTCCGGCGCGGTGGCCGGCCCACGTGCTGGTCGGCTGGAAGGTCAGGGTCGCCACGGGCGGCTGCCCGGGGACGTCGACCTCACGTCGTACGTCGACCAGGCGGGCACGCACGTCGTGTGCGGCCCACATCGGGTTGAGCTGCTCGAGGTAGCGGTCCACGCCGTGGGGGGTGGTCAGCGCCGCCAGGGCCTTGGAGCGAAGAATGGTTCCGGTGATGCTCACGACTGGCCTCCTTTCAAAGTTTGAGTGAACATGCGTTCACTGAAACTATCCAGTCGTACCGGCAGTACGGTCAAGGCGTGTCGCTGTGATGCCTCCCACTCAGGGCACACCCGTGCACTGAATTGGTAGGGTGAGGCCGTGTCAGAACCCGTCAGCCGCGCCGAGCAGAAGGAGCGCACCCGCCGGGCGATCCTCGACGCCGCGCTGACGGCGTCCGCCGAGAACGGCCTCGCCGGCCTGTCGCTGCGTCAGGTCGCCAAGGACGTCGGCATCGTGCCGACGGCGTTCTACCGGCACTTCGATTCGATCGACGCGCTCGGCCTCGCGCTGGTCGAGGAGTCCTTCGTCTCACTGCGCGGCATGCTGCGTGAGGTACGACGGGGCAGCCCGGCGCCACGCGAGATCATCCGGACCTCCGTGGCGGTCCTCGCGCGGCACGTCGAGCAGCAGCGCGACCACTTCGCGTTCATCGCCCGCGAGCGGGCCGCCGGCTCCCCGCAGGTACGTCGTGCCGTGCGGCACCAGCTCGAGCTCGTCGAGCGCGAGCTGGCCACGGATCTGGCCCGGATCTCCGGGTCGGCCTGGTCGAGCGAGGACCTCCAGGTGGTGTCGGCCCTGATCGTGACCGCCACGGTCGCGATCGTCGAGGACCTGCTGGACCCCGATGGCCGGCCGACGGCCGACGTGCTGGCGCGCGCCGAGAAGCAGCTGCGGATGCTGGTCGTCGGCGCGCTCCAGTGGCGCTCGGACTACGAGGACTGAGCCGGCTCGAGCTCCTCGTCGGGGGCCGCCCCGTGCACGGGCGTCGCCGGCCGGTTGGGCAGCAGGAACGTCACCACGAGAATGCCCAGCGACAGCAGGGCCCCGACCGCGAAGGCCCAGTGGTATCCACCCACTTCGGCGTCGAGCTTCACGTGACCGTCCTTCATAAGGCTGGTCGTGCGCGACAGCAGCACCGAGCTCACGATCGCGACACCAATGGCCCCAGCCACCTGCTGGAACGAACCGAGCAGGGAACTGGCATGAGAGTAGAGCTGAGGCGCGACGGCACCGAGGCCAAGCGTGAACACCGGGGTGAAGATGCCCGCCAGGGACACCATCAACAGCATGTGCACCGGCAACACGACCCAGACCGATGTCGTGGCGTCGTACTGGGTCAACGCCGCCAGAGAGCAGGCCACGCCGATCGCCCCAGGGACCATCAGGATGCGAGCGCCGCGCGCGTCGAAGACCTTGCCCACCTGAGGGCCGAGCAGACCCATCGCGAGCCCGCCGGGCATCATCAGCAGCCCAGTCTTGAGGGGGGTCAGTCCGCGAGGACCCTGGAGGTATTGGGGAAGGAGGAACATCGAGGCGAACATGCTCATCATGGCGATCCCCATGAGGAGCAGCGCCAGGACGTAGGTGCGTATGCGCAGGGTGCGAAGGTCGAGCAGCGGCCGATCGCTGCGCTGCAGCACCAGCTGCAACCAGACGAAGCCCACCAGCACGACGACCCCTCCGATGACGAACGGCCACCCCGGCGCGGGCGCCTTGGGATTGCCGATCTGGCTGATGCCGAAGACCAGGGCACCGAACCCGATCGCGGACAGGATCACGCTGGGGACGTTGAGTGAACTCGCGGTCGGCTCGCCCACGTTGGGCAGCCGGCGCAGGCCGGCCATGGCCAGCAGCACCGCCAACGGGAGCACCAGCACGAACATCCAGCGCCACGACGCGAACTGCAGGATCAGGCCGGATGCGGTCGGCCCCAAGGCAGGTGCAACCGACATGGCTAGCGTCACGTTGCCCATGATCCGGCCGCGGTCCTGCGGGAGCACGATGGTCATCAGGGTCGTCATCAGCAACGGCATCATGATTGCGGTGCCAGTCGCCTGGATGACTCGCGCCAGCAGGAGGACCTCGAAGCTGGGGGCCAAGGCAGCCAGCAGGGTGCCGGCGCAGAAAACGCTCATCGCACCCAGGAACGCGCGACGGGTGGTCACCCGCTGCAGGAACCAGCCCGTGGTCGGGATGACCACGGCCATGGTCAGCAGGAAGGCCGTCGACAGCCACTGCACCGTGCTCTCGTTGACGTGGAACTGATCCATGAGGCTCGGCATCGCGTTGAACATCAGTGTCTCGTTGAGAATCACGATGAACGTCGCAGCCACGAGCCAGCGGAGCACCCCGTAGTCGGGGGTCTCGGAGGTCGTTGCAGAGTCAGGGGCAGACATGGCGCTGTCCTTCGAGGTCGCTGAGAGGGTTTCGTCGGGAACGCTACGGCGACGCGCCGACATTCCCGGAAGACCAGCAAACCCTAGAACAGGTGGCGCCTACAAACGGTTTTCAGGCGCCGCCCGGGCGGACGACCAGCTCGGGGATCGTCGCGTCGCGAGGCAGGTCGATCGCGTGCAGGATCGCCTCGGCGACCGTCTCCGGCCGGATCCAGCGGGACTCGTCGTACTCCTTGCCCTCCTGGCGGTGCACCTCGGCCTGCATGGGGGTCGCCGTACGACCGGGGAACACGGAGCTGACCCGGATCGACGGCTCCTCGGCCCGCAGGGAGTCGGCCAGGGCACGGAGGCCGAACTTCGAGGCGGCGTACGCCGACCAGCCGGCATGCGCGCTGATCCCCGCGCCGGAGTTGACGAAGACGACCGTGCCGCGGGCGGCGCGCAGCGCGGGCAGCGCCGCCGCCGTCAGCAGCGCCGGCGCCTCGAGGTTGACCGCCAGCTGCTCACGCAGACTGCCCGCTCGCAGCTCGGCGACCGACCCGAGCTCGACGATGCCCGCGGCGTGCACGACCGAGTCCAGGCGCTCGGGCAGCGCGAGCCCCGCCAGTGCCTCGGGATCGGCCAGATCGGCGACCAGCAGCGTCGCGTCCGGGAACTCGGCCGCCCTGGCGGGATCGCGCACCACCAGCACCAGGTCGTCACCCCGGTCGCGCAGCCGCCGGGCCAGCTCGAGCCCGATGCCCGACGTCGCGCCGGTCAGCAGATGCCTCACCGGGTGAAGACGATCTTCCCGAAGACGTCGCCCTTAGCCATCGCCGCGAAGCCGTCGCGAGCGTCCTCCATCGGCATGGTGTGGTCGATCAGTGGCTTGGTGCCGGTCGCGTGCATCATCTCGACCAGGCGGGCCAGCTCGTGCCGGGTGCCCATCGTCGAGCCGATCACGCTCAGCTGGAGGAAGAAGATCCGGGTCAGCTCGGCGTCGTCGACGTTGGGGCCGGAGGTCGTGCCGCTGATCACGATCCGGCCGCCGGGTCGCAGCGCCCGGATCGAGTGCGACCAGGTGGCCTTGCCGACGGTCTCCATCACCGCGTCGACCTTGGCCGGCAGCCGGGCGCCGGACTCGAACACCTCGTGGGCGCCGATCTCGAGCGCTCGCTGGCGCTTCTTCTCCTCGCGGCTGGTGGCGAAGACGGTGAGGCCGGCGGCGCGCGCCAGCGTGATCAGCGCGGTGGCCACGCCGCCGCCCGCGCCCTGGACCAGCACCGTTTCGCCGGGCTTGAGCTCGCCCTGGGTGAAGAGCATCCGGTACGCCGTGAGCCACGCGGTCGGCAGGCAGGCCGCCTCGGCGAAGCTCAGCGACTCGGGCTTGGGCACCAGGTTGGTGCGCGGGACGATCACCCTGTCTGCGAACGTGCCCTGGTGCCGCTCGCTGAGGAGCGAGCGGCCCGGGTCGAAGGTCTCGTCACCGGACCAGTCGGACGAGCTGATCACGGCGTGTACGACGACCTCGTTGCCGTCCTCGTCGAGCCCCGAGGCGTCACACCCCAGGATCATCGGCAGGCTGCTGTCCTTCAGTCCGACCCCGCGCAGCGACCAGAGGTCGTGGTGGTTGAGGCTGGACGCCTTGACCGTCACCGTCGCCCAACCCTCCGGCGCGACCGGGTCCGGGCGCTCCCCCAGGACCAGTCCGTCGAGCGGGTTGTCGAAGGAGAACTTCTCGGCGTAGACGGCGAACATGCCGCCGAGGCTATCGGCCCCGCCGCAGACGTCATACGGAAGGAGCGATAGATAACACCGCCCGTATGACGTTGCCGATCAGTCTCGGGCGACGCCGTCTCGACGGGCAGCATCCGCGACCGCGGCGGCCACGGCCGGGCCCACGCGCGGGTCGAACGGCCCGGGGATGATGTGGTCCTCGGCCAGGTCGTCGCCGACCAGCCCGGCCAGCGCTTCCGCCGCGGCGAGCTTCATGCCCTCGGTGATCGCCGTGGCCTTCGCGTCGAAGGCGCCCCGGAAGATGCCCGGGAAGGCGAGCACGTTGTTGATCTGGTTGGGGAAGTCTGAGCGGCCGGTAGCCACGACGCGGGCGTACTTGTGGGCGATGTCGGGATGGACCTCGGGAGTCGGGTTGGCCATCGCGAAGATGATCGCATCGTGGCCCATCGTGGCCACGACGTCCTCGGGCACGGTCCCGCCGGAGACGCCGAGGTAGACGTCGGCGCCCTTCATGGCGTCGGCGAGCGAGCCACTACGACCGTTGCGGTCGGCGGTGAGCGCGGCCAGTTCGATCTTGACGTCGGTGAGGTCGCTGCGGTCCGAGCTCACCACTCCGCGGCGGTCGGTGACCGCGATGTCGGTGATGCCGGCGCCGAGCAGGATCTTGGCGATGGCGACGCCTGCGGCACCGGCACCGGAGATGACCACCCGGGTCGTGGCGGGCTCGCGGCCGGTGAGCTTGAGCGCGTTGGTCAGCGCTGCAAGCGCGACCACCGCGGTGCCGTGCTGGTCGTCATGGAAGACCGGAATGTCGAGGCGCTCCTTGAGCCGGGCCTCGATCTCGAAGCAGCGCGGAGCCGAGATGTCCTCGAGGTTGATGCCACCGAAGCTGGGGGCCAGCCGGACCACCGTCTCGACGATCTCGTCGGAGTCGGTCGTGGCCAGGCAGATCGGGATCGCGTCGACGCCGCCGAACTGCTTGAACAGCACGGCCTTGCCCTCCATCACCGGCATGGCGGCGGCGGGGCCGATGTCGCCCAGGCCGAGGACAGCGGTCCCGTCGGAGACGATGGCGACGGTGTTCGGCACCCAGGTGTAGTGCTGGGTCATCGTCGGGTCCTCGGCGATGGCCTCACAGACCCGGGCGACGCCCGGGGTGTAGGCCAGCGAGAGCTCCTCGGCGCCGGTCAACGGCACGGTCACGGCAATGGCCATCTTGCCGCCGACGTGCAGGTCGAAGACGGGGTCGCCTGCAAACGGATGCTCCACGGACATGCAGGAATCCTTGCACAGCGCGAGATGGAGCAAGCGCCCTGTTTCAGGATTCTCGCCAACGTGAGAGGGGCCATACGCGGAGTACGACGACTGCGAGCACCGACGCGTCCGGAATCGCCCCGCGGTGCCGCGAGTCCGTGCCCAACTCCGGGTTGTCGCTCACCAGCCACCACGCCGGTGCGCCACCGGGCGTCGTACGACGCTCCAGTGCGCGCTTGACGGCCAATGTCCCGTCGGGGAACCGGGCCAGCACCACCCGCCCCGGCCGCACAGTCGCGTCGTACTGCACCAGGAGCCGGTCACCCTCGCGCAGCCCCGGCTCCATCGAGCGACCACGGACGAGCGCGAAGCCGAGCCGTTTCATGGGGTTCGCCCCGCCTGCCGACCGTCTCGCACGCCGAGTAGTGTCGCAGTCGTCTCTGGTACCGACCCCGGAAGGACTCCCCGGATGTTCTCGCGACTGTTCGCTCCCACTGTCGAGGTCCAGGCCCACTGCGACCTTCCCTGTGGCGTCTACGACCCCGCCCAGGCCCGCATCGAGGCCGAATCGATCAAGGCGCTCATCGCCAAGGTCGCGGACAACGACGACCCCGACTTCCGCACCCGTGCGCTGCTGATCAAGGAGCAGCGCTCCGAGATGGTCAAGCACCACCTGTGGGTGCTGTGGACCGACTACTTCAAGCCCCCGCACTTCGAGAAGTACCCCCAGCTGCACACGCTGGTCAACGAGGCCACCAAGCTCGCCGGTGCCGGCGGCACCAAGGGCTCGCTGGACGCGGCCGCCGCTGACCAGCTGCTGGCCAAGATCGACGAGATCGCCGAGATCTTCTGGGCGACGAAGCAGGCCTGAGCGCCATTTGGCGGGGCCAATTCACCGGTCAGCCGGTGAATTGCACTCCTGTCGGGGGTTCTAACCACTGACCGGAGCACACAACCCCTGACCGGTGGGACACCTGTGACGGGCTCGACTCCCTGCGGGAGTCGGGCCCGTTCGTCCTGCCCCGCTCATCCCTCGTCGGTCAGGGCGTCGATCGAGGCGGGGTGCAGAACCCCGGCGAGTACGACGAGCGCGGCCAGGCCGAGGGCGATCGCGACTGCGGTCGTGCCACCGCCCCAGAAGCTGAACGCGACGCCCAGCTGGATCAGCTGCGCTCCCACCATCGGGCTGCGCGCCCAGGAGCTGAGGCGCCACACCGACCACGCGCACCCGATCAGCGCCGCGCCGTAGACCGCGAAGAACGCCGAGGTGGTGACGCCCATGGTGACCCGCTCCGAGCTCAGGTGCAGGAGCTCTCCGACGGAGTAGATCAGCAGCAGGACGCCTTCGAGAGCGGTCACGGAGGCGGCCACGACGAGGGGGGCCGGCTTGTCGAGATGAGGTTCTGGCACGTCGACAGCCTAAGTTGTGATCTAACGAACCGAGGTAAGGGGTTGTTTAGGCGACAACTTCTTGCAACCCTATTCGTTGCGCTCGGGAAGGTTTTCACAAGCCCGTCCCGCCGCCGTTCTTGCTGGCAGCAATTGATCTGCCGAACCCAGAAGGAAAGAAGGACCCCCGCCGTGGATTGGCGCCATCGCTCTGCTTGCCTCGACGAGGACCCGGAGCTGTTCTTCCCGATCGGCAACACCGGTCCGGCCATCCTCCAGATCGAGGAGGCCAAGCAGGTGTGCCGACGCTGCGAGGTGCGCGAACAGTGCCTCGCGTGGGCGCTGGAGGCGGGTCAGGACCACGGGGTCTGGGGCGGTCTCAGCGAGGACGAGCGCCGCGCGCTCAAGCGCCGCAACGCGCGCGCCCGGATCCGCACCGCCTGATCCGGGCCGCCGCCGGGCTCAGTCGAACGGCAGGTCGATGCTGACCCGCGTCCCCGACCCGAGACCCGAACTCACCGAGATCTGACCGTCGAGCTCGGACTCCACCAGAGTCCGCACGATCGACAGGCCCAGGCTCGTCGAGGAGTCGAGGTCGAAGCCTTCGGGCAACCCGACCCCGTCGTCCTCGATGTCGATGTGCAGCCGACCGACGATCCGGCGTACTCGCAGCACGACCTTGCCGGACTGATCCTCGGTGTACCCGTGCTCGACGGCGTTCTGGAGCACCTCGGTCAGCACCATGGCCAGGGCGGTGGCGATCTCGGAGGCCAGTACGCCGAACGACCCGTCGCGGCGCACGGACACGTGGCCGCCGAGCGCACCGACCTCGGTGACCATGTGCCCGAGCCGGTCGGCGATGTCGTCGAACTCCACGTGCTCCTCGACCGCCTGGCTGAGCATCTCGTGCACGATCGCGATCGAGCCGACCCGTCGTACGGCCTCCTCGAGCGCCGACTTGGCGGACGGGGAGTCCATCCGGCGAGCCTGCAGGCGCAGCAGCGCCGCGACGGTCTGCAGGTTGTTCTTCACCCGGTGGTGGATCTCCCGGATGGTGGCTTCCTTGGTGACCAGCTCGCGGTCGCGCCGGCGCAGGTCGGTGACGTCGCGGAGCAGGATCAAGGCGCCGATGTGGTCGCCCTGGGGACGCAGCGGGATCGAGCGCAGGATCAGGGCGACGGTATCGGTCTGGATCTCGGTGTCCCGGTGCATCCGGCCGCCGAGGACAGCGCTGAGCGTCTCCTCGTCGGGGCGGCGCCGCGGCGGTACCAGCGCGCGGGTGGTCTCGGCCAGGTTGAGGCCGGTGAGGTCCTGGCCGTGACCCAGCCGGCGATAGACGGAGAGTGCGTTGGGGCTGGCGTACGCGACCTTCCCGGCCGCATCGACCCGCACGAACCCGTCGCCGACCCGAGGCGAGTCAGCATGGTCCGAGCGCTGACCCGCCGCGGGAAAGTAGCCGTGGGCGATCATCTGGGTCAGGTCGGCGGCCGTCTGCAGGTAGGAGAGCTCCAGCCGGGACGGCGTGCGTACGCCGAGCAGGTTGGTGTTGCGGCCCACGATCGCGATCACCTGGCCGTCACGGCGTACGGGGATCGTCTCCACCCGCACCGGCACGTCATCGCGCCACTCGGGGTCACCGTCGCGCACCAGCCGACCCGAGGCCCAGGCCTGATCGAGCATCCGGCGACGACCGGCAGGGACGAACATGCCCACGACGTCGTCGACGTAGGCCGTCGGCCCGGTCGTCGGTCGCATCTGCGCGGCGGCCCAGAAGCCGGCACCCTCGCGATCGGGCAGCCAGAGCACCAGGTCGGCGAACGACAGGTCCGCGATGATCTGCCAGTCGGCGATCAGCAGGTGGAGCCAGGCCACGTCCTCCTCGCCGAGGTCGGTGTGGGCCCGGACCAGCTCGGTCAGGGTGGGCACCCGCCCACCCTAGAGCCGCAGGGACCGACGACGTACGACGGACAGGGTGCTGGCAGGATTGGGGCATGCCGCAAGCGGGGTTCTGGCAACAGGTCATGGCCGACGGACTCCGCGTCCCCGAGGGTCGCCCGCTCGACGACCTGACCACCGAGCTCGTGATCATGCTGGGCTCTCGCGATCCGGCCCTCCGCGACGGCATCGCCTATCCCGCGCTGGCCACCTGGATCTCGCGCGGCGTGTACGACGACCTCCTCGCCGGACTGGGCGACGGCATGGTCGCGGGTCTGGGCATCGGCATCGGTGAGACCGGCACGGCCACGGTGTTCCGCCGCAGCTTCTCTGCCCTCGTCATCGCCGAGTGCATCTCGCGCGATGCCGTCGTACAACGGATGCCGGCGAACAAGATCCTCGACTGGGGTGACCGGATCGCCGCCTGGTTCGTCCGCGAGCGTGACCTCCGTGGCTATGTCCCCGGCGAGGGCTGGGCGCACGCCATCGCGCACGGCGCCGACGCGATCGCGGCGCTGGCCGGCTCCCCCCACCTCGGCAAGGCCGAGCTGACCGTGATGCTCGACGTGCTCGCGGACCGCCTGCTGCTGTCCACGGACACCCTGTTCGGCGCCGGCGAGCCGGACCGGATGGCGGTGGCCACCATGGAGATCCTGCGCCGCAACCTGGTCCCGCTGGCCGTCCTCGAGCCGTGGATCGCCCGCCTGGGCAGCGCCGCGACCTACCGTCCGCACACCGACGTCGACCCGTTCCTGTCGACCGGCAACGCCGAGGCGTTCCTGCGCGCGCTCTATCTCCAGCTCTCGCTGGCCCCGCGCCACCCCGACGTACGCGCCGACCTGCTGCTGACGCTGGTCGGGGCGCTCAGGGCCAGCAACCCGCACTATCTGATCGACCCGAGCTGACCGACCTGAGCTGACCGGCAGGTCACTCGACGATGACCGTCACCGTGCCCAACGTGACGGGCTGCCCATCGGCGGTGATCGTCAGTGTGATGATCGTGGTGCCTGGCGCAACGGCCAGCCACGCGTGCGGGTAGTTCGGACCGTCCTCCCAGTTGTCGACCTGCAGGGAAGTGCCCTCCAGAGTGCCGGCGAGCGTGGCCGAGCCCTTGCCCTGAGCGATGCCCCAAATCCTGGAACCGACTGCCAGGCGAATCGTCGTCCCGGCTCGGATCTCGGCATCCCAGCGGTTGCGGTAGTCCATGCTGTCGCCTGGACCGACCGAATTCACGCTCACCGACACCGCATCTGAGGGTGTGGTGGCGGCAGCGGTGACCACCACGGTGACGGTGTCCCCAGTCGAGAGCACCGTGCCCGGCTGCGGGTCGACTCGGCGCAACAGGCCGGCGGGAATGCCACGCACCAACTGGTGGACGACCCTCACCTGCAGGCCGAGGGCCTCGAGTTCGTGTGCGTAGAACTCGCCGGAATCAGCCTGGTCCCTCACGTGCTCAACCGAGTACAGGGCCTCGGCCGTGCCGGGAACGCCGACTTGATCCGGGCCGAGGACGACCACGCCGTCCAACATGGAGTCGACGCCCGCTGCGGTGGCTGATCTTGCGGCAAAGTAGACATCCACCGCCGGGAAGTAGACCGTGCCGCTGCAGGAGGTCCGGGTCTCCCCGTGCGGGTGCATGTTGTCGATCGGATAGGTCTCGCAGGCGGCGTCCTGGCGGCGGGCTTCAACGCCGCTGATCTCGATGTCTCGATCGGCCTTGAAGATGTTCTGGTAGCCACCTTCGTGGATCCAGACGCTGTCGTAGACCTTCGCGCCGATGAGACCGCAGCTCTCGATGACTCCGATGTCCACGATGACTCCGTCGCGGATGGGGGTCCCGCAGCCGATCGCGTTCGTCGCGAACGTGTCCGGAACCAGGATCCCTACCCGTCCGACTGCCACCAATCGCATTC
>Ga0070698_100007251_pt1 | contig 12009 bp, 9 predicted proteins | sample KBSK1502metaG_FD_65477 | JGI IMG/M metagenome (GOLD analysis project Ga0070698, IMG submission 65477) | Corn, switchgrass and miscanthus rhizosphere microbial communities from Kellogg Biological Station, Michigan, USA - KBS K1-50-2 metaG | ecosystem: Host-associated > Plants > Roots >...
GGCCCCGCAGGCCGCCGCCGGTCAGCCGATTTCGGTCATGGTCTACGTTCATGGCAGCCTGTCCAAAAAGGGAGGTCAGGATACATTTCACAAGTACCGGGGAGTAGCTGTCCAGTTCGTTCCGTTCTGTTCTACGGAAAGTGTGAAAGGCTCCGGCCGGCCCGTGACCTAAATCCAGAGCGGCCGTAGGCGCCATGGCTGGCCGTCGCTGATCAAGGTCCGGCGCCGGAACAGGGAGGCAGGAGTTCTTGGTGATCGCCCTTACGTCGACCTTGGGCTCCGAGCGAGCACGGAGCCGCCCCGGTGTGGCACGAAGCCCGCGGCTCGCCCAGTGGTCCGCTGTCGGTAGCGTGGGCAGGGCCATGACCCGTTCACCGATGACGCTGCTCGTGACCGTGACCGGCCGGGACCGGCCGGGCGTCACCTCCCGCCTGTTCTCCGTCCTCGCCGCGTACGAGCTGAGCGTGCTCGACATGGAGCAGGTGGTGATCCGGGGGCGCCTGGTGCTCGGCGTGCTGCTGTCCTGCGGCACCGCCCCCGACCTGACCGCGATCCACCGGCAGGTGACCGCGGTCGCCGCCGACCTGGGCCTGGAGGCGGAGATCACGGCCGGCTCGGCCGAGCCGGGCCGCCGCCGGGGCAGCCTGCACGTGACCGTGCTCGGCAGCCCGCTGCCCACGGCAGCGATCGCGGCGATCGCCGGGCGGATCGCCGCCAGCGGCGCGAACATCGACCGGATCTCCCGCCTGGCGCACCGGCCGGTGACCTGCATCGAGTTCGACATCTCCGGCGCCGACCCCGCGTCGCTGCGCGCTGCCCTGGCTAGCGAGTCCGTCGCGCAGGGCGTCGACGTCGCGGTGCAGCGCGGCGGCCTGCACCGGCGCGCCATGCGCCTGGTCGTGATGGACGTGGACTCCACGCTGGTCAGCGGCGAGGCCATCGACCTGCTCGCGGCCCGGGCCGGGTGCACGGCCAAGGTCGCCGAGCTGACCGCGGCCACGATGCGCGGCGAACTTGACTTCGCCGCCGCGCTGCGGGAGCGCGTGGCGCTGCTCGCCGGGCTCGACGCGTCGGCCATCGACGAAGTCCGCGCGGAGCTGCGGCTCGCCCCCGGCGCCCGCACCCTGGTCCGGACGCTGCGACGGCTCGGCTACCGGTGCGGGATCGTGAGCGGCGGCTTCACGCAGTTCACCGACGTGCTCGCCGCCGATCTCGGCCTCGACTACGCGGCGGCGAACACGCTGGAGATCGCCGACGGGAAGCTCACCGGCCAGGTTACCGGCGCGGTCATCGACCGGGCCGGCAAGGCCCGGGCCCTGCGCGACTTCGCCGCCTCATACGGGGTTCCGCTGAGCCAGACGGTGGCGGTCGGCGACGGGGCGAATGACCTCGACATGATCGCGGCCGCCGGCCTTGGCATCGCGTTCAACGCCAAGCCCGCGGTCCGGGACGCCGCGGACGCCTCGGTCAGCGTCCCGCACCTGGATGCGATATTGCACCTGCTCGGCATCTCACGCGACGACGTCGAGGCCGCGGACGCGGCCGACGCCGAGACGCTGAGCGCCGCGGCTGACGCGGCCACCTGAGGAACGGACGGGGTCAGGTCGCGGTCTTGCCGGCGGCCGTCTTGCCATCCTCGCCGGCGGCAGCCCCGCCGTTGGCCCCTCCGGCGGCCGTGCCGCCGGACCCGGCACCGCCAGTCGCGGCGGTGACGCTCGGCGCGGCCTCGCCGCCGGCCCCGGCCTCGCCCGCCGCGCCCGACGCGATGGTCGCCGAACGGCGCTTGGAGATGACCACGGCCGCGACGACGACGGCCACAGCGCCGATGGCCACGCCCGCGCGCAGCCCGTCGTTGTGCGCGTACTTGACCACGCTGGTCGCGATCAGCAGCGAGACCAGGTTCATGACCTTGATCAGCGGGTTGATCGCGGGCCCGGCGGTGTCCTTGAACGGGTCGCCGACGGTGTCGCCGATCACCGTCGCCGCGTGCGCCTCGGAGCCCTTGCCGCCGTGGAAGCCGTCCTCGACCAGCTTCTTGGCGTTGTCCCAGGCGCCGCCCGAGTTGGCCAGGAACACGGCCATCAGCACGCCGACCCCGATGGCACCCGCCAGGTAGGAACCGAGCGGCGCGTACCCGAGCGCGAACCCGACCGCGATCGGCGTGAGCACCGCGAGCAGGCCCGGCGTGGCCAGCTCGCGCAGCGAGTCACGGGTGCAGATGTCCACCACGGGGCCGTACTCGGGCTTCTCCGTGAAGTCCATGATCCCCGGGTGGTCGCGGAACTGCTTGCGTACCTCGAGGACCACCCGCCCGGCCGCCCGGCCGACCGCCATGATCAGCAGGCTGGCGAACAGGAACACGACCGCCGCGCCGATGATCAGGCCGACCAGGTTGTTGGGCTTGTCGATGGACAGGCTGAACGAGCCGGCGGCCGAGCCCAGCGCGGACTCGACCGACGTCCGGAACGCCCCGAACAGCGCGGTCGCGGCGAGCACCGCGGTCGCGATCGCGATGCCCTTGGTGATGGCCTTGGTCGTGTTGCCGACCGCGTCCAGGTGGGTCAGCGTCTCCGCGGGCTCGCCCTCGAACTCGCCGGACATCTCGGCGATGCCCTGCGCGTTGTCGGTGACCGGGCCGAACGAGTCCATCGACACGATCACGCCGACCGTGGTCAGCAGGCCGGTGCCGGCCAGCGCGACCGCGAACAGCGCGATGGTGGCGTTGCCGGTGCCGAGCAGGAACGCGCCGTAGACGGCCGCGCCGATCAGCAGCGCCGAGTAGACGGCTGACTCCAGCCCGATCGAGATGCCCGAGAGGATCACCGTGGCCGCGCCGGTCTCCGAGCTCTCGCCGATCTCGCGGACCGGCTTGCGGTTGGTCTCGGTGAAGTACCCGGTCAGCAGCTGGATCGCGCTGGCCAGCACCAGCCCGATCACGACCGCGCCGATGGCCAGCCAGCGCGGGCTGCCGCCGTGGTGCAGGATGCTCGCGTCGGTCACGCCCGTGAGCTGGCTGAAGTGCGACGGCAGGTACCAGAACGCGGCGCCGACCACGCCTATCAGCGAGACCACGGCCGAGATGAAGAAGCCGCGGTTGATCGCGGTCATGCCGCTGCGGTCGCCCCGGCGCGGCGCGACCGCGAAGATGCCGATGACCGCGGTGATCACGCCGATCATCGGGATGATCAGCGGGAAGACCAGGCCCTTGTTGCCGAACGCGACCTTGCCCAGGATCAGTGCGGCCACCAGCGTCACCGCGTAAGACTCGAACAGGTCGGCGGCCATGCCCGCGCAGTCACCGACGTTGTCGCCCACGTTGTCGGCGATCGTGGCCGCGTTCCGCGGGTCGTCCTCCGGGATGCCCTTCTCGACCTTGCCGACCAGGTCCGCCCCGACGTCCGCCGCCTTGGTGTAGATGCCGCCGCCGACACGCATGAACATCGCCAGCAGCGCGGCGCCGAAGCCGAAGCCCTCCAGCACGCTCGGCGCGTTGCCCTTGAAGGTGAGCACCACCACCGCGGCGCCGAACAGGCCTAGCCCCACCGTGAACATGCCCGCCACCCCGCCGGTGCGGAACGCGATCCGCATCGCGGAATGCTCGCCGGACTCCTTAGCGGCGGCCGCGACGCGCACGTTGCCGCGCACGGTCAGCGACATGCCCGTGAACCCGGTGAGCGCCGAGAACAACGCGCCCACCAGGAAGAACGCCGACCGGCCCCAGCGCACCCCGGTCGTGTCCGCCGGCAGCAGCAGCAGCACGAAGAAGATCACGACGACGAACGCGCCGAGCGTGCGGAACTGGCGCCGCAGGTACGCCGCGGCGCCCTCCTGCACCGCCTGCGAGATCTCGCGCATCTTCGGCGAGCCCTGGCTGGCGGCGAGCACCTCGCGGACCAGCACGCCGGCCACGCCGAGGGCGCACAGGGCGATCACCGCTACGACGATCACCCAGGTCAGGTTGGAGCCGGCTACGGTAGCCGGCCCGGCCGCCAGGGCGCTTTCGGGCCTTGACATCTGTCCTCCTTGACAGGGCACACGTGCCATCGCGCGGTGCCGCCGCCTTGCGCAGTGCTGGGCCGGGGGCTACTCCCCCAGTACCCCCCCGCGGGTCACAGCAACTAGGCGAAGACATGTCAGACTTCGTCGAGGAGTGCCACCACGGCGGTGCCGGGGAGTCTACGCATCTGGGTCACTGAATGGTAATGCGCCCCCGGTCGTCATGCGGCCGCGACCCGGCCGTAACGACGGGTAACCGGTCAGGCCAGCGGTGCTACCCCTGGGGGCGATCCCCCGGCTCCCCCTGCAGGCCCACCGAGGGCCAGCTCATCCTGATGCTCGTCCCCGTGGACGTCTCGCTGATCTGAACATCGTCGGCAAGTTCGGCGATGACCGCCAGGCCGAAGCCCTGCGGCTTGCCCGTGTCGGTGACCTCCACCTCGAAGCGGCCGGCCTGGTCGGTCAGCGCGATCCTGACCGGCTCGGCCGGGCAGTGCAGCCGGTGCGCCTCCACCGCCCTCGAGCACGCCTCACCGACCGCCAGCCGGACCTCGTCCAGCATGTCCTCCGCGACACCGCTGCGCCTGGCTACTGCGGTGGCCACCAGGCGCGCGGTGCGCACGTGTGCGGGCAGGGCCGTGAAGCTGACTTCAACTGTGGGCATCCGCGTGTCCGGGGTCAGCCGGCGGCTACTTCTCGGACTTTCTTGCCTTGATGGCCTCGTCGACCGAGTCGTGGATGCCGAACACCTTGGTCAGGCCCGTGATCCTGAAGATCTTGAGAATCCGCTCCTGCGTGCAGACCAGGTCCAGGGAGCCGTCATGCGCCCGGACCCGCTTCAGTCCGCCGACCAGCACACCCAGGCCGGTGGAGTCGAGGAACTCGACCTTCTCCATATTCACCACGAGCTGATAGAAGCCGGTGTTGACGAGCTCGATGAGAAGCTCACGCAAGCGCGGCGCGGTGTAGACGTCGATCTCGCCCTCCACATCGACGATCTCGATCCCATCCTTGGTGTGGTGATCCAACTTCAGATCCACAAAATCCTCCAGCGCCATGCGGTCAAGGGTCTGAGCGTGCGGCCCGGGGAGACGCCCGGTCGCGCTGTCTTCCCGCGCGCATTCAATCACGCTCTGAGGTCATGTCTATACCAGATCGGTGTTCGAGGCACTCCCCCCCTCTCATGACACACTGAAACCCTATGCCTGCGGTGCCTCTGCTCGCCGACCACGAGCTGTCGATCCCTCCGCGTGCCGGCGCGATCCTGAGCGCGGGCGCCCGGTCGGGGAGGCTTACCCACCTGGAGCACGTCCCCGCGGCCGAAGGTCGCAGGGTGGGGTGGCCCGACTGGGCGCCCCCCGAGGTCACCAAGGCGTTCGAGGCGGCCGGGGTGCCCGGTCCCTGGGCGCACCAGGCGGCGGCGGCCGACCACGCGGCCGCGGGCCGGAACGTTATCATTTCCACGTCTCCCGCATCGGGCAAGTCGCTCGGGTACCTGCTGCCCGCGCTGACCCGGGTCCTCGACGGCGGCACCGCGCTGTACCTGGCGCCGACCCGGGCGCTGGCCGCCGACCAGCTGCGGATGGTGGCCTCGCTCGGCATCCCGGGCGTGCGCCCGGCGGTGGTCGACGGCGACACGCCTTTCGCCGAGCGCGACTGGGCGCGGGCGCACGCCAGCTACCTGCTCACGACGCCGGACATGCTGCACCACTCGCTGCTGCCACGGCATGCCCGCTGGGACGGCTTCTTCCGCCGGCTGGCGTTCGTGATCGTCGACGAGTGCCACACCTACCGCGGCGTGTTCGGGTCGCACGTGGCCCAGGTCCTGCGCAGGCTGCGGCGGGTCGCCGCGCACCACGGCTCGCGGGCGCTGCGCCCTCCTCCGGTCTTCGTGCTCGCCTCGGCCACGATCAGCGAGCCGGAAACCTGCGCCCGGCTGCTCACCGGCCTGGACGCGGCGGCGGTCACCGCGGACTCCGCCCCGCGTGGGCCGCTCACGTTCGCGCTGTGGGAGCCGCCGCTCACCGCGCTGCGCGGCGAGGCGGGCGCGCCGGTGCGCCGCACCGCCACGACCGAGGCCGCGGGCCTGCTGGCGGACCTGGTGGGCGGGGGCGTTCCCGCGCTGGCGTTCGTCAGGTCCCGGCGCGGCGCCGAGACGGTGGCGATGGTCGCCCGGCGGAACCTGACCGAGGCCGGCGCCGCCGGCCTCGCCGACCAGGTGGCCGCCTACCGGTCCGGCTATCTGCCCGAGGACCGGCGCGCCCTGGAGGAGGCGCTGCTGGCGGGCAGGATCACGGGCCTGGCCGCGACGACCGCGCTCGAGCTCGGGGTCAACATCGGCGGGCTGGACGCCGTGCTGATCGCCGGCTGGCCCGGGACGCGGGCCGCCCTGTGGCAGCAGGCCGGGCGCGCGGGCCGCGAGGGCCGCGGCGCGGTGGCGATCCTGATCGCGCGCGACGACCCGCTGGACACCTACCTGGTGCACCATCCCGAGGCGCTGCTGAACCGGCCGGTCGAGGCGACGGTCCTCGACCCGGGCAACCCGTACGTGCTGGCACCGCACCTGTGCGCGGCAGCGGCCGAGATGCCGCTGACCGAGGCGGACATCGCGCTGTTCGGGCCGGCCGCGGCGGCGGTCGCCGACGACCTGAGCCGCCAGGGCATGCTCCGGCCCCGCAAGGGCGACGCCGGGACCATCTGGTGCTGGACCCGCAACGGCCGCGCCCACCAGGCCGGCCTGCGCGGCACCGGGGGCGCGCCGGTGCGCATCGTGGAGGAGTCGACCGGCCGGCTGGTCGGCACCGTGGACGAGCCGTCCGCGCACGTGCTGGCGCACACCGGCGCGGTCTACCCCCACCAGGGCGAGATGTACCTGGTCACCAAGCTGGACCTCGACGACTGCGTGGCGCTGGTCGATGCCGGCGATCCCGGCTACGCCACGTCGGCCCGGGAGCTGACCAGGGTCGAGGTAGCGGCTACGGTGCGGCAGGTCGCCTGGGGCGAGGCCGAGGTCGGCTTCGGTGACGTCCTTGTGACCCGGCAGGTAGTTTCCTTCGCGAAGCGAAGGCTTGACACCGGGCAGCCGTTCGGTGTGGAGGCCCTTGACCTTCCGCCGCGCACGCTGCGCACCAGGGCCGTGTGGTGGACGATCTCGCCGGAGCAGCGCGCCGGGCTGGCCAGCGCGGGCGTCGACCTCCCCGGCGCCGCGCACGCCGCCGAGCACGCATCGATCGGCCTCCTGCCACTTGTGGCCGCGTGCGACCGCTGGGACGTCGGAGGCGTCTCGGCCGACCTGCACCCGGCGACCGGCCGGCTGACGGTCTTCGTCTACGACGGGCACGACGGCGGCGCCGGCTTCGCCGAGCGCGGCTTCCGCGCGGCGCGAGACTGGCTGCGCGCCACCGCCCAGGCAATTGCGTCCTGCGAGTGCGCCGCGGGCTGCCCCTCCTGCATCCAGTCGCCCAAGTGCGGCAACGGCAACGAGCCGCTGTCCAAGGCGGGCGCCGTCATCCTGCTGGAGTGCCTGCTGTGCGAGCCCGCAGGTAACTCCCCTGCCTAGCTCCGGCGCAAGTGCGTGCCGTAGTGGCCCGCAGTTCCCGAACATGAGGCGACCCCCGTCCGGGGGGGAGAGACGGGGGTCGCCGTGCGGTCCGGCCCCGGGGGGGCAGAGCCGGTGCCGTCACCCACGAAAGCTTAACGCGTAGTGAGCCAAAGTTACCAGCCGGTCATGCGCAGGCCACTTAGAACTCGTTGTATTCCCCTATGCTGCCGGATCGTGGGCAGTTCCGCCAGAAGCAATGAGACATTTGTGGCCGCATTCTTCGATCTGGACAAGACGATCATCAGCCGCTCGAGCACCCTGGCGTTCGGCCCGTCGTTCTACCGGCACGGCCTGATCACCCGCGCCGAGGCGCTTCGCACCGCCTACGCGCAGCTGGTCTACCGGATCGGCGGGGCCGACCACCAGCGGATGGAGCGGATCCGCACGGCGGTCGGCGAGCTGTGCCGGGGCTGGCCGGTCGACCGGGTCACCGACATCGTGCGCCGGCACCTGGACGAGACCATCGGGCCGCTGGTGTACGCCGACGCCCGCAGGCTGATCGCCGCGCACGGCAGGGCCGGGCAGGACGTCATCATCGTGAGCACGTCGGGCCAGGAGATGGTCGGGCCGATCGGCGACCTGCTCGGCGCGTCCGAGGTCATCGCCACCCGGATGGAGGTCGCCGACGGCCGCTACACCGGCCAGATGGAGTTCTGGGCCTACGGCGAGGCGAAGGCGAGCCGGGTGCGGGAGCTTGCGGCCCGGCGCGGCTACCGGCTCCGTGACTGCTATGCCTACAGTGACTCGGTCACCGACCTGCCGATGCTCGAGGTCGTGGGCCACCCCCGGGTGGTCAATCCCGACCGCGCGCTCAGGAAGATCGCCGTTCAGCGGCACTGGCCGGTGCTCGCGTTCGGCGCCCGATCCCCCGCTGACCGCGGCGATAGGGCAAGCCCGCCCGAGCCTGCCGGCACGGAAGTCTCACCCGCAGGCCACGTCGCCGCCGCGCTCACTCGCCCGGCCGCTCGGGACATGTGAACACGCGAACCGATCGACATCACGAATCGGTGAAGCTCAGGGGTTCACAAGGTTGCGGATCCGTCGTAGAAAGGTGGTGAACGGACGAGGGTCCGGACACGACAACCCGGTGTACCCACGCGCGACCAGCCGCGGGAGGCGTGCCGAGCGGTCAAGGCCTACTCGGCAGATGAAGGTGCACGCTTGGTAACCCGGACTTGGCGTGGCAGGCGGCGGCGCCCCGCATGGGGCGCCGTTCGCGTTGCCAGCCCCGAGACGGCTGGATTACCCCGCCGCCTCCGCTCAGCAATAGCCGGCGGCTGATCGGGTGCGATGCCGGCAATCCGGCGAGATCGGGGCGATCGCGGGAATCCGGCGAGCTTTCCTCCGTCCTCGGGTCAGCGTCGGCGCCATCGCTCCGCGCTGATGACGCTTCTCAGGACGATTCCGAGAATCAGGCTGCGGCCGGGCCATTCGTGCCTTTTCCGCGCCTGCGACGCGTCAGACTGGATGCGGTGCGGCCGCCGCAATCGGGCATGAGCGAGACTTGTTACGACAGCGCGAGAAGGGGAGACAGCACTGATGGCTGAACCCGCAGTCAAGCATCGGCCCAGCGGCGCCCGCGACCAGTCTCTCGGCACCCTGGTATCCCAGGCGATCAGCGACGTTTCCCTGCTGCTCAAGAGCGAGATCGAGCTGGCCAAACTGGAACTCAGGAAGGACGCCATCAGGCTGGGGATCGGCGGGGCTCTGCTGGGGATGGCGGCGTTCGTCGGCTGCCTGATCCTGATTTTCGCCGGCTTCGGCTACGCGTATGGCCTGAGCGCCGCGCTCGCCATACCGCTCTACGCCGGGTTTTTCTGCACCGCGGGAACCTGCGCCTTCGTGGCCGCCGCGGCGATCCTCATCGGGCGCACGAGATTCCGCAAGCTCAGCGGCCTGCAGAAGACCCGCCGCACGGTCCAGGACGACCTCGCGCTGCTCAAGCGAAATGACACGGCCGTGGTCAAGGCCGCGCCGGAGGACCAGTGACCAGCCACATGCGGATCGGGACAGGCGGGATGACCAGGTGACAGGGCGCGACGCGCCGATCTACATCGACGGGCCCTGGTCGCACCGGTCGGTGAGCGCCAACGGCACCCGGTTCCACGTCGCCGAGGCCGGCGACGGGCCGCTGGTGCTGCTGTTGCACGGCTTTCCGGAGTTCTGGTGGACCTGGCGCGAGCAGCTGGCGTCACTCAAGGGCGCGGGCTTCCGCGCGGTCGCGGTCGACCTGCGCGGGTACGGCGGCAGCGACAAGCCGCCGCGAGGCTATGACCTGCCCACCGCCGCCTCCGACGCGGCCGGCCTGGTCCGCGCGCTGGGCGAGGCGAACGCCGTGGTGGTCGGGCACGACTGGGGCGGGCTGATCGCCTGGACCATGGCCGCCTACTTCCCCAAGTGCGTGCGGCGCCTGGCCGTGGTCTCGGTGCCGCATCCGCTCCGGCTGCGCACGGCGGTCTGGTCCGACCCGCTCGGCCAGGGCCGGAGCAGCGGCTACGCGCTGAGGTTCCAGCTCCCGCGGCTGCCGGAGCGGCAGCTGCTCAAGGGCGGCGCGCGGCGGGTCGGCCGCATGCTCAGCCAGTGGTCCGGCCCCGGCTGGCCGGACCAGGAGACCGAACGCAACTACCGCGCCGCGATGGCCCTGCCCTCGGTCGCCCACTCGGCGCTCGAGTACCACCGCTGGTTCATGAGGTCGAGGCTGCGCCCCGACGGGTTCCGCTACGCGCGCCGGATGCGGGCGCCGGTGCAGGCCCCGACGCTGCACCTGCACGGCGCCCTGGACAGCTGCGTGCTGCCCAGCGCGGCCCGGGGCTCGGGCCGGTACGTCGAGGCGCCGTACCGGTGGCGCCTGATCGACGGGGCCGGGCACTTCCCGCACGAGGAGGTGCCCGAGCGGTTCGACGCCGAGCTCCGCGCGTGGCTGGCCGACCCGGAGCCCGAAAGATGAAAAGACCATCTGTAACGCCACACGGCGCGGGCAGCCCCGCCAGAGTGAGCCGACGCGGCGGATGACCCCCCCGTCGGCACCGAGCCGGGACCGGGACGCGGCGGGCCGTCCCCGCAACGCCCGCCCGCGCGACGAACTCGGCCGGCCGCTGCAGCGCGACGCCGCGGGTGAGCCCTCGCCGCCCGATGAGCAGGCCCTGCCCCCCGACGCGGCGCTGGCGGAGGCCCAGCGCCTGATCGACTCAGGCCGGGCGTTCCGGGCCCACGAGGTCCTCGAGGCGTCCTGGAAGGCCGCGCCGCCCGCCGAGCGCGACCTGTGGCAGGGGCTCGCGCAGGTCGCGGTGGGCCTGACGCACGCGCAGCGGGGCAACGCCCGCGGCGCGGCGGCCCTGCTGCGCCGGGGCGGACTGCGCGTGGCCGGCTACGCGGGCTCGGCCCCGCACGGGATCGCGGCGGAGGCGGTCGCCCGCTTCGCCGCGGACCTGGCCGGCCGCATCGAGCGGGACGGCCCGGCCGCCGCGACCTCGGCGACACCCTGGCCAAGGCTCCGGGCGGACACGTAGCGCCGGCCACCCGCTCGCGGCTCAGTCGCACCCCTCGGTGGACGTGGGCGCGGTGGCGTCGGCCCCGGCCGTGGCGTCGGAGGCCACCTCGTTCGCGGTCAGCGCGTACCCGGTGTGCGGCACCGAGATCGCCGCGGCGAACACTACGCCGTCGACCGTGCCCTGCCTGGTGAGCAGCGGGCCGCCGGAGTTGCCAGGCCTGACGTCCGCGTAGATCGAGTAGATCTGGCGGGTGACCTGGGTCGACTGGTAGATGTCCGGGCTGGTGGCGTTCTGGGAGGGGCCGACGCGCGCGGCCACGGCCGTGAACGGGCCGTCCAGCGGATATCCCGCGACGATGGCATCGGCACTGGTCGGCGCCGGGCCCGCGAACCGCAGCGGCGTCGCGTCGAGCTCGGGCACGTAGAGGACGGCGACGTCCCGCTTGGGGTCGTAGAGCACCACGCTCGCCGCGAACGCAGCCCCTCCGGGGGCGATGACCCGCTGCTGCTCGGTCACGCCGGCCACCACGTGCGCATTGGTGATCACGTGGCGGGGCGCGTACACGAAGCCCGACCCCTCGATCTTGTGCGAGCAGGTCGGCGCGATCCCCTCGACCTTCACGATGCTGGCCCGGGCGGCGGCCAGCCCGGCCGAGGAAAGGACCGCCGGGCTCGGCGGCTGCAGGTTCAGCGCGCCCTCGGCGCCGAGCGCGCCGAAGACCTGGGCGTACGGGCCGCTGGCCAGCAGGCTGCGGAAGTCGGAGAACCAGACGTTCGCGGCCTGCGGCATCAGCCGGTCGATCACGCGCAGCACCGCGGAGTTGTTCACCTGTCGGGAGATAACGGGAAACGGGGCGTAGGCCACGGCCGACCCGATCAGCCACGCGATCAGCAGCACCGCGATCGCGCTGACCCCGGCCCC
>Ga0070698_100007252_pt1 | contig 12008 bp, 12 predicted proteins | sample KBSK1502metaG_FD_65477 | JGI IMG/M metagenome (GOLD analysis project Ga0070698, IMG submission 65477) | Corn, switchgrass and miscanthus rhizosphere microbial communities from Kellogg Biological Station, Michigan, USA - KBS K1-50-2 metaG | ecosystem: Host-associated > Plants > Roots >...
TGCCGGAAAGCATCAACGGATCGCGCAGCTCGATATCCTGAGCACGGAAATACAGGCGCACCGGCACGCGCGCAGAGCGTCCGGTGCCCGGTTTTTCGGCGGCCAGACGGATGTTGTGAGAATCGTTGTCGGTGATAACGAAGCGGCCCGCGGAATCGGTCGTTGCGCGCGTCTTCTCGACATACGTAGTGAAATTCAGCACCCAGAGCACGACGGTCGCGCCGGAGACGGGTTGCCCCGCCGGGTCGACCACCCGGCCGGCGACGACGCCGTGACTGTGCATCGACACGTAGACATTCCAGAAGACGATGGCTGTGGCGATCGCCGCGGGTACAAGCACGAACCGGTTGATGACGAACCGCCGCCAAAGCGGAGTCTCGACGTCGTCGGCACTCATCCCTTGGTTGCTCCGGAAGTGAGGCCGCGGATGAATTCTTTCTGCGCCAAGAGGAACAGGAGGATGCCGGGCGCCAGAACCATGATGCAGAACGCGTAGAGCGCACCCGTCGTATCCTCCTGGTACGAGAGGAAACGCGCCAGGCCCAACGGGAGCGTTTGCATGTCGGCGCTGCGCGTGACGATCAGCGGCCAGAGAAAGTTGTTCCAGGACCAGATGAAGCCGAGGATCACGTTGGTGGCAATCGCGCCCTTGGCGAGCGGCATCATGACTTTCCAGATGATGCGCCATTCCGCGAGCCCGTCGATGCGCGCGGCGTCGATCAGCGACCGCGGCACGGCATCGAAGCTCGCCTTGAACACGAAGATGCAAACGATGGTCGAGCATTGCGGCAGGGCCAGACCCCAATACGAGTCGAGGAGCCCCAGCCGGCCGGTGATCAGGTACGCCGGGATGATGGTCGCCTGAAAGGGCACCATCATGCAGGAGAGAAACAGCAGGAGGACGAACCGTTTCGCGGGGAAGTCCCGCGTCAGCGCGTAACCGGCCATGGCGTTCAACACCACGTTGGCAATGACCGCAATCATCGAGACGGCGACGCTGTTGGCGAAATAGCGGGCGAACGGGATGTAGTACCAGACATCGACGTAATAGAAAGGATGCGGCGATTTCGGGAGGATGCTCGGCGGATAAGCGAAGATGTTTTCCCCCGTGACGCTGGTCTTGAGCACCCAGTAGAACGGGATGAGCATGAGGAAGCTGACGCCGACGAGCGCGAGATGAATCGCCCAGCGCGGATAGCGGTGCATCAGTCCGTCTCCACGGCACCCGCGTTGCCGCCGGACAGGCGGTTAGCCATCCAGGCGATCGCGACCAGCAGCACGAAGAATACGATCGTCACCGCCGCGGCGTAGTCGAATCGCGTCTGCGAGAAGCCCAGCTTGTAGATATAGGTGACCAGAAGCTCGGTCGCGCGTCCCGGGCCGCCGCCCGTCATCACGTAGACCAGATCGAAGCTCGTGAACGAATTGAGCATTCCGATCACCACGCAGAGGAAGAGCGACGGCTTCAGAAGCGGAAGCGTGATACGCCGGAACCTGCGGAACGCGTTCGCGCCGTCGATAGCCGCGGCCTCGTAGAGGTTGGGCGGGATGTTCTGCAGGCCGGTCAACAGGATGATCATGTAGAAGCCGAGCATCTGCCAGATATTCGCGACGATGACCGAGGGCAGGGCCCAGACGAAGGAGTTGAGGAACTGGATCGGGCGGTCGACGAGATCGAGCGATCGCGCGACATAGTTGATCAGCCCGACCCGCTCGTCGAAGAGCCACCTCCAGATGATCGCGACCGCGACCGTCATCAGCGGATAGGAGATGAAGATGATGGTGCGATAAACGTCGCGCCCGCGAATCTCCGAGCTGACGAGGAGCGCCAGGCCCAGCGCGATAACGATTCCCACAGGCGCGCTGGCGATGAAGAGGAGCGTGTTCCAGAGCGACTGCCAGAACACGTCGTCGTGAAGCATCTCCTCGTATTGATCGAGGCCGGCCCACCGCATCGTCTTGAGCGGCGACCAGTCCGAGAACGAGAGCGCCACGTTCCAGAGCAAGGGGATGATGCGATAGAGCAGGAAAATGGCGAGCGAGGGCGCCAGGAAGCACCAGACCAGGACCGCCTGACGCGTCCGTTTGCGCGCCAGGCGAGGCAGGCGGTAGGCGACCGCTGGAGCGACAGCCACGAGGAAAGCCGCCTCGCGTGGAGGCTAGCTGTTCCGGCTCAGCACCCGGTTCACCGAGCGTTCCGCGTCGGTCAGCGCGGCCTGTGCGCTCTTGCGGCCGAGCACCGCGTTCTGGATCTCCGGGTAAAACGCGTCCTTGAGCTGCGCGTCGAAGGGCAACGGCCAGTTGCCCGTGAACTTGTCGGTATGCTCGAGCTGCGTCTGCAGCACCTGCGCACCCAACGGATCGTCCTTGCGCAGGTATTCGAGGCCGGCGCGATCGGCGGCGATATTCCCGGTCAAGAGCTTGCGGCTCTGCGAGAAACGGGTGGCCCATTTGGTTCCCGTCACATGCTTGAGGAAGGCCCAGGCGAGATCGGGATTCTTGGTGGTCTTGGAGATGCCGAAGCCGTGATTGGTCGGCGTGGCCCAATAACCCGGCACCTGCGCCACACCCAGCGTGCTGTCGTTGATCCAGGAGCCCTGACCCTTCACGAAGAAATAGGACGAGGAATGGGCGTGCAGCATGCCGACGGTATTACCGGCGAAGGCGCCGTTCGGCTCCACCCAGCGTCCGGTCCAGGAGATCTTGTTGATCGCGCCGCTGTCAGTTGCCTTCGCCAGACGTTCCAGGATGGTGGTCATCTGCGGCGTATTGAACGCGGCCTTCTTCATGTCCGGGGTCAGCAGCTCGACGCCGTTCATCTTGAACAACGGCCAGTAGAGCCAATCGAAATTCAAGGTAAGGAACCCAGTCTTTTCGCCCTTCGCCATCTTCTGGGCGTAGTTCAGCAGCTCGTCGAAGCTCTGCGGCGGGGCCGACAACCCCGCTTCCTTGAACAGCGACTTGTTGTAATAGAGAAGCGTCTTGGCGATGTAGAAGGGAAGCATGTAATTCTTCCCCTTATACTGCCAGCTCGCCAAGTAGTCCGGATTGAACAGCTTAGCGACCTCCGGCTCCTTCTGCAGATAGGGCGTGAGGTCGAGCAGCGCACCGTTCGCCGCATATTCGACCCATATGGCGCCCTGCAGATCGACCACGTCCGGCGCCGTTCCGGCGACGAGCTGGGTCTGATAGAAAGCCGGCAAGTCGGGGCCCTTCTTGTCGAGCCATTCGATCTCGACGCCGGGGTTCGCGCTACGAAAATCGGCGAATTCCTCCTTGAATAGCTGCTCCTGGTCCGCGATGTTCCAGGTGAGGTAGCTCAGCTTTCGTGCCGTTTGCGCGCGTGACGCATGGGGCGCCGCGACTGCCGCAGCGCCTGCGAGGGCAGCCTGCAATACGGTTCGGCGTTTCATGGGTTCTCCTCCGAAGTGACCGTTTTTCGATTGGGCTGTGCCTGCGGGATTGGCCTGATTTGGCCCGGAGTCGCCGCACCATCACTCCGTGCGTACGCTCGATCTCGGCGGTCAAATGATAGCGCTTGCAAAGGGTAAGTCAACACGATGTTCTGCTCTTGCCGCGTCGGGATTGCATCGGTCTCGCGTCGTCATTGACCCTGCACCCGAAAGCGATATCATTCGCGCGATGGACGAGCTGCGCGGCCGCATCATTCCCCGAGCCGAGATCTCCTGACGCTCATCGCGCGGGAGAGCAGCTCATGGCGTCGGTGTCGCTCACCGAAGTAACCAAGTCGTTCGGTGCTGTCGAGGTCCTGCATCCGCTGAGCCTCGAGATCCTTCACAAGGAATTCCTCGTGCTCGTCGGTCCATCGGGTTGCGGGAAGACGACCCTGTTGCGGATGATCGCCGGCCTCGAGGACGTTACCTCCGGCACGATCGCGATCGACGGCCGCGTCGTCAACGACCTACAGCCCAAGGATCGCGACATCGCGATGGTTTTTCAGGATTACGCCCTCTACCCGCACATGACGGTATACGAGAACATGGCGTTCGGGCTGCTCTATCGCGAAGGACCGAAGGACGAAATCCGCCGGCGCGTCGAGCATGCGGCCGGGATCCTCAATATCGGCGACTATCTTTCGCGCCGGCCGCGGCAGTTGTCGGGCGGCCAGCGCCAGCGTGTCGCCATGGGACGCGCGATCGTCCGCGATCCCAAGGTATTCCTGTTCGACGAGCCACTGTCCAATCTCGATGCGAAACTGCGTGTGCAGATGCGCACCGAGATGAAGAAGCTGCACAAGCGGGTCGCGACGACGATGATCTACGTCACACACGACCAGGTCGAAGCGATGACGCTCGCCGACCGGGTGGTCGTGATGCGCGACGGCCGCGTCGAGCAGATCGGGACCCCCGACGTGATCTACAACCAGCCCGCATCCATCTTCGTCGCGGGATTCATCGGCTCGCCGACCATGAACCTCGTTGCGGCTCGGCTCGACCACCGGAACGGAACGCTCGTGGTCGCCCTCGGCAGCGAGGCGTCGTTCGTTGTCCCTTCCGAGCATGGGGCCGCCTATCGGGAGTGGGTCGGACGAGACGTGATCCTCGGCTTGCGGCCGGAGCACCTGGCCTGGACCGACGCCGACGCTGACGCCACCACGGTCGAAGTCGCGGTCTCGGTGATCGAGCCCTTGGGGGCCGATACGCTCGTCTTCTTCGAGATCTCCGGGCTGGAGATGGTCGCCAGGGTCCCACCCGAAGCCGCGCGGGATACCGGTGACCGCGTACGGTTGCGGCCCGACCTCAGGCGCATGCATCTGTTCGATCCTGCGACCGGAACGCGGATTTGATCACGCGCGTCAAAGGCGCAAAGCCGCAGACGCGCGTTGCGCAATCGATTTTCTGCCCACGGAGAGCACCGATGCGCCTCTTGAGCGAAGGAGCCCGCCACCGCTTGCAACGCGCGACGGCCGCGCTGTGTGTCGTCGCGGCGTTCGGGCTGCCGGTGGCAGCATCGGCCGAAGTGAAGGAGGTGCAGATTGCCCGCGGCTTTGCAATTCCGCATCTGCCGATCATGATCATGGAGCACGACAAGTTGCTGGAGAAGCATGCGCTAGCCGCGGGCCTGGGCGAGATCAGGGTCACGTATTCGACGATCGGCGGCGGCAGCGTCATGAACGATTCGTTGATCTCGGGCGCACTCTCCTTTGGCGTCGGCGGTCCGCCGCCGATGCTCACCCTGTGGGACAAGACACGCTCAGGGATCCGGGTGAAAGGCGTGTGTGCCGAAGCGACCATGCCGCTGCTGCTCAACACCCGCAATCCCAATCTCAAGACGGTGAAGGATTTGACCGAAAGGGACAAGATCGCTGTGGGCGCGGTTAAAGTCTCCATCCAGGCCCGCCTCCTGCAGATGGCCGCCGCCAAGGCATTCGGTGACGCCGAATTCGCCCGCTTCGATGCGCTCACTGTCGGCATGAACTCTCCGGATGCGACCGCAGCGTTGCGCTCGGGCGCGGGCGAGGTCAACACCAACTTCAGTTTGCCGCCGTTTCAGTACGCCGAGCTCAAGGTGTCCGGGATCCACACGCTGGCATCGTCCAACGACATCATGGGCGGCCCGCACACCTTCACGATGGTCTATGCGACCAGCACGTTTCATGACGCGAATCCCAAGACCTTCCAGGCGTTCCTCGCCGCCATCAAGGAGGCCATCGCCATCATCAATCGCGACAAGAACGGTGTCGCCAGAATCTACCTCGAGATGACGAACAGCAAGGAGGCGGTCGCGGACATCGTGGCTATCCTCGACGATCCACTGGTGCAATTCACCATGACGCCGGTCGGAACGATGAAGTTCGCGGATTTCATGTACCGGATCGAGGCGCTAAAGAACAAGCCGAATTCGTGGCAAGACTATTTCTTCGAAGAGATCCACAACCTGCCCGGCAGTTGAAAAGATTTCCCGATGGCGAACATTGCCCTTCGATCAAGCACCGGGAAGCAGGGAGGATTGTGAAGCTTACGGGGACAGGTCACCGATGAACGCAGATGCGGCCGAGCGCGTGCGCGAGACTGCCGACGCCATCTATCGCAACGAGTCGCGCCGCGTCTTCGCCACGCTGGTCCGGCTGCTGGGCGATTTCGACCTCGCCGAGGAGGCGCTGCACGATGCCTTCCGGGCGGCGCTCGAGCAGTGGCCGCGCGATGGCGTGCCCGCGAACCCGCGGGCGTGGCTCGTGTCGGCGGGTCGCTTCAAGGCGATCGACGGCATACGCCGGCGCGCGCGGTTCGACGCGATCGAAGATGTCGCTGAGCAAGTCGAAGCCGTCGTCGATGATGCGCCGCTGCCAGGCGACAACGAAAGCATCGAGGACGATCGGCTGCGCCTTATCTTCACCTGCTGCCATCCCGCCCTTGCACCGGATGCCCAGATAGCGCTCACGCTGCGCGAAGTCTGCGGACTCACGACCGAAGAGATCGCGCAAGCTTTCCTGAGTGCGGCGCCCACGCTCGCGCAGCGCATCGTGCGCGCCAAGGCGAAGATCCGCGACGCGCGCATCCCCTACCAAGTGCCGGAGCCGGACGAGCTGTCGGAGCGGCTGGACAGCGTGCTGCGCGTGGTCTACCTGGTGTTCAACGAGGGCTACTCGGCTTCGTCGGGCCCGTCGTTGACGCGGGTTGATCTCTCCGGCGAGGCGATACGTCTCGGACGACTGCTCGTCGAATTGCTGCCGGAGCCCGAGGCGATCGGATTGCTGGCGTTGATGCTGCTGCAGGAATCGCGGCGCGCCGCGCGCACGTCGCGCGCGGGCGAGCTGGTCCTGCTCAGTGACCAGGACCGCTCGCTCTGGAACCGGGACCAGATCGCGGAGGGGTCGGCGCTGGTGGAAAAAGCGCTTGCCTCGCGGCGCTTCGGCTCCTATGCGCTTCAGGCGACGATCGCCGCGGTACACGCCGAGGCGGTCAGCGCCGATGCCACGGACTGGAGCGAGATCGTCGGACTCTACGACGTCCTGTTGCGCGCCGATCCGTCTCCAGTAGTCGAGCTGAACCGCGCGGTGGCGGTGGCGATGCGCGACGGCCCTGCGGCCGGTCTAATGCTCATCGACGCCATCCTGGCCCGCGACGATCTCCAGGACTACCACTTGGCGCACGCGGCGCGGGCGGACCTGTGCCGGCGATTGGGGAAGGCGGCAGAGGCGCGGGTCTCTTATCTACGCGCCCTCGAGCTCACACGACAGGAGCCCGAACGACGCTTTCTCGAGGGCAGGCTGCGCGAGCTGCGGGACTGAGGCGGGCGCCGCGCCCGCCGGGCAGGTTGTCGATTTCGGCCGTCTCTGTTCGACTATCCGATATAAACAGCCGGTGCGCGGCCTACTCGACCTGCGGGCGCGTGGTCGAGCTGCAATCCCGCCGACGCAACCGACTTGTCATCAAGGAGCGCCCGATGAAATTCCTGTGCCTGATCTGCGCCGAAAAAATGATGGAGCACATGCCGGAGGCCGACGCGGAGAGGCACTACGAGGAATACGGCGAGTTCACCGAGGCGATAAGGAAGAGCGGCCACTTCATCGGGGTCAACCGGCTCCTGCCCCCCGATGCGGCGACCACGGTCCGGGTACGGCAAGGCAAGGTTTCGGTCACCGATGGCCCGTACGCGGAAACCAAGGAGCAGCTTGGCGGCTATTACGTCATCGAGGCCAAGGATCTTCAGGAAGCGACCCAGGTGGCGGCGAGGATCCCAGGGGCGAAGATCGGGTGCGTCGAGGTACGACCGATCGCGGAGGACCCACAGACGCTCCGCGCGCTCGGCTTGGTCGCGCAAGACACTCACTGAGAAAGGCCCCGACGCAGTCCGGACGCGGCACGACGCCAAGTACGGCGACCGGGTCTGTCGATTTCGCGCTTCCCCGTTCGATTAGCTAGTGAAGGCCCGCGGGTTCAGGGCCGTCCGAAAATGCGGGAGCCGCGAATGCATATCGTCATGAGCCGTTTAGGAATGTTGCGTCGATTGGGGCAGGCATTGGGCCCTTATCTGATGCTGGAAATCCTGTTGCCGGGCGGAACTGTGCTGGCGCTCCTCCTTTTCCTGTACCGGCGCAGCGAGCTCGATATCGGAAGTAGGGTGTCGCGGACCGTGCTTGCCGGCAGGCTTGCGCTTGCGAGCATCCTCCGACAAGCTATTTCCATGCCGCGATCGTGTTATCTCCAGCCGTCGCAAGCTTTTGTTGCCCTCGACAGCCGCGATGGCAAATTCGGCCGAAGATAGGTGAACGAATGCCGATGAGACTGGAAGTCGATGTGAAAAGCGAATGGGGCGCGCCTGATCCATGGCCTTGCCTGCCTGAGGTGCGCCATGACGAGGGTCGGGCTGCCTCGGCAAGTCTTGGGAAGACAAAAAATTCGCGCTCGAAGCCGCAACGGGTTACGGCGTTACGTGTCACACGCAGGTATGGCGTGCCTCCGGGGCGCGTTTTCGACGCCTGGCTCAATCCCGCGGTCGCGCGCCTATGGTTGTTCGCGACAGCGTCTCGTCCGCTGGCCCGCGTCGAAATCGATGCACAGGTGAACGGCTCATTCTGCTTGGTGGATCGGCGAAACCGAGGCGATCCGACCGAGTACGTCGGCGAATATATCGAGATCGTTCCGCCCCGGCGCCTGGTCTTCACTCTGTCTGCGGCGAAATACGCGTACGTCAACACCCGCGTAGCGGTCGAGATCGCAGCGCTTACGAAGGGCTGCAAGCTGACATTGATCCATGAGGACGTGCCGCGCGACCACGCGGAACACGCGGAGGGTCGCTGGGTCGGCCTCCTCTACGGGCTTGGCGCAACGCTCGATTCGGCACCAACACTCTTCCACGACCATCAGGAGTGAGCCATGAAGTACTTATGCCTCGTATACCTGGAAGAAAAGAAGCTCTACGATGTTCCAGACAGCGATTGCAAAGCCTGCGGGGAGGAGCTTCGGAAGAATGGGCACCACATCGCTGCGGAGGCCCTGCAATCCGTTCATACGGCAACCACCGTACGGGTGCGCAACGGCAAAGTGTCGGTGACCGACGGTCCCTTTGCCGAGACGAAGGAGCAGCTCGCCGGGTTTTACCTGATCGACGCCAAGGACTTGAACGAAGCGATCCAGTTGGCCGCGAAGATTCCGCCGGCGCGCGTGGGGAGCATCGAGGTGCGCCCCACCAGGGAATTGTCGGCGTAACAGCTCTACCCTTTACTACGATGAGTGCGAGGCCGAGGAAGATTGATGCTCGGAGGACGAATATATGACATCCGAGGTGAGCAAAAACATCCGCAGACAAACCAATCTATTGAATGAATCCACCGAATACCTGGCCAAACGCGACGAGCTTCGCTTGGCGGAAATTGCGTTAATGCGTCAGCGCGAGCGCGTTGCGGAGCTGCGCCGGCAGCTTCCCGAAGGCGGGATCGTTCAGGATTACGTGTTCGAGGAGGGACCGGCGAACCTCGACGCCGGCGATATCCCGACAAGACCCGTTCGCTTGAGCGAGCTGTTCAGCGAACCAGATAGGTCGCTCGTAATCTACCACTTCATGTACGGAAAGAAGCAAACCAAGCCGTGCCCGATGTGCACGCTTATCATCGATGGATGGAACGGTGTCGCGCACCACCTGGCCCAGAACGTCGACGTCGCCATCGTTGCCGCGGCCGATCCGGCCGCTTTGCGCGCGCATGCACGCAGCCGAGGTTGGGACAGGTTGCGACTCCTGAGTTGTGGCGCCAACACCTTCAAGTACGACCTGGGCAGCGAAGACCGCGAAGGAAACCAGGACTCAACGGTCTCGGTTTTCACGCCAGACAGCGACGGCGGGCTGCGCCACTTCTACACGGCCCACCCGTCGATGGCCGATGATATCAAGGAGCGTGGCCTCGACCTTCTATGCCCCGTCTATAATGTCCTGGACCTGACTCCGCGGGGACGCGGTGATTGGTACGCGCAGCTCGGCTACGGCACCAGTGTGCATGCAGCGCGCCGCTGATTTCGACGTCGCCAGACAGTGCTTTTTCTGAAGTCCCTGTCGTCGTTGCTGCGGTGTTCACACAAACAGCCCGTCGACCTCGATTGATGCGATCCTCGGTCCAAGGCTCTGCCTCAGCCTCGCCTTCGGAAAAGCCGGCGGTGATTCCACGTTAACGCCGGACACCTATCAGACGCAAGACGCGAATCGGCACGCCCGGTCGCTGCAACTGCTCGACGCGTTCCTCATGCCTGCGGTCGGCCATAGTCATGCGCGTCCGCAGACGTACATATTCCGCCCACGACGCGATGACGAAGCGCTCGACGAAGCGCCCCTCTTCACTCAGGTCGCGATAAACGCGCCACCTTGCAGCGCCATTGCGGCGCCGCATCGGCTCGACCGCCTGAATGTCGCGCAAGAATGCTTCCCGATGCTCGGGATCGATCCGGTATTCGAGCTGGATCAGCACCGGACCGTCGTCGGGCAATGGCTCGACCGCGATCGCGAGGTCCGGTAGCTGCGGGCGAGGCGTCACGTCGGCCTCGGTCCCCATCTCGACGCGAACGCGGCGGTTGAGTGCATACAGCACAGCCATGAAGCCGGCCGAGGCCGCGAGTGCGATCCGGGTTCCCGTCGCCGCTGCCAACGCCCCCCAAAGCGCACTCCCCAGCGCAAGGCTCGCTTGCGTCGCGATGAGGTTCATGGAGACGGAGCGTGCGCGCACCCAGGCCGGTGCGGTGCTCTGGGTACCGGCTGAAAGACTGGCGAGCACGCTCACCCAGGCGACGCCGGCGCCGCAGGTGCCGACCAGCGCGACCGCGGTATAGCGGCTAGCCGCAATGAGTAACGCGGCGAAGATCCACAGAATGACGCCCGACGTGACGATGGCGTTCAGCGATCTGCGCTGCAGCTGGCCCGGGATCGACAGCGCCCCCACCACCGCGCCAATCCCGAAACCAGCCGAAAGCAACCCGTAGCCGCCTGCGCCGAGTCCGAGCTGGTCGCGCGCAATGACCGGCAGAAGCGCCCACAGCGCGCTCGCACACACGCAGAAGTTCAGATTGCGGATGATCAGCGACCGCATCGGCGCGGAGTGACGGGCGAACCGCAGCCCACTCTGTACGCCCGAAAGCAGCGTCTCCGGCACACCGGGAAGGGCCGACTCGCGGTGTTTCCATCCGCGGACGGCGAAGATCATCAAAATGAAGAAAAGCGCGCTTGCCAAAAACGCGCTGCCCGAGCCGAGCCACGCGGCAATGCCGCCGGCGAGCGCGGGACCGAGCGCGCGCGCGACGTTGAACGCGACGGCGCTCAAAGCGACGGCGCGCGGCAACTCTGCTCGCGACACGAGCTCGTTGATGCTCGCCTGCTGCGCCGGCATGTAGAAAGTAAACCCGATCCCGACCAGGAACGTCAGTGCCAGCAAGGTTCCGGGGCCGATGATTGCTGCGAGCGTTGCCCCACCGAGCATCGCCGTCGCGATGAGCAGGACGACCTGAGTGGCGCCGATGATCTTGCGCCGGTGGACGATGTCCGCCAATGTGCCGGCGAGCAATCCGAACAGCAGCGCCGGCGCGGTGCTCGCCGTCTGTACCAGCGCGACCATGAGCGGTGACGGCGTCAAGGTGGCCATCAACCATGCCGCAACGGTCGCCTGCATCGTGTAGCCGAGCGCGGTTCCGACCGATCCCAAGTAGAACAACCGGAACGGAGCATGCCGCAGCGGCGAAGACTGGAACAGATTCGAAACGCGTGTAGCCAAGGCGGCGGTCACGGCGCCAAGTCTAGCGCAATCAAAGCATCCGGCTTGAAAAGGGCAACGGTTTTTCTCGCGCGATCCGGACGTCGACCGATCCGTTGCGTACATCTCGCTTGGCATTCTGCGCGACGAGCTTGACGACCCCGGATCGCCACGGCAGTATCGCTGGCAGCCGCGCGGGAATTTTCGAAACACTTCGGAGGAATCATGATCAGCGGCAAGACGACATTGATCGCCCACCTCGGCTATCCGACCGAGACGTTCAAGGCGCCGATGATCTACAACCCGTACTTCGAAA
>Ga0070698_100007253_pt1 | contig 12007 bp, 8 predicted proteins | sample KBSK1502metaG_FD_65477 | JGI IMG/M metagenome (GOLD analysis project Ga0070698, IMG submission 65477) | Corn, switchgrass and miscanthus rhizosphere microbial communities from Kellogg Biological Station, Michigan, USA - KBS K1-50-2 metaG | ecosystem: Host-associated > Plants > Roots >...
AACAGAATGGATGTAAAGCAAATTAGTCTTTTCATTAGCTAACGGTTTACAGGATCCCAGCCATTAAAAACATTTACAATAATAATCTTTTTTGCCTCTTCACCTGTCAGTTGTTTTGACCAGTCGATCCTCTTTGCCGGGCCTGATGAAGGTCCGTAATTTTTATACTCAGAATACCTTGTCGTTTTATAATTATCCGTATTGTTCCAGTTGCTCCAACCTTCAGGCTTTATATGTTCACCAATAAAACAGTTCATATACAAAACATGAGCATAAGGTCGCCATGGCCGGCCCAGTGAAACACTATGCAACGAAGTATCGCCAGTTAAAACGCAATCATTAAAAATATAACCAAATTCTTTTTCTTTTGGAGTAGAAGCTGCGGTTACATGCGAATTCTTTTTACTATGAATATGACATTTCTCAAACCAGGCTGTTGATGAACCAAAAATAAAATCAGTTGTTCCCTCTATATAACAATTTTCATAATACTGCCTGCTTTTATCACTGTTTGTAAATAAAACATCCTGGTTACCTATAAAACGGCAATTAATAAAAACAGCCTGGTCACCGTCTGATTCAACTGCAACAGCCTGCCCCGCGGTAAACCCTGCATCATTTTGAAATGTTATATCCTTTGCAGTAAAATTATCTGCCAATATTTTAAAACTCCATGATGTTCTTGTATTAATAGTATCGCCGGAAGGCGAAAGCTTCCCGGTATGATCATTATAGGTAAGAATGGTTTTGAATTTGTCTTCTCCAATTATTGTGACATATTCTTTGGTGGAATCAAGTAGCAGTTTTTCCTTATAAATCCCATTTCTTATATAAATAATAAAGGCTTCTTCATTATTTGATGGAACTGCATTCAAAGCAGCCTGCACAGTTGTGTGATTGCCACTTCCATCCTGTGCAACAGTAATTACTTTCGAAGCCACTTTTTGTTTTACAAAGACCTTTTTCAAAAAAACATCCATTGTTTGCAACATCGGAGAAAACCATGGTTCGAACATAACAAATGAATGAGGCGCATCAAAGAATTTTATTTCTGAATAAATATCAAACTGGTTAAGAATTTTTATGTAGTCATCTCTGCCTGCATGCATTCTTGCCACATTACTATTGATAAATAAAGTCGGAGGTGTATGTGGTCCAATATGAGTAAGTGGTGAGCCTCGTTTCCACAATTCAGGATTTTCCGTTTTTGAAAAGCCGAACCAGTTTGTTGCTGCTGATGTTCTTTTGCTATCATCTCCTTCGCCTGATTCCGCATGAATGAAGGCAAGTAATCCATCCATATCAATCACTGCATTTACTTTGCATGAAATATCTTTATCACACCCATTGCCTTCAAATGCAGCAATACCATTTGTTGCACCCATCATAGCAGCCAGCTCTCCGCCAGCAGAATGACCTGCCACAACAATTTTATCAGCATCGATATTATATTTTATCGCATTTTTTCTTACCCATCTTATTGCAGATTTTATATCATATATCGAAGCCGGATATAAAGCTTCTGTTGAAAGACGATATTCAGGTGTAAAGCATGTATACCCCAGGTCGACAAGTCTTTGGGCTAATGGATAATGCAGCGTTCTGTTACCTGTCCGCCATCCGCCGCCATGAATGATAATGATCGCGGCTCCCTTCGCTTTACTTTTTTGTTTAGGATAAAATGCATCAAGTAAAAGACTGCGGCCATCAATACTGCAGTATGAAATATTTTTTTCTTCAGCAATTGAAGGTGAATGAAACTCATTTACAATTTTAGCTTCCGGGTTTGATTTGATCGTACCCGCATAAGCACTTTGCAAAGAGTAGGAAGTATCAGGTTTGCCTGTAATACCTTTAGTTGATTGTGAAAGTCCATAAAGGAAAATCAAACAGAATAATATGGTACTACTAAACTTTTTCATTTATCATTTTACAATTGGCTTTATGATCCTTTCGGAAAGTTCGGGGATTTGTTTCTTGATCTCATCTAAAACTAATTGTGCTAACAGTCTTGCACCAAGTTCATTGAAATGGGTATTATCATCTCTCCCATCCGGATAATTCGGATGTTCGCCCGGTTTTAGTTGCATAAAAAGCAGTTTTGAATTTTCAACTCCGAATTTTTGATATAACTGCTGCGTTATTTTATCCATATCGAATAAAATAACTCTTTCTTCTTTAGCTACATCTCTTACAATTTGTGAATACACATCATGTGTCCCTTCAATTTTCCCATTATTATCAAATTTCCTTCTTGCCATTGGCGTAAGTAAAATGGGGATTGATTTTTTACTCCTCGCTTCAGACACATATTGTTTTAAATTATTCTTAAACTCAGTTTCTGTCGTATACGTTTTTTTTGTTGCCACTTCATCATTATGACCAAATTGAATAAATACATAATCACCTTCGCCTGCTTTATCCATAACTTTTTGCCACAATCCTTCATTCCTGAATGAACTGGTGCTGCGACCATTCTTTGCAAGGTTCTCTACGTTGACTGTCGAATCCCAGAAATAAATAAACGGCATTCCCCAACCCGTTTCCGGATAAGCTCTTTTTTCTTTTATGCTCATAGTGCTATCGCCACACATCCAAATAGTAATTTTCTTTTTTTCAGGAATTGTAAAAGCCATCAACAGCAACATCAAGGGAAGAATCAGTTTTCTCATTTCACAATACTATTTATGTAAAGTTCAATATTTGTATAGAACTTCTGTGACGAAACTTTGACAGCATCAGATGCATCAGCAGGGTTTAATCCATTCTTTATTTCCCAATCATCAGGAATTCCATCCTTATCACTATCTATTAAAGGTGAAAGAGATTTTAAAGCGGGCCATGCGTTTACAGTTATTTCAAAGGCCGTACCATGAGGAAAGCTTCCCTGGACATCAACAAAATTTCCTGTCCTGTTTTTTACATTGTTGATTATACGTTCATCCAATGTATCTCTTTTATAACTGGCACCAACAGACCTTAATACAGCCTCATAAGCTTCTTCTGCAGTTTGTGTCGGTATCGGCCACGCATTATGTGGCTTATCAATCACTGTGTTTTTCTTATCCTGCTCGGTACCGCCATTTCCCATTATAATTCCAAGCCAATTATTTTTTGAAACATCATTTGCTTCATCCACATAATTTCCATCTACATACCATTTACCAAAACCTATTGTTTCATTTTTTCCGGGGTTCACAATTCTGTACCGAACATTTTTATTTGTATTTGGTCCGTACTTAAAATAGTTATTGATAATATTATAATCGCCACCTTCCCCCGCATAAATTGTATTACCACCCCAGTTATAGATCACATTGTTTCGGTAGTCAACAAACTCGGTTGGGGTATGACGGATGCCATTAAATCTTGGATTGCGATTATTACAATGAGCAAATAAATTATGATGCGCCGTTAAATGCAATCCTCCCCATATTCCTCCGAATCCATGATGTTCATAATCCTTATCTCCTGTTTCAAAATGATAAGAATAGTTTAATGGCTCTGATATCAAGTTCCATTGCAGCGTTGTACTATCACCCGCATAAACTGAAAAAACCTCATCAGTGCTCCAACTCATACTGCAATGATCTATGATGATATTCTTTCTTCTTACGCCACCAAATGCATCATCACCTCCATTCCCGTCTACCATTCCACCTTTCTGATATTTATCACCCATACGGAAACGTAGATAACGAATAATTATATTATCGCCACCCAATGAAATTGAATTGTCAGCTAAACAAATTCCATCACCCGGAGCAGTTTGTCCTGCAATCGTTACATCTCCTTTTATAGAAAGTTTTGTTGCGAGATGAATAGTGCCTGAAACAGAAAAAACGATGATGCGTTTTCCTTTTGCTTCTGCTGCTTCACGAAAACTCCCTTGGTCTTTGTCATTTAAATTAGAAACAATAAAAACCTTGCCTCCTCTTCCGCCGGTTGCATACTTACCATAACCTTCAGCGCCGGGAAATGCAATAGGTTCAGTCTCTTTCACAGAATTATTGCTTACATTTTTTTGAGCATTACATTTCGTAAATACTGCTGTAACAATTATCAATAAAAAATATTTTTGAAAAAAGCTCATAATTAAATTTTAAAAAAAAGCTGCTGCATAAGCAGCAGCCGGAATCGATAACTAATAATCCTTCACAATGCAAAAAAGTTAATAGCCGGGGTTTTGTTTTAACTTACCCTGGTAGCTGGCAATCGTTGCGACATCATAAGGGAATAATTCACTTTTCCCTGGCGTAAAGAATGACGCAAATCCCTGCCATAATGGTTTACTGTCAATCGAACTTGCGGTTGTTAAATGTTGTGCCCAATCAACCCTTACCCATTTTGTAGCCGGATTTCCAGCGGATGGTCCTGTTCCTGGACTGCCAGAATTGAAAAGGGTACCAGCCGGTGGTGCTTGTGTTGGACGCCAAAATGGTTTCCCATTACCTGTGCTGTCTGCAGTTGTATACCATACGATCTCTTCACCAACATTTTTGTAATAAATATATTGGGGAACATTTGCATATATTCCGAAGCGATCACGTATTTGTTGGATTTTAAATCTTGCTTCATTTATTTTGGCTGTTAGTAAATTCCATCTTAACAAGTCAAACTTGCGAATACCTTCATGACCAAACTCTAGGAACCTTTCATTGACAATTGCATCAAAAAAACCGGCTTTTGTAATTGGAGTAACGCCGATCAATCCAGTGTTTCCGCGGTATGCCCTTTTTCTTACTTCTTCAAATGCGGCAATTGCTTCAGGTGTTGGTGAACCGTTTATTTCATTTACAGCTTCTGCATACATTAATAATACATCTGAGAAACGGATCATGCACCAATTATAGCCAACATTTAAAACAGTTCCAGGTAAAAGCGGTACTCTCCAGTCACGACGATACTTACCTGTATTTAATTCACCCAGGCGACGCTGGTTTTTAATATTCGAAGCTGTAGCTACTGCATAATGAGTGAGTGTAACATCGCGTCTTGTATCAACTGAATCGAATGCATAGAAATAATTTGGCAGCATAATAATACCGCCGCCACCGGCGCCATAACGTGATGCATTGCTAAGATTAGGTCCATCATAATTTCCCATACGGCTATCACTGTTACTATTACCACCACCGGCCCCTACTTCAAACATCAATTCATATTGAGGATCGTAAATAAATGAAGTAACATTTCTCCAGATATTTTCATAGTTAGGATTTAATGTGTGCTGATTTCTGTTTGCCATTAACTCTTCACACTCTTTTTTTGCAATCTGGTAGTAGGTAAGATAATCAGCCCGACGTTCCATTTGCCCATTTTGTCTTAATGAATAACCACCGCGGAATAAGGCGATCCTTGCTCTTAAAGCTTTAGCTGCTCCTTTAGTTATCCTTTCATTTCTTGCTACATCAGTTCTCCATGGAAGCACGTCAATAGCTGTTGCCAGGTCAGCAATAATTTTATCATAAGTGGAATCACGATCAGTCTGAGGAATAAATAATTCTGTTTGTTTGTATGCAGGGATCATTGGTGCGGGAACATCTCCCCAGTTTTTGATCAATTCAAACAAAAACTGGGCTCTTAATACTAACGCTTCTCCATGCAATCTTTTTAGTTCCTTTTTCTCCGCATCTGTACCATTAGTGTATTGAGTCATTTGCGGTATTTGTTCAATACAGATGTTTGCTTTTTCCACACCACGATAGAGTTGACGGAAAGGATTTGTCAACTCTGCATTTGTAAGTAATAGTTGGTAACGACCAATGCCTCTTCTTCCATTGTCTATATTACCACTTACAATTCCTTCATCAGAATCATAAGGATAATACATGCTGATACGAATACCATATCCATTATCTCCCTGCAATTCATCATAGGCACCGATCACAGCGCTGAATGCATTCGAGACATCAGAAAAGGCCTGTGCCACGCTATACTGTGACACAGGATCAACTTCAGTATATTTTTTACAACCAACAGTTAAAACAATTGCCATTATTACGAAGACAACCGCAACTGATTGATAAAATCTATTTTTCATATGTCAAACTATTAATTGTTTTAGAAAGTAATGTTTAATCCAACTAACCATGTTCTCGATCTTGGATAAGCGGCAAAATCAACACCCGGTGTAAGCGGATCAGATCTTCTTGCTGTTACATCAGGATCATAACCACTGTAATTAGTTATCGTTCCAAGATTGTTAACCGTAGCATAGAAACGCAGGGTTGATATCTTTGCTTTATCTAAAATTCTTTTAGGAATTGTATAACCCAGCGTAAGGTTGTTGAACCGCAGATAAGAACCATCTTCAACAGCCCATGAATGCAACCACCAGCGTTGTACACGAACAGGTGTCCATATTGTTGCATTTGCATTTATTTTTTCTAATTCTGTTGGATCAGTTACACGTTGACCACTTGCATTTATATACGTAAACCTGTTTTTCATGATGTCAATCATATTCAGGTTGGCAAATGCTCCATCAGTCCACTCAATTTTATTTGCATTATAAATATCATTTCCCACTACAAAGTTCACAAAAATGCTCAGGTCGAAGTTTTTATAATTAAACTGGTTATTCCAACCACCTGTAAAATCAGGGTTAGCATTACCGATAACAGTTCTGTCACCATCCGCAGTAATAGTTCCGTCACCATTCAGGTCTTTCCATTTCAACATACCTGGTTGCGGGGTACCATAAACGCCATTGAACGGAATACCTGCTTTTAAAGTATATGTTTGTGTAGTTGCATTGTAATCAAATTCACTTACTTTAAAAAATCCATCAGTAATAAATCCATACATCAAACCAGCAGGCTGACCTACCTGTACAAGATAATCATCAACACCATCACTACCCTGCCATCCCGAGTTACGGGTAAGTGAGTTAACACCACCAAGACTTTCAACGCGGTTTTTATTGAATGAAATATTGAAATTGCTTGTCCAATTAAAATCCTTGTTTTGGACAGGCGTAGCGTTTATCTGAAACTCGACTCCCCTGTTTGAAGTTGATCCTATATTTTGCAATTGTGATGTATAACCAGTTGTAGGAGGAATTGCCACTGATAATAAAAGATCTTTTGCTGAATTTTTATAAATGTCCATTGTGAACTCGATCCTGTTCCTTAACAATGAAAGATCAATTCCAAAGTTTCGTGTTGTATTTTTTTCCCAACGAAGATTTGGATTAGCCAATGCTGTTGGTGCAAAGCCCGGAAGTATGGAGTGATTGAAAGCATATTGTCCTGTTACACCATACAATTGCAGATAAAGAAGATTATCGATTCTGTTATTTCCGACAGCGCCATAACCAAATCTTAATTTACCATCAGAAAGCCATGAAATATTATCAAAGAATTTTTCTTTGGTAAATCTCCATGCAACAGAACCGGAAGGGAAAACAAGGCTACCATTATCAGAACTGAATTTTGAAGACCTGTCAGTTCTTAAATTAAAAGTTGCGAGATATTTATCATCATAAGCGTAGGTTGCTCTGCCGAAAAGAGAAAAGATGCGACTTGGTGGTTGCTCAAATGATGTAGGCAAAGGCTGGGCAGAACCAGAAGGTGCAGAGCCCAATCCCATATTTGCCAAAGCTTTTTTAGCATCAATATCAGCAGGGAAAAAACGGGTTTCAAACGAATTTTGCTTTGAACGAAGATCAACAGTTTCCTCTCCAACTAATACAGTAAGATCGTGATGTTGTTTGTAATTATTAACTGAATATTGTAAAGTATTTGTATTGCTCAGCGTACTGTTATACTGCTGACCAATAGATGCTACAGGAAGTGAAGCAAAGTTGCGGGCAGTTGACGTGATCTTGCTATAAAAAAGGTCTGATCTTATATAGGCATTATCATAACCGAACGTAGAACGGAATACAAGGTTTTTAAGAATGTTATAATTTACATAGACCGTAAGGTATGATGCTCTTGTGTTTTGTTTTCTGTATTCAGCCTGGGTAAGTATCACTGGGTTTGTAGCACCGGAAGAAGCCAGGTAATAAGCTTCATCAAATTCATCTGCACCAAAACCCGCTCTTGGTAATTCGAAAGGCCGATAATTTATTGTATGACGTAAACGGTTGGTTGCTCTTGTACCACTATTTGTTGTTCCTGCTCCTTTTACTACCTGATCTAAGTAACGGGCAGTAAACCCAACTTTTAATTTATCAGAAACTTTATGTTCAATTTTAAAATTGGCGATGTAGCGATCAAATCCTGATTCGAGCTGAATGCCCGTTTCTTTGTTTGCTGTTAAGCTAAGATTGAAAGTTGTTGACTGGTTGCCGCCACTTACAAAAACATTGTGGTTCTGGAAATTCGCATTTCTTCCGAATACTTCATCTTGCCAATTGATAAAGGGAACATTTTTATAATTGCTCAGTGTATCCCATGTAGTACCGTAAGTCTGTGCAAAGCTAGCGCTATCTGTAGAATTGGCACGACTTCTCTCATATTGCCAAACAACAAAATCATAAGGATTTAAAACGTCCATAGTTTTTGGCAGTTGACGAAAACCAAAAGAACCATTATACCCTACCTGTGTTTTTCCTGGTTTACCAGATTTTGTTGTAATGATAACAACACCATTTGCAGCACGGGCACCATAGATAGCAGTTGTGGAAGCATCTTTTAAAACATCGATAGAAGCGATATCCTGCGGAGCAATTACATCTAATGCTTTTTCAACTTGTACTCCATCTACTATGTATAGTGGCGAATTATCCTGAGTTATAGAACCGCCGCCACGAACACGAACAATAATATCAGCACCGGGAGCACCTTCTGAAGCAGTTACCTGTACGCCAGCCAATCTACCTTGTATCGCTTCAGCAGCGGATGAAAGTGGAACATCTTTTATTTGCTTTGATGTAATAGATGAAACAGAGCCGGCAAGATCTTTTCTTTTTGAAGTCGTATATCCAACTACCACTACATCTTCAAGTGTCGCAGCATTCCTTTCTAATTGTACATTCACTGCAGAAGCACCATCGGTAGTAACACTTGTTGGCTTATGACCTGCCGAGCTAAAACTAAGAGTTGCACTTCCTGTTCCCGGTACATTGATTGAAAAGTTTCCGTCCTTATCAGTTTGCACCCCGGATTTAGATCCTTTTGGAATAACACTTACACCTTGCAGTGGAGCACCGGTATCATCCGTCACTCTGCCTTTGATCACCCTGTCTTGTGCAAATATTACAATCGAAAGACATAGGAATGAGAAAATGAATAGAAGATGCTTCATATGGCTTTTTTATTTTTTAAATGAAAGAGGTTACCGAATATTAGTTCAACCGTGTAAAACTCCTGAAATTCTTATCAATGCTAAACAGTATTTATCATATTGCAATCAATGAGTTAGGTGTTTATTTACGCAAACGTTCCCGATAACGATAACGAAAATTTATGTACATGGAAGCATTCTATAAAGATTATAAAAAACTATCTATTGCTGCAAACGTGTGTGCTATTTTTTGCACCGTTCATTTATTAAATCGCTATAGATTTATTGAGGTTGTCACTCGCATTAAAAACGTACCTTTAAGGTAATTGCCGGTATATGAAATTTGAAGCCATTACTATTAAAGATATTGCCCGTGCTTTGGGTATTTCCACTTCTACAGTTTCCCGTGCATTGAGGGATAGTTATGAAATAAGCCCTGAGACAAAACAGCTTGTGCTTGATTGTGCTGAAAAACTTAATTATCGCCCCAACCCGATCGCCTTAAGTTTAAAAGAAAGAAGAAGCCGTTCGATCGGTGTTGTTGTTTGCGAGATCGCTAATAATTTTTTCTCCCAGGTAATTAATGGTATTGAATCAATTGCATACGATAGAGGTTATAATGTTATCATCTCGCAAAGCCGTGAATCTTATGACCGGGAGGTTATAGACCTGCAATACCTTGCCTCACGTTCTGTTGATGGATTATTGATCTCTCTTTCAACTGAAACCAATGATCTCAGCCATTTAAAAAGCCTTCACGCAAAAGGGTTGCCTATTGTTTTTTTTGACAGGATAACAGAAGAGATAAATACACATAGAGTAGTTGTTGATAATTTCAGAGGAGCTTATGATGCCACAGAACATCTTATAAAGAATGGACACAAGCGGATCGCCGTTATCAGTAACTCCGAATTCCTTTCAATAACTCATGAAAGAGTGGCAGGTTATAGAGAAGCGTTGATCGCGAATGGATATAAAATAAATGATAATTACATTCAGCATTGCTTTTATGGAGGAATGATCTTTGAAGAGATTGAAGATGCAGTAAATAAACTATTTACCCAGCGAAATAAACCTGACGCAATATTTACCACCAGCGATAAACTCACCACAGGCTGTTTAAAAACTTTAAAAAGAAGAGGTTTGAAAGTTCCTGATGACATTTCACTGGTTGGTTTTTCCAATTCAGATATTGCAGAGCTTATCGATCCCCCGCTCACAGTTGTGCGCCAACCTGCACTTGAAATGGGAAAAGATGCAACTGAATTGTTATTACAGCTTATCGAAAGCAAAAGGCCGATCAAAGAATTTGAAAAAAGGATTTTGACCCCTGAATTACAGATCAGGGAATCATCAGTGAAAAAAACGATCTCAACTCCGGATGAATTTAATCTTCGTGCAAAACCAATTGGCCTTCAAGAATAGTTTTAGGAGATCCAATAACTCCGTTTTCTTTTTTATTGATCAATTGTAATAAAATATCTGTTGCTTTTTCTGCTTGCTCAAAAGGAAATTGCTCAACAGAAACAATTGGTGGGTTATCGATATAATGAATGATGGGAAGATTTGCATAACTGCCAAAGAAAATATCTTTATTGATCTGGAGTCCTTCTTTTTTAGCGTATCGTATTGCATCCAGGGCGACATAATCATTAAAAGCAATAACAGCATTAGGTGGCTTTTTTAATGCCAGTAGCTTACCAATAGCTTTTTCCGTACCCGGTGTTGTAAGATCGGTTTGTACGATCAATTCTTTTTCTTCTTTCAGTTTATTTTTTATTAACCCTTCTTTGTATCCTTCGGCTCTTTCATGTGTAAGTGTAATAGGCCCCGGCCCATTGATAAATCCAATTCTTTTCAAACCTTTATTTACAAACAGATCAACCATGGCCACAGTACAATTTTTCAGGCTGCAGGTAACCGAGTATGCATTTGGTAAATGTGGTTCCCTGTCGAAGAAAACAACAGGGATATTGAATTTTTCTAATTCGACAAAATGTTCGTAATCGCTTGTATTTTTTGAAATGGACACAACAATACCATCAACCCTGTTGCGGCGCATAGTCTCTACAATTTGCTTCTCTCTTTTGGGATCATCATGACTTTGGCTGATCAATACATTATAGTTACTCTGTATCGCCGCTTTTTCAATACCATCGATAGCAATGGAGAAATATTGTTCCTGCAGATTTGGAAGAATTACACCAAGTGTGAAGGTCTTTCCCTGTTTAAAAAAAATTGCAGCCTGGTTGGGTTCATAGTTTATTTCCTTAGCCACTTGCTGCACCTGCATTCTTGTTCTCAAACCAATGCTTGGATGATCATGCAATGCTCTTGAAACTGTAGATACAGAAACATTTAATCGCTTAGCAATCTCTTTGATCGTTGGAAGTTTTTTTATCATTATTGAGTTTTTGCAGCCAGCGAACAATAAAGGTAATAATTCCTCAAAAGGAATCTTTTGGGCATGAAGATATGTACATAATTAGTTTTGACCGTGGAGGTGGTTTTTTGTAACTTTCAATACCAAAAACAACCAACTATGCGTAAAGTTTCTGACATCCTTGGCCGAAAAGGAGCTTCAGCAGTGGTAGTGACGCCGGACACTAAGGTGATCGAGGCGCTTAATATTATGGCTGAAAAAAATATCGGTTCTGTGCTGGTAATGGATGGGGGCGAATATCTTGGCATAATCACAGAAAGGGATTATTCCAGAAAAGTGGCCCTTAAACACAAGAGTTCCGTTGACACAAAGGTTTCTGAGATCATGACA
>Ga0070698_100007255_pt1 | contig 12007 bp, 9 predicted proteins | sample KBSK1502metaG_FD_65477 | JGI IMG/M metagenome (GOLD analysis project Ga0070698, IMG submission 65477) | Corn, switchgrass and miscanthus rhizosphere microbial communities from Kellogg Biological Station, Michigan, USA - KBS K1-50-2 metaG | ecosystem: Host-associated > Plants > Roots >...
CACTTCTTGTACTTCTTACCGGAGCCGCACGGACATGGATCGTTGCGGCCGACTTTGGGTCGGTCGCGCTTGATCGGCGCGGTGGTTGCGCCTTCGCCGGCGACGCGCGTACGGCCGCGCCGCGCGACGCGCTGCTGACCATCGCCTTGTTGCTCGTCGTCGTTCTTGTCGGCGACGCCCTTCTCGACGAGCTGCCGCTCCTTGACCTTGAGTGCCGGCACGGCCTCTTCCTGACGACGAATCTGGACGGTGAACACCTTCTTCGTCACCGCCTCTTGGATGCGATCCATCATCTCCGAGAACATCGTGAAGCCGGCCTTCTTGTATTCCTTCTTCGGATCCTTCTGGCCGTAGCCCTGCAGGCCGATGCCTTCGCGCAGCGCTTCCATCGTCTTTAGGTGATCGATCCACTGCTGATCGATATCCTCGAGATAGAAGTGGCGCATGAAGTAGAGCAGCCACTCGCGCGACAGCTCGGTCTCGCGCTCCGAAAGGCGCTTCTCGATCAGCGGCCACGCTTGCTCGGCGGCCTCGTCGGGCGTGCCGTGGTTGAGATCGAACTTGATGTCGAACGTCTCCTTCAGCGCGTCGTCGAGCTGATCCCAATCCCACTCGTCTTCGGCGATTTCGGGATCGAGCACCTTCTCGATCGTGTTCGCCATCTCGGAGTGCGCGAGATCGTAGAGCCGCTCGCGCTGCTGGATCAGCGACGCGGCGACCTCCTGCGTGCAGTACTCGACGAGCTCCTTCTCGTCCTTGTCGTACCGCTTCTCGAGATCGAGCCAGCTGCCGAACTGCCGCCAGATCTCGGCGCGCAGAATGCGCCAGCCCGGCCGCGTATCGAGGCCCGACTCGCCGCGCGCGAGCTTCTCATCGCGCTCCTTCACCTTATCTTTGAGCTCTTTGATCATCCGCTCGAGCACGGGCTCGACCTGCGGGCTGACAGACTCCATCGTCCAATCGCCGCTCTCGGTGACGCCCTCGGGGACGATGCCATCCTTCACTTCTTCATCCGTCGGCTCGGGATGGTAGCGGCCCTCGAGGATCTGCCGGCGCAAGCCGTAGATCGTCTTGCGCTGCTGGTTCATCACGTCGTCGTACTCGAGGACATTCTTACGCATGTCGAAGTTGCGACCTTCGACCTTCTTCTGCGCGTTCTCGATCGAGCGCGTGACCATCGGCGATTCGATCGGTACGTCCTCTTCGAGACCGAGCCGCTCCATGAGGCCGGTCATCTTATCGAGGCCGAAGATGCGGAGCAGATCGTCCTGTAGTGACAGATAGAACCGCGACGAGCCCGGATCGCCCTGGCGACCGGCGCGACCGCGCAGCTGGTTATCGATACGCCGCGATTCGTGGCGCTCGGTGCCGACGATCTTGAGGCCGCCGGCGGCGAGCACTTCCTCGCGCTCGGCTTCGCACTGCTTCTTGTAGTGCTCGAGCAGCTCCGCGAAGCGCTTCTCTTCGTCGAAATCCGGCTGGCTCGAGCCGCGGTAGGGGCTCTCGCCCTCCGGCATTTCACCTTCGGCCGGCTTGGAGGCCAGCGCTTCTTCGGCGAGCTTTGCCTTCTCTTCGGCGAGCGCGTCCTTCGCCATCGCCTCGGGGTTGCCGCCGAGCAAGATGTCGGTACCGCGACCGGCCATGTTCGTCGCGATCGTGATCGCGCCTTTGCGACCCGCTTGCGCGACGATCGATGCCTCGCGCTGGTGATGCTTCGCGTTGAGGACGTTAAACGGCACCTTCTTCTGCCGCAGGATGTTCGCCACGACTTCCGACTTCTCGACGGAGACCGTGCCGACGAGCACGGGCTGACCGCGCTTGTGGCAATCCTCGATATCGGAGGCGACCGCGCGGAACTTGCCGGCCTCGTTCTTGTAGACGAGGTCGGCCATGTCCTTGCGGATGATCTCCTTGTTCGTCGGGATCACCGAGACCTCGAGCTTGTAGATCTGGTGAAACTCCGCCGCTTCGGTATCGGCCGTACCGGTCATGCCGGCCAGCTTCTTGTACATACGGAAGTAGTTCTGGAACGTGACCGTGGCGACGGTCTGGTTCTCTTCCTCGACCTCGACGCCTTCCTTCGCTTCGATCGCCTGGTGCAGGCCATCGCTCCAGCGGCGCCCGGGCATTTTGCGGCCGGTGTGCTCGTCGACGATGATGACCTTGCCCTCTTCGACGAGGTAATTGACGTTGCGCTTGTAGAGCGTGTGCGCGCGCAGCGCCTGCTGCACGTGATGGACGAGCTGGATGTTCGTCGCCTCGAACAGGTTATCGACGCCGAGCAGCTTCTCCATCTTCTCGACGCCCTCATCGGTGAGCATCGCGGAGTGCGCCTTCTCATCGACGGTGTAATCGACATCGCGCTTGAGGCGCGGGATCATGCGGTCGACTTTGACGTAGAGCTCGCTCGAGCCTTCCGCCGCACCGGAGATGATGAGCGGCGTGCGCGCTTCGTCGATCAAGATCGAGTCGACCTCGTCGACGATCGCGTAGTACAGCCCGCGCTGCACCATGCGATCCGGCGAGGGCTTCATGTTGTCGCGCAGATAATCGAAGCCGAACTCGTTGTTCTGGCCGTACGTGATGTCTGCGTTGTAGTTGCGCTGGCGCTCGTAATCATCGAGGCCGTGCACGATCACGCCCGTGGACAGGCCGAGGAAGCTGTGGATCTTGCCCATCCACTCGGCATCGCGCTTGGCGAGGTAATCGTTGACGGTGACGACGTGCACGCCTTTGCCGACGAGCGCGTTCAAGTAACAGGGCAGGGTGGCGACGAGCGTCTTGCCTTCACCGGTGCGCATCTCGGCGATGCGCCCCTTGTGCAGCACCATGCCGCCGATGAGCTGAACATCGTAGTGCCGCATGCCGGTGGTGCGCACCGATGCTTCGCGCACGGCCGCGAACGACTCGACCAACAAGTCATCGAGCGATGCGCCGTTATCGAGCTTCTGCTTGAGCTCGCCCGTGAGTGCCTTGAGCTCGGCATCACTCTTGGCCTTCATCGACTCTTCGAGCCGATTGATCTGAACCACGAGGGGATGAAGCTTCGCGATCTCTCGCTGGTTTTTACTGCCGAAGAGTTTTTGAATCAGTCCCATGGGTGACCGCGCGCAAAGGGCTGTAGAGAGGGCTTCTTACCACTCTTCACGAAAGACTGCCCGCGCTACCCGCCGATCGGTCAGGCCGGGCGAAAGCTCCGCAAAAACGACCACAAATCGTTCTTGTAATCGAACCTGGTCAGGCAGGTCCCGACCCTCTTACCGTCCTCATCGCGGATGACCGCCGGCAGGGTCGTAAACGTCTGGACCGGCCGCAGCCACGAGATGTCCTTCTGACCGACCATCTCGTAGCGCGTGCCGTCGTCGCCGAGGAACGACAGCTCGTAGCGGATGATCTTCTGGCCGATCGGCCGGATCGTGATCGTGCCCGACGCATCGGCCGATTCGGCGTGCGGCGGCGCGTGGACGACACCGCGGATCTGCGCGACACCCGTCGACAAATGCTCGCGCGTCGACGGCGCGTGCGCGGTGATCTCGAACTTGAAGGGGTGGCGCTTGCCCGGTTCGGCGACCCACTCCACCGTGCCCGTCATCGTCTCGGCAAACTCGAACCCCATGCGTCGAGCGTACCCCGAAAATGCGAAGCGGGCCGACCAGGGCCCGCCACGCTACGAAACCGGGTCGACTACTGCAGCAAGAGCTGCGACGCGTCGATCATATGACCGTACTGGTCTTTGACCATCACGTTGCGCATCGCCATGCGACTGCGGCACGAGCTGAACTGGAAGTCCGTGCACGTGCAGTTCGTGTCACCCGCCATGCAGGCCGAGCCGTCGGGCTTGGTGCAGTTGAGGCCGATGTACACCGCGGTGCAGTCCGCTGCGCGCGAGAGACAGTTCGTCTGGTCATTGATGTGACCGCAGACAGGCGTGATGTCGCACTGCGCGTAGTCGCGGCACTGGCCGGTCCAGCAACCGTCGATCAGCGTTGGCACTTGGCCCGTCGGGCAGCTCGGAATTGGATCGGTGCAGGTCGCTTCGCCAGCGCACGTGCCGGCCGGATCCTGACCGGGCAAGCACGTCTGGCGCGTCTCGTCGCACCAGCCATAACCTTGCGAGACGGCGGTCTCATCGTCGGCGCAGACGCAGGTTGCGGTGCACGTCAACGTGTCGGGCGAGCAGTACTCGCCGGTTGGGCACTCATTATCGTAGAGACAGCCACCCGTTCCCGGCTCGCACGAAGAACGATCCTCGTTGCAGACATAGCCTTCACCGCAGTCCGCATCGGTCGTGCAGAACCCCGCCTCTTCACAGACGCCGTTCTGGCAGTAGCAACCTGCTGCGCAGTCGGTGTTGGTCTGGCAATCGAAGCCACCCATGCCGCCGCTACCGCTTCCGCTACCGGCGGGACAGTCGGGGCTGACCCATTCACAATCGTTGCCGGTACATTCGTGGTACCCGTCGGAGCCGCAGTAGTTCCAGTGGTCTTCACCACCACCGCCGTCGAAGTAAAGCTCACAACCGGCGAGCAGGACTGTGGTCGAAAGGGCGACCAGCAGGCTGATGGATTGCTTCATCATGGGGATCGTTTTCCTTGGGTGGGCGTGCGGTAGCGGGGAACAAAGCAGACCTCGTGCCACCATGGCAATGGGATCGAACTGCTCGATTATTCTCCAACGTTTCAACACCCGACCACGGTCTGTTGAGACCAAGCGCCGGATGCCTGACAAAAATGCCCGAAAAATCGCCAGCACCCGTGGAGAGACTCGACACGCGCCTGGTGAGTTGCCGCGGGGCACATTCACCCACGAGGTGGTCGGGAGCGGGTGTGGTGCTGGCGACTGTGAACGATTGGCTACAGCGACTGTGGCTCTCTGATACGGCAAGAAGTGGCGCGGGTTATGCCGGTTCGAGGACGGCGCGAATGGTCTCGCGTAGGCCATGGCGGGGCCGAAAGCCAAGCTCTGCCGCAGCGCGCCGGCCATCGACCATGCAGACGTAGCGGATGAAATCGAGCTCCGCGACGGGGAAGCTCGAGATGCCGAGTCGAAACGCCATCGAGAGGATCGGCTTGGCGACCGGGTGCGGGATCGACCGCGGCAGCCGGCCGAGCTCCTTGAGCACGGCCGACAGCGGCACTTCGCCGGGGCCGGTGATGTTGTAAATGCCGCGGCGATCGGGCGACAGGGCGAGCGTGATCGCATCGGCAACATCTTCGACATGGACGAGCTGCACCATGGGATCAAAACCGAGCAACGTCGGTGGACGGTCGATGCGCAAATAGTTCGACGGCGCGTTGTGCACCGGGCCGACGATGTGGACCGGCCGCAGGATCACGGTCTCGGTCGCGGCGGCGCGCCAGAGAAACGTCGACACGAGGTGATCGATCTCGACGAGGTCGCGCATCTGGGGGAAGCGCTGCGCGGCAAGCAGCGGCGCCTCCTCGGTGAGAAATTGCGGATTGTCGGGACGCGGCCCGTAGACGTTCGCGCTCGACACGAGCACGACTTTGCGCACGCGATACGCCTGGCAGTACTCGAGCAGCTTCGTCGTGCCGGTGATGTTCCACGAGTACAGCTCGGCGGGACGCGCACGCGGATCGTGCATGACGCCGAGGTGAACGAGCGCGTCGACATCGCCGGCGCGAAACACATCGCGCGCCTTCTTGCTGCGCAAGTCGACCTGATGATGCTCGATGTCTTTGGGGCGCCCATGCATGGGCCGGCGATCGAGGCCGACGATCTGCCAGCCGAGCTCGTGATGCAGCCGGCGCGCGACGATGTGGCCGAACCTGCCGCTGATGCCGGTGATGACGACCTTGCGGCTTCTCGGAAGCGAGCGATCGGTTACTTCACCAGAAGACATGTTCGCGCTCGCGTAGCCCGACGTGGATCATCGATTGGATCCGATTGCGCACCTGTTTGACTTTGTCGTCGAGGATCTCATCGTCGTCATCGGGATCGCCGGTGAAGTAGATCGGCTCGCCGAAGTAGAGGCGATATTTTACCGGCAGCGGCCACGGCGCGATGAATGGCGGGTACGGCACGATCGGAAACGCCGGCGTGCGGAGCAGCTTCGCGAGCGGCTTGATGTTGACCGCCGGCGCTTGTTCCTCGGCGCCGATCACGGCGATCGGCACGATCGGCGAGCCGGTCTCGAGCGCGAGGCGGAGGAAGCCTTTGCCGAACTCGGCGAGCTGATAGCGCTTGGAGAATGGCTTCGAGATTCCGCGCGCGCCCTCGGGAAACACGAGCACCGCTTCTTCGGCGGAGAGCAGGCGGCGGCAATTCTCGGGCGTGCCGGTGATCTGACCCCAGCGCGAAAATAGATACGACGCGAACGGCACCGTCGGCACGAAGAATTCGACCATCGCGCGCACGAGGCGCGGCTGCGGCGGCTCGAGAAAGCACGCGCTGCCGATCACGAGCCCATCGAACGGCAGCTGGCCCGAGTGATTCGAGACGAGGATCACGCGGCCCGACGGCGGGATGTGCTCGACGCCGAATGCCTGCGCGCGAAAGTAATGGCGATACAGCCAGCGCGAGATCATCGCGGCGGTGCGCACGCTCTCGCGCGAGAGGCCGAACGGGTCGTAGCCGAACTCGTTGCCGTGCACGACAAGCGCCTTCGTGCGCCCGTCGATGTCATCGTCGGGAGCGCTGTTGCGAAGTTGCCGGAGCCGGTCGAGCAGACCCACGGGCGCAGCATGTATTAAGATGCCCTCGATGAGCGAGAGCTTCGTGGATCTCAGTTATCGAGGGCTCAGTCTCGGCAAGCGGATCAAACTGACCCAGGTTCGGCCGAGCACGGGTTTTCTCGAGATGCCGATGCCGATGCCGGTCGGCACGACGATCGGCATCGCGACCGATGAGGGCCTGTCGCTCGAAGCGACCGTCGCCGAGGTGCGCGAGCACGTCACCGGCGCCGGCGATCGCCTGCCCGGCATGGTCGTTCGACCGAAGTTCGATCTCGATACCGTGCATGGTTGGTGGGCGCAGCGCGTGACGCTGCCCGAGCTCGAAACGCCGGTGCCGCAGGCCGATGCCGGCGGCAAGGTGACGCTCGTCGGCCGCCGCGCGGATGCGACGCTCGTCGACGACGGTCGCAGCACCGCGGTGATGACGACGATCGACGACGAGCACGTCCAGCCGACGCGCACGACGAATCCAGGCTTTGGTGCGCTCGCCGCGGATCAGCAAGGCATCAAGCGCGACACCGATCCGGCGATCGAATTGCCGATCGTCGATGATGGCAAGCGCACGATGGCGATGAGCGCGGTCGAGCTCGAAGCGCTTGGGCTCGACCCGGCATCGAGCAGCGGTTCGATGCGCGCGTTTCGCGATAGCGGCCCGGTGCCCGTGATCGGCGGCGATGAAGACTCCGACGCGTCGTCGCCCGACGATGCATCGCCGGACGCGGGAGGCAGGACGACGAAGAAGAAGCGCCGGCGCAGGTGATCGTGGCAAGCTGAGCGCGATGAGCGCGGCGCGTCCACCACGTATCGAGCGCGGTCAAACGCTCGGCATCGTCGCGCCCGCGGGGCCGGTCAATGCCGAACGATTTCGCCGCGGCCTCGAGCGCCTCGGTGACACGTTTCGCCTGCGCATCGCCGATTCGGTGACCGCGCCGCATCCGCCGAACGTACCGAGCTATCTCGCGGCCGCCGACGACGCGCGCGCCGCCGAGCTCAACGCGATGCTTGCCGATCGCGACGTCCGCGCGATCCTGCTGGCGCGCGGCGGCTACGGCCTGATGCGGATCTTGCCGCGCCTCAACACCGAAGCATTACGCCGCGATCCCAAACCGATCATCGGTTTCTCCGACGCGACCGCACTCCTGTCGTGGGCATACACCGCCGGCGTGCGCGGCATTCACGGACCGATGGTGGTCCAATTCGGCTCGCTCTCCGATCGCGACGTTAGTTATTTGATCGATCTCATCACCACGCCGCGCGCGCCGGGTGTGCGGCCGTGGCAACTCGCGTGTCACGGCAAGGGGCGCTATCGCGGCCCGCTCGTCGCCGGCAACGTGACGATGTACTCGCTGCTCGTCGGCACGCCATGGCAATTGCCGCTTCGCGGTGCGCTCGCGATCATGGAAGAGATCGGCGAGAGGCCGTACGAGCTCGATCGCTACATGACGCACCTCGCGCTCACCGGCGAGCTCGCGCAGCTCGCGGCGGTGATCCTCGGCGATCTCACGCGCTGCGTGGACAACGCGCCACCGCTTGGCGTGCCGGATCCCGATGACGCCGCGCTCGCGACGATGCTCGAGCGCTTGCATGCCGCCGGCACACCGGCCGCCGTTGGCGCGCCGATCGGTCACGGCGATCGCAACGAAGCCGTCCCATTCGGCGCCGATGCGATCCTCGATCTCGATGCCGGCACGCTCGAGATCACAGAGCCGGCCGTCGACTAGCTCACTCGAAGCGGACGTTATCGATCTCGAGCGCGAACGTGCCGGGCCGGTTGCTCGCGAAGAGCAGGCCCTTGATGTCGCCGGAGTTGACGCCGTCGAAGTCGGCGATCGCGAAGCGGTACTGTTTCCACGTCGGGCCGGCACCGAACAGCTGGAACGCGGGCAAGTCGCCCTTGCTCTGCGAGAACAGCAGTACCTCGTAGGTGCCGCCGTCGCCGCGCGCCGAGAACGCGATGTGATGAAACGCGGAGAGGTCGGCGGGCGCCATATCGCCCTTGCCCGGATAGAACATCGCGCCTGCCCACGCGATCGGCCCGCGCGCTTGCGCGATCGTGCCGGTGATGCGCAGCGCGCGGTCAGCGATGGCGAGCTGTGCCATCGACGCGCCGCCCATGATCCGATCGGTCGAGACACTCCAGCCGATCCCGAAGCGCGATGTCATCGTGCCGTCGTCGAACGTGCTGACCTCGCCGGCCGGCGGCGTCGGCGCGGCATGCGCGAGCACGGAGCGACTTCGGCACGCGGTCGGTTCGGGCAGCGAGTCGAACAGGTGCGGCACGTTTGGCAGCGTCGCCGGCGACACCTCGTGAAGGATGTGGATGCGCGTCGCGAGCTCGCCGAGCCGCTGGTCGAGACAGCCGACGCGCTGATCGAGCAGCGCTTGCGATTGCTCGCCGCGCACGCGCGTCGCCTGACATGCATCGCCGCGCTCCGCGCTCCATGAGGTCGTGTACTCGTCGAGGCGCTTCTCGATCGCGGCAAACGTTGCCGCGCCTCCGCTCGCGGCGAAGCGCACGCGCAGGAGCTCGCGCGTCGAGTTGTCCCAGACGCCGGCGAGCTTGTCGTGCGGATCTCCGCACGGTGGCGCTTGCCCGTGCGCGGGGCGCGTGATCGCGACCGCGGCGAAACCGATCGACGCGGCGAGCGATGCGATCGCGATCGTCGGCACGATCCGAGAGCTCGGCCGGAGCGCGCGCAGAAGCTCGTCCATCGAAGCGAACCGCCGTGCGGCACTCTCGTGTGCGCCTCGCTGCACCGCGGCCATGATGCGCGCAGGCGCGCGACGATGGCGCAGCGCTTCGCGCAGCGCGACGCAAAAGCTGTATTGATCGCTCTTCGCGGTGATCACGCCGCCGGCGCGTTGCTCGGGCGACATGTACGCGGGCGTCCCGGCGATCTCGGCGGCACCGCTTTCGCCCGAGCGCGCGAGTCCAAAATCGGCGACCTGCGCGCGCTCGTCGCCGATCATCATAGCGCTCGCCGGTCCTCGCTCGCTTACCAAAACGTTATCGGGCTTGAAGTCGCGATGCACGATGCCTGCGGCGTGTGCAGCGAGAAGGCCGCGCCCGGCTTGCACGAACACGCGCACGATGTCGCGCCAGTCGCGCGGGCGCGCGGCCAGCCACTCGCGCAGGGTCGTGCCCTCGACGAGCTCCATCGCGATGAACACTTGATCCTCGAACGTGCCCGCGTCGTAGACGGTGACGACGTTCGGGTGGCGCAGGCGCGCGAGCGTCGTCGCTTCGGCGAGCAGCCGATGATCTCCACTGCGATCGGCGCGCAGCACCTTGACCGCGATCTTGCGATCGAGCCGCGGATCGTACGCGCTGTACACGACGCCCATGCCGCCGGCGCCGATCACATCGACGATGATGTATCGATCGATCATTCGACCGGTCGCGAGCACGGCGCGCGTTGGCTCGGTGATCGCATCGTCGTGCGTGCGCGCGACGCGCATCCACGACAGTTCGGCGAGCTCACCGAGCAGCTGTCGACAGTCCGCGCAATCATCGACGTGCGACTCGAAGCGCGCGAGTCGGTCGGGAGATCGATCTGCGGCGATCGCGAGCAGCGTATCGGTGCCAAGGCACACCACGTTGCGTCACCCTGCAACGGCAGGACCAGGTAAGCTGCGAGCGCGATGCTCGCGCCTGAGTTCCTCGACGCGCTGCCGCGTGACGAGCGCGCGCGGTGGGAATCCGACGATTTAGAGACGCTGCTCGAGCGCGTTGTGGAAGAAGCACGCGCCGAGCTACCTGCCATCCAGCTCACCGATGCAACGTTCGTGAGATATCTCGCCGCGCGAGCAGCCGGCGCACCGACGAGCTGGCTACTCGACCTGCCAGCGGCGGATCTGTATTTGGCATGCGCATGTGCCAGCGGCGACTCGGCCGCGATCGCAGCGCTCGAGAAGCGCTACTTCGCGCCGATCGAAGGCATCGTGCGCGGCAAGCTCGACGACACGCGCGCCGCCGAAGCGATGCAGCGCATGCGCGAGCACCTGTTCGTCGGCGAACGCCCGCACATCCTCGACTACTCCGGTCGCGGCGAGCTCGGCAAGTGGCTGACGATCACTGCGGTGCGCGCGGGGCTTCGCGTCGTTCGCGAAACGAAACGCGAGTACTCGCTCGACGACGGCGCAGCCGGCGAGCTCGTCGATGCAAGCGATGTCGAGCTCGCGCATCTGCGCACGCGCTATCAGCCCGAATTCAAGCAGGCGTTTGCCGATGCGTTCGCGCAGCTCGAAACGCGCGATCGGAATTTGCTCCGGCACAGCGTGCTCGATGGCCATGGTGTCGATCGCATCGCCGAGCTCTACGCGATTCATCGTTCGACGGCGTCGCGCTGGCTCGCGGCCGCCCGCGCGGATCTGATCAAGCGCACGAAGGCGGCGCTGCGCGCGCGTCTGCAGGTCACGCCGACCGAGCTCGAGAGCATCCTGCGCGTGATGGCCGAGCAAGTCGACGTGACGCTTGAAGGAATCCTGCGCCAGACGCGCGGCTAAAAATCGCGCAACAAAGTTCGACAGCGTGGCTCCCAGGGGCAGCTGAAAGGAATCACCCATGTCGAAACTTGCACTTCTTGTCTTGTTGTTCGCCGCTTGCACCGAGAGCGACGCCGTCGTCGTCGACGACACCAGCAAAGCCGATGACTACGGCGCGAGGCCGCCGCTCGGGCGCTACCAATTCGAACCGACGTACAGCGGAGCGCCGCAGGTCGGTGACATCTCGTCGCTCACGCTGATGCCGAGCCGCACGTTCGAGCTTTCTCTCGAGGACGAATGGTCCGGCACGACGACGCATCGCGGTCAGTACCAGCTGTACCGATCGTCTGACGGCATCTCGCACTTCATCGACTTCACCGAAACGGGGCACACGACGCGCTACGAATACTCCGTCGACGTCATCGATAACTCGACCTTGTGGATGCGCGCGAGCACGTCGCAGCGCGTGTTCGCGATGAGTCATCTCGGCGATGACTGCCGAACAACGGGCTGCGCGAGCGGCAGCGCGTGCAACGAGTGCTGGGGCGAATACGTGTGCCTCGCCGCCGGCACGAGCTGCTAGCTAGATTGCATCGCCACGTGCTTTTGAATCGCCAAGTCGCCGCGGAGCCAAGGCCGCCAGACAGAGGGGGTTAAGGACTGCGCTCAGTCATCGGCAATGTCGCCGTACTAACGTGCGAGCAGCCCGAAGCGCCCAAATTGCCGCGGCTTGATTCGGCCCCGACCCCTGTCTTTGTGGCGTCTTGGCTCTGCGGCGCCTTGGCGATTTCTGGGAGGTTCACGTCGAAGTTGACGACAACGTCAAC
>Ga0070698_100007256_pt1 | contig 12006 bp, 15 predicted proteins | sample KBSK1502metaG_FD_65477 | JGI IMG/M metagenome (GOLD analysis project Ga0070698, IMG submission 65477) | Corn, switchgrass and miscanthus rhizosphere microbial communities from Kellogg Biological Station, Michigan, USA - KBS K1-50-2 metaG | ecosystem: Host-associated > Plants > Roots >...
TGCCCCAGATAATCCTGAATGGCTCGGGTATCATGCCCGTGAGACGCCAGGTAATAGCCGCACGCATGCCGCAGTTGGTGAGGATGAGGCACAAAAGGCAGCCCGGCCAACTTGCCCGCTCTCGCCACGATCTCGCGAATGGACCGCGGCGAAAGAGGCGCTTTTCGCTCCGACACGAACACATACGGCGAGTCGGGGTAGAGACGCTGGAGTTCCCGCAGCAGCCGTAGTTGCGGCCCCCGCAGGGGATGGTTGGCGTCGTGTCCTCGCTTCATCCGATGGACATCGAGATAGCCCGCTTTGAGATCGACCTGGTGCCAGCGCAGGGCCACGAGTTCGGCCGTGCGCAGTCCATGGCGAAACATCATCAGAATGATGGCGGCATCTCGTACCCGATGGCGTCCGGATTTGCGCGCCGCCTGCACCATGGCATCTACTTCGTCCGGTCGCAGATAGTCTCGTATGGAGGGGTCGTGTCTCTGTTTCCTGGGGGGGCCAGGACGAGGGTCGGGTTGAGACTTTGCCGAAAACGAACGGTGAGGGGGCTGCGCTGGCATGGGCTAACCTCTTGAAATGACAATATGGGGCTTGCCTTTCTTTGCCGAAGATCTTATATTCTCGGCAAAATTCTGGTATCAGCAGCCTATCATAAAAGAGCTTTCGATGCATGGGCAACCCCAAGACACCCCGCCGCTGGCGGCGTTATCGTCTGACGAGCGCATGCAAGCCATGGAGCGCTATCGGATGCTCCAGCCCTGTGTGGACCGCAACGTGCCGCTGACGCATGTCGCTCGTCAACACGGCATCCCACTGCGGACCGCAGAGCGGTGGCTCGCCCAGTATCGACGCGAGGGTTTAGCAGGGCTCGCTCGTCGCGGGCGTAGTGACCGGGGGCAGCCGCGCGGCTTACGCCCCGAACTCCAACCAGTGATTGAAGGGCTCGCCCTGCGCAAACCCCCACCCACGGCGGCACTTGTCCATCGGCAAGTGCGTGACGTGGCGCTGCGCAACGGATGGCCCGTTCCCAACTACAAACAGGTGTATCGGGTCATCAAGCAACTGGACCCCGCCCTGCTCACGCTGGCCCATGACGGCAGCAAAACCTACCGCACCACCTACGATCTCCTGTACCGACGTGAAGCCGAAAGGCCCAACGACATCTGGCAGGCCGATCATACCCTGGTGGACCTTTGGGTGCGTGATGGCAGTGGGCCACCCGTTCGTCCCTGGCTCACGGTCATTATGGATGATTATAGTCGGGCCATTGCCGGTTTTCGGCTCAGCTTTCAGGCCCCATCTGCTATCCAAACGGCCGTGACACTACGCCAAGCGATTTGGCGTAAGTCCTTGCCGCAGTGGAAGATCTCGGGCATTCCGTTGACCTTTTACAGCGATCACGGTAGCGATTTTACCTCCGAGCATTTAGAGCAAGTGAGTGCGGATCTGGACATGGCTCTCGTCTTCTCCGAACCCGGGATGCCACGGGGACGCGGTAAAATCGAACGCTTCTTTCGCACCGTCAACCAGATGCTCTTATGTGGTCTGCCGGGATACACCCTGGCGGGTCTCCCCCCGGATCACGCGGTCTTAACGGTGTCAGCCTTCGAAGCTGAGCTTGAGCGGTTTATCCTGGACCAGTATCATCAGCATCCCCACAGCGAAACGGGTGAGCCACCGCAGGCTCGATGGGAAGGCGGTGGCTTTCTCCCCCGGCTCCCCGAGAGCCTCGAACAACTCGATCTGTTACTGTTGACCGTGGCCAAAAGTCGCAAGGTGCGCCCAGATGGCATTCATTTCCAGGGGTTGCGCTACCTCGATCTCACTCTGGCGGCCTACGTTGGCGAAGCCGTCATCATTCGCTATGATCCACGGGACATGGCCGAAATCCGCATCTTTCATGACCATCGCTTTCTCTGTCGAGCGATTTGCACCGAATTAGCGGGAGAGAGCATTTCCCTGCGCGACATCATGCAGGCCCGCAATCGCCGCCGCCGGGAGCTGCGTCACACGCTGCAAGACCGTGCTCGCACGGTCGAGACACTCTTGGCACTCCATCGAGGCGATGCCCCTGGCGCCGAGACGGAGGTGGCAGTCGACCCGGCGGTTACTCCAGAAACCCCTACTGCAGGGGTGAAAACTCCACGACTCAAGCGATATATCAATGAGTAGCTTCCCCTCGGATTTTGTCGTGACCACCGAACACCGGCGCTTTGCCGAGTTTTGCGATGCCTGTCGGCGCTACCGCTATATTGGCGTGTGCTATGGCGCGCCGGGTGTCGGCAAAACCCTTTCCGCCCAGTATTATGCCAATTGGTTCCATCTTCAAGCTTACGCCCCCTACACGATGGCTTCGGAGGCGGCATGTGCCGCCGTCGCCGGTAGTACGACCGTCTTCTATACGCCGGCGGTCGTCAATTCTCCAAGGCACATTGAGCAAGATATCCAGATCAAACGTCATCATCATCAAACGTCATCATCTGAAGGCGCTCGCGGTCGAAGCCTGGTTGTGGGAGCAGAAGGCTCAGCATCAGGCTCAACGACAGCAAGAGGCGTTCATACGGCCGAAAAAGGTCGAGACGCCAACGAGGCGCAACGGGAATGTCGTCCAGCTTTATAGGTCGGCGGCGACACCGTCGCCCAATATTGCCAAGGCCTATGCTCAGCAACGTGAGACCGCTCCAGACCCAACCGAGCTGATCATTATCGATGAGGCCGACCGCCTGAAGACCGCGAGTCTGGAACAGGTGCGGGACATCTTTGACCATGGCGACCTCGGCGTGGTACTGATTGGCATGCCGGGTTTGGAAAAGCGGCTGTCGCGCTATCCGCAACTCTATTCCCGGGTTGGCTTCGTGCATGCGTTTCGTCCGCTCAGTACGGCGCAAATGCGGGAGCTGCTCCAACGCAAGTGGACCCCAGCCGGGGTCGCGTTACCTGAGGAAGGCGTGACGGATGAAGAAGCCCTCGCAGCGATTATCCGCGTGACCGGGGGCAACTTCCGATTGCTCCACCGGCTCTTAACTCAAATCGCCCGTCTGGTGGAGATCAATGCGCTACAAACGGTCACGAGTGCAGTCGTGGAAGCCGCAAGAGAGAGTTTGGTGATTGGGACCTCCTAATAACGCCATCCCGCCACATAAAGTGTCCAAATCCCCGCCACCTAATTTGGAAAGTTACAGGCCTGGACGCTGCTTGAGCGCGTCAAAACGAACACCAGCAGTGCCGAAGATCGCGAGCGGTTAGCCCACCTCATTCGGGTCACCACGGCGGTGACCGATCAACTCCAGGCAGAGCCCGACGTGCAGACGCCGCCTGTCTCTCAGCGGCTTTCGCCCCAGCAAAAAGCCAAGCGCAACCGTCAGTTGGCCAAGGCTGCCCGGCGCCGCCATCGGCGTGAGCGCTCTCGATATCAAGGAATCGATTGTGAAAAAGCCAGCGGCAAACGTGACGCTGAGTGCTGAAGAAGGCGAGGCGCTCATCGCTCGGGTTCATCTGCGCAATTTGGCTCAAGCTGATGCGGGGGTGGTGGAGCAGATCATCCGGATGTATTTCTGGGTGGCATGTGCCCTCCAGGAGGCCAAACGCAGTGTGAAGCGGCTTCGGGACTTGCTCTTTGGCCCAGGTCGCAAGGCCAAGACACCGCCGGAGTCTGCGGCGTCGGCGACGTCGAGCGAGGCGCTTGGCGAGGGCGAAGGTGGAAGTGAGGTGGTGCCGGTCGCAGAGGCGGCGGGGTGTGAAGGAGAGCCGGCGGCATCGGAGGGCGAGGCGTCGCTCAAGCCCAAAGGCGGTCACCGTGAGGGGACGGGGCGCCTGGGGGCGGAGGTCTCTGTGGGGGCGGAGCGCACCGAGTGCCGCCATGAGGAGTTGGCGGTGGGCCAGCGCTGTCCGGTGTGTGGTCAAGGCACCTTCTATGAGTTGCCACCCGGGGTGGAGAGACGCATCGACGGCCATGGCTTGCTCAGCGCCATGCGCTATGCGCTGCAAAAGCTTCGCTGTTCGGCATGCGGTGAGACGTTCACCGCCGCGCTTCCCGACGAAGCCGGCACCGAAAAATACAGCGCTCGGGCGCGGGCCGTGTTCGCGGTGAGCCGCTATGACTTGGGCCTGCCGTTCTACCGCTTGCAAGGCTATCAAGCGATGCTCGGGGTTCCGGTTGCCGATGCGACGCAGTGGGACCAGATCGAGCAGGTGGGCGACTGTAGCTATGGGGTGTTTGCGTATCTCGAACGCTGAGCCGCGCAGGGCGAGCTCATCTATCAGGACGACACCTCAGTCCGGATTGTGTCGCTGATGGAGGAGAACCGCCAGATGCGAGCTGCAGCCGAAGCCCTGGGGCGATCTCGGCCCACGGAGCGCACCGGGATGTTTACCACAGCTTTGGTGGTACAGGTGGGCGAGCGAACGATCTGCCTGTATGACTCGGGCCGCTCTCATGCGGGGGAAAACCTCAAGGCCCTGTTGGAGCAGCGCCAGGCGAGCGTGGACAAACCGTTGGTGATGTCCGACGCCCTGTCGCGCCATGAGGCCGAGGAGGACGGGCTCATTCGCTGCCACTGTCTGGCGCACGGCCGTCGCCAGTTCAGCGACCTGGAAGACGTCTTTCCCACAGAGTGCCAGGTGGTGATCGAGGCGCTCAAACAGGTCTTCGACCATGAGGACGAGGCCCGTGACCAACAGCTAAGCCCGACGGACCGCTTGGCCTACCACCAGGAATAGAGTCGCCCGATCATGGACGGGCTCAAAACGTGGCTTGACCAGCAGATTGATGATCACCTGGTTGAACCCAATAGCTCTTTGGGTAAAGCGATTTTCTCTATGCAGGGCCATTGGGAGACGCTGACGCGATTTGTATCGGTCGTCGGCGCCCCCGTGGACAACAACCTGGTGGAAAGAGCGTTGAAATTGTTCATGCGTCAGCGCAACAACTCGCTCTTCTTTGCCACCGAGCACAGCGCCTCCATTGCCAGTGTGCTCACCAGCCTGATTGCCACCTGTCTCCATGCGGGGGTCAATGCCCTGGAGTACCTGGTGGCGTTGCAAGAGCACCGCGCCGAGGTCTTTGCGGAGCCCTCAGCGTGGTTACCATGGACCTATCAGGCCTGTCTTGTGCCGCCTGAGGTCACGCGTCGCCAATCGTGTGCCATCTGGGCACGCTCGGGATCGCCATTCCACAGCACAATGATCAGCTCACGAGCGGACAGGGGCACGCGTGCGTCTGCGGTCGTGGGCCACCAGGTGAACCGACCCTGCGATAAGCGCTTCATACCCAGCCAGTAGCCCTGCCCGTCATAGAACAAAAGCTTGAGCGCCGTGCCCGCGCGGTTGCGGAACACGTAGACGGCGCCCTCGAGGGGGTTGTCGCCCAAGGCGTGCCGGCACACGGCCGCGAGTCCATCAATGCCTGTGCGAAAATCCACCGGTGCGGTGGCTAAAAAAATGCGGCTTTGGGGTGTCAGCTGGAGCATGAGGGTGTCTCCAAAAAGGCCCGCACCAAGGCTGTCAGGGGAAGCTGCGGCTCGAGGGCGTGAATCCGCAGTCGTGCCCCATCAGGGCGTTGCAGTTCGATCTCGATGCCCGAGGTCGGGAGGGGCCAGGCGGGTGCGGCGGGCACTTCCACAAAGCCTGGGGTGGCAGTGGACACTGGCGCAGCCAGCGCGGCGTGGTGGGCCGCACAGCGCTGTTTCAACTCCCCTCCACTCACCTGTAACCGCGTGGCCACCCGGGAAATCGAGAACACTGTCGTTAAAGCGATGGCTTGCTCCCACAGGGAGTGGGGAATGGGTTCCGCAGGCGTGGTGCGCGTCTGGCGCCAGTGGTCAAACCGGTCGGCCACGTGGGTGAGTTGGTGTTCGGCCTGGGCAGGGGGTATGGTTTTCATCGGTGCCTCCAAGTGAGGGGTGTACTTGGAGATACTGTAGACTGAGGAAGCCTCACATATCACGCACGCTTGTCGGAAGCACACGTTCTTTCCTATTGAGGAACAACTCTAGTGTTTCAAAAGTGGAGATGGTGACCCCTATGGTTTTGATCTACAAGGGGTGATGTCCATCTCTATCCACGTTTGAAACACCATCGATGTTGCATCGCCCCGCGCCGCGTGCATCAGCCCTTGCTCTCAGCCCAACTCTTCGCCGCCATAAGCTGCGCCCAGCGTCGGTAGAACTGCCGATGATTGCTCTCGCTGAATCGGTAGTCGCTGGCCCAGGCCTTGAGGTCCTCGCTGTAGCCCTCATGGCCCAGCCCCATCTGCATATTCAACGCATAGCGCCGGGAGACGATCCCGCGGCCGGTGCGGGTACACTCCTGCCAGTTGTCCATGTCATCCTGCTCGAAGGTGCCCGATGGGCTAAAGCCCCGCACCCCGGCCAGCCGCACGGCCTCCTTGACCTGGGGAGGGGCCGCTTTATCCACATAGATCCAAGACCAGAGCTCGATCTTGTCGGGTCCCCGTGGGTGCCAGACGCGGAACGTGCGCGAGGCAGCGCGGAGGAAAGAGAAGTTGGGGAACACCGTGCCGACGATGGGATTGACCCGGCCATACCGGGGCCCCAGGCGCGCCTCCACCTGCGGGCGGATGTCCTCCTCGTAGGCCAATATCGCGGGCACAGGAGGATCAGGTACGTCTTTGGGGTCTATCGTGACAATCGAGTGGCCATTGCCGGGAGACAGCATTGTGCCACCCGAGGTGGGTTGGAGACGAAAATTCCCACTGAATCCAGTGCGTATCGCGGAGAGGTGGCTCCAGGACACATGGTAGCCATCGCCGCCGAAATTCTCGGCGGGGAATTTCCAGTTGCAGGGGACCACCCACTTATGCATCCCTCCGACCACTTCGATGCCCCCCTCGCGACGATCGAAGAAGGCATCCAGATACCAGGTCACGTCCCCGAGATACTCCAGGAGCGGCGGCGCTGTAGGGTCGAAGGTGGCAAACAGCAACCCCTTATAGCGGTCCAACTGCGCCACCGGGATCAGGCCCCAGCGCTCCTGTTCCAACTCTCCATAGTAGGCCTCTTTGAAATATGGGACACCCACCAGTTGCCCGTCGTTGCCATAGGTCCAGCCATGATAGGCACAGGTGAAGGTAGCGGCGTTGCCCACATCGGCCCGGCACAGCCGGTTGCCCCGATGCCGGCAGACGTTGAGAAAGGCGTGGATGGTGCCCTGGCTGTCCCGCACCACCAGGACCGGATCCTCGCCCATATACGTGCTGAAGAAGTCTCCTGGCTGGGGGATCTGACTCTCATGGCACAGAAACAGCCAGCAGCGGGCAAAGATCTGCGCCAACTCCTGCTCGTAGATCTCTGGCTCGATAAAGATGCGCCGGCTGACCAGGCCGCGCTCGGCATCCACCAAACTCCTTATGTCCGTCGTCATGCCACGCCTCCTTACGCTGTCTTCGCTATAGCGCAGAATGTGAGGGGCGTTCCGGGGCACGTCACCCGGAACGGCACATACGGCACTGCCGCAGTCTACCCTGCGCTGTTCCAGCCTGTCGGCGAAGCGCTCCCATCCATCAGGCTACAATGGCCCGGCCGCTCACTGCGCCCCCGCCCGTGACACATGCGCCTTGGGCTGCAAGCCATTTTATCTCTAGGCCTCCTGTACACCAGATACAGCCGCCACACTTCTACGGCTGCTTGGACTCCCTGTCGTACAGGAGCTGGCTTGCACCTGGCGGCACGTGAGGAAGCGCGTGCCGCCGCTGGCAAAAGCATTCAGGGCTGGAGGGAAAACTTCTGGAACGTATGGCAGTCCGCAGGAGCGCGGCCGCGGCTGACCGCGAACGTCCAGGTGACCTCGCTCACATAGACGGCGCACGTGGAGTCCACGGCGAGCCCGTGTGGCGCGGCAAAGCTGCCGGCGGCCGTGGCGTCGGGTGTGCCCCAGCGGGCCAGCAGGTTGCCGTCCGGGGCGAAGATGCTCACCCGGCCATGGCGCGCCTGCGTCATGGGACCAAGGCTCTGCGAGGTGTCACCCGGGTGCCACCAGAGCTCGGAGACGTAGGCCCGCCCCTGGGCATCAAAGACGATGTGGGTGGGTCGCTGGACGTCCGTCCACTCGCTCAGGTACTCGCCGTCCGGGCTGAAGATCTGGATGCGGTCGCTCTCCCGGTCACAGACGAAGACGCGTCCATCCGCCGCCACGGCGATGCCGTGCGGCAGGTAGAACTCCCCCGGGCCACGGCCCGGCGAGCCCCAGGAACGCTTGAGCTGCCCGCTGGGGGAAAACTGATGCACGCGGCAGTTGCCGTACCCATCGGACACGTACAGGTCGCCTGTCGGGCCCACCGCAATGTTGGTGGGGCGGTTAAAGGGGCCTGCCCCACGCGTGATGGTCATGAGGTTCTTGCCGTCATACCCGGTATCCGACGGGGTATGCATGACGCCAAGCGTCAGGAGGAGCTTGCCTGCGGGCGTGAACTGCCGGACGGTGTGGTTGCCATCATCCGTGCAGAAGATCGTGCCATTGGGGCCGACAGAGATGCCATGGGTGCGGGCCGTGAACGCGCCTTCGCCCCACGAGCGCAGAAAGTTTCCTTGCTGATCGTACACGATGATCGGGTGGTCCCCGCGGCAGATGAGGTACACGCGGTCCTCACCATCCACCGCCACACCCGCCACGTCCCGGTGCATGTAACCCGTGGGCAGTTGCTCCCATCCCTCAACAACGGTATACGCGATTGTGCCTGACTCCGCCATGCATGCCTCCCTCGTCGTGCCGGTGTTCCCTGTGCAGCGATGTGATGCGCTGGCGTACCCGCCGCAGAGGCGCACACGCGCGTGCGGGAGGGCGCGTTCCTTGACCGTGAGCGTCAGCCTTGGCTGCGTGTGGCGCGAGGTGTGCTTCCACACACACGCCTGAGTGCGCCGAGGACATATTTCCGCTCCAGATATACAGATCGGCTCAGCATACGCCCCACGTGCTCCGTGGACAAGCGCAAAACGCTCTCCCTACACCGCACGGGAGGGCTGCCCGCTCGGCGCACCGCGGCCGGCCTCGCCGTGGCCGTGCCGTCCTCTCACCGTTTCGTCGCAGTGCGCCGCCTGCTTGGCGAGGGTGGGGGAGCACTGGGCCGGGGCGTGGCTTTCCCCGGCCGGCTGCGAGAGGGTGGCTGCGGGCTGGGCGGCGGGAAGGCACCCTCCTGCTCCAGTTCCTGGAGGGCTCGGACCCCCACACTGTAGGCGACGCCACCACCAGGGACCGCGGCAGCTTTGATCGCTTCGAACAACTCCTCCTTTGTGGCCCCATAGTCGATGGCGCGGCGCATGTGGGCCGCCACCCCATACTGGAGCCCCCGCGACGCTAAGACCCCCAGCACGATCAGTTCCTTCACTTTGACCGACAGCGTGCCGTCCGCGCCCACACTGAGGCGCCGGACTTCGGCCCGGGCCGCGGCGTAGGCCGGGTCGAGCTGCGCAGCCCAGTCCATGTCACTGTAGCCATAGGGATTGTTCAAGTCCTCGGACTGTTTCGTGGTCTTCGCAGGCATGCATCCTCCTGAAGGTCAGCGTGGTAGACGGGACGTGTCGTGGAGAAGAGCATATCACAAGACGGCCCATCCCATGGAGCATGGACTCGGACATGCCTCACCCTTGCGTGCGCAGATGTAGTACAGAAAAGTCTGCAATGAAAGGCCTCCCTTTCGCCACACCCAGGGAGAAAACTCGCCTCTGTTTGGCGCATCAAGGCATGACGTGTCTGTGGCACACGGCAGGAGCTGGGGGTGTTGGGTTTGGGTCCAAGCGAGAAAGGGTCTATAATGCGCCCTACGCAACCAGTGCAACGCAGCACACACATATCTCATGAGACGCAATCCCGTGCGAGGAAGGGGGCAGCATGCGTACGCAGAACAGCCTCTCACGCCGAGACATGTTGGGGATGGCTGTGGCGGTCGGCAGCCTGGCGCTGTCGGGTGCCGTCAGGGGTGTTGGAGCCCAGGCAACGAAGCGGATCGAGTCCCTCGCGCCAGAGCTGGACAAGATCATCGCCCCATCCGAGCCGATCCAGGAGGTGGCAGAGGGCTTCGGGGGCCCCTTAGGGCCCGCCGAAGGACCGGTGTGGTGGCAGGAAGGCGGCTACCTGTTGTTCAGCGACATTCATAACAACCGGCGGATGAAGTACGTGCCGGGGCACGGTGTGTCCGTGGACCAGGAGCCGACGAACCGCGCCAATGGGCTGACCCGCGACCTCAAGGGCCGGCTCATCGCCTGCGAGCATGACACCCGACGGGTCACCCGGTACGAACTTGACGGCAGCCTCACCGTCATCGCCAATAGCTTCCAGGGACGGCGGCTGAACCGGCCCAATGACGTGGTGGTCAAGTCCGACGGGTGCTACTACTTTACCGACCCGAACGCGAGTATCGTGCCGGAGCAGTGGGATCTGCCCTTTGCCGGCGTCTACCGCGTCACCCCCGATCTCGGGACCATAAGTCTCTTAAGTGACAGTTTTATCGCACCCAACGGCCTGGCGTTCTCCCCCGATGAGAGCGTGCTCTACATCAACGACTCCCGACGCGGCCACATCCGAGCCTTTGACCTCTTGCCCACGGGGATGCTCGCAAAGCAGACTGATCGGGTCTTCGCCGACCTGCGGGGCAGTGAGCCTGGCGTGCCCGATGGCATGAAGGTCGATAGGGAAGGCAACGTCTATTGTGGCGGCGCTGGGGGGATATGGATCCTGGATCCGCAGGGCAAAAAGCTGGGCCGCATCGTCCACGGGGCACCCGCCACGACCAACTTGGCCTTCGGCGGCGCGGACTGGACCACCTTGTACTTTACCAGCCGGACCCACCTCGGTGCGGTCAAGGTGAAGATTCCGGGCCTGCCGGTGCCAACCCAGAAAAAATAGCGGTCGTACTCGCTTCCCTTCTGCGCAAGGAGGTTGGTGTCCTCCCTGAGGCGAGCAGCGGCGGCGTGTCTGACCCCTCTTGCCGCTGTGCGGGGCGCCACAGCATTGTCCGCGTAGACCTGCGCAGGCACGCGCCGCATGGCACCAGAGTCCCCGCAGCGTCTCGTGCTTCGCCGAGCACCGACACCAGGAGAGTTAAATGTAAGCACGCACTCTCAGCTCTGATGTATCTCAGGCTGAACGAGCACGAGACCGACACTCTCTAATCTAAAATCAGGCGCCGGTGTGCTCAGCGCGGGCGCCTGCCAGAGACTCACCCCCAACACCGACATGCAGAGAAGATGAATCAATGGCTACAATAGCACAGTGCGACGCCACCTGCACGCAGTATCGCACCGCCCTGCTCGGAGCGAAACAGCAACTCCGGCTGGCCCTCACTGCCGCCGGCCTCCCGAGCTCCGCGGTGGCCCTGATTCTGGCGCGGCATGCGACCGTGACCAGCGCCCTGTGCCGGTATCAGACGACGCGGTGCGAGGCGCATAGCGCGCACGTCGCGGCCTATCGGGACGAGGTGGTGAGCGAGGGGCTGTAAGCGAACACCGGGGCACTGCAGTGCCCCATCTCAGAGGAGCGAATGAGGATGGCGAAACAGCTCCCAGAGATGCACCCCACAGCAACGCATTATGATTGGGATAGTTACCACGACCAGGATATGGGAAAATACTATGGGATTATGTGGTCAAAAGACACCGGCAAGCCCGTGCATACGACGGCTGCGTTTCGGACCACGGCACGGACGCACCGAGCGATTCAAGCATGGTTGGCCAAGAAAGGTATTGAACCCCCACACCCCCGGCCCGCGCGGGCTATGAGGAGGACCATGGACACGGAAGCACAAAAGCCCGTGAAATGCCATGCAGGCCGCGACGGAGACTGTACGTGGCGGCTCTGCCCCCAAGAAGCCGCAGGGGAGCCAGAAGCGACTGGGAGACCGTGCCCGCTGACTCATGGCTTCACAGACGACCCAGACTACTAAGGCAACTCCCAATAATTAAGATACCAGCGATGCGCGTGTTGAGTTACCCTTTCCGAGCTATGGTTTTCGCACGCTCGCCGAAGTCTCTGGGAGGGCATGATGAACGCACGGAAGGA
>Ga0070698_100007257_pt1 | contig 12006 bp, 9 predicted proteins | sample KBSK1502metaG_FD_65477 | JGI IMG/M metagenome (GOLD analysis project Ga0070698, IMG submission 65477) | Corn, switchgrass and miscanthus rhizosphere microbial communities from Kellogg Biological Station, Michigan, USA - KBS K1-50-2 metaG | ecosystem: Host-associated > Plants > Roots >...
GTCTCGCGCTCGACGTTGTACGTGCTGATCGACAAATCGCCTCGCATTCGCAAGGCGAAGGACATCCCGGTCGACGAGCTGCGCCGCGTCGTCGCCGATCACGGCGGCGATCTCGAAGCGGCGGCTGCGAGCCTGGAAGTCTCGGCACGCGCGCTGAAGCTTCGCCTCGCCGACTGCTGAGAGTAGGTCGCACTGGTGTGGAGTGCGGCCTCCCAGGCTAATGCGGTTGCAACGTGCACGACGCGTGTTCGAGGTTTTGCAGCGTGTGCAGGCGCGTGCACGATGTGTGTAACGAATTAGGCAAAGCCCGCCAATACCGGCGTAAAGCGCGACACTTGCGGCGATGGCATTGCCGTCGCAATAAGGCCGCGCATGCGTGTGATGCGTCTGGACGATGAAACGATGATCGTCCGCAAGGTAGCGGTCGAGCGCCCGCGGAAGCTGCCGCGGCAGTTCGCGCGTGAGCAGCCGGTGCGCTGGCCGATCTATATATTGTTCGCCTTGATCCTGTTCGCGTTCGGCGTGGCCCTCGCCCTGGACCCGATCGACGTCGGTCGACGCTCGCGGATGAGCGAGCACGCAGACGAGCTCCTGAAGGATATGAAGCGCTAGAATCGCAGGATGCGGCCCGGCATCCTCGTCGTGCTCGCGTCGTGCTCGCCGCCTCCCGAGGAGCTCGGCGCCGTCGACGGCATTCCGATCATTGCGGTCGGCTATGACGCGTATCGCCACCTCGAGGCGCTGCCGCGCATACGCATCGGCGATCGCGCGTACATGCGGTCGACGTACGATCGTGCCGGCGCGAACGAAGCGGCCGATGCGAGTCACTTCGTGCGGCAGGCTGCCGATGGCACGTACGTGATCGTCGATGTTGCCGGCACCGGCTACCTCGCGTTCGCCCGCGCGAATCGCTGGCACGGCAGCCCGTGGCACTACACCGTCGACGACCACGCCCACGTCGTGAATGAGACGTCCACGGTGAGCCCGGATGCGCCGGTCGCGGACGCAACGTTCGAGCCGAAGGCGGCGTTTCCCGCGCCGCTCGCCGAAACGTGGTCGACGACGCGCGGCGCGGACCTCAGCTGGGTGACCGTGCCGTTCGAGAGCTCGTTGACGCTCGCGCACGAGCGGACGCACTACGGCACCGGCTATTACATCTATCACCTGTTTCCCGCCGGCATCGATCACGTATCGACGCCGCTCGGATCGTGGCACGAGGAAGCGCCGCCGGGCGATGTCGTCGACTTGCTCGGCCGCGCAGCGCAGGCGCCGGGCGATGATCGCGAGGTCACGGTGGATGTTCCCGCCGATGGCGGGGTGCGGGTGTTCGCGCTTCAAGGCGCGGCCACGATCCGCAAGCTCGAGATCGAAGCGCCGCGCAGCGCAGTGAATACGCACCTCGTGATTCGCTGGGACGGCCGTGCAGAGCCTTCCGTCGATGCACCTCTCGGGTTGCTGTTCGGCTCGGGGACATTTTATGACCGCGGTGGCAGTCGCGATATCGTGAAGGCGCTGCTCTCGCGCGTCACGATTGATGGCGACCGCGTACGTGCCGCGCTGTACTTTCCAATGCCGTTCGGCGAGTCCGCGACGATCGAGCTCGCCGGGGATGGCGCCGCCGTCGCCGGCGTGCGCGTCGCGGTGCGCACGGCGCCGAACGAGACGCCGATGGCATGGCAAGGCTACTTCCACGCGACATACGTAGATCACGGTGTGCCCGAGCTCGGGCGCGACCTCGTCGTGCTCGATACAGCGCGCGAAGGGGAGTGGTGCGGCACGTTCAACGGGATGGCGTACACGTTCTCGGATCGCGCTGAGCTGTCGACGCTCGAGGGCGATCCGCGCATGTTCTTCGACGATGCCGAGTCTCCGCAGGGCCACGGTACCGGTACCGAAGAGTGGGCCGGCGGTGGCGATTATTGGGGCGGCGCGCTGATGACGCTGCCGCTGGCCGGGCATCCGACAGGTGCACCGAGCGCCGCCGATGCGCGCGATGCCGAAGATGCGATCGAAGGCGCGTATCGTTTCCTCGTCGCGGATGCGATGCCGTTTGGGAGGAACGCGCGCATCCAGCTCGAGCACGGTGGTGCAAATCAATCGCTCGAGCACTACCGAACGGTCGCGTATTGGTACGGTCGGCCGGGCGCGTGTCTCGTGCCCAGCGACACGCTCGATGTCGGCGATCCGCGCGACGAAGCAGCGCATGGCTATGCGTCGTCCGGAACGCTGATCGCCGCGATGGCGAGCTGGGATGGTTGGGGCGTGACGTCACCGACGAGTACCGAGACAGGGCGCAGCACGACCGATGGCTCGGTGTTCACGCTCGCGATCGATCCGAAAAATCGCGGCGTACTGCTTCGTCGCACGCTCGACTATGCGGTCGCCGATCAACGCGCGGAGGTCGCGATCGCGGTGGATGACAACAGTCCGTTCGAGGTAGCGGGCATCTGGTACACGGCCGGCTCGACGACGAGCCTGTATTCGAATCCACCGGGCGAGCTCGATCCCGGCGAGCATGTGATCCAGATCTCGGATCGGCGCTGGCGCGATGACGAATTTCTGATACCGCGACAGCTGACGCAGGGTCGCTCGTCGATCCGTATTCGCGTTCGCGTTCTCGATAATACGCAGCCACTGTTTCCGGGGGCATCACGAACCGAAGCTGCGTGGACCGAGCTCGCATATCGCGCGTACAGCTACGTGTTGTGATATGGACCCGGTGGTAGCGAATGGGCGCGGTTGCGAACATCCGGTTGCAGACGGCGTTGCTACTCGCGATCGGCTTCACGGGGCTTCTGATCTACGCGTTCCCCGGCTTCATGAGCATGGATTCGGTCGCGCAGCTCGGCGACGCGCGCTCCCATCAGTATTCCGATTGGCATCCGCCGATGATGGCGGCGATCTGGACCGTGATGGAGCTGTTCGTGAAAGGGCCGGCGCTCATGTTGCTGGTGCAAGGGACGCTGTTCCTGCTCGGCACGTTCGGCATCTTGCGGCGCGTGCTCTCGGAGCGCAAAGCCGCGATGATCGCGAGCTCGATCCTCCTGTTCCCGCCCGTGCTCGCGCCGATGGCGGTGATCTGGAAGGACAGCCAGATGGCGGGCTTTCTGCTCACCGGCATCGCGCTCTTGCTCGACGAAAGGCGATCGCGTCAGCTGATCGCGCTTTTGCCGTTCACGATAGCCGCTGCCCTGCGCGACAACGCCGCGGTCGCGATCTTGCCGCTGATCGTGCTTTTGTTTCGCTGGCGCGGAGATCAGCGGCACCTCGTTCGGATCGCGATTGCGCTCGCTGTGTGGATCGTCTGCGTAGCAACGGCGGCGGGAACGAACAAGCTGCTCACGAAACGCCCGAGTTACGCCTGGTACGTCTCGATGGGCCCGCCCGACATTATCGGCATCCTCAAACAGTCACGCACGTATTCTGATGCTGATCTCATCAAGATCCTCGACGGTACGCCGCTCGTCAAGAAGGACAACATCCAGCCGCACGCTCGCACCTACTACAACCCGTACAGCTGGTGGAATTACATGGCCGGCCCCCTGCGCATCTTCGACTGGCCCGTCACAGGTGAGCAGCGCGCCGCGATCAAACGCGCCTGGTGGCAGATGGTCCGCGAGAACCCAGACGCGTACTTCTTTCATCGCCTGCGCGTGTTTCGAGGTGTGCTGGGAAAACCGGATCGACCGGTATTCGATCCGGTGTGGCACGCCCACGGCAATCTGCCGGACCTGTCGAGCCAACCGCTCGTCGAGTCGACCGGCCATCAATTCGCGATCTCGCAGAAGCTTTTGTGGGTCGCCGAACACACGCCGTTGTTTCGTGTGTCGGTGTACTTCTTCAGCGCGCTTGCGCTGCTATGGCTGGCGCGCCGCCAGCGCGACGTGCTCGCGCTCTTGCTGAGCGGCCTGTTGTACGAGCTGACGCTGTTCCTCTTTGCGCCATCGCCCGACTTTCGGTACTCGCACTGGCTCGTCACGGTGACGATCATCAGCGCCGTAATCTTGTTCGTGCGCAGGCTACGCGCAAATCAGATCGACGTAGCCGAGGTCGCCGCTCGTCGCGCTCGCCATGATCGTGTCGGCGCTGGCTGCGCGTAGGCTGCCGTCGCGCTCGAGGATCGCGATTCGGTCGAACGAGGCGCGGAGGTCGCGCACGAACGCCGGCGCATCGAAGCCGAGCTCCTCGATCGCAGCCGGCGCGAGCTCGATCGCGACGTGCAGGTTCGGACTGCGCCTGATCGTCTCGCGCATACCGCGCAGCACCTCGGGCTCGAAGCCTTGCACGTCGATCTTGACGAACGCCACCGGCGACCAGCCGGAGCGCGCGACGTGACTATCGATCGTCGTGATCGGCACGCGCTGGGTCGGCCCGCTCGAGCGCAGCTGCTCGGTCGCGATGCGGTGATCCGCGTGGTGCGCTTCGTTCTTCCACAGATCGATCATGCCTTCGGCTGCGCCGACGGCGGCGTGATGCGCGACGACGCGATCACCGAGTTTCTTGCGCTCGATCGTGTGAGCAAGCCAGCGGAAATTGCGCGCCTCCGGCTCGAACGCGTGCACGCGATGCGGAGCGCGGATCGCCCGCGCGAACACCGCGGCCGTGTAGCCGATGTTCGCGCCGACGTCGATCACGTCACCGCCGGCGAACAGCTCCGGCCGCGCTTTGACGAGCTTCGCGAACGGATCTTCGACGAGGTACTTGTACGCGAAGTAGCTGCGCTGAAAGAGCACCTCGGCAACGCGCGTGTCGAGCAGGCCCGATCGATTGACGCGCTTGTACGTCGCGAGAAGCGCGCGCTGAATGCCACCGCGCACGCTCATTGACAGATCCCGTAGGGTCTGCGGCCGAGCTTGCGCAGCCACGTCGCGTTGTGGTTCATCGCCCACGCTTGATAGAAGCGCTGATAGACGCCTGCGTACAGCGGCGTGAGGCCAATGAACGGGCCGGCGATAACGGCGCCATCGAGCACCGTGATCAGCACGACGGCTCCGACGAGCAGCTTGTACCGACGCGTGTTGCGCAGCGCGACGGACGCCGCCGCGACGGTGACGAGCACCGCGACGAACCACGGCTGGTAAAGCCGCGGGATCCACGTGCCGCGCAGCTGCCACGCGTCGTTGTATGGCGGCGCCATGTTGAGGAACAAGAACATGCCAAGCGTCGGGATGAGCACGCACAGCGCGACGCGATGAATCAGCGGCCGCTGCCTCGCGAGCGCGATGACCCAGATCATCAGCGCCGGGAAGAACACGAAGTTCGAGTAGACGTAATTGCTGACGAAGATCTTCGGCACGTCGAGCAAGAGCGAGCCCCAGCCCTGCGTGCGGTTCGGCGCGTCGAGGTAGCTCTTGACGACCGCGGCATATGCTTCGGTGTTGCCGTTCATCGCCGGGAATCCGAAGATCAGCGGCAAACCCTTCGCGACGAACAGCAGAAACGCGATCAGGATCGCGAACGCTACCGCGAGATCGCGCCACCGGCGATTCGCGATCAGCATCAGGAGTAGCGCGCCGCCGAAATACGGAAGCAAGTCGTAGCCGAGGCCAACAACGCCGACGACGCACGCCGCGACGATGCTCCGCTTCAGCGATGGTGCCTCGTGCAGCCACAAGAGCGCGATCAAGCACGCGACCGAGCCCGGCACGATGAACGCGTACGAATACGGCAGGCCGACCCAGTACGCGTAGCCCGGATAGGTCGCGAATAACCACGTCACGAGCAGCGCAGCGCGCGCGTCGAAGAATCGCCTGAGCGCGAGCGCGAGCGCGATCAACGCAGCGAGATGCGACAGCACGTTGAACACGAGCCCGCCGAGGTCGAAGCCCATCAGCTTCATGAACGGGTACGCGAACAGCGGATGCAGGATGCGTCGCAACACGACGCTGTTTATCCATTGGCTCTCGGGCTTGCCGTCGATCATCCGATACACGGCGACGAACTGGCCGTGATCGATGTTGACGCGATACGCGCACGGCGTGCCGTCCTTCTGCATGCCGTATGGCGCGAGCGTGCCCGAGGACAGCCAGCAGCCGAGCGCCATCACGAAGGCCGCGGCGCCGACCGACAGCCAGAACCGACGGCGCGACCCCGCGTCAGTACTGGCTCTTGAACTTGTTGAGCGCATGCAGGGTCATGCGGCCGAGAATCGCGCCTTCGCGGAAGCGGCTGATCTTCGTTTCGCCGTACGTGCGCGCGCGATAGCGGATCGGCAGCTCCATGATCTTGAGGTTCTGCTTTGCCGCGCCGAACAGCAGATCGAAATCGCCAAACGGATCGAAGTCACCGAAGAACGAGCGGCTTGCCGCGATGCGCTCGTAGTCGCGGCGGAACAGCACCTTCGTGCCGCACAAGGTGTCCTTGAGCCGTTGCTCCAGGACGCTCGACAGCGCGAGCCCGAAGAACTTGTTGCCGAGCGAGTTCAAGAACCGCATCGCTTGGCCTTCCATCGGATAGACCAGACGCGAGCCGTTGACGAACTCGGCCTTACCCTCGGAGATCGCCGCGTAGAACTTCGGCAGCTCCTCGGGAGGCACGGTCAGATCCGCGTCGAGGATGAACAACACATCGCCGGTCGCAGCGGCAAAGCCCTTGCGCACGGCATCGCCCTTGCCCTTGCCATCGCCCTGAGGGATGAACCGCATGCGCTTGCGCGTGCCCGCTTTGATGTGGCGCTCGATTGCCTCGACGGTGCCATCGTTGGAATTGCCATCGACGAAGATCAGCTCCGTGCCTGTGCCGAGCTCGGGCGTGCGCGCGACGATGTCATCGACGTTGCCGAGCTCGTTCTTCGTCGGCACGATCACGCTGCACGAGTAATCGCGCGTCTTGATCGGGCCGCCGCCGCCGGCGAGCCTGCACACGAAATACTGCGTGAGCGCGAGGTGCCGCAGGCCGGGGCTTTGGGCGAGAAAACGATTTGCGAGCGGCGCTACGAGCGGCACGTGCGCCGGCATGAGCTGCGCGGTCCCCGAGCGAATGATCTCGAAGTGGTTCAGCTCGAGCAGGTTCGACAGATCGCGCATGCCCAGCCAGTTCTGCTGCGGGATGGGCATCTTTTGGCCGAGGCGCTCGCCGAGCTTGAGCAGTGGCTCCCAAACGAAGTTGTAGTACGTGATGATGATGCGCGTGCGCGGATGGCAAACGCGGCGGAGCGCGCGAAATGCACTCCACACATCGTGCAGCTGACCAACGACATCCGACATCACGACGTAATCGAACGTGCGACCGGTGAGCTGCGGCGCATCCATCTTCTCGGCGTCGGCAACGATGAACTCGAGGTTCGGGTGCTTGCGCTTCGCAAGCGAAACGAGACTTGGCGAGATGTCGATGCCCATGCCGCGCGCTGGCCTGAGCGCCGCCAGCAAATCGCCGGTGCTGGACCCGACCTCCAAAACGTCGGCGCCTTCGGGCACGACGAAGCGAACGAGGCGCTCCAGATTGCGGTAATACGCTGCGTTCTTCGAACGCCACTGATCACGCTGTTCTGCGAGCTGCTCGTATTCGGCGATCCGCCGCTCGCGCGCAGCTGCTTCGCGCGCGTGAAATTCCAAGTCTACGTGTTCGTCAACCACGACCGGACTATCGACGAGAGCGGCGATCCCAGCAAGTGAAAGCGTCGCTCAGAAGAGGCTCTAGACCGCGCCAACTCGATCACATTCTGGCGTACATACGTGCCGTGATTCGTCGTTTCCGCGAGCGCCTCGGCTCTAGCTGGGTTGCACTGCGACTGCGATGGCGAATCACGATCACGATTGCTGCCTGCGTGCTGTTTGTTGCCGGCATTTGGTATCTCGCGACCGATCAAGCTCGCTTTGTTCAACCGAAGCTCTTCGTCGATTCGATCGTCTATATCCAGACCGCCGCGCAGCACGCCTCGCTGCAGCATCTGTTCTATCCAAAGCCGATCGTCGTGCCGGCGATCTATCGCGGGCTCGGAGCAGACCCGTCCGCGATCGCGCAGTTCCAGTTTTACTTCATGCTTGCGAGCTGGAGCGCGTTCGGCGTTGTTTTGCTCGCAGCCGTGCGCCGGCTCAGCGTGCGCGTCGCGATCGTGATCATGACGTTCGCGTTCGTGCTCACGCCCTATCGGATCGGGTTTACAGCCTCGATCTTATCGGAGTCGATCAACGAGTCGCTCGCGATGCTGATCATCACCATTGGCTTCGTGCTAGCGCTCGCCGCACGTTGGAAGCCCGGTCGCCGGCGCACGATCGCATGCTGGCTGCTCGCGATGTTCACCGCGGTACTCGCGCTCGCATGGATCATGAGCCGCGACACCAACGCGATAACGGCACTCGTCGCCACATTGGTCGCAGCGCTCTTGTGGCGGTTACATCGTCGCGTGCGCGAGGCGCCATGGGCGGTGGTACTCGCCGCGCTGGTCGTGATCGGCAGCGTGTTCGCGATCTGGACCGCGACTGTACGCCCGCGCGCGCCGACGCAGCTGACGACGCACATCAACTTTCCTCCCGAGCTAACCGCGCGCGCCACGTTTCCGCTGATCAACAACATCATGATCCGCGTCGTTCCCGATCACGATGCCCGCGCGTACTTTGCCGACCATGGTTTGCCGCTCGCGGATGAGCTCGCCGAGCACACCGACCAGTGGGTCGAAGACGATCGAGGGGTCCTGACGGATCCGCACTTCGAACCAGCGCGGCAGTGGATGGTCGCCCACGGCACGTCGACGTATGCGCGTTGGCTGCTTCGTCATCCGATCACGCGCGCGACCGAGATCGGCGCGGAGATGCGAGAGATCCTCGTCCCGCAGACACTCAAAGGCTACATGCCGAAGGGCTGGCTCTACGGCTGGGGCTGGCTGCGGCGGCCGATCCGCAACATCACGAACAACGAAGTGATCGTGCTCTTGCTCGCGCTTGCGCTGCCATTCGTGATGCGACGACCTCGCGCGCATATCGTGACCGGCGTTGCGCTCGTGTTGATCGTCTCCGGTCTCATCGGCGCGATCGCGGCGTACTACGGCGATGCGTTCGAGATTTCGCGCCACTGCTACGGTGCCGGCCAGCAGATCGTGCTCGGACTCTTCCTCGCGCCGCTCGGCTGGTTCGATCGCCGCTCACGGGCCCGCTTCGACGTGCCAGACGCCGCCGCGCAGTGACGTTCCGCAGCACTCCGTCGTCGTCAGATACAGCTCGCCGCGCGCGTCGCCGTGCAGGCTCGATGGCGCCGATGGCGTGCCATCGTGCATGCCGCTGCCATCGATGTAGCTCGCGTTTGCGTTCGTGAACGACAGCGCGGTGACCGGGCCGGTCGCGACGACCGTCGGGTGCGCGCAGTAATCGGTGAACAGATACTTGCCGACGAGATCGGTGTAGCAAGAGCCTCGGTAGACCTCGCCACCGATGATCGAGCACCAGCTGTCGCTGTGCGGCACCGTGTACTGCGGCATCGTCTTGCCCGCCGGATCGCACGGCGAGTAGAAGCAGCGGTCGCCCTCGTACATGCTCCAGCCGAAGTTCATCAGCGTCTTCGTGCCGGCCGGCACGACATCGAGCTCTTCGATCTCGTCTTGCCCGACATCGCCGATCCAGAGATCGCCTGTCATGCGATCGAACGACCATCGCCACGGGTTGCGCAGCCCCGTGATGTAGACCTCGGGCGCGCCGGCTGCGCCATCGGCGAACGGGTTGGACGACGGGATGCCGTACTCCTTGCCCGGCAGCTTGTGATCGACATCGATACGGAGGAGCTTGCCGAGCAGTGCGCTCGGGTTCTGCGCGGTGCGTTGCGGATCGCCGGCCCCTCCACCGTCACCGGTGCCGATGTAGAGGTAGCCATCGGCGCCGAACTCCATCATGCCGCCGTTGTGATTGCCCGCGAAGTCGGCGATCGAGAGCACGATGACGCCCGTCGGATCCGCGATGTCGGGGTTCATGATGTTTGCTTGGTAGCGCGCGACGACGTTGGCGGTCTCGGTCGTGTAGAACACGAAGAACGTGCGGTTCGTCGCGTAGTCGGGGTGGAACGCGAGACCGAGCAGGCCGCGCTCGCCGCAGCACGCGATGATGTCGCTGAGGTCGAGAAACGGCGTCGGCGAGAGGCCCGTGTCGGTGAGGATCTTGATGCGGCCTTCTTGCTCGATGACGAACCGACGGATGTCGTGCGGCGGCGACGTGACGAGCAGCGCGGCACCCTGGGTCTGCGCGACGAGCCGGTACGTGATGGTGGAACCGGCGACGGGCATGTCGCAGGCGGGCGGCAACGGCGGCAACTTGTCGTTGCCGTTGCAACCGCCGAGAACTGCCAGTGCAAGTGCGACTCGTCTCATCGCAGGCGATGATAAGACGATCACGCAGCCCGCAGGGACATTGCATTCGGCCGGTCAGGCCATGCTAAGAGGTGTCAATGGCTTCGCCTACCTTGTCGATCGTGGCGCCGGCGTACAACGAGGAGCGCAACATTCCAGCGTTTCTCGCCGCCATCGTCCCGGTCCTCGAAGGCATCGGCGAGTCGTTCGAGATCATCTTCGTCAACGACGGCAGCCGCGACGGTACGCTCGGCATGCTCGCCGCGGCCGCGTCGCAGGATCCCCGCATCAAGGTCGTGGGGCTCGCGCGCAACTTCGGCAAGGACATCGCGCTCTCGGCCGGGCTCGCGCACGCAAGCGGCAAGGCGGCGATTCCGATCGATTGCGATCTGCAGCATCCCGTCGGCCTCATTCCCGAGTTCGTCGCGAAGTGGCGCGAGGGCTACGACATGGTGATCGGCGTGCGCAGCAAGCGCGACGAAGAAGGCTTCATGCGCCGCACGCTGTCGCGCACGTACTACAAGGTCATGCGCTACATGACCAGCGTCGAGATTCCGCAGAACGCGGGCGATTTTCGTCTGATCGATCGCAAGATCCTCGACGTCATCAACAAGATGCCCGAGCGCCATCGCTTCATGAAGGGCATCTTCGCGTGGCCTGGCTTCAAGGTCGCGTCGATCGAATTTCAGGCGAACGTGCGCGCGAACGATACGCGCACGTCGTGGAGCTTCTTCAAGCTGTGGCGGTTCGCGCTCGACGGGCTGTTCTCGTTCTCGACGGCACCACTCAAGCTGTGGACGTACGTCGGCGCGCTCTCGGCACTCGGCGCGTTCGTGTACCTGGTCATCACGCTGATCCAGAAGCTGTTCTTCGGGATCACGGCGCCCGGTTATGCATCGCTGTTGATCGTGATGCTGTTCTTCAACGGGCTCTTGCTGATCAGCAACGGCATCCAGGGCGAGTACATCGCGCGCATCTTCGAAGAGGCGAAGGGAAGGCCGCTCTACGTGATCGGCGAGCTGCACGGTTTCGAGGAGAAGCCGGAGGTCGTCGAGGTGGCCGAGATCAAGCCGGCGCGCAAGGTGGTACCGCCGCCGACGCCGCGCAAGAGCGCGGCCTCGCCGGACCCATGACACGGGGCCTTGCCGCGCGACGTCCAGTAGTGCTATCGCCCGCGTAGTGCCGAGGATCTTGCGCGCACTGGCTGTCGTGTACATCGCGGCAACCGCGATTCACATCGGCTGGATCATGGCGCACGAGCCGTTCGCGTTCGATGCGTGGAATCTTGCGCGCGATACGCACGGCAAGCCGTTCACGGTCGGCCGCTTCTTCAACTACTGGTGGTTCGAGTACACGCACTCGAACCCGCGCTTTGGCCAGGCGTTCACGTATCTCGCGTACAAGCTCGAGACGTTCGCGGTGATCGCTACGCCGCTCGCACACCTCGCGCTCGGCGTTGCGACGTTCGTGCTCGGTACCGGGCGGCTACCGAGCTGGCGGCGCGGCCGCGATATCGCGCTCGTCGTGATCGCGCTTGGCTTCATGTGGTTCGCGATGCCGCAGATCGGCAAGACGCTGTTCAACCGCGCGTACGGCGCGAACTACCTTTACGGCGCCGCGATCCAGCTGTGGTTCCTCGTGCCGCTGCGGCTCGTGCGCGATGGCCGGGCGTCGCCGCGCTGGGTCGCGCTGTACTTCGTCGCCGGCGTGATCGCCGGGTTGTGCAACGAGCACAC
>Ga0070698_100007258_pt1 | contig 12005 bp, 14 predicted proteins | sample KBSK1502metaG_FD_65477 | JGI IMG/M metagenome (GOLD analysis project Ga0070698, IMG submission 65477) | Corn, switchgrass and miscanthus rhizosphere microbial communities from Kellogg Biological Station, Michigan, USA - KBS K1-50-2 metaG | ecosystem: Host-associated > Plants > Roots >...
TCCCCGCGCCGTTGGGGCCGAGAAATCCGTACAACAGGCCCCGCGACACCTCGAGCGAGACGTCGTCCACCGCGATAAAGCTGCCGTAATGCTTGGTCAGGTTCTCGAGCCGGATCATAGCACCTCGAGCTTGAGACTCCCGATCAGGCGCACCAGCACGGCCTGACGAGCGAGGCCGCCGACCACGAACCGCACGTGCGCCGCGTCGGCGGGAAACTGATCGAGCGCGGGGTCCACGGCGACCCAGTCGCCGAGGTACACCTCGGGCCACGCATGATAGTAGAAGCGCCCCCCGCGGTAGAGGAGGCCGGCGACGGCGCGGGCGGGGAGCCCGGCGGCCCGCGCCAGCGCCACGTACAGCACGGTGCGCTCGTTGCAGTCGCCACTCCGGATTTCGAGCATGTGCACCGCCCCCGCCGCCCCCGCTGCGACCCTCGCCTCGACGTGCGTGGCCACCCAATCGTGGATCAGGCGGGCGGCGCGGGCCGGATTTCCCTCGCGCCCCACGATCAGACGCGCCTGCGCCTGAATGCGCGCGTCGTCGCTCTCGATCCACGGCTCGGGCGCGAGAAACGGCGCGAGCCGCCGCTCGCGCGCCGGAAGCTGGTACCCCGCCATGAGGTCGGTCCCGGCCTGGCGTCGCACGACGAGCGTGTCGCCCGCCAGCCGTTGCCGTCCCGTGGCGAAATCCGGCCCCCCGGGCGCCGCCCCGGAGAGTCGGATCCGCAACAGCGACAGCGTATCGCGGCGGGAGAGGGGGGGCGCGTGCGCGACGAGCGCCGTGGTCGCCACCACCTCTCCGGATCCGGGATTAGCGCTCGCCCGGGCGACGCGCACCGTGTCGCGATGCCGGAAGTTCACGTACGCCAGCTCGAACGCGGTGCGGTCCATGGTGAAGCCCGCCGCGTTCACCGCCCGGACGACGTGTCCCTGGGCGTCGATCCACGCCGTCGTCGGGCTACCGCCCGATCGCTCCTCGATACGGAAGGCGCGCACCGTGTCGAAGTGCACGGCCACCCAGGCCATGGTCGTCGAATCGAAGCCCGCACTGTCCGGCACCACCAGGGTCGACTCGGCTGCGACCGTCACGTCCACCGGCCGCTGCGCGAGCAGCATCGGGTCGAACACGGCGCTCGTGTAGACCTTCCCCGGCTTGAGCTCGCCGCCGAACGCGAGGCGCAGCGGAAGAATGGTGGGGAGCACGAGCGGCCGGACGAGCGCCATGCGGGTCGTTGCGGAGTCCGTCGCCGACTCCAGGCTGAGCGCGAACACCGTGTCGCCGCTCGCGAGGCCCCGCACGGCGAAGCGGCCCATGTCGCCGTCGAACTTGGCCTCCAAGCGCTCGAATCGCAGTGTGCGGGAGAACGTAGCCCGGCTCATCGTCGTGGTATGGTGCAGCGTGCCCGCGGCCGGAACTTGCAGCACGAGCACGTCCGTCACCCGGATGCTCGTGCCGGAGGTATCAATGGTGGACGAAGCGAACCCGACCTGCCGCTCGGCGACTGCGAGACGATAGTACACGGCGCCCGGCGGTACGCGCAGCGCGGCCTCCGCCAGGCGCGCGCCGGTCGGCGGGAAGACTTCGCGCTTCACCAGCCACCCGAGCGACACGATCCAGGCGCCGATGATCACCGCGGCCAGGGTGCGCCGGCTCACGATTGGGCCGCCCCGCTGCGGCGCAGCACGGCCTCGAACGCATCACGCTCCGCCGGGGTCTCCACGACGAAGGCGACGTCGGCGGGAAACGCCGCGCCACCGAGGTGGACTTTGAGGATGGGCACCATGATCTCGGCGGCGTCCTCGACCGTCAGGTTGCCCGCGCCGGTGCCGATGGGTGGCACGGTGACCGTGCCGAACTCCCATTCCTGCACTTGCTGCAGCGCGGAGCGCCACGCCCGCGCGACGCCGTCACGCGTGACCGGCTCGGTGTCGCTGCGGATGACGGCGTGGATCACGAACTCCGCCGGGAGGTCTCCACCACCGGCCGTCACGACCGCCGCGCCCACGGGGAGCTCCTTGTGGAGCCGCAAGTGGCCCGCGAACTCGGAGCCGCCCACCGTCTCCAGCCGCCGCACCGCCGGGGTGGTCGGGTCGAGACGCGTCGTGGCGGGTCGGACGATCGCGTCGGCGGCGAGGAACGCGAGGTCGTCCACGACCACGCGAATCACCGGGCGGCAGCCTCCCGGGAGCGGCGATACATCCGCGTTGCCTCGACGGGCCGGTTCAGGCGATCGAGCACGATGCCGAGCCGGTGCAGCGCCCGCGCGTTGCGGGGCTCGAGCTCCACCGCCCGCTCGTAGGCGGCCTGAGCGGCGGTGAGGTCGTCCACATGATTGAGGGCTTCGCCGAGGTAATACCAGGCCGCCGTGCGGCCGGGTTCGACCTCCGTGGCACGCCGTAACGGCGGCAGGGCCTCGGTCCAGAGCCCGCGCCGCGAGAGCAGCACGCCGAGACCGGTCAGGGCCTCGCCGTGCGCCGGGTCGACCCGCAGGGCCCGCTCATAATCGAGCTGTGCAGCGCTGTAATGCGCGGCGGCCCCGAGCCGGGCGGCGCGCTCGACCAGCAGTGCGACATTGTCCGGATCCCGGGAGAGCGCATCGTCGAGCGTAAGAGCGGCCGGGGGCGCACTCGGCGCCGGCCCCGCGTCGCCGCCGGGAGACGTGGAGGGCATCGGCAGCTCCAAGCTGATCGGCGGCGGCAGGCCCGCCCGCGCCACATCGGCGGGCGACGCGATCGTGCTCTCGTCCGTCAGCGAGGCCGCTTCCTCGATCAGCTCGGCCGCGACGCGGGCCCGATCCGCCGCCGACTGCCAGCGCGGCTCACGCTTGCGGATCACCCACCACCTCCTGCGTGAGCCAGGACAGATACCGATCCAGCCCGCGCTCGACCGGCAGCGCGAGCAGCTCCGGCACCGCGTACGGATGCCGTTCCCGCACGGCGCCGCACAAGGCGTCCCACTTCGATCGATCGGTCTTGAGCAACACGACCACCTCCGCCTCCTCCGTCATTTCCCCCTGCCAACGGTACAGCGAGCGGGCGCCGGGCAGGAGCGTTCCGCAAGCTATCAGGTGATCGCCCAGGAGCGCTGTGACCAGGGCCCGGGCGTCGGCTTCGCTCGCAAGCGTCGTCAGCACGACAAGCGCGGTGGGGGTCATGGGGAGGGCTAACGTAGGGAGACGACGGGAGTTAAGCAAGGCGGTGCAGGGCGGTGAAGGGCGGTGAAGGTTTCTGCGTTGACGAGCGCGCCTCCACCGCCCTCCACCGTCCTCCACCGCCCCGAGAGAGTTGACCGGGAACCCGTCTGCCTTCTAGCCTACGAGTCTATGTCCAGCGATTCGCTGATCGTCCGCGGCGCCCGCGAGCACAATCTCAAGAACATCACGGTCGAGATCCCGCGCGACAGCCTCACCGTGATCACCGGGCTGTCCGGATCCGGTAAGTCCTCCCTCGCATTCGACACGATCTACGCCGAGGGACAGCGTCGCTACGTCGAGTCGTTGTCCGCCTATGCCCGTCAGTTCCTGGGACTGATGGAGAAGCCCGATGTGGACGCGATCGAAGGGCTCTCCCCCGCGATCTCGATCGAGCAGAAGAGTGCCGGCCACAATCCGCGCTCGACCGTGGGCACCATTACCGAGGTGTACGATTACCTCCGCCTCCTGTGGGCCCGGCTGGGCACGCCCCACTGTCCCAAAGACGGCTCACCGATCGAGCGGCAGAGCGCATCCCAGATCACCGATCTCGTGCTCGCGTGGCCCGAGGGGACGAAGATCGAGGTGCTGGCGCCGCTGGTGCGCGGCCGCAAAGGCGAGTTTCGCGACGTGTTCGAGGCGGCGAAAAAGCAGGGATTCGTCCGCGTGCGCGTGGACGGGGAAACGTACGACCTGAGCGAAGTGCCGAAGCTCAACCGCCGCCAGAATCACGATGTCGCAGTCGTGGTGGACCGACTGGTGGTGCGCAAGGTGGATCGCTCGCGCCTCGCCGACTCGATCGAGACGGCGCTCAAGGCGGCGGACGGCACGGTGGAGGTCGTTCAGGGCGTCAAGTCCACGCTGTTTTCGGAGCGCTACGCCTGCCCCACGTGCGGGCTGTCGCTTCCCGAGCTCGAGCCGCGGCAGTTCTCGTTCAACTCGCCGTTCGGGGCGTGCCCCGATTGCTCCGGCCTGGGTACGCGCCGCGAGGTGAACCCGGACCTGGTGCTCGGCGACCCGAGCCTGTCGATCCTGGAAGGCGTGATCCTCCCCTGGGGCGAGCCCAGCGGCTACATCCGCAAAGTGATCCTGCCCAGCCTGGCCCGCGCGTTCAAGTTCGACCTCAACGCTCCGTGGAGCGCGCTGCCCGCGCAGGCGAAGAAGGTCGTTCTGTCGGGCGCGCCGGGAAAGACGCTGACGTTCCAGTACGACAGCGAGCGCTGGCACGGGCAGTATGAATCGGGCTGGGACGGCGTCCTGAAAAACGTCGAGCGTCGCTATCGGGAGACCGCGTCCGACAGCGTGCGGGAGCAGCTGGAGGAGTTCATGGTCGAGCAGCCGTGTCCGACGTGCCACGGTAAGCGGTTGCGTGCGGAGAGCCTGTCGGTACTGCTGCACGGCAAGAGCATCGGCGACGTGGTGGACCTCCCAGTGTCGGACGCCCTGGCGTTCTTCGAGAGCATTCCGCTGCGCCGCAACGGCCGTCCGGGGCTCGACCCCGAGATCGCCCGGCCCATCCTCAAGGAGGTGAACGACCGGCTGCGCTTCCTCCGCGACGTGGGCCTGGACTACCTGACGCTGGGCCGCTCCGCGGACTCCCTGTCGGGGGGCGAGGCGCAGCGCATCCGGCTCGCGACGCAGATCGGCAGCCGCCTGGTGGGGGTCCTCTATATCCTCGACGAGCCTTCGATCGGCCTGCACCAGCGCGACAACGCGCGCCTCCTCGCGACGCTCAAGGAGCTGCGCGACATCGGGAACACGGTGCTCGTCGTGGAGCACGACGAGGAGACGATCCGCGCGGCCGACCACCTCGTGGATCTGGGACCGCGCGCCGGCCGTCATGGCGGTGAAGTCGTGGTCGCGGGAGTGCTCGACGACGTGCTGCAGCACGCCGACTCGCTCACCGGGCGCTACCTGCGCGGCGAGCTGCGCATTCCTGTCCCGCCGCGGCGGCGCATCCCCGACCCCCAGCGCACGCTGGGGGTGGTCGGAGCCAGGGAGCACAACCTCCGCGACTTGAACGTCGAGTTTCCGTTGGGTCTGTTCGTGGCCGTGACCGGCGTGTCGGGATCGGGGAAATCCACTCTGGTGACCGACATCCTGTACCGTGCCCTCGCCCGCCACTTCTACCGCGCCAAGGTGATGCCCGGCGCGCACGACCGCATCGAGGGACTGGACCACATCGACAAGGTGATCGACATCGACCAGAGCCCGATCGGCCGGACACCGCGGTCCAACCCGGCGACGTACACTGGCCTGTTCACACCCATCCGCGAGTTGTTCACCTATCTCCCAGAGTCGAAGATCCGGGGGTATGGCCCGGGCCGGTTCTCGTTCAACGTGAAGGGCGGGCGGTGCGAGGCGTGCCAGGGGGACGGCCTGGTGAAGGTCGAGATGCACTTCCTCCCCGACGTGTACGTGCCGTGCGAGGTGTGCAAGGGACGGCGCTACAACCGGGAGACGCTCGAGGTCCGCTATAAAGGAAAGTCGATCGCGGATGTACTGGACATGTCGGTGGCCGAGGCGCTGGACTTCTTCGAGAACCAGCCGCGCATCCGCACGAAACTCGAGCTCCTGAACGACGTAGGGCTGGGCTACATCCACCTCGGCCAATCGGCGACGACCCTCTCCGGTGGCGAGGCGCAGCGGGTCAAGCTCGCGACCGAGCTGGCCAAGCGCGACACGGGCCGTACCCTCTACATCCTGGACGAGCCGACCACCGGCCTGCACTTCGAAGACGTGCGTCTGCTGCTCGAGGTGCTGCACCGGCTGGTCGACAAGGGGAACACCGTGGTGGTGATCGAGCACAACCTCGATGTCGTGAAGACCGCCGACTGGGTGATCGACCTGGGGCCCGAGGGTGGGGCTGCGGGCGGCGCCGTCGTCGCCGCCGGGGCGCCGGAGGACGTAGCCCGGGTGAAAGGCTCGTTCACGGGGCAGTTCCTCCGTAAGGTGCTGGCGGTGGCCGACTAGGTCAGTAAGTTCACCAAGAGGAGGAAGCCGTCGCATGGGAGCATTCGCACCCGCGGTGGGAGTGATCGGCTTGGCGCTGGTGATCGGCACGACACTCGTGCTCTCGGGTCCCGTGGGGAAGGCGCTCGCGGAGTGGATTCGCGGATGGTCGAGGACCGATGAGCAATGGATGGCCATGAAGGCCGCGAAGCACGGAGTGGTGCTCGGGGGTGAGTCGGAGCGGCTGCTCGCCGACGTCGACGAGCTCAGGCGGCGGCTGTCCGAAGTCGAAGAGCGCTTGGACTTCACGGAGCGTCTGCTGGCGCGAGAGCGGGATCCAGACCGTCTCGCGCCGCCCCGCTGATCGATGGATATCGAAGGCGTTCTCGCGATCATCTTCCTGTTCGGAGGCGGGACGCTGTTCCTCCTCTCCATCTCCCCGATCGGCAGGGCGTTCGCCGAGCGCATCCGCGGCAAGGGGCAGGGGGACGTGCGGGCCGAGCTCGCCGACCACAAGGAGGCGCTCGAGCAGCAGCTCGAGGCGGTGCGGCGCGAGGTGGCGGAGCTGGCCGAGCGGGTGGACTTTGCCGAGAGACTGCTCGCCAAGGGCCGCGAGGGCCAGCGGATCAGACCGGGATAATGGACGGGAAAGACCTGCTCATCACTATCTTCGGCCTCTGCGTGCTGTGGGGGGCCTACGGGGTGCTCCGACCGCTCGTGAGCGCACTCGCCAAGCGGATCGCGGACGGCCCCAAGCGCGAGGGCTCGGCCGACCAGCTCGCGCTGCTGCGTGCCGAGCTGCTCGACGAGGTCGAGCAGGTTCGCCAGCAGGTGGGCGACATCGCCGAGCGCCTGGACTTCGCCGAGCGCCTGCTCGCGAAGAATCGCGAGAGCGAGCGGCTGGCGCCGCCGCGGGGCTCATGAACCCCGACGCGGTGGCGGTCCTGATCCCCATCGTCCTGTTCGGCGGCTTTTTCAGCTGGCTGATCGTCCGGACCTTGAGCAAGGCATACACCGCCAAGTTGCAGGCGGGGGGCGAGGCGGGCCCCGCGCTCGAGGCGAAGCAGGAGGAACTGGCGACGGGGCTGGACGAGCTGCGCCGGGAGGTGGCGGAACTCGCGGAGCGGGTGGATTTTGCGGAGCGATTGCTGGCCAAAGGCCGGGACGGAGAGGCGGGGAAACTGGGCGCGGGCGAACGGCGTACGGGGTCTACCTGATGCAATTTCCGCCGCCGCCGGGGGTGACCGACGTTAACTACGTGATCCACCAGGTGACGCCGTTCGTCGCGATCATTCTCATGTTCGTGGGGGTGCGGTGGCTGTTGCGCTCACCGGTGGGCGAAGCACTCGCGGAGCGCATCCGGCACCGTTCGCACGGGCCCTGGGGGGCGGTGGGCGAAGACGCACAGCGGGTGGCCGCGCTGGAAGAGCAGGTGGCACAGCTCCAGGGGCAAGTCGGCGAGCTCGCCGAGCGCTTAGATTTCGCGGAGCGCATGCTGGCCGAGCGGCGGGAGCGCAAGTTGGGTGCGGGACAGTGACGCCCCGCCAGCACACCGAGGGTTCTCATGGGAATTTTTGACCGTCTCTCGACGCTGATCCGGTCGAACATCAACGACCTGATCAACCGCGCCGAGGATCCGGAAAAGATGCTGAACCAGCTGATCGTCGACATGCGCAGTCAGCTGGCGAAGGCGAAGCAGCAGGTGGCCGCGGCCATCGCCGACGAGAAGCGCCTGGCGGCGCAGGTGGACACGGAAAAGAAGAGCGCCGAGGACTGGGAGCGCCGGGCGGTACTCGCGGTGCAGGAGGGGCGCGACGACCTGGCCAAGCAGGCGCTGCTGCGGCACAACGAGCACGCGCAGGGCGCGGTGCAGCTGCACGAGACGTGGATCAAGCATCGCGAGGAAACCGAAAAGCTCAAGCTCTCGTTGCGCCAGCTGAACGACCGCATCGAGGAGGCGAAGCGCAGGAAGAACATCCTGATCGCCCGCCAGAAGCGCGCCGAGGCTCACAAGCGCATTCAGGAGACCATGTCGTCGATTGGCGACAAGAGCGTGTTCGAGACGTTTGAGCGGATGTCCGAGCAGATCGAGCACGAGGAGCGCAAGCTGATCGCGGCGGCCGAAGTGAACGAGGACCTGTCGGGCGATACGCTCGTGAAGCAGTTCCAGAGCCTGGAAGTGAAGGCGGACGCCGACGAGCAGCTGCTCGACCTGAAGCGCAAGCTGGGGCTCTTACCCGCCGCCTCGTCCGGCGAATCCAAGCAACTGGGGAAGGGAGCGGCGGACGCCGAGCTCGTCGAGGACGACGACGCCCACCCCTCCTGAGCACCAGTCTCGGTTGTCGGGCGCCACGTTCGTGGCGCTCTTCGTTGCCGCCCTGGCGATCTGGTTCGTCGTCCGGGTGGTCGAAGTGCTGCTGCTCGGGTTCATTGCCGTCCTGTGCGCCGTCTACCTCTCGGGCGTCACCGACGTGCTCGAGCGGCGCTTCCGGCTGGCGCGCTGGGTGGGCCTCGCCATCGCCGTGGTCGCCACGTTGGCCGCGGTGGTGGGCATCGGCGCCATCATCGTGCCGCCCGTCCTGGGGCAGACGCAGGCCCTGATCTCCGGGCTGCCCCAAACGCTCACCAACATCCAGAACGTGATCGCGGCGTGGGCGCGCGACTACCCCGTGCTGCGCGACACCGACCTGGCCAATGCCCAATCCGGACTGGTCGCCGGCCTCATCATCGACGCGACCACCTTCCTGAAGGGATCGATCCTCCCCTACGTCACCGCCGGAGGAAAGCTCTTCATCGAGGGCGCCAGCGTGGTGGTCATGGCGCTCTATCTGGCCGTCCAGCCGCGCCTCTACCGCGACGGCATCCTGTCGCTGCTCCCTCCCCGGTCCCGCGCGGTCGGGGCCCGGGTCCTGGACGACGCGGGCGCCACGCTGCGCGCCTGGGTCGTCGGTCAGCTGCTCGCCATGCTGGTGCTGGCGCTGCTGACGGCCATCGGTCTGTGGGTGCTGGGGGTGCCGTACTGGCTCGCGTTCGGGATCTTCACGGGGCTGGTCGCCGTCGTGCCGTTCTTCGGCACCCTCGTCTCGACGTTGCTGCCGGCGTTGTTCGTCGTGAGCACGGGGGATTGGGTCAAAGTGCTCGCGGTGATCCTGCTCGGCGTGGCGGTGCACGTCGTGGAGGCGAACGTCGTGGTGCCCCGGATCATGGAGCGGCGCTTGGCCCTGCCGCCGGTGCTCACCATCGCGAGCGTCCTCACCATGGGGACGCTGATCGGCGTCGTGGGCTTGGTGGTCGCGGTGCCCGTGCTCGCCGTCTCGATGGTCGTGCTGCGCCACGTGCTGCAGGCGGAGGTGTACGGCGACGCCGGCCACGCGGAGCCGGCCGTGCTGCGCGCGACGGGCGAGTTCGCCGCGCCCAGGACGAAGGTGCCCGTCTGATGCCTCCGGGGAATACGCAGCGCTTCCTCATTATCGCCGACGGCCAGTTCGAGCCCATGACCTCGAAGACGGCCAACTGCTGCATCCGCTACATGCCCGAGCGGGTGGTGGGGGTGTTCGACCGCGGTCACGCCGGGAAAACCGTGGGCGCCGTCCTGGGCTTCGGCGGCACGATTCCAGTGGTGGGGGACTTCGAGGCGGGCCTGCACCTCGGCGCCACCGCCGTGCTGATCGGCATCGCGCCGATGGGGGGTCGGTTACCGGCCGAATGGCGCGGCTGGCTGCGCCGCGCCATCGAGCACGGGCTCGAGATCTGGAGCGGCCTGCACACGTTCATCGGCGACGACCCCGAGCTGGGCCGGCTCGCCCGCGAGCGCGGCGTGCGCATCTTCGACGCCCGCAAGCCGCCCGCGAACCTCCCGGTCGCGGACGGGCTCGCGGCCGAGGTGGACGCGTACGTCGTGCATACCGTCGGGTCCGACTGCAACGTCGGCAAGATGACGGCCCAAGTCGAGCTGCGGAACGCGCTCATCAAGCGAGGGGCTAGCACGCGCTTCGTCGCCACCGGGCAGACGGGGATCTTCATCGAAGGCTGGGGCATCGCCGTGGACGCCGTGGTGGCCGACTTCATCGCCGGGGCGTCCGAATGGCTGGTGCTCGAGGCGGCGAAGGACGCCGATGTCATTCTCGTGGAAGGGCAGGGGAGCCTGATTCATCCCGGCTATTCCGGGGTCACCTTGGGGCTGCTACACGGCTGCTGCCCCGATGCGCTCATCCTGTGCCACCAGGCGACGCGCGAATACATCGGCGATTACCATGGCCGCGAGCCGTGGGTGAAGATCCCGCCCCTGTCGGAGCTGGTGGAGATCTACGAGCGCGCCGCCGCACCGGTGCGACCCACCAAGGTGATCGGCATCTCCCTGAACACGTACGACTTGACCGAGGCTCGGGCGCGTGCAGCGGTCGACCGCGCGGCGCAGGAGACGGGCCTTCCCGCCACCGATCCAGTGCGGTTCGATGCAGCGCCGCTGGTGGATGCGATCGTCCAAGGGGCGATGGCGGTGAAATAAGGATGGCGGCGGCGGCGATCGGATACCGTCCGACGCCGACGCCGCGGCTAAGCTCGCTCCGTGGCGACCCCCGCGTCCGCACCGCTGCTGGTCGTGACCGACGTGGCGGCGCGTCTGGTCCGCCGCGGACTGCTCGCGCCGGGCGACGCGGCGCGCGGCGGCTGGCGCCGGGCGCGGCTGCTGGTGTTCCGTCGCGGCCCGGTCGTGTGCGAGCGGCCGCCCGACGCATGGACGTGCGACGTGGCGCTGCACCCGCGCGCCGCGCGTTGACGGTCCTCGGGGGCGCTCCTACGTTTCAGCCGCACCGATGACTCTCGCGCTCTACAACACCCTCAGCCGTCGCGTCGAGCCATTCGCACCGCTCGCGCCCCCACGCGTCACCCTCTATACCTGCGGCCCGACGGTCTGGAACTACGCGCACATCGGCAACTTCCGGACATTCCTGTTCGAGGACTTGCTGCGCCGCTACCTCGCCTACTCGGGATACGAGGTCTTCCACATCATGAACCTCACCGACGTCGACGACCGCACCATCAAAGCCGCCGCGGCCGCGCGCAAGCGGCTGGACGAGCATACGGCGCCCTTCGTGCAGGCCTTCTTCGAGGATCGCGACTACCTGCGGATTCAGCCGGCCCATGCCTACCCGCGGGCGACCGCGTCGATCCCCGCGATGGTGCGCCTGGTCGAGCGACTGCTCGAGCGCGGCGTGGCGTACAAGGGCGAAGATGGCTCGATCTACTTCGCCATCGCCAAGTTTCCGACCTACGGGCGGTTGTCACGGCTCGACACGCGCGAGCTCAAGGTGGGCGCGCGGGTCGCGAGCGACGAGTATGCCAAGGACGATCCGCGCGATTTCGCCCTATGGAAAAAGGCCGAGCCGGCGGACGAGCAGGTGGGCGCGGCGTGGGACGCGCCGTTCGGCCGGGGCCGTCCGGGGTGGCACCTCGAGTGCTCCGCGATGTCGCTCGAGCAGATCGGAAAATGCTGTCGCACCGAGACGCTCGACATTCACGCGGGTGGCGTCGATCTGATCTTCCCGCATCACGAGGACGAGATCGCGCAGTCCGAGGCGGCGACCGGACAGGCGTTCGCGCGCTACTGGCTGCACGGCGAGTTCCTCAACGTGCGCGGCACCAAGATGTCGAAGCGCTTCGGCAACTTTCTCACCGCGCGCGACCTGCGCGAGCAGGGCGTGGACGCCGCGGCGGTACGGCTGCTGTTCTGGCAGACGCACTACCGCAAGGCGCTCGACTTCACGGACGAGGCGCTCGCAGGCGCGGGGGCCGGGGTCAAGCGGCTCGGCGAGTTCCGAGAGCGGCTTCTCGGGGAAAGGGGAAAGGGGAAAGGGGAAGGGA
>Ga0070698_100007259_pt1 | contig 12005 bp, 6 predicted proteins | sample KBSK1502metaG_FD_65477 | JGI IMG/M metagenome (GOLD analysis project Ga0070698, IMG submission 65477) | Corn, switchgrass and miscanthus rhizosphere microbial communities from Kellogg Biological Station, Michigan, USA - KBS K1-50-2 metaG | ecosystem: Host-associated > Plants > Roots >...
TCGTACGACTTTACCGTTCGATCCAGCGAATTGAATCCGGACGGCGCGTACTTGGAGCGCATCCGCCGTGCTGCCTTTTGACTCGGAGCTTGGTCTAACCAGTTTTTGTTTAATCGATTGATGTTGCGCATGTCTGAACTGTATGTAAAAATAACCGGACTCGTTTACGAGCTCGGCCTTCTTTCCATCGACAAATTGTCTGACTTGCACAAAATACAAGGTACATGTGGCTCTCCCAGAGCCTGTCGTTCTGGCAGGACCCTTCCACTAAACCCATGAAGAGGATTACCCATGAAACGTTACATCCAACTCAAAACGATTATCTCCCTGTTGTTACTTCTGCTCGCGATAAGCGGCGGCGCTGCATTGGCTCAGGAGATCACCGGAAACCTTAACGGCACGGTAAAAGATTCGACGGGCGCTCTCGTGAAAGGCGCAACGGTTGTCATCACTGACACGGACAAAAAAGTCGTGCTTCGCACGCTTACCACGAGCGATGAAGGCGAATGGCTCGCTCCGAATCTTCCGGCAGGACTTTACTCCTTGACGATTGAAGCGACCGGCTTCAAGAAGATTGTGCAGGGCGACATCAAGTTGGATGTAGGACAGCGACGAACGATCGACATGACGGTTGAAGCTGGGAACATCGCCGAGACCGTGTTGGTCCAAACCGATCCGGTGGCAGTGGAGTTAACCACGGCCACAACGTCGACACTTGTGAACGGTGACCAGGCGAAAGAGCTGTCGCTCAACAACCGTAACTGGGTGCAACTGGTTGCTCTCGCGCCCGGTGTCTCAAACGATCTCGCGGACCAGGTTTATGTCGGTACGACCAACCCGGACGGACAGGCCAACACGGTCAACATCGCAGTGAATGGCGCGCGAAGCAGCCAGAACACATTCACTGTAGACGGCGCTGACATCACCGACCGCGGTTCGAACATTACGATTCAGGCCTATCCCAGTGTGGATTCAATCGGTGAGTTTCGCGTGTTGCGCAGCTTGTTCCCGGCCGAGTCGGGACGTAGCGGTGGCGGACAGGTAAACGTGATCACACGCTCAGGCGGCGACAAGTTTCACGGCAGTGCGTATGAGTTCATTCGCAACGAAGCTTTCAACGCCAATAGCTTCCTAAACAATGCCGTAACCAATCCACAGTTTGGCAGAGATGATAACGGCAAAGCCAAGCGCCCGCCGTTCCGTTATAACAACTATGGATGGACATTGAGCGGTCCGATTTACTTCCCGCATTTTGGTGAAGGCAACGACGGAATGTTCAAAAAGATCGATCGAACCTTCTTCTTCTTCTCGCAGGAGTTTCGAAAGGACCGTCGTTTTTCAGCCGCAGGCACAGTCGTGGTTCCCGACGCTAATCTGCGAAACGGAATTTTCCCGATCGACGTTTGTATTAACAGAAACAACGTTGCAACCGAGAACTGCAATGTCGGCAATCCGGGAAGGCTTCCGGCGGGAACACAGTTGCCGGCCAGCTTCCTGAATCCAGCCGCTGCCGGTTATCTTCAGGGAATTTACAACAAGCTGCCATTGCCAAATGCAGCCACTGCTGCCGCGCCGTATAACCTGAACGCGTCGTTACCGGGCGTCGCTGATTTCCGCCAGGAGGTCATCAAGATCGATCATACATTTACGAGCAACTGGACCGGCTATTACCGTTTCCAGAAAGACACGATTCCAACTATCGACGCGAATGCGCTGTTCTCGAGTGGCTCGGGACTGCCGGGCGTCTCTACAACAGAGACTGACTCGCCGGGAAGAACCCACACCGTACAGACAACCTATGTCGTCAATCCGAATTTTATTCTCGAGGGTCGTTACGCCTACGGATGGGGAGCGATTCTAAGCCATAACGTTGGTACGCTGGCGATTGCTAACACAAACATTCCGGTCACTCTGCCATTTGCCAACCAGAGAGATCGAGTTCCAACCATCGCCAACGCGGCAGGTACGGCTTTGATCAATGGCTTCACAAACCTAACCAGCTTTGGCCCATACGACAACTTCTCTTACAAACACAACTTTAGCGGCAGCGCCACCTGGATCTTTGGTGCTCACACGACGAAGTTCGGCGGCACCTACTCGATTTACCGGAAGAATGAAAACGCTCTTGCGGGTGTGAACGAAGGTAGATTTGAGTTGTTTGGCAACACCGTGGCCTCCGGCGTCTCGAACACCGCGCTGAACCAGAATATTCAGAAGTGGGCCAACTTCCTCGTCGGCAACGTCGGACAGTTCTCCCAGGCGCGCTTTGACTACACTGCCGATTTGCGTCAGAAGGCGTTTGAAGCTTTCTGGCAGGATGAATGGCGTGTTCGTCCGAACCTGACGATGTATTACGGTGTACGTTATTCGTGGTTCCCGTCTCCCTATGACAATAATGGACGTCTCTCGAACTTTGATCCGGCGTTATTTGATCGGGCCCAGGCACCACAGGTAACGGGAGCGGGTGGCCGTGTTGCGGGCACTGGAAACTTCTGCGACGGAATTATCGTCAACTCACAGAATTTCCAGACGGGTCCTGCGTCCTTTAATTGCCGTCCGACAGTTTCTCCGTACGGAAAATACGTGATCAAGAATCCCAACAAAGATTTTGCACCACGCTTTGGCATAGCCTGGGATCCATTCGGTTCCGGCAAGACTTCAATTCGCGCCGGCTACGGCATGTACCACGAGCAGGTGCTCGTCGGTACGTTCCTTCAGAACATCGGAACGAATACGCCTTATCAGGAAACTGCGGCCACATCATCTGCCACGCGACTTGATAACCCAATCACCGCTGCGTCGGTTCCTGCGACACAAGGCTTGCGTGCTGTGCAAACTGATTGGCACACGCCCTACATGCAACACTGGTCGTTGGATATTCAGCACCAGCTTCGGAATAACACCTTGATTACAGTCGGCTACTACGGTTCGAAAGGTACGCATCTGATCGGATTGACCGAGTTGAATTCAGTTGCTCCAGGGGTCGCTCTTAATTCGACTTGTATCAATGCCTTCAATCAATCGGTGAAGTGCCAGACTCCGGGATATGTTTTCCGGAACGCGGGCAGCAATACGGTCCTGGTTCCGAACAATCCGAATGCGAATCAGACTAATCCTGCGCAGCAGAACACAGACATTCTGATTCTCGATCAAATTCGTCCCTATCGCGGCTTCAGATCGATTGCGATGGTGCAGCCCCGGTACAATTCGAATTATCACAGCTTGCAGATTGGCGCACAGCAACGTTTGTCTGGTGCTTCGCAGTTGAACCTGGCTTACACCCTGTCGCGGAATCTGACTGACAGCCAGAACGACCGCACGGCTTCTCCGCAGAACACTTACGACACGAAGGCAGAATATGCGAGAGCAGCTCTTGATCGTGCGCATGTGTTGAGCATCAACTACATTTACGAGTTGCCGTTCTTCAACAAGCAGAATGATCTGGTAGGCAAGTTGCTCGGTGGTTGGCAAGCATCTGGAATCGTCACTTACAACAGCGGCTTACCATTCACCGTCACTACTTCCAACTTCGATCCAGCCGGCTCCGGAATCATCAACGCGAATCCGACGGCGAGACCGATTCTGCTCTGCAACCCGAATGAGAATGCGCCGCACACCGCCACGCAGTGGTTCAACACGGCTTGCTTCCAGGCTAATCCAGCCAACACGCTCGATACTGCAGCAGCGGGATTCAAGAACGTGTTTGGCAACACACCGCGTGGTATTGTCGATGGTCCGCCGACCAAGCGCGTGGATTTCACGATGTCGAAGAACCTGCGCTTCGGAGAACAAGTTAAACTCCAGTTGCGCGCCGAGGTCTTCAACATTTTCAATCACACAAACTTCCGCGGCTTCTCCAGCTTGAACATCACCGGCGGAGCAAATTTCGGCAGAATCGGTACAGTTCGCGATCCGCGCACGATGCAGTTTGGTGCGAAGGTCTCATTCTAAATCCAAAGCCGGAATGGAATCAGTTGCCCGCAGCAGATCGTCTTGCTGCGGGCACTTTTGTTCGTGAGGCTACGCCATGAGTGTGTTGTTGACAGGAGCGAACGTGGTCCTGCCTGATGGCGAGGTCGCTGCAAGTATGCTCATCGAGAATGGACGGATAGCGGCGATCGACGCGCAGAGCAATGCCGCTGCGATCGATCTTTCAAACACGACTCTTCTGCCTGGTTTTATTGACGTGCACATCCACGGAGCCGTTGGAGTTGACGTGATGGAGGCATCGTCTGACGGGCTGAACGAAATCTCCGCGTATCTGGCGACGCAGGGCGTGACGGGTTGGCTGGTGACGCTTGTGCCGGGAAGTGATGAGAATTATGCGAGTGTGAGTGCGGCTGTGGGCGAGTCGATGAATCACTCGGAAGGCGCGCGCGTTCTCGGCATCCATTACGAAGGGCCATACGTTAACTCGGCACAGTGTGGCGCTTTGCACACTGAATTCTTCAAGACCTACTCCAGTCCGCAGGATCTCGATTCACTGCCGGTGCCGGACAACGCAGTCCACATGATCACGATGGCTCCCGAAGTCGGCGGCGGAGTCGAGCTTGTTCGAGAGTTAAAGAGGCGCGGCTGGGTGATCTCGATCGGTCATACGCGCGCCGCTTTGAGCGTGCTCGACGATGCATGTGCGGCGGGCGCGCACCACATGACACACTTCATGAATGCGATGGCGCCTTTGCATCATCGCAGTCCCGGTCCAATTGCGTGGGGACTATCGCGCGACGACGTGACCATCGATCTGATTGCCGACGGCATCCACCTCGATCCCTTCATGCTTCGCGTGCTCATGAAGATCAAAGGCGCGAGCAGTATCAGTTTGATCAGCGACGCAATTGCAGCAGCAGGGAAGGGCGATGGCGACTATCAGATCTGGGGTGAAACAATAACCGTGAAAAATCGTCGCACCGCAAACGCCTCCGGCAGCATTGCCGGCTCAGTAATCAGCATGCTCGACGCGGTGAATCTCCTGCATTCACTCGACGTCTCCTACACAGATCTGGCCCGGATGGCTTCGTCCAACCCGGCCAAACTACTCGGCCTCGATCACGACTGCGGCTCGATCGAAGTCGGTAAACGCGCGGACTTAGTCGCACTGGATCAGCACGGCCAAGTCAAGCTAACGCTACTCGGCGGTAGATCCATTCCAAATCCGCGTTAATCCGCGTCCCCCGATGATCACCAACGCGAACCCGATCAGAACGTGCAGCACATCATCCGCGTACGTCCAGTGAAAATACTGAATCGGCGCTAAACCCACCACACTCGCCAGCACCTGATAAAGATCGATCAACCCAAATCCAAGATTGAACGAGCTCGCCAGCAGATCGCTTTTGGTCATCGTGATCAGCAATCCGATTGAACCAAAGATGATGTGAAAGAGGTTGTAAGGGGCGGCGCCACTCATGAGACTGTACCGCTCTGGAATCACGAAGCCGGCGATACCGGTCAGTATCAGCAACGGCGCGAAGATCAGGAGAGTCTTCTGATTGAGGGTTTTATTTTCCATCTTTCAGATCCTCGTAGAAACCGGCGCGTTCGTATGCCTGGTCCACAAGCTCGATAGGATGGCAGACTTTCAAGTCCATGTGCGACAGGCAGGCGCCTGCGCCGATGTGCATCTGGCAGCCGGGATTGCCAGTCGCCAGTATAGCAGCGTGCGTCTGTTTGACGTGGTCCAATTTTTCCTGCAACACGCGCTGCGACATTTCCGGCTGCAATAAGTTGTAAACACCCGCCGCTCCGCAACAGCGCTCGGTGCCGTTTAGTGCGACAAAATTTTCTCCTGTGACCGCGCGCAGCATTCGTTCGGAAGTCTCGCCGCCGCGCTGGCCGTAAAGAAGATGGCAAGAGGTGTCGTAGGTCACGGGAGTGTCGACAGGGCTTGGCGCTGTCCGCATTTCTGTAGTCGCGAGTTGCTGGCTGACGTCACGGACCCGAGCGCTGAATTTCGCTGCCTGTTGGGCAAGATCTTTATCGTGGGCAAATAGATGCCCGTACGTGGTGAGCATCGCGCCGCAACCGCCGGCATTTGTGACGATCGGCATGTCGGAGCTAAAAGCCGCGATATTCTGCCGGGCAAGTTTGCGTGCGCCTTCGAGATCGCCCGCGTGAGCGTGTAAGGCGCCGCAGCAAACTTGTTCGGACGGTGTCTCGACGTTGAAGTTGTTGGCACTCAGCACCCGTTCTGTAGCGCGATTGACACCGGCGAAAAGTCCTTCGCCTACACACCCGGTAAACATCAATACGCCACTATCCTTGCGGTTTTCGTCGCGCCGTTGCGCCGTTGCGCGAGAAATCCCCCGCGAGCTTTCCAGCAGTGCCAGACCAAACTCGGCGCGCGGTGAGATCAGGCGCGCTAGACGTGACTTCAATAACAGCCGCGCCAGTCCGAGATCGCGAAAGAGTCGCGATGCTTTGAAGAATAGCCGCAATCGAGTTGGTGACTGCCAGACGTGGCGCAGAACGAAGCGGAGGAGTCTGTTTGGAAGATCCGTCTTTGGTTGCGAATCGAGGATTACTTCGCGACTCGCTTCGAGCAGTTGACCGTATTGAACACCGGCTGGACACGCCTGTTCGCAGGCGCGGCAGCCGAGACAGCGATCGATATGCGTGGCGAAGGCGCTGGAAGTATCTTCGAGTCGTCCCTCGGCCACCGCGCGCATGAGATACAACCGCCCGCGCGGCCCATCATTCTCGTCGCCGGTGACGACGTACGTCGGGCACGCCTCGAGACACAGACCGCAATGGATGCAGGCGAGTAGTTTATCTTCCTGGGTCGATAGAGTGGTTGAGAGCATGGTTCACAGGATTAACAAGATTTTCAAGATTTACATGATTCATCTTGTACATCCTGAAAATCTTACTAATCCTGTCTAACAAACCTCGGCCATCAATAACCAACAGCCTGTCCATCACTCCGGCGTGGATCAGTCGCGCCCAATCTCATCCCGGTTTTCTCTTCGATCATGATCCCTTCCGCATCGCCGAAATAACGCAGCTTGCCGAGCGTGTGTCCTCGCGACTTGAGCGCGCGCTGCGTATCGCCCGACAACCCGAACGGCTCGCCCACGAGCTCGTCCGGCAGCCACTGGTGATGAATGCGCGGAAAATCGATCGCCTGCTGAATATTCATCTCGTAGTCGACGACGTTGGTGATGATGCAGAGCACAGTGTTGATGATCGTTGGACCACCGGGACTACCCACAGTGAACCATAAACTGCCGTCTTTGCGCAGCACGATCGTCGGCGTCATCGCCGAAAGCGGACGCTTCTTCGGCGCCACTGCATTCCGCTCACCTTGGATCAATCCGTACATGTTCGGCGTGCCCGGCTTGGCGGCGAAATCATCCATCTCGTCGTTAAGAATCATCCCCGTGCCCTTCGCAACAGCCGCAGATCCGTACGAATTGTTGAGTGTGTAAGTGTTTGAGACTGCGTTTCCCTGGGCATCGACGACGGTGAAGTGAGTAGTTTCGTCCGATTCGTATCCCGCAGGACGCCCGGCACGCACTTCAGCACTCGTCGATGCGCGATCGGCATTGATAGTCGCGCGCAGAGTCGAGGCGTACGACTTGTCGATCAATCCCTGCACCGGAACCTTCACGAAATCGCTGTCGCCCATGTACTCGGCGCGATCTGCAAACGCACGCCGCATCGATTCCGCCATGAGATGGTAACGCTCGGACGAACTCGCCTCCGACTTTTGCAGATCGAATCCTTCGAGGATGTTCAGCATCTCGATCAGCACAGCGCCACCGGACGACGGCGGCGGCATCGAGATAATCTCGTGACCACGATAGTTCCCGCGGACCGGAGTGCGTTCTTTTGCGACGTAGCCGCGCAGGTCTTCCATCGTCATCAGACCGTTGTTGCGCTTCATGTCGGCGACGATCAATCGCGCCGTTTCGCCTTCGTAAAACTCATTCGGACCAAATCGTTGCAGGCGCGCGAAAGTTGCGGCGAGTTCGGGCTGGCGGAAGAGTTCTCCTTCTTTGTAGAACTGCCCGTTCTTCAGATAGATTCGTTTTGTCTCGCCGTATTTGGAAAGGTATTCACGGTTACTGTAGAGCGAACGCGCGAGCTCGTAGGTTACGGTGAACCCGGTGCCTGCGAGTTGCCGCGCGGGCTCGACGAGCTGCGCCCAGGTGAGTTTGCCTGAACCATATTTCTTTAGTGCGAGATCCATCCCACGCACCGTGCCCGGAACACCGGCAGCACGATAACCAACGAGCGATCCACCTTCGCCCTCGATGAGATTGCCGTCCTTATTTAGATAGACGTTGCGGTGCGACGACGCGGGCGCCATCTCGCGATAATCGATAGCAGTGGTTCTGCCGTCCTTGAGACGAATCATCATGAAACCGCCACCGCCGAGATTGCCTGCGGCTGGATGCGTAACTGCGAGCGCGAACGCAACCGCGATCGCCGCGTCGACAGCGTTGCCACCGCGCTTCATGATGTCGACGCCCACACGCGATGCGACTTCGTTCGTTGACGCCACCATGCCGTGTCGCGCCCGAACCGGCTCACGGGCAATCGTCACCGGAACATTCAGCGCAACAATTAGCAGGAAAACGAGCACTCTTATTTTGTGAACTGTTTTCATGATCTTATCCGTCAACAATCCGCGTTAATCCGCGGCAAAAATATTCTTTGGATCGAGTTGTCTCTTGATCCTCTCCTGCAAAACTTTCGCGGTCCCAGTCGGTTCTTTACGGACCCGGTTCTCGCGTACTCGGTCGGCAGCAATCTTGTTCCAGAGATCAGCATCATGCATTACGATCTCAGCATCCTTCAAGAGCTTCCGCGCTTGTTCGATCTGAAACGAAACACCCTTCTCATTTCCGGCAAAGCGAACGAGCAACCTCCCTGACACGATCTCCGCAGCTACCGGAAATAATCGCGCCTCCAAAACGGCCCGCGCGCCGGCACGGAGTTCGTCGATCAAGCCCGTAGTAATCACGGTTGCTTCACAGGCAGGCAGTGGTCGTAGTTTGAAATTTAGTTCGGTGATGATTCCGAGGCTGCCAAAGCTGCCGGTGAACAACTTGCAAAGATCATAACCGGCGACGTTCTTGACCACTCGTCCGCCTGCTTTGATCCTGCTGCCGTCAGCGAGGACGACCTTCATTCCGATCACCGATCCACGCGGGCGTCCGTAGCCAAATTGTTGCGCTCCACCAATGCCGGTGGCGACAACACCTCCGAGTGTTGCACGACCATCATTAGGTGGATCGAGCGGTAGCCACTGGCCATTCTCTGCGAGCTTTGTGTTGAAGTCGTTGAGTGTGACTCCGGCTTGCGCGACTGCAATCAGATCGGCGGGTTCGTGTTCGACGATTTGATTAAGATGACTTGTGTTGACGATGAGATTCGCTGCCGGTTGGTTCTGCTGCTCGAACAGGGTCATGTTTCCGGCTGGCAGAACGTGCCAGCCTTCGTGTGACGCGAGTTTCAAGATCTCGCAGATCTCTTCGATGCTTGCGGGCGCGACGGACAAAGTTTCGTTCTTAGAAGAGATGTTGCGGTCGCCGATTATTGAGGCCAGCAGATTCGTAGCACGATCGACATTGAATGCAGCAGGTTTGGAAAGTTCCGGAGCAGGGCGCGAAGTTGCGTTGAAGACCTGTGGCGCCGGTTCGGCAGGAGCGTCCGATGCCACCGCCTTCGCCTCACCACAACCACGCAGCATCGGCACGATCTTTCCAGGATTACAAAGTCCCAGCGGATCGAACGCCGCCCGCACACTCAACATCGCATCCATGTCTGCGTCGGAGAACACGAGCGGTAGCAACTCGCGCTTGTCGAGTCCTACACCATGCTCACCGGTAATCGTTCCGCCCGCCGCAACACAAACCTCCATCAGCTCGCGACCCGCCTCTTTTACGTTCGACACTTCTTCGGGAGACCGCGAATCAAAACAGATGAGCGGATGCAGATTTCCGTCGCCGGCGTGAAAGACGTTCGCGATCCTTAGCTCGTATCGCGCTGCTATTTCGTAAGCAGCACTGAGCACCTGCGGCAGCCGCGAACGCGGCACGACTGCATCCTGAATCATCGAATCCGGCGAGATGCGACCAATTGCTCCGAACGCACCTTTGCGTGCGGCCCAGAGTTTCTTTCGCTCCGCTTCATCGCGCGCGTAACGACAACTGCGCGCGCCGTATTCCATGCAGATATGTCTGACTTTTTCTGCTTCGTCGTCGAGACCAGCCTCGATGCCGTCCAACTCGATCAGCAACGCCGCTCCGGCATCAGGCGGCAAACCGGCGGCAAAGATGCTCGCTTCGACTGCGCGAATAATCTCGCCGTCCATCATCTCGAGTGCCGCCGGCATCACCCCCGCAGCGATGATTGCAGAGACAGCATGGCTCGCGTCGTTGACTTCAAGAAAATCGGCGAGCAGCGTTCGTACCGCGGGCGGTGACTGCGACAATCTGAGAGTTGCTTCGGTCGCGATGCCGAACGTTCCTTCCGAGCCGATAAACGTGCCCAGCAGGTCGTAACCATCAGCACCTCCGAGATCGACGATTTCTCCGCCCGCAAGCACGACACGTAATCCGAGCACGTGGTCGGTCGTCGTTCCGTATTTCAAACAATGAATGCCGCCCGCGCTCTCGGCGATGTTGCCCCCGATCGTGCAGCTCGGCTGGCTCGACGGATCCGGAACGTAATACAGACCATACGGAGCCACCGCCTTCGAGACGTTGAGGTTGACGACGCCCGGTTGGACCACGGCAATCTGGTTATCGAGATCGATCTTGAGAATCTTGCGCATGCGCGCCATCTCGATCACGACGCCCGAATTCAACGCGAGTGCGCCGCCCGACAGCCCTGTGCCTGCGCCGCGTGGAGTGAACGGAACCTTCGCCTGCGCGAGCTCGCGCATGATGGCCGACGTTTCTTCAGTGGAAGAAGGGAAGACGACAGCGCGCGGGCGATGTTTGTGTTGCGGCAGACCATCGCACTCGTAGACGAGTAGCTCGTCAGGTCTGGAGAGAACCTGCTCACGCCCGACGATTGCGCTGAGATTGTCGATTAGGTTATCCACACCAAGAGGTTTTCTCACGCAACGGCGCAACGGCGCAACGATAAGCGCATTTTCATTACGACTCTCTCGTTGCGCCGTTGCGCCGTTGCGGGAGAAATTTTTTCGAATAGAGCCAATATCCGAGATAAATCGCTAATCCCACCGCAGCCGCGATGGTTGCAGCTTTTGCCTCCTGCAAAGTTGCATTAAGCAATAACCAGACAATTAGTATCAACGAGAGAATCGCAATGAACTTCCCACCCGATAGTCGAAATGCCGCCGCCGGAACTTCGCGTCTCGCCCGAAACATGGGCAGTGCAAGGCACGTCGCTCCGTATGTAACAAGCCGTGCAATCGTGCTGATCGTGAGTGCCGCAAGAAACGAGCTCTTTAACGTCAAAAACATCATCAATCCCGCCGTGATCAGGATCGAAATGTAAGGCGTAAAGAACTTGCTGTGTACGCTGCCGATGAACGCCGGCAATTGTTTTTGTTCCGCCATCGCGAATGGAAGCCGCGAGCCTGACAGCAGCAGGATATTCAGATTTCCGGTGATCGACACGATCGCACCCGCGGAGATAATCGCGCCGCCTGCCGCGCCGAGAAACTGCGACCCTGCATCGGCGAGCGGTTTTTGCGATTGCGCGAGACTCGGTAGAGTTCCCACACAGACCACCTGAATCATGATGTAAAGAACCGCGACGACGAGGATTGCAATCAGCAATGCGCGCGGCAAATTCCGCTGCGGATCGCGCACTTCGCCGGCCGGAATCGTCGCCATCTCGAATCCGGTGAATGCATAAACAAGCAACAGCACCGATTGTGAAAACGCAGCGGTCGTTGGACGTGGTCCAAATTCGTAAGCTCCGGGATTAAGAAAGAATAATCCTGCGGCTATGAAGATGATGATCGGAACAAGCTTGCCGATAGTGAACACATTGCTGACGATGGCGGCTTGTCTGATTCCGAG
>Ga0070698_100007260_pt1 | contig 12004 bp, 10 predicted proteins | sample KBSK1502metaG_FD_65477 | JGI IMG/M metagenome (GOLD analysis project Ga0070698, IMG submission 65477) | Corn, switchgrass and miscanthus rhizosphere microbial communities from Kellogg Biological Station, Michigan, USA - KBS K1-50-2 metaG | ecosystem: Host-associated > Plants > Roots >...
CCGCGCCCGAGGACGTGTCCTTCCATGGCCCGATCCACTTGATCACGGGTGGCCCCAGCGGGTAGATCGAGGGGGCCGTCGAGCGCGTAGAGTCTGAAGAAATAGCGATGGGGCTTCCCGACCGGCGGGCAAGGTCCTCCGTACCCCAGCTTGCCGAAATCGTTCTTCCCCTGGCGACCCCCCTCTGGCAGATCGCCGGTTGTCGGAACGCTCGCGCTCAAGGATCGGGTGGAGCCGGGGATGTTGAAGAGCACCCAATGAACCCAGGTTTTGGAGGGCGCATCGGGGTCGTCGACGATGAGCGCCCAAGCGCGCACGTTCCCCGGTCCTTCCCCCCATTTGATGGGCGGTGACACGTCCTTGCCGTCACAGGTATACATTTCTGGGATCGTCGCTCCCTGCATGAATGCCGAACTTTCGATTTCAATTGCCATCATGGTTGATTCCTGACTGCCCGCCGAGGCATGGGTTTGCTCGGCCGCGGGCTCTTTCGCGGCCGCGGGCTCCTTCTTGGCGCAGCCCGGAAGCCAAGCCAAGGAGACCAGGCACGCCGCGGCAATACGAATAGTCACGCGGGTCATGCCCAAATCATTCTCCTCTTTGAAGCGCCCGGCAACCATTCTTTGCCGGGCTCATTCATAAAAGAGTTCGCGTGACCAGAATCAGGTTGAGCTCGTCCTTGCTCCGCCGAATCCGCAGGCGGTAGCTTCGCCCGGCCTCCTGAAACAGGCGCGCGGTCCGTTCCAGGCCCAGCTTTTGGACCGGCGCGCCGTCGACTGCGAGCAGGACATCATTCACCCTGACGCCGCACTCTTGAGCCGGCGAGCGGGGAGTCACGTCATGGACTCGCAGCGCCCCGCTGTCGGGCACCAGGCGAAGGCTGAGGCCGCTGGCGTCCTCGACGAAGGGGTCGGAGACATGGCGATTGGGTTTCAGAATGAGCCGTTCATGCTGGAAGTCGAAGATCACCGTGAACCGACGCAATACTTCGCCGCCGATGAGCGGCACACCGCCGGCCCCGCCCGGAACGTCGGTGAAATGCAGTGTTCCTATATCCACCGATCCCCATCGGCCCGCGACGCTCCGAAACTCCTTGCCCTGCCCCACCCCACTCATCGTCTCAATGAGAGGCGATGTCGAAAGGGTGAGCAAACTGTCATCCACCGCATCGTTGGATCCGGAATCGACGAGCAGAGTTTGCCGGAGCGGTTCGTGTCCGGTCGGAGTGAGCATCACCTCCACATGCGGTAGCCGGTTCGAGAACACGAGGGGCAAAGTCACCCCGGACCCGGGGGCGAGCAGGCTGTCGCGAGGCGACAAAAGAAGCACACCCGCTTCGTAGTCCAGTTCTACCAGAAAACGGTCGAGCAGGTCGTAGCCGAGAATGCCGTCCACACGCCGTCCGAGCACGGGAAGGTTGTTGCTCAAATCGAGTGCGGCGACGAGGTCCGCGTGGACATCCAGTCCGGGCAAGCCGAAGGTCACCTGCGTGTTGTCCATGATCCACGTGTCCACCGGCCCCTTCCCCGCTCCGCTCCCCTTCACGCGCTCAAGACGCTTCAGCTTGAGTTCCTCGGCGCGTCGCAAATCGATCACGCAGGCGTTCGCTCCGCTATCGATCAGGAAGGACAGCGTATCGGATCCATTGACCCGCACCGGAATGAAAGCCAGATTGCCGCACCGCTCAAACGGAATGGCGAGCGTGCCATGGATCAAGGTCGTGTCCTGGGAAGCCGGTCGCGCGCCGGCCATCCCGGGCGCGGAAACTCCGAGAATGAAAAGGCCGAGACTCAGGGATTTGCATGTCATGTCACAAACTCCATGGATCCAAATGAAACTCCACCGGACGAGGCGAATCTAGCCGGCGGACTGGAGTGTGTCTTGAATCAGACGCGCGTTTTGGAACCCGCGGATCCAAAACGGCGACGATAAGCAGCGGGGGTAAGACCGGTGGCTTGTCGCAGGGCCCGAGTGAGGTGACTCTGGTCGGCAAAGCCCGCCTCCTGGGCGATCTCCAAGAGCGGCATGAGGGTCCCGGAAAGGAGGCGGCATGCCCAGCGCAACCGTTCGCGGCGGAGATATGCCGCCACGCTGGTTCCATGGTGGCGCCGGAAACTTCGCGCTAGATGGGACGGGTGCACCCCTACTGCGCCCGCCAGCTCGCCCAGGGTGATCCCATCCTTGAAACGGACCTTCAACAATCGAACAACCTCGTCGAGCCATTCCGGTTGACGAGTTGACGTCGCACGCCGATGTGATCTGAGTGAGCGACCAAGGATTTCCAGGGTCAATCCTTCCACGGCAAGCGAGGTCGACCCGTCGGGATGGATCAACTCCGCCTGAAGGCGGCGCCCGAGAAAGAACACATGCGCGGGATCGACGTCGATCGGCTCGCGTAGCGTATGGAGCAGATCGGCATACCGATCGAGAAAGGGCGTCGAAAACTCCAAGTTCAAGCAACGCCCGCCTTCCGGACCGAACCATTGCTGATGCTCTTCCTGGGGAGGGCGGTAGAGAACGTCGTTCTTCGCGCACTCCCGCGGACGGCCCGAGGTGGTCTCGCGAAAACCACCCGCGAGAAGGAAGCAGAAATTCGATGCCCCATGCCGGTGTCGCGGAAGCCGCGCGTCGGGAGGGTACATGCTATCCGTGACATGAATGCCCTGTCCTTCGAAGGCGTGACGTGGAATGCCCAGGTATTCGCCTTGGGCCAAGGTAGGGATCAGGGGCGGCATAAGGACCTCCGGTTCATCCTGCCGGACGTACGCAGCCGCCCCGACCCAGGTTTCCCGCTCCTAGCTCAATTGTCGTAGTAGAGATGGAACTCGTGCGGATGCGGCCGAAGCCGGATGGGATCGATCTCGTTCTTCCGTTTGTACTCGATCCACGTGCCGATCAGATCCTCCGGGAACACATCCCCCGCCATGAGAAACTCATGATCACCCTCGAGCGCATGGAGTGACTCAGCGAGTGATCCCGGCGTCTTGGGATATCCGGCCAGCTCCGTTTCCGACATCTCGTAGATGTCACGATCGAGTGGCTTCCCCGGATCCATCCGCTTCTGGATGCCGTCCATGGCCGCCATGAGCATGGCCGAGAATGTGAAATACGGATTCGAGCTTGGATCGGGGCACCGGAATTCGAATCGCTTGGCTTTGGGCTCCTGGGTGTACATGGGAATGCGCACGGAAGCGGACCGGTTCCGTTGTGACATGACCAGGTTTACCGGAGCTTCGAAGCCGGGAACGAGCCGGCGGTAGGAATTGGTGGTCGGGGCGGCGAAGGCCAGAATGGCCGGCGCATGCTTCAAAATGCCGCCGATAGCATGGAGCGCGGTCTCCGACAATCCCGCATAACCCTCTCCGGCGAAGATGGGCCGGCCGCCCTTCCACAGCGAGAAATGCGTGTGCATCCCGCTTCCGTTGTCCTCGAAGATCGGTTTGGGCATGAAGGTAACCGTCTTCCCCTTACGGCGGGCGACGTTTTTGCAGATGTACTTGAACCACATCATTTGGTCGGCCATCTGGACCAGTTCGGAGAAACGCATCCCGATCTCGCTCTGACCGGCCGTGCCGACTTCGTGATGATGCTTCTCCACTTTGATCCCCACGTCCTTCATGGCCAGCACCATTTCGCTTCGCAGGTCGTGGAACGTGTCGGTGGGACTCACCGGAAAATAACCGCCCTTGTAACCCGGCTTGTAACCGAGGTTCGGCTCTTCGAACCGAGCCGTGTTCCAGGCGCCTTCCACCGAATCGATCTCGTAATAGCCCCGGTGCTGGTTCTGTTCGTAGCGCACTTCGTCGAAGATGAAGAACTCGGGCTCGGGCCCGATGAAGCAGACGTCGGCGATGCCCGATTTCCTGAGGAAATCCACCGCCTTGCGAGCCACGTGACGCGGATCGCGCGAGTAATCCTCATGGGTCATGGGATCAACGATGTTGGCGATCACACTCAAGGTGGGCTCGGCGAAAAAAGGATCGACGCAAACGGTAGCGGCATCCGGGATGGCGAGCATGTCGGAGACGTGAATCCCCTGCCAGCCGCGGATCGAGGACCCGTCGAAGCCCACGCCCTCGGTGAATGTCTTTTCATCCCATTCGTCGATCGTAAACGTGCAGTGCTGCCACGTTCCCAACAAATCGACGAACTTGAGATCGACCAAGTTGGCGTTTTTCTGCTTGGCGAGATCGAAAAAGGAAGCCGGAACAGTCGGCACACTGACCTCCTTTGTGGCGGAACCGGTTCGGCATGCGCAAGCGACACTGGGAAACGAACCGCCGCCGGCGAGTCCTACGAGAAGGGGATGACGCGGAGCCACCGCGGCTGGATGGGTCTATACGAATACACCTTTTTTCCCGCGAACGCTAATGAAAACTCGGTGGGTTTCTGGAGACCGCTACTTAAACATGCAGCTCCACCACGTCCCCGTCCACGAGAACGTGATCGCCTTTGACTGGCTGTCCGTCGAAAACCTCCTGGCCCCAGATTCGCGCAAACTTGAAGGTCTCGGAGAGGTCGCGATGGATGATGAGGGCGAGGTCGCTCACCGTTGCGCCGCGTTTCAAGGTGAAAGGCCGCTCGCGGTCGGCCGCTTTGCCCGGTTCCTTCGTGTACACACGAATGACGTCGAGGGCGGTAAAGGTTTCGCGAGCGAGGACATCCAGCCCGCGACCCGAAACCACCGAGGTGCCCACGGTGGGCCAAGGTAAGAGCTCGGCGAGCGCGTCCAAATTGGCCTCGCCTCCGGCACGGTCCAAGCCCGTGACCACGAGCAACGCCTTCTTGCCAAGGGCGGGGATCGCCGTCGCTTCGTCCTCGCTTGGCCCCGGTAGGTGAGCCGGTTCCGACCAGGGGACCATCTCGAGATGCTTGGCTCGGACCAGGACACGGACCTCCTCCATATCCTCGAGCGCGGTTTCGTGGGCAAGCACGACCCAAACCAGGTCGGCGCGCCGGATGAGATCAAACACCCAGGGCTCGACATGCTCGCGGGAGACCGGCGGAAGGTCGACGAGCTGAACGGCCACGTCCTCAAACGGCAGCATGCCGGGGACCGGCTCCCGAGTGGTGTAAGGATAGTCGGCAACCTTGGGTTCGGCGTGGGTAGTGGTGGCAACCAGGGCGGATTTACCGGAGTTGGGCAGACCCACCAGCGCGACCTGTCCCGCTCCTTCGCGGGGAACCATGTGGCTCGTTCCCCGTGCTCCGCTTTTCTTCCCCGTATCCCGGCGCAACTTGGCCAGGCGCGCCTTCACGTCGGCCTGAAGCTTATCGGTGCCCTTGTGTTTGGGCATGATCGCCAGCATCTCTTCGAGCGCGGCGATCTTTTCGTCCACGGTCCGAGCCGAGCGGTAGCGCGCTTCGGCTTCCTTGTATTGGGGCGTTACATTTGTGGGCATCTGCCGCCCCATCGTAGCACCGCGGGGGCCATCCGCCGGGGCGGGAACGACGTGCTATGCTGCCGCCATGCGCGGGTTTCTGGTTAGGCTGCTCGTGAGCGCGCTCAGCCTTTGGCTGGCCAGCGCGATCGTTCCGGGCATGCACATCGAGGGTATTGGTTCCCTGGTCTTGGCGGCCCTGCTCCTGGGCATCGTGAACGCCATCTTTCGCCCCTTCGTTGTCTTTCTCACCTTGCCCTTCACCATCCTGACCTTGGGATTGTTTCTCTTCGTGGTGAATGCGGCCATGCTGGGATTGGTAGCATGGCTCTTGCCGGGGTTCACGATTCAGAGCTTTTGGTCGGCGTTATTGGGGTCGCTCGTGGTGAGCATCGTGGGGACCGTCCTCTCGTGGATGATCGGACCCCACGGAAAATACGAGCTCTTAGCGGTACGAAAGCACTATTAAGGTAACGGCTGAGATCGAGCGGCCGGGGATCAAGCTCCGCGGGCTAGGACTTCGTCGCCCTTCGAATCCGTCAAAAGGACGGCGACCCCCGGAACATTAGCCAGGCGCCGCAACCAGGCCTGACCCTCTTCCCGGGACCCCATGGGAATTTCGAGGCTCGCCTCACCCTCTGTCGTGCGGATCAGGGTCACCCCTTCCGCAATCCGCTCCCGGGCGGCCATACCTTCAAGCCCTCTCCAGACAGCCTGAAATACAGCCTCGGGCTCTCCAACCAGGTAGAGGAGATGGGGCTCGGGAGGCGTTTCCGGGCTGCGCATTAAGCGGCCGCGTACGGGCTTGAGCTCCGTCTTCGGCCTCGATTGTTCTGTGGGAAACGCCGTTTCGGGCGTCTCGAGCGCGTTTTTTGCCACTCTGATACCCCCAGTCCTAGTTCGGCCCCCATCTGCTGCCCTCCCGCACTACTCAGAGGGGAGGCGAGTTCTTCCGAAGTGTCGCACCCCCAAGGATTGGGTGTCAAGAAAAAGAATGCCCCTAGGGATTGGATTCAGAGACTCCCAGGGATTTCAATCCCTCGGCACGAGAGGCCTTGCTGTCAAACTCGTTCCAAACCTCGGAGATTGAAAACGCGCGCCGGGCCCGTTCGTTCACCTCGCAGAGCGCCATCTTGCCGTTGATGTTACGGATCGCCTCCTGGACAGCGAGGAGCACCCCGATGCCCGAGGAGTTGACGGAGCTGCAGGCCGAGAAATCCACCAGGAACTTGCGCTCCCCGGTCTTGAGCAGGCGGCCGACGCTGTCCTTGAGCTCTACGGAATCCCATCCTCCCCAGACCTCCCCCTGAAGCTCAACCACGACAACGTCCTCGATCTTGACCATGGAGAATTGCATGGCGTTATTTCACGATCCGGCGAAGCCGAATCGACCCCCTTCGAGCCGGCATCCTACCAGACCCCGCGGGTCTCCATCGGACGAGGGGGAGACCTATCCCCGGTGCTATGATGGCCAGGTGCTCCATCCCTTGCTCCGGAAACAGCTTCGGGAGTTTTTCCAGGTCGAGGATCCCGCGGCCCTCGCGGCCGCCTTATCTCAATTTCTGGACACGGTCGACGCGACCTATCGCGAATTCGAAGCGGCGCGCCAAGAACTTGAAGGTACCCTCGATCGACGATCCCGGGAGGTCTTGAAGACCAACTCGGATCTCGAAGCGCTCCTTCAGGAGCTCACCCGCCAGCGCACCTACCTGCGGCAAGTGATCGATCTCAATCCCCATTTTATTTTTGCCAAGGATCGCGAGGGCCGCTTCACCCTCGTCAACCGCGCGGTGGCGGATGCGTACGGGACGTCGGTGGAGAATCTCCTCGGGAAACGGGACGCCGATTTCAACCCGAATGCATCCGAAGTGGAGCAATTTCGCCGCGTCGATATGGAGGTGATCCAGGCCGGGACCGTCGCCATCATTCCTGAGGAGCGGATTACCGATGCCGCCGGCAACGTCCGTTGGCTCGAGACCCTCAAGCGTGCGATCCCGTCTCCGGATGGCGGCGACACTCAAGTGCTGGGGGTGGCAACCGACATCACCGAGCGTCTCCGCGCCGAACAGAGCCTGCGTGAACGCACGGATACCATCTTGAGAAATCAGGCCGCGCTTCATGAATTGGCGCTTCGGGACAATTCGGAGTGGCAGGCGTCTCTGGAGGCGATCACCCGCGCGTCCGCCGGCGTGCTGGGGGTGGCTCGCGTGGGCGTGTGGCTCTTCAGCGAGGATCGGGGAAGCATCGTCTGCGAAGCGCTCTATGAACACGATCGGTTCACCGCGTCTCCGGGATTCACGTTGGAGGCCCATCGTTACCCCGCCTACTTCGAAGCCGTCGAGCAGAGCCGCGCGTTGGCGGCCGAGGACGCATTGGCCGATCCGCGCACGCGGGAGTTCGCCGGAGATTATTTGGAGCCGATCGGAATCAAGTCCTTGCTCGATGTCCCCATTCGTCTGGCTGGCTCGGTGGTCGGCATCGTATGCCATGAGCATGTGGGGAAGCGCCATCCCTGGACGCCCGAAGAAGAGCACTTCGCCGGCTCGATTGCGGACTTCGTCGCCTTGGCTCTTGCCGCGTCCAAGCGCCGCCAGCTCGAAGGCCAGCTTCGCCAGGCCCAAAAGATGGAGGCGATGGGGCATCTGGCCGGCGGCGTGGCTCACGATTTCAACAATCTTCTTACCGCGATCATGGGTTACTGCCAGCTCATGCTCTCGCAGATGCGACCCGACGATGTGCTCCGCTCTCACATCGAACAAATCCAGCACGCGTCCGACCGCGCGGCGCAGCTCACGCGACAACTCCTGGCGTTTGGACGCAAGCAGGTTCTGAATCCGAGAACGCTCAACTTGAATCAAGTCGTGTCCGGCCTCGAGCCCATGTTGCGGCGACTCATCGGCGAGGACATCAACTTGTCCACCGTGCTCGCTCCGGACTTGGGTCCGGTCAAAGCCGACCCGGGACAAATCGAGCAGGCGCTCTTCAACCTGGTCGTGAACGCCCGCGATGCCATGCCGCAAGGCGGCACGCTCGTCGTTCGCACCGCCAACGTTGCCGGAACCCCCGAACAAATCATGCTGTCGGTGACCGATTCGGGCATCGGCATGGACTCGCACACCCTAGCTCGGATCTTCGAGCCCTTCTTCACCACCAAGGAATCGGGCCGAGGCACCGGATTGGGATTACCGATGGTGTATGGGATCGTGGAACAAAGCGGCGGCCGAGTAGAGGTGTGGAGTGAGCCGGGGCGAGGAGCGACGTTCCGCATCTATCTCCCCCGCATTTCTCCTGAGGAAGCGGTGGCTCATGAGCCGGCTCCCCCGGTCGCGGCGCCCAAGGACGTCCGCGGCTCCGAGATCATTCTTCTCGTCGAGGACGATAAGCAGGTGCGGACTTTGGTCCGTCTCATACTGGAACGGCAAGGCTATCGGATTCTGGAAGCCGCGACTCCGGGTGACGCCCTGGAGATCTGCAAACGGACGCCCGATCGCATCAATTTACTGCTTACCGACGTGATCATGCCGCGGATGAATGGCCGAGAGCTCTATGAGCGCGTCCGCACGAGCCGGCCCGACATGCGCGTGCTCTACATGTCGGGATATACGGAAAAAGCGTTTGCCGCCGATGCGGGGCCGGGGGCCAGCCTCATCCATAAGCCTTTCGAGCCGGAAGCGCTGGCGCTTCGAATTAGAGAGATCCTGGACGCGCAAAGTGATCCCCTGACCAAGACCTCCGGTACGTTCGTCTCCTAACCTGAGCCAAGACCACCCCCAGAATTTCCGGGGCATTGAACCCAGCGCCTCGTGGGTCTTTTTGCCCCATTCTCGCCCGCCGGGATGACTCCTTCACTTCAGACGCCTTCCCCTTTCGCCGAAGCATCGCTTATCACCCCTAAGGTGGAGTTTTTCTCTTATGAGTCACGCCCCCACCGGTGGACGACAACACGGTCGTGGAGATGCAGCGACTCGGAAGTCGGAAGACGATCCGCAGGAATTCTTGCGGGCAGGGGTATTTCTCTTGCGCCGCGACGAGCCGCGCGAAGCCATGCGGGTACTGGAGCGCGCCTACAAGCTCGATTCAAAGAACCCGATAACGCGCTCCTATCTGGGCTTGGCGATGGCATTATCCCGGGCGGGAACCAAACAAGCGCTAGAGCTTTGTGAGAGTGCAGTGAGGGGCGGAACCTTTCACGCCGAGCTTTATCACAATCTGGGACGCGTTTACGTCATGGCTGGGGACCGCCGCCGCGCACGATTGGCTTTTCTGGAAGGATTGAAGCTCGATCAGGACGACCCCGATCTCACTCAGGGTTTGCAAACCCTGGGAATGCGGAGTACTCCGCCGTTGTCGATCGTGCACCGGGACCATCCCTGGAACAAATATCTAGGAATCGCGCTGAAACGCTTGGGGCTCAGGTAACTTTTCTCTCCGCCTGCTACACTTCGACTCAAGCTCGAACCCCCTGGGACCGGGTGAAAGAATTCGCCAGGATGGACCATGGTCATTCCCCTTCGAGATATTCAAGAGCGGCAACGGTTTCCGATTGTCAACGTGCTCCTTATCGCCGCCAACGTGGTGCTGTTCTTCTACGAGCTCAGCCTGGGGTCACATCTCGAGGGATTTCTTCGCGAGTCGGCCTTCGTTCCCAGCCGATTCTTCCTCCCCGGGAACACGGCAAGCGATTTTCAGAGCCTCTTTCTCAGCATGTTCCTCCACGGTGGCTGGGCGCACATTTTGGGCAACATGCTGTACCTATGGATTTTCGGGGACAACGTGGAAGACCGGATGGGCCATGTGGTTTATCTGGTGTTTTATCTTCTTTCCGGTGTGGCGGCCACGCTTGCCCATGCGTTTTTGAGCCCTCACTCCACCATGCCCGCGATCGGCGCAAGTGGAGCGATTTCCGGGGTGCTCGGCGCGTACCTGATCATGTTCCCCAAGGCGCGCGTGGTCACCGTGATTCCTTTGGGATTCTTCTTGCGCTTGGCCGAGCTGCCGGCGTTGGTGGTCCTGGGAATGTGGTTCGTCTTGCAATTATTTAGCGGCGCCGTTTCGCTGCGTGCGCCCAGCGCCCAGGAGGGCGGCGTGGCGTGGTGGGCGCATATCGGAGGGTTCGTGTTCGGAATGATCGTGGGGGTGTTTTTCCGGGGCCGGACCCAGCCGCGAACCGGCTGGCTGGAGGCGCGATGAGGTCCAGGGGATGATGTTCATGTTTGGATGAAGGAGACAACAGCATGCGAGCGGCAAAAGTGTTTTCTGCCTTGGTTCTCGTATTCATGCTCGGCAGCTTGGGGAGTGCAACGTCTAGCCTCGCGACGATGCCCACGGGGTTCGTGGACGAGATCCTGTACACGGGCCTCTCCCAGCCGACCAGCTTCGATTTTCTCCCCGACGGGCGCATTCTCATCCTCGAACAGAAAACGTTTCGAGTGCGGCTGGTGGCCAATGGGGCCTTGTTCGGCAGTCCACTTCTCACCGTTCCCGACGTGAACGGGGCCGGGAACGAACAGGGACTCTTGGGCATCGCGGTGGATCCCGCCTGGCCGTCCCGACCGTATGTGTATCTCTATTTCGATCACAGCCCGGGGTCGGTGATCTACATCGTGCGCTACAAGGTCTCGGGGTCCTTGTCCGATCCCTCGAGCACCAATTTGACCTTCGGCAGCCGCATGAACCTCATCATCGACATCCCCGACAACGCGAGCAATCACAACGGCGGTACGCTGCGTTTCGGTCCCGACGGGAAGCTCTATGCGAGTCTGGGGGAAGACGCGGACCGCTGTGGCGCGCAGGATTCGACCACATTCAAGGGCGAGATCCTTCGGCTTCAAGTGGCCTCGCTTCCCGATACCGGAGCAGGACCACCTTCCAAAGCCGCGCTTGCCCCGGCCGACAATCCGTTCCCGGGCGGGAATGCGAACGCGGCGCTCGTGTTTGCCTATGGGCTACGCAACCCCTTCCGGTTCCAGGTCGATCCGGTGACGGGCAAGCTCTACATCGGCGACGTGGGCGAGAACATTTGGGAAGAACTAGATCAGTGCTCGGGAGGGGAAGACTTCGGGTGGCCCTTCCGCGAGGGGCCCGCGGTGATGACCACCGCCGGGTGTACCGAGCCGGGGGGATCGGGCCATCATTTTTACAGCCCGCCCATCGCGTATTACGACCGCACCAGTCCTCCCGGTAACGCGGCGATCATCGGCGGCCCGCGCTATCGCCCCGTGGCCGGAGGGCTGTACAACTTTCCCGTGCAGTATCACGGCGCGGTGTTTTTCTCCGATTACTACCGTGGTTTCTTGCGGGTCGTGATCGAGCAGAGCCCCGGAAACTGGGTGCCGCTGCCGCCCGTGCCCGGACAACCCAATGCCACCGACTGGGCCACGTCGGTGGTGAACGTGGGTGATTACCGCATGGGGCGCGACGGCGCGATCTATTATGCGAAGCAATTCCCCGGGGAGCTGCATCGCATTCGCCCGACGTCGCGCACGGGCGTCGACGAGACTCCCGAACCTGAAGCGCTACTCGTACATCTGTCTCCCAACCCCTATCGCGCCGGACGCGGGCCACTCACCGTGCGTGCGTCGGCGGCCCTGGTTGCCCAGAGCAGTTCGATGCGTATCGTGGAC
>Ga0070698_100007261_pt1 | contig 12002 bp, 14 predicted proteins | sample KBSK1502metaG_FD_65477 | JGI IMG/M metagenome (GOLD analysis project Ga0070698, IMG submission 65477) | Corn, switchgrass and miscanthus rhizosphere microbial communities from Kellogg Biological Station, Michigan, USA - KBS K1-50-2 metaG | ecosystem: Host-associated > Plants > Roots >...
GGGGCAGGGCCTGTAGTCCTCCCCACTTGTGGGGAGGTGGCGCGAAGCGCCGGAGGGGCAGGGCGGCCTCATTCGTGCCGGGTGTGGCCGTGGAGGAGCTGGATCGCGTGGCCCAGCACCGGCAGCACGGCTGCGAGCGATTCGGTCGCGCCCTTGGGGCTGCCAGGCACGTTGAGGATCAGCGTGTGCCCGCGCACGCCGGCCAGGCCGCGCGAGAGCGCGGCCATCGGCGTTTTGGCGGCGCCGGCGCGGCGCATCACCTCGCCGAGTCCCGGCACCTCGTAGTCGATCAGCATCGAGGTCGCCTGGGGCGTGACGTCGCGCGGCCCGAGCCCCGTCCCGCCCGTGGTCACGACAAGGTCCGCGCCCGTGACGACCGCGGCGACGATCGCGTCGCAGATCCGCTCCTGCTTGTCGGGCACGACCTCGGGGCCGGAGACCTCGAAGTCCGCGTTGCGAAGCAGCGCGTGCAGCGCGGGGCCACTCGAGTCATCACGTGTCCCTTCCGACACGCCGTCGCTGACGGTGATCACGTGCGCGCGCGCGCTCACGCCTGCCGCTTCCAGGTCCCGGACCGCCCGCCTGACTTCTCGAGCAGGCGCACGTTCTCCAGGTAGACACCCTTCTCTACGGCTTTGACCATGTCGATCAGCGTCAAGCCGGCCACCGAGGCGGCGGTCAGCGCCTCCATCTCGACTCCGGTCTGGCCCGTGACCCGCACGCGGGTCGTGATGCGCACGCCGCCCTCGACGAAGTCAAAGTCGACCGTGACGCTCGAGATCGGCAGCGGGTGGCAGAGCGGAATCAGGTCGGGCGTGCGCTTGGCGGCCATGATCCCGGCGACGCGCGCGACCTGCAGCGCGTCACCCTTGGCGGTGCCGGCGCGGACCGCCTCGATCGTCTCTGGGGACATCCGCACCGTGCACTCGGCGATCGCCTCGCGCCTCGTGGCGGGTTTGTCCGCGACGTCGACCATGCGAGCCGCGCCCTTTTCGTCGAGATGCGTCAAGCGCTGCGAGGTGCGACCGGCGGGTCTGACGCGATCTTTCGAGCCCATGCGGCGCATTCCGGGCGTTATGGGTCCCGACGCGTCGTCGTCGCGCATTCTCGATGCGCTCCTCCTAGCGCCACCCATGCCTTCGGCCTGCGCCGCCTGGATCTCGAAATCTCCGCGCCATCCCGCCTGCCGCACCTCGTGCCACGGGCATCAGGATATGACCATGCGTTCGGTGGATGGCGTCCTGTTCGACTACGGTCGCACGCTGGTGACCTTCGCCTATCCGACCGACGATCTGCTCCGGGTGCTCGACGAGTTCCGGCCGCGCATCGAAGCGGCGCTGGGTGTGCCCGCGCCCGAGGCGGAGACGATCCTCCACGACGTCCTGCTCCCGCTCGAGGAGTACATCGGGAGCATGAGCGAGGACGAGGTCGACTACATGGACGTATACAGTCAGGCCTGGCAGCGAGCGGGGATGCGCCTGCCCGACGACCTGCTGCACGAGATCCTCGACGCCGAGCAGCGGTGCTGGGACCGTGCGGTGCGGGTCGACCCCGACGCGCCGAAGTTGCTCGCGTGGCTTGGTGAGAACGGCATCAAGCGCGGCGTCTGCTCGAACGCGCCTTTCCCGCCGGAGATGATGCGCCGCCAGGTAGAGAGCAACGGCATCGCCGAGCTGGTCGACGCTGTCGTCTTCTCGAGCGAGGTCGGCAGGCGCAAGCCCGCGCCCGAGGTCTACCTGGCCGCGCTCGACGCCATCGGCACCACGGCGGAGAAAACGCTGTTCGCGGGCGACCGCGTGCGCGAGGACTACGAGGGGCCGGTGGCGCTGGGTATGCGCGCGGTGGTCGTCACCGCCCACGCGGACGAGCCGCCGCCCGACGGCATCCCCACGATCGCCTCGCTGGCCGAGCTGCCGCTGCTGCTGTGAAGGACCGCCCGGGTTTCTGGTGGATGTTGTTCTACGGGCGGCGGCGGCGCGGCTTTCCCTGGCTGCTCCTCGGCGTCGTAGTGGCGATCCTCCTCTTCGCGCCGATCTTCGCCATCCCCGGCGGCGCCGACGCTTCACGGGTCTTCGCGGGCGTCGTGTTCGGGGTTGTCCTCGTGGGCGCGATCGTTCTTGCTGTCATCGCCGTCTTTCGGCCGCGCCGCCCACGCTGAGCGATCAAGACGGCCGCGCATCCCGCCCCGACGCCGTTGTCGATGTTGACCACGACCAGCCCGGTCGAGCACGACTGCAGCATGGTCGTCAGCGCGGCCTCACCCGCGCCTCCCCGCCCGTAGCCGGTCGAGACGGGGAGCCCGATGACCGGGACGTCGATCAGGCCCGCGACCAGGCCGGGTAGTACGCCGTCCATGCCGGCCGCGACCACGAGCACGTCCGCACCCCAATCGAGCATCGCCGACAGCGGGCCCAAGAAACGATGCAGGCCCGCGACGCCCAGGTCGGCGTCGAGCCGCGCCTCGACGCCGCACGCCTCGATCACCATGCGGGCCTCGTCCGCCACCGACAGGTCGGAGGTGCCGGCGGTCAGGATGCCCACCTTGCCGCCGGCGGGCTCGGGCGCGAATCCTTCGCGCAGGACCCGAGCCGCTGAGTGGTAGTCGATGACTCGCATCCCGGCCGTCGCTGCGCTCAGCGCCGCGCGATGGGCGTCCGACATGCGGCTGACCAGGCCCTGGCCATGCTGCCGAGCCATCGCCACCACGAGGCGCGCCGCGTCCTGCGGCGGTTTGCCGGCCGCCAGCACGACCTCGGGGATCCCCCGGCGGAGGTAGCGGCCGAGGTCCAGCCGCGCCTTGCCACCGAGCTCGTCGAGCTGGATACGCCGCAATTCGGCCAGCGCTTCGTCCTCGGTCAACTCGCCCGCGACCAGCCGGCGCAAAACCTCTCTCACAGCCCGAGCAGGACTTCGCGCATGCGCTGCCAGTGCGTGCCGGCCCAGTAGATGCGACCGCACTCGGGGCACTCCGAGTACCGCGACTGCGTCCTGCGCACGTACGGCGGCACCCGCTCGACCACCGTCGCCGGTACTCGCGATTCCAGCTCCGAGTTGCACTCGATGCATCGGGTCAGCGCCTCTTTCAGCTCGAGGCCGAGCTCGGCGAAGACCTGGCGCAGCTGCTTGATGACGTCGTCGTCGCGGATCAGGATCGCGCGCACCACACCGGTCTGGATCACGCGGCGCTTGGTCAGGTCGCGGTCGCGGGTGAGCAGGACGCGGTCCTCGGCGGCCGCCTCACGCACGAGCTCCGAGTCATCGATGCGCGCGTGGTAGGACGCGTCGTAACCCAGGGCGCGGAGCCAGCGCGCCAGCCGTCCGACGTTGCAGTCGGCGAGAAAGCGGGGCCTCACCTGAGTGTCACGTACCGGAGATCCGCCGCATATGCTCGGCATCGGCGGCCGGAGCCAAGGAAAGGGTGGCGCGACGAGGAGCGCACCCGTAGGTGCGTGACGAGGAAGCGCCGGGCCCCTTGACGCAGGCTTCAGCGCCGAAGGCGCCCGGCCGCCTAGGCCGGCGCAGATGCAAGGAGCTTCCGGGACGGGACACTCTCCAATCTTAGAATCGGCCTGTGTCGAGCCTCGATGAACTGATGACCCAGCTGCGCGCAGAGGCGAGCGGCTGCTACTCGTGGTCGAACGGCCCGCACGACCGCTACGCGCCGCACAGCCACAACTACGAGAAGGTCCTGTACTGCGTCGACGGCTCGATCACGTTCGTGCTCGAGAACGAGGGCCGCCGCCTGGAATTGAGGCCCGGCGACCGCATGGTGCTTCCCGCTGAGACAGTGCATTCGGCCGTCGTCGGCGCCTCCGGATGCACGTGCATCGAGGGCCATCGCTAGGCATTGCCGCCACAGACACGGGGCGTAATATGGGCGCCGTCGTGAGCATCATCGACTTCATTCGCGACCGCGCCAGGTTTTACAACTGCCCGGTCTGCGGACGCAGCTTGAAGGGATGCGACGTCCAGGTCTTGAGCCATGAGGATGAGCGCTTCCACCTGCAGGTCACGTGCGCCCAGTGCCAGGTCACATTCATAGTCGTGCTCGCGATCGCCGGCGGCGCCGTCGACGAGGTCGAGAGCGCGATCCCGGAGCCGGTCGAGGAGCCCGTCGCGGCCCCGGAGCCGATCAGCGTGGACGAGATCCTCGACCTGCACCTGTACCTGAAGGGCTTCCAGGGCACCCTCACCGACCTCGTCAAACAGCACGACCACACCCGCGGCTAACAGCCGGATCTACCTGGACGACGCCGGTTCGGCGCCGGTCCTGCCCGAGGTCACCGAAGCCCTCCGCTCGGTCCCGGCGGGCAATCCCTCCAGCCCGCATTCCGAAGGTCGCGCCGCCCGGGCCGCCCTCGACCGCGCTCGAGACGTCGCCGCGGAGGCGATCGGCGGCACACGACTCGAGGTGACGTTCGTCTCCTCCGGCACCGAGGCGGTCAACCTCGCGCTGTTCGGGACGAAGGGCAAGCTCGTCACGTGGGCCGCGGAGCACCAGTCGGTCCTGGCCGCGGCGCGCCGGATGCAGGTGCTGGGACGCGAGGTCGTGATCGCGGGCGTCGACCGCAACGCGACGGTCGACGTCGACGCCATCACCCCAGGCACCGCGGTCGTCTCGGTCGGGCTCGCGAACAATGAGGTCGGCACCATCCAGCCAGTCGCGCGGGTAATCGAGCGCGCCCAGGACGTAGGCGCGCTCGTGCACGTCGACGCGTGCGCGGGTCCGCGCTGGATCGATGTGCCGGCCGGCGCCGACCTCGTCTCGTTCAGCGGCCACAAGCTCGGCGCCGGGCGTGGAGGGATGCTCTTCGTCCGCGAAGGAGTCCGCATCGACCCGCTCCTGTACGGCGGCCCGCAGGAGTGGGGACGGCGCGCCGGCTACGAAGACGTGAGCGCCGCGACGGCCGTGGCCATCGGGCTCGGAGTGTGCCGTCGAGAACGGAGCACGGGCGCGATGGCGGCCGCGCCACAGAGCCGAGTCCTGCGCGAGGCGCTGGTCGAGCTCGGCGCCACGCTCACAGGCGGCGATGCTCGACTGCCGAATTTCGCATCCGCCACGTTCGCCGGCCGCAAAGGCGAGGACATGCTGCTCGCACTCGACCTCGCGGGCGTCGCGGCATCGAGCGGGTCGGCCTGCGCGTCCGGGTCGCTCGACCCCTCTCACGTGCTGCTGGCGATGGGACTGAGCATGGAGCAGGCGCTCGGCAGCCTGCGCCTGACCACCGCCTACACCACCACCGACGAACAGGTCACCCGCACTGCCGAGATACTGCGCGCGGCGTTGAGTCGCACGAGGGCGCATGCCTAGCGTCGAGGAGGAGCTCGCGCGGCGCCTCGCGCGGGGCGAGGAGGTGGTGCTCGCGACCGTGATCAAGCTCGACGGCGAGCCACCGTCACAGCCCGGCGCGAAGCTGCTGATGTCGCGCGACGTCGCGCTTGCGGGCACGCTCGGCTGCAGCGAGTTCGACTCCGCGGCGCTCGAAGACTCGGCGGGCATCACACGGGGCGGTTCGCCCCAGACCAGGACCTACCGGCACGACCTCGGCTCGATCGACGTCTACCTGGAGCCGTACGCCGCTGCGCCGGCGCTGGTCGTGTTCGCGTCGACGCCCGTGGCGCGCGCCCTGGTCCGCTGGGCCCCCGAGGTGGGCTTTCGGCCGCAGCTGGCGGAGCACGCGGGCGACTTCGACCCGGGTGGAGGTGGTGAGCTCTACGTGGTGCACACCAACCACGACGCCTCCGACCTGGTCGAGGCGCTGGAGAGGGTGCTGCCGCTCAACCCCCGTTTCATCGGGCTCGTCGGCAGCCGGCGGCACACCGGCCACCACCTCGAAGCGCTTCGGGCCAAAGGCGTGGACGAGAGCGTGATCGCCCGCATCCAGACCCCCGTCGGCCTCGACATCGGCGCCCGCACGGCCGAGGAGATCGCCCTCTCGATCCTCGCCGGCCTTGTCGCGGCGCGACACGGAGCCGCCGGAGGCTGGAAGTCAAGTAACGGTTAAGACGGTCTGAACTTGAAATAGCGCCCGGCATAATTCAGGGTCCGCGTGTCGATTGGGAGTGGGACCAGGCTAGGGCCGTACGAAGTCCAGGACTTCATCGGCCAGGGCGCCATGGGCGTCGTCTATCGCGCCTACCATTCGGGCCTCGAGCGGACCGGCGCCGTGAAGGTCATGCAGGCGATCACGCCGGACGCCGACACAGTGGCCCGCTTCCGCCACGAGGCGCAGGCGATCGCCAGGCTGAGGCACCCGAACATCGTCGACGTCTACGACTTCGGCGAGTTCCAGGGCACGCCGTACATGATCGTCGAGTACGTCCCGGGCGGCAGCCTGGCCGCGAAGATGGTCCATGGCCCGCTCGACCGGGCGACGGCCTTGCGCTACCTGCGCGGCATCGCGGCTGGGCTTGACTACGCGCACAGCCACGGCGTGGTCCACCGCGACATCAAGCCGGCGAACGTGCTCCTGACCGACGACGACTCCCCGGTGCTGGCCGACTTCGGCCTCGCCAAGCTGATGCAGGGCTCCTCGCTGAGGTCGATGACCGGCGTCACCACCGGGACGCCCGCGTACATGGCGCCGGAGCAGGTGACGGGAGGCCAGGTCGGACCGGCGGCCGACCGGTACTCCCTTGCGAGCATCGCCTACGAGATGCTCACTGGCGTCATCCCGTTCGACGGTGAGGCGCTGATGGAGCTGCTCTACGCGCAGGTCCACCGCTACCCGTCGGCGCCGAGCGTGCGCGACCAGTCCCTGGGACCCCAGGTCGACGCGGTCATCATGCGAGGGCTCTCCAAGAACCCAGGCGACCGGTGGGAGTCGTGCATCGCCTTCGTCGATGCGCTCACTGCAGCGCTCCGAAACGAACCGGTGCCGGCCGCCGGGGCTCCGACGATTGTCATGGCCCCGCCCCTTACGGCCACCAGGCCGATCGCGACGGCGCCGGTCGTGGAGAAGCCTGCGCATCGCCCGCAGCCGGCGACGGTGGCGATGGCCTTTCCGGCGCCCGAGGCGGCCTCCGCTCCCGGGTCAAGGCAGGACGCGACGCCACAGTCCAGGGCCGGCAGGCGGCGCAGGCTGCTGCTCGGCATCGCGGCGATCCTCGTCCTTCTGCTTGTTCTCGGCGTCTGCGCGATCGTCGCCCAGGCGACGACGCTGTCCGTCAACCCGAGCCGCGTCGCGCCCGGCGACACCGTGACCGTCACCGCGACGCACGTCCCGGCCAACCAGGCCGGCGAGATCCAGCTGTGGAGCGTCGTCCGCGCTTACCCGTTCCGAGCCGGCGCGAACGGCGACGTGACGAGGGACATAGTCGTGCCGCCCGACATCCAGCTCGGCAACCATGTGGTCAAGATCTGCTGGGACAACACCTGCCACAAACAGGCGCCGCTGCAGGTGGTGGCCGGGGTGGCCGAGGTTCAGCCCACGCCGGCGGCAGTGAGCACACCGAGTCCCAGCGCCAGCCCGACCTCCTCTCCCAACGTGCCCCCCAAGGCGAGCCCCACGCCGACCTCAAACTCATGCCCCCGAAACACGAACAATCCAACGTTGACGCCCGCGACGCAAAGCGTGCTGGTGAGCGGTGGCAACGCGAGCGTAAGCGGCAGCAACTTCACGCCCAACTCGACCGTCACGCTGAGCTACTACGCGCCTGCGGGTTCAGGTGCCGCCTACAGGACCTGGACGGTAAGGGCGGCGTGCAACGGCACGTTCCCGACGCAGACGTTCGCCACCAAGCCGACCTTGCTCGTCCGCAGCGACAAGGTGTGGGCATGCGACGTCGTCAAAGGCTGCTGGTCGGCGACCATCAACATCGTTCTCTAGAAGACTTCCGCGGCGACCAGGTCCTGGAGAGTCTCCCGCCTTCGCATCACGCGCGCCTCGCCGTCCCGCAGCATCAGCACCTCCGGCCGAGGCATGCCGTTGTAGTTGCTCGCCATCGCCAGGCAGTACGCGCCCGCCGCGGGCACCGCGATGACGTCGCCGGGATTCAGCACGGGCATGTCGATGTCGGTGATCAGGATGTCGGTCGACTCGCAGTACTTCCCCGCGATCGTGACCTTGCCCTCGGGCGCGCGCTCGGGGTCTGAGGCGAGGAACGCCTCGTAGCGGGCGCCGTAGAGCTTTGGCCGGATGTTGTCGCCCATGCCGCCGTCGACGGCGACGTAGCGCCTGATCCCAGGGATGTCCTTGATCGATCCGACCGTGTACAGCGCCACGCCGGCCGGGCCCGCGATCGAGCGACCGGGCTCGACGATCAGCTCCGGCACCTTGAGCTCGCGCCGGGCGCACCCCGCGACCATCGCGTGCCGCACCGTCTCGACGAACTCGCGCGGCGTTGGTGGGTCGTCGTCGTGCGTGTAGGCGATGCCCAGTCCGCCGCCCGCGCCGAGCTTGCGCGGCTCGTAGCCGAGCTCGTTCTTCAGCTCCGCGAGCAGGCCGAGCATGATGTCCATCGCCTGCTCGTACGCGCGCAGGGCGAAGATCTGGGAACCGATGTGCGAGTGCAGCCCGACCAGCTCGAGCCGCGGATGGCCGAGGGCCTTCTCCACCGCCTTGCGCGCCGCGCCCGACTCGATCGAGAAGCCGAACTTGGAGTCCAGCTGCCCGGTCGAGATGTGGTCGTGAGTGTCGGGCTTTACCCCAGGCGAGAGGCGGAGCATGACATTCGCCCGCCGGCCTTCGGGCACGACCTCGCGCAGGAGGTCGAACTCGTGGTCGCCGTCGATGACGATCGTGGCGCCGGCCGCGTGCGCGGCCCGGAGGTCATCGACGCTCTTGTTGTTGCCGAGGAAATGGATGCGCTCGCGCGGGAACCCGGACTTGAGCGCGAGGTTCAGCTCACCGGCCGAGACGACGTCGAGGCCAAGCCCTTCCTCGGCGACCACGCGCAGGAACTGCGGCGACGCGAACGCCTTGGCCGAGTAGAGGACCTGGCCGCTCGAACCCATTGCGGCCACGTACTCGGACGCCCGCCGGCGCACCGTCGCCTCGTCGTAGACGTAAAGCGGCGTGCCGTGGCGGTGGGCAAGCTCGACGAGGTCGCAGCCACCAACCTCCATGTGACCGGCGGCGTTGACCCGGTAGGTGACCGGGAACAGCAAGTTGGCCGGCTAGTTAGCGGATCCGCACGAGCAAGCGCCGCCGCACGCGCAACCGCCGCCACCGCTCGATTCGCTCATGAAATCGGAGGCGGACGCGTCGTTCGCACCGGCGAAAGCGAAGCTCGAGACCAGCACGCGCGTCTTCGTCGACTCGCACGCCGGACAGACCTGAGCGCTGTCGCGTTCGGCGAAGCGGGTCAGGACCTCGAACTTCTCGGCGCAGCTCTCGCACCGATACTCGTAGATGGGCATCTCAATGCAGGATTTTAGACTGGCTGAACTGGCGCGGATGATCGAGGGGTGGCCCGGCCTGGTCTCGAGCCCGGCGGAAGACCTGGTCGCCGACTCCCTTGTGCTGCTCGATCACCTGGACGCCGCTCGCCGCCTGATCGACGTCGGGTCGGGGGGTGGGCTGCCGGGGCTGGCGTTGAAGATCGCCCGTCCCGGCCTGGAGGTGACGCTCGTCGAGGCCGACCAGGACAAGGCCGCGTTCCTCGTCCAGGCGTCGGCGAAGCTCAAGCTGGAGGTCGAGGTGGTCGCCCGCCGCGCCGAGGACGCCGGGCACGACGAGCGCTACCGCGAACGCTTCGACGTGGCCGTCGCCCGCGCGCTCGCGCCGATGCGCACCCTGGTCGAGCTGTGCCTGCCGTTCGTGAAGGTCGGCGGCCGGCTGCTGGCACAGAAGACGCACGACGAGGAGGCTGGCCACGCGATCGAGGTCCTCGGCGGGCGGCTCGAGTCGGTGATGCCGGCGCCGTCCGTGGCGCGCGGCAAGGGGGTCGTGATCGTCGTGAGCAAGGTCGCTCACACGCCGGCCGCCTATCCGCGCCGGGCCGGCGTACCTGGCCGGAGACCGCTCTGACCACAAAAAAGAAAACGGCGAGGGGCTCGAACCCTCGCCGTTGAGACCTGAATGGTGCCGTCTAGCTGAGTACCGCCGACCCGCCGGCCTTGATCGTCTTCAGGTTGGTCAGGGCCAGCTGCTGCACCGCGGTCGGAAGCGGCGCGTACTGGAGGTCGGTGCTGTCGGACTGGCCGTCGGTGACCAGCCACTTGAAGAGGTTGACCACGGCCTTGCCCTTGGCCGCTTCGCTGTAGCTCGAGTAGAGCATCACCCAGCTGAATCCCGCGATCGGGTAGCAGGCGTCGCACGCGGCGTTGGTGATCGAGAAGTTCGTCGGGCTGACGCTCGTGTTGGTGCCTGCCGCGGCGGTCGCGCCATCCACGCTCGCCTTCACGAACTTGCCGTTCGCGTTCTTCAGCGCGGCCTGGTGCATGTTGTTCTGGACGACGTACGCGAGCTCGACGTAGCCGATCGCACCGTCGGTCGACTGGATTGCCTGCGCGACGCCGGTGTTCTGGGCCGCGCCCACGCCCGTCGGCCACTTGACCGACTTCGCGTTGCCGACGCTCGTCTTCCACGTGTTCGACACCCTGCTCAGGTAGTCGGTGAAGTGGAAGGTCGTGCCGCTGCCGTCGGAGCGGTGGACGACGATGATCGACTTGTTGGGAAGCGTGGCGCCGGAGTTGAGCGCCGCGATCTTCGGGTCATTCCAGTTCTTGATCTGGCCGAGGAAGATCCCAGCCAGCGTGTCGGCGTCGAGGTTCAGGTCGTTGACCCCCGAAACGTTGAAGGCGATCGAGATCACGCCCAGCGTCGTCGGAATCTGCGTCAGGGCGCCGGCGCCACCGGCCGAGTTGATGTCCGACGAACCCATCGGCACATCGCTCGCCCCGAAGTCGACGATCTTCTTGATGAACTGCTGAATGCCGGCGCCGGATCCGACGGCCTGGTAGTTGACGGTCACCTGCGGGTACCTCGCCGAGTAGTCGGCGAAAGCCTTCGTGTAGAACGGACCCGGAAACGTGGCCCCGGCGCCGGTCAACGAGCCCTGGCCGACATCGGTAGATCCCGTGCTGGGCGAGCTGCCACATGCGCTGGCGACGATGGCGGCGATCCCGACCCCCAGAAGGAATCGCATGGTTGACGGTCGTCGAAGCATCTAACCCTCCTGTCTTGATCCGTGGCGATACGCCTACGAAGGTAGGAGGCAGGGTTTAAGCCCGCGTTAATGGCGGCTTAAGTGTGTGTGCCCTGTGAGCCACATCGCATACTCGCCGCATGATCTACCGGCGTAGAGCCGACGACCTCGACCGGCCCGGTGCCGTCCCGCACGATTCGTTCTCGGAGACCCTGGAGGAGGCGCCGATCATGGCGCTACTTCTCGACGTCGAGAGCAGGGTCGTGGGCGCGAACAGGGCCGCGCGCGATTTCTTCGCGGTGGACGCGGCGCGGCTGCCTGCGAGTCTTGTCGAGGTCACGCTCGAAGCCAGCCTGTTCGAGCTCGTCAGCGGCGAGCGCAACGAGGCGGAGGTGCACCTCGTCCACCACCGCCGCACTGTGCACGCGCACCGTGGCCCCGGCCCGCGGCCCGGCGAGACCATCCTGTTCCTCGCCGACGTCACAGAGCTGCGCCGCCTGGCGACCGTGCGCCAGGAGTTCGTCGCCAACCTGGTGCACGAGCTCAAGACCCCGATCACCTCGCTGCGGCTCACCGCGGAGAGCCTGCTCGGCGACCCTTCGCGGGAGGACAGAAGGCGCTTTGCGGAGCGCGTGATCCGCGAGGCCGACCTGATCAGCAAGATCATCGACAACCTCCGGCAGCTGGGCGACATCGAGATAGGCACGCTGCGCATCGACCCCTCTCGCTTCGACCTCGGCGAGCTGGTGACGGACAGTCTCGGCCGGCTGGGTATCGACCGTCCGATCAACGCCGCCATCCCCGACGGGCTGACGATCGAGACCGACCGCGCCAAGCTGGTGCAAGCGGTCGACAACCTCCTCGACAACGCGGCCAAGTTCTCGCCGGCCGGGAGCGCGATCGACGTCGCG
>Ga0070698_100007262_pt1 | contig 12001 bp, 8 predicted proteins | sample KBSK1502metaG_FD_65477 | JGI IMG/M metagenome (GOLD analysis project Ga0070698, IMG submission 65477) | Corn, switchgrass and miscanthus rhizosphere microbial communities from Kellogg Biological Station, Michigan, USA - KBS K1-50-2 metaG | ecosystem: Host-associated > Plants > Roots >...
TTCTGTTAGTTTTTCTCATGGCGGTTCTCCTCTTCTACTTGAAGTTTGCAACCCGATTCTATCCGAATCGGGAAGGTGAACCGCCACCTTCAACTTTCAACTATTCCAGGGACATCGCCACTCGCAATCCTAAAAATGCTAACGGGTACATGGACCACGGTAACCTTCATGCGGACCGAGGTGAAACGGACAATGCACTTGCCGACTATAACAGTGCCATTAGTCTTGATCCATCCTTTGCTATGGCTTACTTAAATCGAGGTAACCTTTATGCCGCCAAAGGGGATGTTGAGCGTGCACTCGCTGATTACGACAGGGCCATTCTCTTGCAGGCAGACTACCCGGCCGCGTATCTAGATCGAGGTAATGTTTATGGGGACAAGGGCGATTCTGAACGAGCATTCGCTGACTATGATAAAGCTTTGGCTCTTGACCCAGATTTCATTCCGGCTTACATAGCTCGCGGGGAGTTTTATCAACAACAGGGATGTTCTGAACTAGCAATCGAAGACTACAATAAGGCGTTTGCTCTTTCCTCGAATGATCCAAACGTATATGTCCGCCTCGGAAGTGACTTTGACGGCCTAGAGGGCAAAAGGAGAAAGCAACAATCAGCTTTCAAAAAGTCCTCGAATCGTCCGCTGATAAGGACACGATCGCCTGGGCCAAGCTACAACTGCGAAAACTTGCGGCCAAAGCAAAGAATAGTAAAACCCGATGAGGTATCTACCTGAATGTTTCAAGATGGATTATGTTTGACAGCGGCGAGGACTTCTTTCGCAAAATTCTTGTACACCTTAACGATCTCCGCTACCTTGTCCGAAGGGAATGGATCTTCGTCAGCTTCGATCATGAAGAACTCCGGGTATCTATAGACCAAGTCATTCGTCGAGAGCGACGCAACCGACTGACAAAACAAGACTAAGTCATCAATGTTTCTGCTTTGCGCCTTCTTGACCTTGCCATCCGCCGAGAAAACATCATAGAAATACCGATCATCGAAGGGTGCCATGCCCGACGCTGTCACCGATACACGTCGCACAATACAGGGAATACAGTAGCCACAGTGATTGCAATCCTTAAAGTGGATCGTCTGATTGGGATAACCCCAGCAGCTCACGGTATCCTTGATGGCCGAGCTAAACCCACTGCTTCTTAGCAGCTCAGCTTCTTTCCCTTTCGTCCAGAAAAGAAACGGATTCAATATGGAGAATTCGCGCTCGTATAGACTCGTGATCAATCTATTAAAGTATTTGAGATACAGGGGATGTGCATGACGCGTTGAGCGGCTTCCTTGCCTTGCTTCCGAAAGCGGAACATTAAGGGCGAGAACGCCGTTCTCGCAAATGTAAATATCTTTTACACCTCGCATAGCGGCTGCGACTGCGGCGAAACTTAAAAATAAGAACGAGCGCGCGCGGTGAGAACTCTCATTCGCTTTAAAGCTAAATTTCTCTTCCGCTGTCCTCTTTGACGTCACTTTGTATTGGAGATGCTCAAATGCGGGACCGAATCGGATCCGAATATCATCGATCAAGTTCGATTGCACGTTTTTCAATAACGCGTTTACATAATGACTGATGAAGAGGGGACGTCGTCGCTGTTGAAGCAAGAAGACGGCCCCAGCGAAAGAATCTAACCCTCCGGAGAATAAACTAACACAATCGAACTGAGTGAGTTTTGGCGTCGCTGACTTATTGAGCAACGTATACTTGCCTCTGCCTCTTTCTTCCTCTCGTTTCGTGAACTCAAACTGCACGCTATCTCCAGTCAGAGTGGCGATGGTATTTGTTAGATGCTTTCGCACCAAATTCCACTTAGTGGGCTCTCGAACTGGCACGAGGAAGGAAAGATTTCTAGCCCAGTTATCAAACTCTCCTCGACGAATCGCTTTATCGGCCAAGTAAACGCAGGCTGCTATTTCACAAAGATCTGCGCTGACCGGGTCGAGGGGACAACCCAACGCAGACTCAAACGCGGCAAGATCGAAATTTACGTTTCCCTTTTTTGGGCTAGGAGAAAGATAGACGACTTTTTCAGCCAGGCTAAATTTCTTTTGATACTGGGATAGATGGAGGTAGTCACAGACAATATTAATTTTCATTTATCCTGTATTTCTTGGCGAATTCTTCTAATTGCTCAGCCCAATCTGGAATGCGTGAGGGTATCTCGGTCGGCTGAATACCCTTTTCGCGAGCGAGGCGATCGATTTCTCCGATCAGTTTGGGAACAAAGTTCTCGCTTATTTTTCTCTTTAGTTGTTGTGTTTTACGAGGCAGTTCGTTACCGCGGGCGGCATCCAGGATTCTATTGATTAGGCCGCTAATAACATGTTCCATCGCGATATTAACGATCGTCCGGCTGTGCGCTTTGCGAAAGGCCTTAATGAATTGCTCACGGGTTGCAGTGCGCGCTTCCTCCCTTGGCAAATACCTGTCAAGCAAGTCGATGACAGTTCGGGCCAACGCAAACTCCACCGCTATGGCAGTCTCGGTTGATCTGGACTGCTCTGTCAAATCTTCCCGCAATTTTTCTATTGCCCTCTCTATGAACTCGGAGGCAGGACGTTTGTTTTCGGGATCGATGCCATAGCGGCTCAAGATTTCATCCGGGTTCTCGTCGCTGAGTCTGAGTGTGTTAGCGAACTCAGTGAGCAGCTTCAATCCTGCCTTAGTACTCGCTCCGGCGAGGCACTGAACGAATGCACCACTGGGAGTGAATTTACCAATGGCCCTGACGGCCACCGAAGCCGGAATTTCGACACCCTTTACCGGCCGGGGCGTGATGTCCGCCTCTTTCATCGAGGCATAGAGTTTTAAGCCTCGATTCGGAGAAAGTTTTGCGACACGTTGGCTACCCATAGTCGTTACCCCTCAGTTTTGAGTAAGGCAATTAACTGGTCGACTCCGCCGCGTGTTGGGTGAGGAAGTTCTAACTGTTGAAAATCCGCCGCATGTGCTGCAACCAGATTTTCGACCTCGCTGTCCTGGTTCATTCGATATAGAAGTTGCACGACCTCCAGAAGCATCCGGAGTCGTCGTTTGACATCCCCTCTCAGCCTGTTGCGGAAGATGTCTTCATTGGACACTTCCAGGGCGGATCTAAAGTCAGCGAGCGCCTTCTCATTATCTCCCAACCATTTATGTATTTCGCCAAGCGAAGAGTAGCAATTAGTCAGAGCCCGGCGGCTCCAGGCATCGAATTTGAAAAGCGTCAAAACTCCGGCGGCGTCTTCCAGAGATTGTGTAATTCGTGAAAGACTGTGCCAGGCTTCCGAGTCCCGTGAGGGCGGACCTTGAAGCGCAACCTCCTGCTGAAAGAGTAAAAACTCAACGTCGGCGATATGACGCCTGGCGACCGCCTCTTCTCGCAACAAGCCGAGCTTATTGGCAATGCGAAAGCAGTCACGGAAGAGTCTCAGAGATTCCTCCGGATCGTCCCTTTGCAAACGTGCCATCTGATAAAGCGTTTCAAGAACTCTGTTCTCATAATCGCTCTTTTGAAAGATCTCCAGAGCAGCACGGAAATGTCCGAGGGCGGCGACTGGATCGTAAAATTCCCGGAAGCGCTTGTTAGCGAGTATTTCTCCGATTTGTTTGGTGACAACACCAGCACCGTCAGCCGATTGAACCTCTCCGTAAATCTGAAGCGCTTGATTATATTTTTGCATGGCTTCAGCCGGCTGTTCCAAAAAGTAATGATAGATTGTGCCTTCACCGAGTAAACAACTGGCCTGATTCTCCCTGAAGAGCTCTCGGTATTCCTCCTGTGTCGGAATCAATTTTTCGTCGTAAATTTCATAAGCTTCCTGGTAGTCCTTGATGATTTCATGTGATTTTGATGAATCGCCCATGCGTCTGAACGAGGTTCCTATGTCCATCAAAATCGCGGCTTGCAGCTCGGGGTCATCGTCGACCAGGTACCAAAGCAGTTTCAACTCCTCGTTTGCCTCGTCAGGTCTTCCCAAAGCCCCCTGAGTTCGCGCTCGATACAGATAGAAAACTGGGTTGAGGTCATGAACCTCGTCGATGGTGCGCTTAAGAATATTCCAGAGCTCCGAGTACCGGCCAACGTTGTAAAGATCCTCCATCAGCAGCCCGACGATAGCAGCCGCCTCTTCAGGTTTTCCACTCTCGAAATAGTGGAATTGCGCCTCAATTAAACTATTGATTTTCTGCGAATTCGGCATCATAGTCGCTCTTCATCAGCCATTATGGCCTTTGCCTGGCGTTCGTAAAAAATAGCGGCGCGCTCGTGAAATTCCTTTCGTTCCGGCGCGGTCATGTTAGACGTGTAGTGCTGCTGCAGTTCCTTCTGCAATTCCACACCAAGGTTGCGGGTAAAGTTGAGTAGGGACTTCTGCTGTAAAGCGTAAGCTGCCTTCAAGTATTCCGAGGGTGCGGTCGGCTCAAGCATTAGGGCAAGACCCTGCAAGGTTATCGGTTGTCTCAACACGCTCAATTGCTGCAGCACTCTTCTTTCCAAGCCTGACACCCTTTCATCAATCTTATCCAGGAACACCGACAGGGGGGCGTTGCCTGCAAGCCTTCCGTACTCCTTATGAAACGTATCTTTTATTATCTTCATATACCAGGGGAAGTAACTCACGCCATTCGCCACAGTCATCATCTCGGCGATGCTTTCTTCGTTTGGCGGCGGTTCAGCGCCCTGGTTGTTACTAAAAAACTCTCGAGCTTCATCCGGCGTAAATCCAGTAACGTTAATAAGGGAATATTCACCAAGCCCGGCGTACTGCTCCGAAGATGTTATGACAAAAACTTTGGAGCGTCTTAGATGATTGGCAAGACGAATGAAGAGGTCGCGCCAGAAGTCGGGGCCATTCCAAACATAATCGTCGAAGACAATCACAAGGTTCTGTGCCGCCAGCAATTCGCTAAACGCCCGAATGCTGTCCTCGGCACCGTAACGCGGCATATCGTCGAGTATTTTTCTAAAGCCCTGAAAACCAAGGTTGCGCGTCTGCCGATCCAATTCGACCAGCACCGAATCAAACGCCGTCCAATCATCCCTACACTCCACGTAGAAGAAGAGGAACGGCTTACGAGCGCGGATTCTCTCCGTACAAAATTTTGAGGTAATCTGCGTCTTACCGGCGCCGAACCCTCCGCTGATCACGGTCAATCTCTTATCGCTGGCATCAAGGTCAAATTGGCCGCTTAGGGCTGGACGCGGTATGAATGGCTCAACGGTAAGAGGGAATTTCTCCTCCATACTGCTTCGTTTGATCGACTCCGCCGAGTTGATTTCCGAACTGGGACTGAAGTCGAAAATCTGATCTTTGCGCGTAGACAGGTAAAGGACGGGCACTGCCCATTCCGTTTTGGTTCTCCTGATATCGAACATCGCCGCTCTGCCCGCATTGATGCAAGCGTCTATGGAATACTTTTGGTGAAACAAGTACTGGAAGAAGCGGAGGCCAAACTCTCTGGCAGCAATATCGTCTACTTTACTTTGCATCGCAATCACCGCCGGAACGCCGATCTCGATAAGTTCTTCGGCGGCACTGGCGAAAGGGTTCCTTGCCACTCCCGTTTGGCATGCGGACAGAATCACAAGGCGCAGCTTTGTATGAGGCCGAAGCTTGTTCGCAAAGGTAGCTGTTGTTATAGGCTCACAAGCGCCATCCGGTTTCTGGAAAAATAGGTGCGGAACTTTGTTAACAAAACCGCCATGACCTGTGAAGAACAGAATATGGGGATCTACCCTCGCGAGCTCATTCTCGAACTCACTCCACTGAGCGTTTGGAAGAGGATTGAAGTCAATTTCCTCCTTATGCTGCGCGGCGATTTCGGACATCACTATTAACTCTGCCGTGACACCAAGCGGTGTCGCACATGTTTGCGGGTTTGGGGCAACCGCCAATACACGCAATTTGTCCTGAATCTCCAGCGGCTGGTAGACGTCCAAATCACCCAGTGAAATAAATCTCGCTACCCCGAGATCCTTTGAAAGGCCAAAGTGTTGCTCCTGTCCGGCAAGAATTGGATAGAAAACACACTCCCAGGGAACGCTCCTGATTAAAGGATGGGCGGCTTTGTTGTAGCTAAACATGACCCTCAGAGCCTTGTTCTGCTGACTGACGGTTATGATTGACCTCGCGAAGAGGTCAATAAAACTGCCCTGGAAGATCGACGAGGCGAGATCTTTACCAATCGTTTGCAATTCTGCTGACGGCGGAAACTGGAAAGCGAGCAATTCCAATGTGGCTTTCGGGACGGCTAGTTTGCCTGGCTGACCCCACGGGCCGGGGTTTGCAAGCACTGGTGCCTCGGAGATTCTGAATCGATATTGATTCCGCGCAAATATGTTTTTGATCTTCGATCGCCACTCTGCCAGCAAACCTTCCCCAGCCGCTGCGTTGCCAACCTCGATTCTAAATACTTCCGACATTGCTTTTGGGAGGGATCAGCTATCAGATCGGCTTCCCGATGAGAAGGTAGAGTCCCGCAGCGATAAAAACTCCGCCAATGGTCAGCAGCCAGAAAATGTGACGCAAAGGCGGCGGGACCAACAGAAGCAGTCTTTGCCAATTCTTGAGAAGAGCGTTGACCTGAGCTAGCGTTTCGTTCAGGTCTTTCAAGCCCCTCGTCGTTCCGCTAAAGAATTGAACCTTGACGAAGGCTACTAGGCTGATGACGATCATCAGCGCTCCGAGTACAAATAAGATTATTCCGAGTATCTCGTTTAGGGTCATGGCAACTCCTACCTTTCGTATGGGATGAGACAACAGAAAGATGACATGCGTGTGAATTATCAAAATGATCAAGACAGAACTTGAACGCCGGAATATGAGAAAGTAGAAACTTAAAGATATTCCTAGTGTGAATCGCTGTCAACGCTTTTGAGCTCGTTCTCGGCCTGGTGTCTTAGCACGATGTCTTGGACTGAAAGAGGGCCACCATGGGGCGATTGGACTGGGGTCTTTCGGGCCGCCGCACGAAGCTACGTCTCAAAATCATGCCGATCTTCCAAACCATGTCTGTTCTCTTCTTTTTTGAGGTACCTCAAGACAGACCAGCCTCTTGACCTTCGACTATGGTAGGAGCTGCGTAGCTTCCTCAGGATCCGCAAAGAGTCATTCTCAGAGAGGAATAAGTCCCGCTAATACCCAAACGAAGATCTTGTAACGGGTGCTCGCTTGTCGCTGGTAAATTGGGCCAATAGATCAATTTCACCAGGAGGAAACAAGAAAGTGAACTCGGAATCAAAACTCAGCAGTGTTGGCATCATCGGTGACTCTCCCTTTGGCCAGACCCCTTCGCTCCATTCGCTCCGCCATCAACGCATCGGTATTGAAGTCTGCTTCGCCTCCTGCTGCGCGGATTTCGGCAACCGTGTTTTCGCCGCGTTTGGTATCGCGACCGACGACCACGTGCTGTTGACGAATTAGTAGTCATTTTGCCTCCTGTATTAATCTCTAGGACCAATATATACATTCCCGACCTCGGCCAGAAGACAGTATGTGGTGATAAAATCTATTCCGAATGGGAATGGATCTATGGGTAGACTCCGCGAAATGGAGATGTTTGTACGGGTTGTGGAGGGCGGTTCTTTTTCCGCTGCCGCACGCGATCTAAACCTGGGCCAACCGGCGGTCTCCAAAGCCATCGCCGGTCTGGAGGACAGACTTGGCGTACGTCCCCTGGTTCGATCGACGCGAAAACTGTCTCCCACGGAAGCCGGTGTAGCATTCTATGAGCGTGCCCTGCGCGCGATCGCCGAGGCGAACGAAGCAGCAGCCGCAGCTCAGGGTTTGGGTGCAGGGCGTGAAGGGCGGCTACGGATCAGCGCACCAGTAACGTTTTCGCGGTTACATGTTGTGCCGAAGGTCGGCGAATTTCTCGATGCTCATCCGAAGCTTCGGTTGGAACTCGTATTGGAGGACCGCGACACTGACCTGCTGGCGGAAAATATTGATGTAGGTCTCCGCATGGGTGTGCTATCCGATTCTGCCTTAACGGCACGGAAACTAGCACAAGCGGATCGCTTGGTGGTTGCCAGCCCTTCGTATCTCGCGCGAAGAGGCAAACCAAACAATCCTGTGGATCTACAGGAACATGACGCGATCATCCATCAGCAAGCACCTGGCGGGCACGAATGGCTTTTCCGGCGTGGGAGTTCCGAAGTATCAGTTCGTCTTCAGGCGCGATTAACTCTCAGCGCTGCAGAAGGTGTACGCGAAGCGGTTCTGAGCGGGCAAGGGATTGCGGTCGCATCACGATGGATGTTTGCGCCGGAGCTAGCATCAGGCGAGGTAGTGCCTGTCCTTGAAGACTGGAGTCTTCCTCCAATGGACCTATGGGTGATTTATCCTTCCGGTCGTCTGACCGGTGCAAAGGTCCGAGCCTTTGTGAAATGGTTTGAGACTATTATTGGCGAGGCAGCTGCAAAGGTTTGAGCGCGTGGGCGGACAGTGAAGTAAACAGCCTCTTTTATCATCGTATGTCTGTTCTGCACCGAAGAGAACAGTCTCTTCACATTCGCGTTGAAGTGAAGGTCGAAGAGTTTTTCGTCCACGCTTCCGATGGCGCCAAGAGGGCGATACGGGAGGCGGCGAGCTTTACAATTTTGGTTTCCGAAGGCGCTATGGTAAGAGTGTTGGACGATGGAAAATTTTGGCGGAATCATATTCGAGAGCTTTTGATTGATATTCAGCGCAAGAGTAAGAGATAACTATGGCTAAACCGGTACTACTCACGGTAGACGACGATCGAGAGGTCTTGCGGGCAATCGAGCGTGACCTGCGACGCAAATATGCAGGCGACTATCGCGTCCTGCGAGCCGAATCAGGTCCGGCGGCGTTGGAAATTATTCGGGAGTTGAAGGTAAGGAACAATGCTGTTGCACTTTTCCTTGTTGATCAAAGAATGCCCGGCTTATCGGGTGTCGAGTTTTTGGAGCAAGCCATCAAACTGTACCCCGACGCCAAGCGAGTGCTGTTGACAGCTTACGCGGACACTGACGCTGCCATAGCCGCAATCAACGAGGCGGGCATTAATCACTATCTACTAAAGCCCTGGGACCCGCCCGAAGAAAATCTTTATCCCGTACTGGATGAGTTGCTCGAGGATTGGCAAGGGACGTTTCCGCCGCAATTTGAAGGCATCCGTGTTTTAGGGAATCGCTGGTCTCCTGCTTCGCATAACATCAAAGACTTTCTCGCCCGCAATCATGTCCCATATCAATGGCTCGACATAGAGACCACTGGAACAGACGCAGAAGTCAGGAGCGTTGTAGACCTGCTCGAAGAAAAAGAAAAAAGAGACTTGCCGCTCGTTATCTTCCCCAACGGTTTACGTTTGCACCAGCCCACAATAGGAGAGCTTGCCGAAAATTCCGGCCTCAAAACCCGGGCGGCAGAGACATTCTATGATCTGGCAATTGTGGGGGGCGGCCCAGCAGGACTCGCGGCTGCGGTTTACGGCGCTAGCGAAGGCATACGAACGGTCATGATCGAGCGGGACGCCCCTGGCGGACAGGCAGGGATGTCCAGTCGAATAGAGAACTACCTGGGTTTTCCCAGCGGCCTGAGCGGTGGCGACCTCGCGCGACGCGCCGTAGTGCAGGCCAGGAGGTTCGGTGTTGAGATCCTTTCGGCCGAAGCTACTTCTATCCGCCTGGATGGTCCATACCGTTTGCTAAAACTCAGGGACGGCGCGGAACTAAGCTGTCACGCCTTGTTGGTTGCGACCGGCGTAGAGTGGCGCAAACTGGAGGCTCCAGGTGTTGAGCGCCTAACCGGCGCCGGAATCTACTACGGCGCCGCGATGACTGAAGCGATGTCCACCAGGGATGAAGATGTGTTCATTGTTGGTGGCGCGAATAGCGCGGGCCAGGCTGCTATGTACTTCTCGAAGTATGCGCGCCGAGTGGTAATGCTGGTGCGAGGCTCATCGCTCGCCGCGTCAATGTCGCAATACTTAATCAAGCAGCTGAAAGAGACCCCTAATATCCAGATCGAATTCGACTCGTCTGTGGTAGAGGCGCATGGACAAGATCGTCTCGAGGCAATCTCCGTCCACTGTACCGTAAGCAACGAGGTCAACACAGTGCCAGCCAATTCGCTGTTCATCATGATCGGTGCTGCTCCAAACACGAAATGGCTGGCGGATATCGTGGAGCGTGATGAGCGCGGGTTTATTCTTTCTGGCCCTGACTTGATGCGCGATGGAAAACGGCCGAAGGGATGGCAGGTAGATCGAGATCCGGCGCTTTTGGAAACGAACGTTCCGGGGATCTTTGTGGTTGGCGATGTGCGACATGGTTCGGTCAAACGAGTCGCTTCGGGAGTTGGTGAAGGCTCAGTTGCAATCTCATTCGTACATCAATATCTCAGCAAGGTGGTCTGACCGATGGACGACACAAAAATAGAAGGGGTCGGAGTGCCGGTGCCAGCGTCCGTTGTCGTTGAGTCACTTACCGCAACCAGTAATTCACCAGAAGACAGGGTTGAGGCCTTGCGACGCGTCCATGTGTTTGCCGATCTTCCTGAGGATCAGTTGCAGTGGTTTGCTGAGAACGTCCGGGACGAGCGATTTGCAACTGGTGACATTCTGTTCCGCAAAGGCGACCCGCCTGATTGGATGGCAGTTTTCCTCGAAGGAGAAATGCACGCCTACCGCGACGATAACGCCCACGACGGCTATGTCTATATTTCCAGAGCTGGTGACCCGGCGAGCGAAGTAACCGGCGTGCTACCTTTTTCTCGCATGACTCAGTTTACTGTCACCGGTCGGGCGGCTTTGCCGAGCCGCATATTGCGCTTTCCGGTCCATCTGTTTCCTGAGTTGTTGCAACGGATGCCGATTCTCGCCAAACGTCTCGTCGGTATCATGAGTGATCGCGTGCGCGAAATGACTACCGCCGATCAGCAACAGGATAAACTGATGGCCCTGGGCAAGCTGTCAGCCGGACTCGCTCACGAGCTGAATAATCCCGCCGCGGGGGCGACTCGCGCCGCAAACGATCTTATCGCCACCCTGGCTGAGTTGCGTGCAGCTGATCTCCGGCTCTGCCGGCACGAGTTTACCACCGAACAAGAGGATGCCCTTCGAGCCTTCGAGGATGTTGCCCTCGAACACACAGCAACCACGACGCAGCTTAATTCGCTGGAGCAAAGTGACCGAGAAGAACTAGTCGCTTCCTGGCTTGAAGACCATGGCATTGCTGATCCCTGGAAACTCTCTGGCAACCTGGTTGAAGCCGGCATTGATGCTGCGGGCTTAGAGCGAATTTCAGATGTCCTGGAGGAAGAAACACTTGCCGACGTGCTGGCCCGCGTCAACGCGCAACTGGCGGTAGCAAAACTAGCAAGTGAGATTAAGGCTGCCACCTCACGCATCTCTGAACTTGTGGGCGCGATTAAGGAATATAGCTACATGGACCAGGCGTCGGTGCAGGAGGTCGACATACACAGATCGCTGGACAGTACGCTCGTCATCCTGAAGTACAAGCTGAAAAAGAAAAGCATCGTGGTGACCCGTGAGTACGCCGAAGCGTTGCCGCGCATCAAGGCCTACGGCAGCGAACTTAATCAAGTTTGGACGAATCTGATCGTGAATGCGGTAGATGCTATGCCCGATGGTGGCACGTTGAAGGTGCGCACGAAAAGAGAGCCGACGGGCATTCTTGTGGAGATCCGGGATAACGGCTCGGGGATACCACCGGAACTGAGGTCGCGCATCTTCGAGCCATTCTTTACAACCAAGCCTGTCGGTGAAGGAACTGGGCTGGGGTTGGATACCGTGGCCCGCATCGTTCGCAAACACCGGGGCAATATCCGGGTTGAATCAAAGCCAGGCGATACATGTTTTCAAATTCGGCTACCCCTCGAATAGAAACTTAAACTCTAAGATTGACTCACCACCGCGGCTTTACCGGCAAGCCCTTAGTATTGGGGCGCCAATACGGGCACCACCTCATGGGCAGCTGAATGGCCGAACTTCGGAGTAAGCCTCGGACACGAATGTCTTTGGAACAA
>Ga0070698_100007263_pt1 | contig 12001 bp, 8 predicted proteins | sample KBSK1502metaG_FD_65477 | JGI IMG/M metagenome (GOLD analysis project Ga0070698, IMG submission 65477) | Corn, switchgrass and miscanthus rhizosphere microbial communities from Kellogg Biological Station, Michigan, USA - KBS K1-50-2 metaG | ecosystem: Host-associated > Plants > Roots >...
CTGGTTCAAGCGCATGATTTCAATCTCGGCGTAGCACTGCGCAATCTTCTGGCGGATGAGCGGGTCCTGGGCAGCCGGGTGCCCGTTCCTTAGAAAGGTGCGTGAGATTTCGATGAGCCGATTGATGTTGCGCTTGAAGAGGAGATGGAGGCGCGCGCCATACGAGCCGCGCTCGTACATGAGCGTGCTGACGGCCACATTCCAGCCGTCATTGACCTTACCGAGAACGTTTTCCGCCGGCACGCGCACATCGCGGAAGAAGAGCTCATGAAATTCGCTTTCTCCCGTCATCTGGCGCAGTGGACGTACCTCGAAGCCCGGAGACTTCATATCGACCAACAGAACCGTCAGGCCCTTGTGTTTGGGCGCGTTCGCGTCAGTGCGAACGACAAGTTCGCACCAATTCCCCACCCAACCGTAGCTGGTCCATACCTTCTGGCCATTGACCACGTAATGCTCTCCATCCAGGCGCGCTTCGGTTTGCAGGCTCGCAAGGTCCGAGCCGGCATTAGGTTCGGAAAAGCCCTGGCACCAGATCTCTTCTGCGCTAAGGATCTTGGGGATAAAGCGCTTCTTTTGCTCTTCCGTGCCGTAAGCAATGATGGTGGGGCCGATCAGTCCCAAGCCAAGGGCGTTGGCCATCGGCGGCGCTTCGGCCCGTGCCATCTCCTCCCAAAAGATGGCCTGTTGCATCAGGCTCGCCCCGCGGCCTCCGTATTCCTTTGGCCAGGAAACGGCGGCCCAGCCGCCTTCATGGAGCTTCCGTTGCCAGGCCCTCAAATAGGGGAAGGAAACTTCGATAGGCTTTTCCCTCCACTCGCCCCAGTCCTTCGGAACATTAACCTCAAGCCACGCGCGCAAGTCGTCGCGGAACTGCCGTTCTTCAGCGGTCAGATTCAGATCCATTCGTGAATCTCCTTTCTCTCGCGCGGCGCGCTTGCTGCTTTACGCTTGCTTTGGCGCGTTCGAAGCAAACGCCTGTCTACCCTGGGAACCCCTTTCCTCTCTGCGCCGCGAATTCCGGCCGAATCGTTTCCTGGCCTTGCCAGTATTTCTTGCGCAGATCTTTTTTCAGGATTTTTCCGGTGCCGGTCTTGGGCAGGCTTTCGAGAAATTCGATCGATCGTGGGGCTTTATAGTGTGCCACCCGACCGCGGCAGAATTCGAGCAACTCGGATTCCGTTACTTTCGAGCCTGGTTTCAACACCACAAGTGCTTTCGGCACTTCCCCCCATTTCTCGTCGGGCACCGGAATGACGGCCACCTCGAAGACGGCAGGATGCGCACGGATTGTCTTCTCCAGCTCAAGGGACGAAATATTCTCTCCTCCACTGACGATGATGTCCTTCTTGCGGTCGACGATGAGGATGTAGCCTTCTTCGTTCCAGGTCGCCATGTCGTCGGTATGAAACCATCCGCCGCGTAAGGCCTCGGCCGTGGCCTCGGGCTGCTGCCAATAGCCTTTCATTACACCGTCACTCCGAGCGATGATTTCGCCGACGGCTTTTCCGTCGCGCGCCACGTCCTCGTCGTTCGCGTCGACGACCCGCAGCTCCACGCCGGGGATCGCGTAACCGGTCATGGCCTGAACCGCAAAGCGCCTCTCTCCCCCGCAGGCGAGCCCCGATTTCATAGGAGAGATGGACAGTACCGGCGCTGTTTCCGTGAGCCCGTATCCCGAATAGCACGTGCAGCCCAGCTTTTCCTCCACCTCGCGAACCAATGTGGGCGAGGAGGCAGAGCCGCCGATCGTGATTCGCCGCAGACTGCTCAAGTCATGCTTCAGGCGCTCGGGCGAGTTCACCAGGGCGGTGGCCATAGTGGGCACGAGACTGCAGTAGTGCACGCGCTCTTGCTCAATTAGCCGGAAAACTTCTGCAGGATCAAAGCGCTGCGTCACGACGTGCTTGCCACCCAGTAGCGTGAGGTAATGGGCGACGCCCCAGCCGTTGGCATGAAACAGCGGAATCGTGTGCAAGTGTACGGGGTCCACTTCAATGTGAGCGGAGAGAGAGGCATGAAGAGCATGGAGATAAATGTTTCTGTGGGTCAGCATCACGCCCTTGGGATTGGCGCTCGTTCCGCTCGTATAAAAGAGTTCTGCCAAGGAATTCTCGTCGATATCCATGATGTCGGTGCGATGCGGCGTCGCATTGGCCAGAAAATTTTCATAATTCTGCGGCGACAGCCAATGCGCCTCCGATTGGCCATCGAGAAGGACGAACGCTTGGATCGTGGGAACCTCTTGGCGAAAAGAATCGACCACGCCCAAGAATTCTTTTTGCAGAAAGAGGACTCTCGGCCCCGCATCATTCAGAATGAAGGCGAGTTCGTGAGGCGCAAGCCGGATGTTCAGCGGAAGCAACACCGCGCTGGCATCAGGGACGCCGTAATAACCCTCCAGGAGCCGGTGGCAATTCCTGCTCAGGAAGGCGACGCGGTCGCCGGGCTGGACGCCGGCCTGGCGCAGAGTGCCGGCAAGACGGCTAACACGCTCGGCAAATTGCGGATATGTAAGCCGCTCGTTTCCGCACACGACTGCGGTTTTGCAAGGGTATTGTTGCTCTGCATAGCGCAAAAAGCGGATGGGTGTAAGTGGGATGTTCATGGCGTATCTTGCCTGTTCTAGGCTGTCTGTCCTCCATCCACCACCAGCACATGTCCGGTGACGAAATCAGAAGCGTCTGAAGACAAGAAGACAGCAGCTCCCTTCAAATCATGGCCGCCCCCGAACCGGCCCAAGGGAATTCTCTTTAGAATGGTTTCTTTGTTTCGTTCGATGACGACTTTAGACATGTGCGTAGGGAACCATCCAGGTGCGATTGCATTCACCTGGATGTTGTGGATACCCCATTTGCAGGCCAGGTCCTTAGTGAAAGAGATGACTCCGCCCTTGCTCGCGTGATATCCAATGGCCTGAAATTCCGGCGGAGCGCCGTGCAGTCCCGCAACCGATGCGATATTGATGATCTTTCCGCGACGCTGCCCAATCATGATCTTGCCTACAGCCTGGGAGAACAAGAAGGTCCCTGTCAGGTTGGTCTCGAGCACTTTGTTCCAATGCTCAAGACGCATCTCCTCCACGGGAGCGCCCCAAGACGTGCCCGCGTTATTTATCAGGACGTCGATCCTCCCGAACTGGGAAAGCGTTGCATCCACAACTTCCTGAATGCTGCCGGGATCCTTGACATTGCAGCCGAGCGCCAGGGTCTTAACCCCGAGTGGTTGCAATTCTTCGGCCGCCTGTTGGCAGCGCTCTTTCTTGCGGGCGCAAAGGACCAAGTTCGCGCCCATTTCGGCCAAGCCTTCCGCCATTTGGCGGCCCAGCCCAACGGAGCCTCCGGTAATGATCGCCACACGTCCCGTGAGATCAAAAAGCTGTTTGACATTCATTGCCGGAGAGGCTTCCTTGAACATCGGTTCTGGTACGGTGCAGAGATTCCCATGGGCAGCGGAATCGCCCGGAGAGTTCCTGGGCCTGGAGCCGGGCGCGCCGCTTCAGCAGGACCGGGCCTCGGGTCTCAAGCCAGTCCTGCTGCCATATGGGGGCCAGAGGATCGGTCGTTAGATCCTCGTGGTCCCCTGCAAGGTAGAGCGCCCTAGAAGCTAAGGCGCAGGCCGAGCTGAATCTCCCGCTTGGGCTGCGCGGCAGTGAAGCCCAGCGGCTGGCTCGGTGAGAAGTTCTGACTCCCGTGCAGGCGAAAACCCAGAACCGGGTCCGGGCCGATGACACCCACCGTATTGTTGACGGCCGCAAAGTTCGTCCGGTTGAAGATGTTGAATCCTTCGGCCATGAGTTGCAGGTGCGCTTTCTCGCCCAGGCTGAACTGCCGCGTCAAACGCATGTCGAACGTCCAAAAGTTGGGGCCAATACCGGTATTCCGGCCCGCGCCCGGCGGCCGGTCCGTCGTCGAATGCCGGTCCCCGTTGACCTCGGTCCCGGTCACGAGATTGAAAGGGCGTGCGCTATTGCCCCGCACGATGGGGGAGAGCGTGAAGCCCGAGAAGATGCGCGCGGCAAGGCCGGCGCCGGCTCCGCCCTTCCAAGGAGACTCCAGAATGGCCGCAACGACCACTTTGTGTCTCTGGTCGAAGGGGGAAAGCGAGCGTTCGGCAGCCAGGTTCGTCTGATCGTTGGCTTCGAAGTCGCTGTTGAAATCGGTCACGTCGTCAATGGCCTTGCTGAAGGTGTAATTCCCAAACAGGCTGAAATGCTGGCCGAAGCGCTTCTTCACTTCGATGATGCCCCCATCGTAGAACGCTTTGCCGCTGGACTCATACTGTTGGCCTAGGAGAAGCAATGGATGCACAAAGCAAGCTGCGCCACAAAGATCCCACCGCTTGATCCTGATGCCCGCCGGTCCGGTGGGCACGTCACCACACGATGTTCCTCCCGCCGCAAGACAAGCCGCCGTCGTAAACTTGCTAGGGTCGAGCAGATTCGTGTCGCGGGGGCGAATCACTTTGAGCGTGCGCGAATGTATGTAGCTGAGAGAAATCGAAAAGCCCCGCCCCAGCTCGCGTTCGATCCCGAACTCGGCTTGTTGGGAGTAGGCGTTCTGGAAGTTGGGGTCACCGCCGAAGAGCACGGCAAGGGGAGGGATGGGGCCGGTGTGGGTAACGTTAATCCCGAACAGGGTTTTCATAACATCTTGCGTGATGCAAGCTTCACTCCCTGCTGCCGGAGTTCCGCAGCCGATATTTCCGTTTGTAAACAAGGCGTTGAAAATGTTATTCGCGCTCGAAATCACAGCGGGGTTGGGGCTAAAAGCGGCAAAGACCAGGGAAATTTGCCGGAAGCAATCGACCGTGCCGGAGGCGCAGGTGGTGAAGGGGTCCGTAACCTGCTGATTGCCTTTGCTGCGGTCCACAACGCCCAAATACCGCACCACCGAGTCAGTCTGCTGATAAATCGGGGAGTAGAAAATCCCGTACCCTCCGCGAACTACCGTCTTGTGGTCTTTGAACGGGTCCCAGGCAAACGAAACGCGGGGGGCAAAATTATTCGTGTCGGTGTGCAGCGGTGCGTAGCGCTTATCGAGCTCGTACCGCAGGCCGTAGCTGAGAGTGAGGTTGGACCGAGGGGACCACGAATCCTGCCAGTAGCCAGCAATCAACGGAAGCGTATCCGCGATCACACCACTGCCAAAACCCTGAATGTAAGTCTGAGGCAAGCCCAATCCGGCCGCTTGCAGGGCACTCAGAGTCCTGTCTGGCGCCACAGTGGAAGCCAATCCGCAACTGGCTGGACTTGCCAGGCACTTGCTGAACGAGCCGATCACGACCGAGGGCAGTTCACCAAAAAAGAACCGGCCGGGAAAATACGTGTGGGAGTTGGTGTGGTTGCCGCGGAGCAACAGGTAGGCGCCTGTCTTCATTTTGTGCCGGCCTCGGATGAAGGTGAAGTTGTCGGCGAATTCACTGTGGCGGCCAATGGTGCGCGACGGCAAAAAGATATTGCGCCCAAAGGAGCCGAAGCCGTTTACTTCGAGCTGCGGCCCTCCAGGATCGTTGGGGACCACGTTAAACTTGTAATAAATAAACTGCGCGCGGGCTTCATTCTGAGTTTGCGCGCTGAATTGGTGGTACCAGGCCGCCACGATCGTGTTGTTTGTGGGAGTGCTGACCTCGTTGCCTTGTGAAAAGCCCACCAGAGCTTGCACATTGGGGTTCTGCTGGATGTCCCGCCCGAAGTTGTAGCGAAGAAAGACCTGATTGTTCGCGCTGAAGACGTGATCCAGCCGGGCGGATCCGAGATCGGAGGTCGCCTGGAACGGGAAAATCCCGGCGTTGGTGATAAACTGCTTCACCCAGAAGGCCTTCAACGGCGAGGACAATGGATTCACAGTCAGAATGCCGCGAAGTGCGGTGGCACAGGCGGATGCGGGTATCATCGGCCCCCCTGTCTGGCATTGCACTGGGGTTGAACCTTGTGCTGTCAGCGCGTCCAAGATCGCTTTCTGGTTGGAGGTTTCTCCCCGCTGTCCGGACGTCGGAGCAAAAATCGAGCTGTCCGTCAGCAGTTGGACTGGAGCCTGCTCATCCCGGCGCAGCCCTTCATAAGAGAGGAACAGAAAGGTCTTGTCCTTGTGAATCGGGAAACCGATCGCGCCGCCGAATTGCTGGCGGTTTAAGGCAGGCTTGACCGGCGCGCCTTTGGCAGTGAGACTGAAATCGGTGAAATTGGTCGCGTCCTTGAGGGCCGAAGTCCTGGCGAATGGGTCGCGCGCGTCAAGGGCATCGTTCCGGAAAAAGGCGAAGGCGCTGCCGTGGACCTGGTTCGTGCCGGCTTTCGACACGATGTTGATGGAGGCACCGCTGGCCGACCCCAGCTCGGCCAAATAGTTGCTGCGGTTAATCTGGAACTCCTGCACGGCATCTTGTCCTAAGGTCAGCAGGACGCCCCCGGCATCATCGTTGGCCTCGCCTCCGTCTACGGTGACGCTGTTCCCTCGGCCATTGCTCCCGTAGAAGGAGAGTCCACTCTGCGGTGTCTGCTTGACGCGGATGACGCTAGCAGTGCTATCGGCCATAGTGCTGGAATCGGTCACGCCTGGTGCCAGCAGGGTATAGGACAAGTAGTCGCGGCGGTCGATGGGCAAGTTGTGTATGTACCGTTCTTCGATGGTGTTTGCCTGCGATCCCCTTTCTGTTTCGACCAGAGGAGCCTCAACGGTCACTTCGACCTGGCTCGCCACCTGCGACACCTTCAACTGGAAATCCACGATGACGGTTTGCCCGACGGTGACATTCACGCCCTTTCGAATCTCGGTTTGAAAGCCAGACAGTTCGGCCCGCACGTCGTAGGTCGCCGGTGATAGCCCCGTCACTCGATACTGACCGGTGTCATCGGTGACGGTCGTGCGCCGGAGACCCGTCTCGGTTCCAACGACAACCATTGCCACCTTTGGTAGGACGCCGCTGGAGGAATCGGTTACCGTTCCTTTGATGTCACTTGAGGAGCCCACACCCTGCGCATGGGCCACACTGGTCGCCAACAGCAAGGACGCAAAAATACACGCCAGGAAGTTGATTGACTTCATAAAATCTCCTTCTGGATATGTGATGTTCCGCGCCAGACTAAACACATCGGACACCGAATTTGAGTGCAACTCTGGGGAGGCTCCGACAGCAAGGACGTGCCGCCGATCCCGACGAGACGGGACGTAGGCCTTACGCTGGACCTCGGAATAGGTGAGGACATTGCAAAATTGGCTCTGACTGTGCCCAAGGACGCTAGGCTCCTCTCAGCGCCACGCCAACACCGGCCAATTCCCCAAGGCTCACCTGCTTGTCTCTTCTCACGCTAGCTATTCGGTTCGAGCCCTAGCGAAGAACGTGAATCCCCTGAGCCGACGTTTTACAACACAACACTCTGACTTGATCTACATTCTTTGGAATCACATCGAGCCACGTCCCCGCCCGAGGGACTTTGGATTCGGAGGGTCACTATCACATAACAGTGACTAACGTCAAGTGGGAACTGGCTCAGGAAGGGCTGCATGATTTGGCCGCCCGGAAGGTGGACGGAATTGCCTAATTGTTTGTGGATCTGACCTCGCGCTGTGTACGAAATGCGCCGCAGCGCGACTCATCCAGGAAACTTCGGTCCGGGAGAACCCCGCTCAGCGGGGGGTGAGAACAATCCGGCCGCAGATCTGGCCGCGGCGCAATTCTTCGAGGGCGTCGTTGGCTTGAGCGAGCGGGCGGGTGGCGACCTGGCAGCGAACTTTCCCCGCCGCGGCCATGGCGAGGACCTCGCGCAAGTCCTGGCGCGTGCCCACCGCGGAGGCCTGGATACGAACTTCGCCCGCGGCCATCAGGATCGGCGGAAAACAAATATCGTCGGCGGGCAAACCGACAGCGAGAAGAGTCCCGGTGGGTCGCACGCAATAGAACGCCATGCTGTACGCTGCTTTCGCGGCGGAAGTCACAAGTGCTACATGGACGCCGCCTTTGCCACGCAATTCCTTAACCACGTCGGTCGAGGCAGCATTCAGCACGGTCGACGCGCCGAGCGATTTTGCAAGCGCGAGCTTCTCGTCTGAAATATCGATCGCCGTGACTTCCGCGCCGAGCCCCCGCCCGATCTGGACCGCAAGATGCCCCAAGCCGCCCACGCCAAATACCGCTAGACGCTGACCCGGCGAAATTGTCGGCTGTTTGAGCGCCCGATACACCGTGACGCCTGCGCAGAAAAGAGGTGCAGCCTCAACCGAGGAGAGACCGTCCGGAACTTTCAGCGCATGGCTTGCTGGCGCTTTAACAAATTCTGCGTAGCCGCCATCCACGGTGACGCCCGTAATTTTTTGTTTCACGCAGAGGTTCTCATTCCCTTCCCGGCAGAATTCACACTCGCCGCACGTCCAGTGAACCCAAGGGACTCCAACCCGATCTCCGATTCGTAAATCGCGGACGTCTCCGCCCTTTTCGATCACACGCCCGGCAATTTCGTGGCCGAGGATGAGCGGTTTCTTCACGATTCCCGCCAGTTGGCTCCAATCTCCATCGGCTACATGCAAGTCCGAATGGCACACCCCGCAGGCTTCTACCTCGATCAGGACCTCATCGGCTCCTGGCTTCGGCCGAGGGACTTCCTCAATGGCCACCGGCTTCTCGAATTCGTGCAGGACAGCGGCCTTCATCCAGCCACCTTGCAAATGCGGCCTCAAGAGGTACTACTGGTCAGGGCTGGACGCCCCGAAGGAAAAACTCGACCGCGCTGCCCACTCGCTCGGTCAGTTTATGGGGGCCCGTGAGATCCACCGCCCATTGACGTGCTACTGTGTGGTAGAGCCCTTCCATGAACTCGGCGAGATGAACAACCGGAAAATCGCGGGTGACCTCTCCACGCTGCTGGCCCTGCGCGAGAATCTCCTGAAGCAGGCCGATCGCGACTTCCTTGCGTCCTCGCATGTCCGGCGAATGCACTGGATCCATCACACCGGAAAGCACCACGGCTTGCCAGAGTGGCCGGTCGGCCTCTGTCTCCCGAGCCAGCGCCTGATATAACCGGCGCAAGCGCTCCGCAGTCGTGGCTTGGCTGGAGAGTTCGGACTTGAGGTGCTCGGTTATACAGGCAAAGCCGCGCCTTCCGACCTCACGCAATACGGCATCCTTGCTCGGGAAATACCGAAAGAAAGTCGGTTGGCTGATTTCGAGAATCTGGACGATGTCATCGACCCGGGTGTTTTCGAAGCCGCGCTTGCGGAACAGCTTTACGGCGGTCTTAATTATCTCTTGGCGCAGCCGCGCCTTCTTGCGTTCACGAAGACCGGGCATTTCCAGGCTCGCAGCTTTCTTGACCTGGGCAGTGCGTCTCCGCTTTGTCGAGTCCTGGCAACTCTGGACGCTGTGTAGAGGTATGGCAGGCGAATCGATTCGAGCGATCTTGGCACGAGCCATGATTCGATATTCTCCTGAATTAATTACATGGCGCGCCGACGTGCGCGTCACATTTTGCGATGGTTACTCTAACATGATAGCGACCAACGTCAAGTTGCAACCCAGCGATGCCACGCCCCAGGAGCGAGCTATTCCGCCAGTCTCGCACACCATTTCGACTCGTCGAACGGACAAAGGGCAGGCGCCAGTAGGCCCCCAGTCATTCAAAAATGTTGCGCGGATTCTCAACCAGCATTTCTTTCAGGTGTTCCCCGGTGACGCCCTTCCGCTTGAGCGCCGGGATCACATCGTTGTGAATGTGTAGGTAGTGCCACCGCGGCAGGATCATCGGCAATGGCCGTTCTTACAGCCACGTTCGCCTAGATGCCAAGCGGAAGGCCATGATCGGCGTGGGCAAGGGTGGGGCAGCGGCAGATATGCAATCGCGCGCTTCTCGGTTGCCTGCTGCGTTCGGAGACTACTCGTCTAGGGAGAGCAGTTCAATCATGCTGCTTCAAGAGGTGTCTGGAAAGATCCCCACCGAATTCTTTACGCGCGACAGCATTTTTACCTTTACGGGCATAACCGGAGCCACTTTCGTCGTCGCAAACGGAATTCAAAAGGCATTCGACTGGAATCCGAAATGGCTGGCGCTGCTGCTAGCGGAAATCTTGTGTTTGTTGGGGGTGTACATTCGTGGCATGCACAGTTCGGTGGATATGGTCGATTATGCTCTGGGGTTCCTCAATGGATTCTTAGTCTTCTGCACGGTCGGGGGTGCGACATCTGGGGCCAGCAAGCTGTCGAGCGGCGGTTCTTCCGCAGTCGTCGACCGCGGCGATGCGAAGCGAGGATTCTTCACACCTTGGCTTTAGAGTGGTTCCCGGAGCGGTCGCGAAGGTCGCCACGACCTCCTGAAGGAAGTACAGCCTTTCCATAAGAGCCGCTGTCGGCGGGGGTGGTGCCTGGACCGATAGGTGTCGCGTGGACGAAGAGTCGTTTCTCTGCGGGTTGGAAGATCTTCCGCCCGCACTCCGAACCTCGAGATTTCTTGTTCCCACTTTGGCGGCTATGGTTCATGCCGCGTTCTTTGCTCGACGAGAACATCAGTCGCCGATTCAATGGGATGATCAACGACAGGCCGGATTTTTTGAGTTGGTGGCATGAGAGCTGCGGCGGCGAGGGCGAGAGGCTGTTCCTCTTGGACTTTCGTGATGGCGCATGGAACCTTCCGTGGGAGCTTTTGGTCGCACGGCTCGAGGAGCAACGCCGCGAATACGTGTCCATCGCACGAGCATCGAGCGATTCGATCCCGGAATCGCCGTCAATTTCCGACGAGTCTTTGCGCGTATTGATCGGGGCGCGGGCAAGGCTCATCGGGGGAAGAACCGAGCGCATGCGTCCTCTGGACTGGGCAACTCCGGTTGTGTGGAGTGCCAGTTTGCCAGTCCCAAGATTGGAGTGGAAAGCCGGGTCGAGAGAATGGACGCAGCTGCAGGTTCTCGGGCGTGCGACGCTCGGAGCAAGTGCGTCTAGCCCAGCGGACCTTGTCTTGCCGGTTCGGGAAAGAGAAAGGAGTCGTGCCAGAGCTTGGGGCCGGATGCGCAGGCTGTGGGTGCAGAACGATCCTACGGGAGCCGACTTTCGGGCGGAGTGGATCCGTTATCTTCAGGCTGTCCAGTCGGAATATAAGACGTTCGTCGTAGCGGTCGATATGACGAAGGGAGACGTTGCAAGCAGCCTTTCGTCGTGGGCGGAAGAAGTCTACAGCCGGCTCCTGCCGGCCGACCTGCCGTCCGAAATCGTGGGTATTTTGTCGCACCTGAGAATCCGGCCAATGGATGCTTGGCCGAAACTTTGCAAACTGGAGGGAATGTACTTGGCGATCGCCGGTCCGCCTGGCTCGGATGAAGAGTGGTTCTGGAAACGGTGTGTGGAGAGGAGTCTTTTCGGCTTCGGAGAACGGAGTGCTCGCCTATCAGGTGGGCGAAAGCGTCATGGACCTCCAGTTGGCCTGGTTCGATCGCGCGGGCAAGCGGCTCGGTAGATTGGGCGATAAAGGCGCCTACTACTTTGCTCCTCGACTTTCGCACGACGGCAAGAGGCTGGCGGTGATGATGGGAGATCCCTCAGCGGATGTTTGGATCTACGAAATCAACCGCGGGGTCAGAACGCGATTGAGTTTTGGCGGCCTCGTCAATTCGGAGCCTATCTGGTCGCCGGACGATCAGCACATCGCATTCATGTCCGCGCGGCAAGACAATCGCAATATTCTCTATGAAAAGCTCTCGAACGGCGCAGGGAGCGAAACGGTTGTGCAGGAATCGAATGTTCTCCTGAGCCCCACCAATTGGTCTCCCGACGGGCAGTTCCTTCTAGTGGACACGGGGGCGGAGGCAGGAATCACCCAGATCGGGGTTGTGCCTCTGGCCGGGGACCAGAAGGGCTTCAACTTCATGCCCAGCCCACGCTCGCCATTTCGCTTCCGCTTATAGGTCCGCTTACTCCGGTGTCACCCGGAGACTCTGCCAGTTCTCCTGAGGTCACGCGCTGTTCTTCTGTACCGTGCCGCCCGCAAACACCTTGGTGCGGTGGGTGAATGAGAACGCCTTCGTCT
>Ga0070698_100007265_pt1 | contig 12000 bp, 11 predicted proteins | sample KBSK1502metaG_FD_65477 | JGI IMG/M metagenome (GOLD analysis project Ga0070698, IMG submission 65477) | Corn, switchgrass and miscanthus rhizosphere microbial communities from Kellogg Biological Station, Michigan, USA - KBS K1-50-2 metaG | ecosystem: Host-associated > Plants > Roots >...
TTCGATCCGGCGTTTGGCTGGGTCTGGACGCCTGGTCTTGGCGGTTTCTACGGCGGCGGGTTCGTGCCTTGGCGCCCGGTCACAGGAATTTGGGTGCGCTCGAAGCCCGGTCTGCTCGGCATTGTTCCCGTTCATCCTCTGGACGTTCGAGGTAAGACGCCTATCAATATCGGCAGGGGAATATTCCCGGTAACCGGTGGCACCGTCGCTCGCAACATTCCCGTGGGTCCCGGCGATAGCGCGCGGTGGAAACCCATTCGATCGGTGCCGAGGAATGTGCTCACAAGCAATGTTGTCGCCTCAGCTCCGCCGGTGCACGTCCCTCGAACCATCATCACGACAGCCAATCCCGGTCTACGCTCAGGCGTGCCCGCGGCGAATCACGGTTCCTCCATCGTCTACGATGCAGGCGAACGTCGCTTTGTGAATCGCGAGCCAGCCAACCAGCATATAGCTCGTCCCCTGACGCCGCCAGCCGCCCCGCCAACTGCCAACGGAGCAGCTGTGGTGAATGGCGGCCCCGCGATTGTGCGCGTCTCTCCGCAATCTCCTGCGGCTCCTCCAGCTCATGCTCCTGTCGTGGTCCATACACCGCGCGTTATGACACCGCCTCCTGCTCCGCGAGTCACGGAAAACTCGGCTGGGCATGCAGGATCGTTTGCTGGTGCTGGCGGAGCAGGGTATGCGCCGCATGCGGCGGCTCCCGCTGCATCGGCTGCTTCCGGGGCCCGATCCGCCGGACCCGGGCCAGCCGCCGGCTCCTCAGCGCCTCATGCGGCCTCGGCGCCCGCCGCGGCGGGTCACGCGGCCGCCGCAGGACACCACTAACCTCATCTCCGGCGCCCTTCAGTGCCCATCACCGGACCTCTTCAGCGGAAGATCATGCCCGCGTAGCCGACCACAGCGCTCGTATCGCCCGACGCCTCCGCCGAGGTTGCATAGCGAACTAGCTCCGCATCTTTCGCTCCCAGCGACTTCAGCGCCGTCAGCATCGCCACCGCGGGACCCAACCCGCACATCGATATGTCCTCGTTTCGGCAGGTGTCATACAGCCCTCGCGCGTCCAGCGCCAGCAATCGCTCGATCGCCTTCTCATCCTTCACACGCGTAGTCGCGTCATCTTCGTAGTGGTTTAAGTCGGAAGTGGTCAGCAAAAGAATTTCTTCCTTCGACGTTGCCAGAACGCGCCCAATCCCCTCACCAACACTCACTACCTCCTCATATCGGATCGTGCCCAAAGCTACCGGCACAAACGCAAATCCCGGCGCGAGTACCTGCAAAAACGGCAATTGCACCTCCAGCGAGTGCTCGCCGCTGTGCGCGACTCCGTCTTCCCGCAGCAGCGGGCACGCATCGCGAACAGCGTTGGCCAGCGATACGTCGATCGGCGCATCGCCCAGCGGTGTCCGCCACGCCCCACTGCAAAGAATTGCCGCCGATTGCCCGCGCGGGAAATGCCGCACACCCAAAATCACGATCTTCTGCGGTATCGTGATTCGCGAAAGCACGGCGCCCGCCACGCGGCCCGAGTAGACATAGCCCGCATGCGGCACCAAACATGCCTTCACACGAATCGTCTGCGCACCCGGTTCAACTGCCGCGCACTGCTGAACAAGCGCTCTTAGCTCAGTAGGATTGGAAGGATAGAAGCGGCCGGCAACGGCGGGGAGGCGAAGCACAACGGCGCCCCCAAAATTTCAAATGGGTCGAGAAGGTTTGCCTTTGACTCTCACAGCTTTCATCGTGTTGGGATCATACATCACCGTCACTTTGTCGCCCCACTGGTAGCCGCCCTTGTCCACGATCTGCTGCATTTTGTCTGATGCTTCGCGCGATAGGGAAAATGTCTGAATCGACATGTCGTCCCCTTTCGCACGCACGGTAATCTGAGCGATGTTCGCGTGCATCACCAAGCCCTCGAATTTGGCCACGCCCGCGGGGGCTTTGGGTTTCGTGGCATTGATGATGATCGGCGCAGCCGTGCTTACAACAATCGGAGCCACAATCTCAGGTCCCTGCGCGCGAACGGGCGATCCGCTAACCGCAGCCAGCATCAACCCTGCTGCAGCGACCCCTACGATTCTGCCAATCCGCTTCATTCGATATCGTCCGTCGCAATTCTCAGCGATTTCAGAAAGCGAACATCTTGCGGCGTCATCATAAGCCGCGCTACAGGTTTCCGGTCCGATTCCTGCTCCATAGACTCCTGGTCTACCTGTATCCGCAGCGACTCCAGGAATCGCCTGTCCTGCGTCGTCAACGCCGTCGTCTCGGCGGCTGAGGCATCCCGCTTGGCCAGCCCGATCGTCGCATCGAGCTTCAGCACAATGTCATATCCATGCGCGCGTACTCCCGCTATCGCGCCGGTAATTCGCTCGGATTCCGATACCGTGTCGTTGATTGCGTGTCCCAGTTCACGCAGCAGGTTCTTCAAATTATCGTCGAGTTGCACGGTCGGCCCCCTTTTTCTCATTCTATTTTAGGCCGCCGTTCATTCGGATACAAGACAACTTCAACTCTATGACTCCAAACGGTTCACAGTCCTGTGAGTACTTGTTTTACACTTTGCGGTCGCAGCCGCTCTGCAGTTCCGTACCTGATTCTGCGCTAAAATTGTCTCGATGGCTTCATCGGTTCGCACCGCAGAGGTTTCACCGCCGCAAGGCGGTTTCCGCCGCCTTTGGCGCGCTCTCAAGCAGCTCTTTCATGAAATGACCGGCGCCGCTTTCGCCGTGCTGGCCATTGCCTGGCTTAACTCCGCGCTTCGTGCCTGGACTCGCGATGTAGCCCTTTGGTTGATCGCCATTGGCGTCGCCGTCTCTGCTCTGTTTGTATTTTTCGCCGTGACTTCGTTCCAGCGTGCTCGAAAATTGTAGGTTCGTTGCCAACCATGGCCGAAACCAAAACTCCGCCGCAAGAAACCAAGCAACGCAAAGAGCGCTTTACAACTCTCTCCGGTCTTCCCCTGGACCGCGTCTATACCGAAGAAAATCTCAGCGGTTGGAATCCAGAAGACGCTCTCAGCTATCCCGGCGAATTTCCTTACACGCGCGGGATCTATCCGTCCATGTATCGCGGCCGCCTCTGGACCATGCGCCAATACGCTGGCTTTGGTTCCGCTGCCGAATCCAATCAGCGCTATCGCTATCTTTTGAGCAAAGGTCAGAGCGGCCTCTCCGTCGCCTTCGATCTGCCCACGCAAATCGGTATGGACTCCGACCATCCGCTTGCTCTCGGCGAAGTCGGCAAAGTCGGCGTCGCCATCGATTCTCTGGAAGACATGGAAGTCCTTTTCGACGGTATCCCCCTCGAAAACGTTTCCACTTCCATGACCATCAATTCCACCGCCGCGATTCTCCTCTGCCTGTACGTGGCCGTCGCCAAAAGGCAGGGCGCCAATCTGCAGAAGCTCTCTGGCACCGTCCAGAACGACATCCTCAAGGAATACATCGCGCGTGGCACCTACATCTATCCGGTACGTCCCGCGATGCGCATCGTCACCGACATTTTTGCCTGGTGCCGCAACGAACTCCCTAAGTGGAACACCATCTCCATTTCCGGCTATCACATTCGCGAAGCGGGTTCTACTGCCATCCAGGAAGTCGCCTTCACTCTTGCCGATGCCACCGCCTACGTGCAAGCAGCGCTAAACGCCGGCCTTGAAGTGGACGCCTTCGCGCCGCAGCTCTCTTTCTTCTTCAACGCGCATAGCGATTTGCTCGAAGAGATCGCCAAATATCGCGCCGCCCGCCGCCTGTGGGCGCGCATCATGCGCGAGCGATTCGCCGCCCGCGATCCTCGCTCGCTCTTGTTGCGTTTTCATGCGCAGACTGCGGGATCCTCCCTGACCGCGCAGCAGCCGGAAAACAACATGGTTCGCGTCGCGATTCAGGCGCTGGCCGCTGTTCTTGGCGGCTGCCAATCGCTGCACACCAATTCGATGGACGAAGCCCTGGCGCTCCCCACCGAAGATGCCGCCCTCATCGCTCTGCGGACCCAACAAATCATCGCGCATGAAACCGGTGTCCCCAACACCATCGATCCCGTCGCTGGCTCTTACGCCATCGAGCATCTCACCAATGAAATCGAGGCAGGCGCGCTTTCGTATCTTGAAAAGATCGATGCCATGGGCGGCATGCTGCGCGCCATCGAGAGCGGTTTCGTTCAGGGCGAAATCCAGAAAGCCGCCTACGAATTCCAGCGCGCTGTCGAACGCCACGATCAAATCATTGTCGGCGTAAACGAATTCACTGTGGAAGAAGAGCGCACCATCCCGATCCTCCGCATCGACCCGAATATCGAGCGTGCCCAAGTCGAGCGCCTGCGTGCCCTTCGCGCTAAACGCGACTCCACCCAAACCGCGCTTTCAGAGCTCGCCCGACGCGCCTCCACTACCGAAAATCTTCTCCCCGCCATCCTCGCCGCCGTCGAAGCCTACGCCACCGTCGGCGAAATCTCCGACACCCTCCGCCGAACCTTCGGCGAATACCAAGAATCCGTCGTCATCTAACCCCCGCGGACATCGACCCCCGCCGTAGCCGCGGTCTTCCGACCGCGGGGTTTAAACGCCAATGGTACCCATACCTCTATGCGCGACCACGAGGCTTCCGCACCTCATTGGGGTCGCCGCTTCTCTCCCCCCTCGCCACTCTTTTCTTCCTGCTGTATCCTGGGCCGCAACTTGCCGCCCATAAAACTCATTCTTGCCTCTGCCTCTGCACGACGCGCGGACATCCTTCGCGACGCCGGTCTGTCTTTCACCGTCCTCTCCTCCGCCGTCGACGAAACTCCTGTTCCCGGCGAATCCGCCACCGATCTTGTCCAGCGCCTCGCTGATGCCAAAGCCGAGCTCGTCGCCGCCCGCGCCGTCGGCCCAGCTATCGTGATCGCAGCCGACACCGTCGTTGTGCTCGATGGGCAAGTCCTCGGTAAGCCCCGCACCAGCGATGACGCCCGCAATATGCTGACGAAACTCTCCGGCCGCACGCACTCCGTGGTAACCGCCGTCACTCTCGTCCGCCTCCCCGACGCCGAACGCCGCCGCTTCGTGGAAACCACCCACGTGCACTTCTCCACTCTCACCGACGCGGAATTAACCCGCTATCTCGCGACCGAAGAGCCCTTCGACAAAGCCGGCTCCTACGCGATTCAGGGCCGCGCCGGCCGGTACATTCCCCGTATCGACGGCTGCTACTTCAACGTCGTCGGCCTTCCCCTCGCCCGCCTGTGCCGAGTCCTCGCCGAACTAGGCTGGTCCGAAGACTAAACAAAATTTGCATCGTTCGTCACTGCCTGATGTTCCTGTAGCGCCGCCGGACCGTCGGCGGCATCTTCTCGCCGCTTTTCTCCTTTCGCCCATCGCTTCACACCGTCCCAATCTCGCGCGGCCTTGTAGGGGCGCGCTTTAGCGCGTCCGCCTCCGAATCGCCGAAATAACCACAGGCACTACCACTGAACTAGCCCCCAAAGAGCAACGTCGCCCGGTCGCTTTGGAGTGCGGGAGCTCGCTCCCGCTTTTGCCCAAGTTCGCACGCCTTCCGCCGTTCCTCTGGCGCAAGGCGCCAACCCACTTACGCGCTTTACTGTTCCGCCTCTGTTGGGGCGATTTAGCACGTCGTACGTCAGTGGGACCCTTGCTTTGGTAGCCTTCAGCGCGTCCCTATGCCGGAATCTGACCCAAATTCGGGGTACTTTAGCCCTGTTTTGGCGACTTTGAGCAATTTGGTTTAAATGCTAAGCTGTTTAGATACTATGACTTAGCCATTATGCCGGAAATATGCATTCCGATGGATTCTTATCCTGGGTTCCGTAGAATCAATAGTTTATACTCCACTCCCCGCACCACCGGCATCCCCGAAGAATTGAATGAACGTTCATTCAATTCTACAATTTTCCGGAGACCTCAAAAAAAGAGGTGCTCCCCTTGCGGAGAGCACCTCGACTGCTTTGGGGGGTTGGGGGGAACTTTACTGCGGCTGCGTCCGCGCGTTGTGCTTCTTGTGGTAGATATTGCGCGATGCTTGGTTCTGCTCGTGATTGACTTGCGCTTTCTCGCCGGCCGTCAGTTTGCCGCCGTTGGCCGCTCGATCTGCCGCCACTTGCTGGTTGATCCCCTTCTGCTGATTTTCCAGCTTGGCGGTCTCACCGGCGGTCAACTGCCCGCTCTTGATGCCTTGAGCGATGCGGTCCTGCTGGTTCTCGCGGCGCTGGCCGACCACGTTGCTGCCGTAGTGGGCCGTATTGGCGTTGTGCTTGTCCTGATAGATCTGCTTCGACAAGTGGTTCTGCTGGCGGTTGATCTGAGCCTTTTCTGCCGCGGTCAGCTTGCCGCCATTCGCCGCGCGGTCCGCCTTCGTTTCGTTATTGATCGCTGCTTCCTTCGTTTCCAGGTTCGCGGTCTCACCTGCGGTCAATTGTCCGCTCTTGACGCCGTTAGCGATGCGGTCTTGCTGATTCTCTTTCCGCTGCGCGATGCTCGGATCAGACGGTGAAGGACTCTGCGAAGGTGGTTGAGACTGCGCGAATGCGCCCGTGCTCGCTGCACCTGCGATCACGATGGCCAAAGGCAGGCTGCTCCACTTCATCCATTTCAATGTCATTTCTCTCTCCTAGTTTCCCACTCAAATTCCCGGGGGCTATGAGGTAATACCCTATGCTGAGGAAAAAGTTGCGCGCATACTACTGATCGGAAGGCCAGTTTTTCATCAAAACCATCACACGTGGGTACTCTTTCGGCACATATAAATTCGTGGCCGAAAATCCCAATCGCGGGCAAAAACACGAAAGGGCAGCCGAGAGGCTGCCCCATCAAATGCTAAAAGAAACCGTTCAGTCTTTATGCTTTCTTTTCGTCCGCTGGCTTATCCGCGGGAGGAGCAGACTGTTGCGGAGGCTGCGTGTTGTGCGCGCCGGACATGCCTTCTTTGAAATTGCGGATGCCTTCGCCGAGTCCGCGCATGACTTCGGGAATCTTCCGGCCGCCGAACAAAATCAGAACGATGGCCAGGACCACCAGCCAATGAAAAATACTAAACTCACCCATGAAAACCTCCACGCATCCTGCTTGCCGACACGCTACTTCCACCCTAGCGCAGGACGCCTAAGACAGCAAGCCTAGGCCATGTCGCTAACCTATAGGATAACACGCTCGTCCCCGGCGCGCCGCGTTACTCGCTCCCGGTCCAGGTATTCGAGCAATGGGATCGCGTACTTGCGCGTAATCCCCGTCAATTCCTTAAAAACCGGCACGGAGATGCGCTCGCCTTTCGATCTCTTGTAGCTCGACAAGTGTCCCAGGAGCTGTGCCAGCGCATCGCGGTGAAAAATCAGCTCAGGCGTGACCCGGATCAGGATCTTCTCGCGCAACAGCATCTGCAGAATCTTTTCCGCGCGCTTCGGCTCCACAGGCAGCTTGCTCAACACTTCTTTCACCGCCGGAACCGCCAGCCCGGCCCCGGCAAACGCAGCTTCGATCTGTTCTTTCGCGCGCGCCTCTTCGGGCTCGAGGGTGATGGCTGATCCCGCGCGCTTTACCAAATCGCCTTGCAATTCGATTTTTCGCTGCGCCGCCAGTTCCTCCAGCACTGCCCGGAACGTCTCCGGCTTCACGCGCCGCCCAAGGCTTGACCGCAGATCTTCGCGAGATATTCCCGGCAGCAGCGGATTCTCTTTATGGAAACGCTCGACCCTCGCGAAAGCTTTTCGGTATGCGTCTTCAAAGATTTTCGTCGGCACTAAGATCAGCGGCTCCATCGATACGCTTTTCGCCCGGCCCCCTTGGACCAGGGCTTGTGCTGTGTTGCGCGCTTCGTCTTCCAGCCAAGCTGTACGCGCCACAATTTCGTCGAAAGCCAATCCGGCTGGCGTTCGATCCAAGATCGCCGCCAGCGTTTCCGTTTTGTCGCCCCGCTCCAGCGTTTCCAGGAAAGCGGCGCGGCCTGTGTCTCGCGCGGTCGCGCGCCGGGCTAAAGCGTCCAAGACGACGCCTCCGCCGATCGTAACCACCGGTGAGAATTGCCGGATCACGAAGCGATCCTCGGGTAGCACCAAGAGCTCCTCTTGCAAGCGTAACTGCGCCAGCGCGCTTTGCCCTGGGGCCAATTCATTTCGACCGTAGACAAAAACCTCAGCGATGGTCTCTGACGTTCCGGCGTGAAAGTGAATGCGGCTGCGCTGTTTCATCTTGAGTGCGGATCGCAGGAGCTCCAGGCGCGCATCGATCCTGCGCGTCGTCCGAAACTTCCCCGGAGAGGCCAGCGTCATACCGCGTTGCAATGCCGTATGCTCGATGCCCGCCAGATTCACCGCGGTCCTCTGTCCGGCAAACGCGCGCTCGACGCTTTCTCCCCCGGACTGCACACCGCGCACGCGCAGGAGCTTACGAGGCGGAAATAGTTCGACTTCATCCCCAGGGCCTACCGTGCCGGATGTGAGTGTACCGGTCACCACCGCGCCGAAACCCTTGATCGCAAAGGCTCGGTCGATCGGCAGCCGGAAGTCTCGCGCAGAGTCTTTCCCCGAAACTTGCGCGGCGACGCGATCCAGCTCCAGCCTCAATTCGGATAGACCGGCTTGCGTTTTCGCGCTGACCGGAACAACGGGCGCGTCCTCAAGAAACGACCCGCGCAGGTATTCTTCCACTTCCAGCCGCACCAGCCCGGCCGTATCTTCGTCCACCAAATCGCTTTTCGTCAGCGCCACAACGCCGCGCCTCACTCCGAGCAGCCGGCAGATATCGAAGTGTTCGCGCGTTTGCGGCTTTATGGATTCATCCGCTGCGATCACCAGCAGCACCAGATCGACGCCGGCGGCGCCCGCCAGCATGTTGCTGACAAATCGTTCGTGCCCCGGCACATCGACGAATCCGAATCGCACGCCATTTTCCTCGAGGAAGGCGAAGCCCAGATCGATGGTGATCCCGCGCCGCTTCTCTTCCTCGAGCCGGTCCGGGTGCGTACCCGTCAAAGCCTCGACCAGCGTGGACTTGCCATGGTCGATGTGCCCGGCCGTGCCGACAATTACGCTCTTAGTCGTCGTATTCATGTGGATAAGGAACGCGAGCTTGCCCCGTCCCTAGCGATGTTCCTTGCGCTGTTACTTGCGATGTTACGAGAGCTGCGAACGCGCGGTCAAACAAGCCAAAGAGCTGGTCAAAAGCTCGCCAACTGGAGGGACCATCAAGAACTTAGGATGAACCTAGGCCGTTGCTTAACGATTGTTATCAGGAAAGATTAAGGCTTCGCCGCGGCGATTTCGTCGACGATGGCTTGCGCCGCTGCGCGTGGATCGGCCGCAGCGAGAATCGGCCGTCCGACAACCAGGAAGTCCGCACCGGCCCGAATCGCCTCGGTGGGCGTTGCTGTGCGCGCCTGGTCATCGTTCTGCGTCGCGGAGAGTTTCTCTTTCGGCCGAACACCCGGCGTCACGATCAGAAAATCGCGCCCACATGCCTTGCGGATGGCCTTCGCTTCCTGAACGGAGGCTACCACTCCATCCACACCCGCTTTCTTAGCTAATTGAGCCAGATTGACGACGCGGCTCTTCGCCGCACCGCCTATCCCGACTTCTCGCATCGCTTTGTGATCCATGCTCGTGAGAATGGTCACCGCCAACAGCCTTGGCCGGTCTGCTCCCATCGGTTGTCCGGCGCTAATCGCTTGCGCCGCGGCATGCAGCATCGCGCTGCCACCGAGGGCATGCACATTCACAAGTTGCACGCCGGTCATCGCCGCGCAAGACAACACGGCGCCCGCAACCGTATTCGGAATGTCGTGAAATTTCAGATCGAGGAAAACGCCGGGACCTAGCGCGGCGACTTCCTTCACGGCTGCCGGACCGGCAGCCGTAAAAAGCTGGCTCCCGATTTTGAACATTCCGACAACATCGGAAACCTGCTTCGCAAATTTTAGGGCGGTATTTAGCGAATCAAAATCCAGAGCAACAATCAAGCTGCTGCGCGGATGGGCATCGAAGGTCAAGGTCATGAGTGACCCCGACCACTCGCCGGGGTCAGCGTCTATTTGGCAACTGCATCAACTCGAGCCGGACCTGGCTCACGCCGGAATGAATCAGTCCGATCTTCCGGGCCACGCGATAGGATACATCAATTTCGCGGCCTTCTTGGTAAGGACCCCTGTCATTAATGCGTACAATTTCAAACTGCCCGGTTCTCGGGTTCACGATGCGCACCAAGGATCCGAAGGGCAGGATCGGGTGAGCGGCGGTAAGAGACTCGCAGTCGAAGCGCTCCCCGTTGGCCGTCTTCCGGCCGTTGAACTCGGGGCCATACCAGCTTGCGTTGCCCACCCAGCTTTTGATCGGCTTGGAGGGTTGGCTTAGGTGCGCCACCAGGGGTGCCTCCATCGCCGGAGCAACTAGGAACATAAGGAGCACCCAACGGATGGCGGCCCAGGTTATAAAAAGTGGTCGTCTCATAGTGTGTTCTTTATGCTACGCAAATCGTAAAAAGTATAGCATGAAAACCGCAGTATGTCAACCGTTTTTTGCTCGAAATTCTTTCACTATATCTTTGATACTTAAAGCTTTAACTTCCGACAGAGCTTGTCGAAGACCGGTAACGAGGCGTAGCGTCGCATCAGGACGTACAAAGGTTGCCGTCCCTACCTGGACGGCAGACGCCCCGGCAGAGATGTATTCGAGCACGTCCTCCACCGTCTCGACCCCGCCAAGCCCGATTATTGGGATTTCCACAGTTTTCCTCACCTCCCACACCAGCCGGAGGGTGATCGGCTTGATCGCTGGACCGGACAGCCCACCAGTGCCGTTCCCCAAACGCGACTTCCCGGTGCGAAAGTCGACCGCCAAGGCTGGGTAGGTGTTGGCGACAGTTAGGGCATCAGCACCAGCTCCGGCTGCGGCTTGGGCGATAACTCCAATATCTGCAACGAGCGGCGACAGCTTGACCCACAGGGGCCGGCGCTTGGCTGCAGCGCGCGCCGCAGCCACCACCTCGTCCGCCATACTGGCATTGCTCCCGAACTGCATACCCCCTTTCTTTACGTTCGGGCAGGAGATGTTGAGTTCGTAGGCTGCCAATCCTTCGGCATCCTCGAGCGTCCGGATCACCTCAACGTAGTCCTCAGTGGCGTAGCCAAAGACGTTAGCTACGATTGGCGTGACGTATTTTCGTAGTACCGGCAGTTTTTCCGTTACAAAGGCGCGAACCCCCACGTTTTGGAGGCCGATGGCGTTTAGCATCCCGGAGGGGGTGGGATAGAGCCGGGGCGGGGGAGCCCCTTCGATAGGCTCCCGGGATAGTCCTTTGACGACAATCGCGCCAAGGGCATTGAGATCGACGAGATGGGCGAACTCAAGCCCGTAACCGAAGGTTCCACTGGCGGCGATAATGGGATTACGAAGACGTAGGGCGCCCAGTTGGACGCTAAGGTCGATGGCGCCATCGGAGCCCATTGCCGCCAGAGCTTAGCACGAAGGCCCGGGCAGCCTACTGGAATCGCCCGGCCCGATGCCGGAGTTGGCCGCAGGTCCTTGCACCTGGTCAGGGCTTTGCCCATTTGGGCCGACCAGCATGGGTCAAGGTTTGGCAGGGGCAGTCGATGCGGGTGCCCTCGGGGTGGGATAGGAAGCCTCTGGTCTCGATAAGGCCTGCGATAAAGCCTGAATCAAGGGGCGACCGTCGCGGGTGGACAGGGTAACGCCGCACAACGATGCCAATGTGGGGGCGATGTCGGCGGGCGTCACCTCACCGCGATATTCGCCGGGCTGAATACCCAAACCCATCAGCAGGATCGGGACGTGCTGATCATAGTAGTAGGGACCGCCATGCACGGTTCCGGTCGTTTTCTTTTCGCCTTTGCCCCAGTACGAGAATTCCCAATACGGCTTGGGAGTAATCAGGATGTCGCCGCTGCGGCCAGGAAAGTAACCCGCGGCCAGGGCGCGAAGACTTGGACTCATTGTGGCGGGGCGGTTCTGCACTTCGGTGGAAAGAAAGACCGACTCGACACCGGAGGCGCCGAG
>Ga0070698_100007266_pt1 | contig 11998 bp, 11 predicted proteins | sample KBSK1502metaG_FD_65477 | JGI IMG/M metagenome (GOLD analysis project Ga0070698, IMG submission 65477) | Corn, switchgrass and miscanthus rhizosphere microbial communities from Kellogg Biological Station, Michigan, USA - KBS K1-50-2 metaG | ecosystem: Host-associated > Plants > Roots >...
TCATCGAGGATCTCGATCGCGTGGCCGCCATCGCGATGGCGTACGGCATCGCGCGCGCGCTCGATCAACAATTGTTCGGCGCCGTCGACGACGACGGGCGCGGCTGGCGGCGGTGGCGCGGGCGAGGGCGCCGGTGGCGCGGGCGCCGGTGGCGGCTCAGCTGGGGGATGCGAAACGCGAACATGGCGCGGGCGCTCGGGTGCCGTTTCGATCCGCGGCGCTGGTTGAACGAGCGTACGTTCGGGGACGCTGACGGGCGCAGGCGCCGTTTCGATCCGCGGCGCTGGTTGAACGAGCGCGCGTTCGACGCGCGGCGGTGGCGGTGGGGCGTGCGGCCGCGGCCGGCCGATGAAGACAGCGAGCGCGACGGCAACGCCCGCACCGGTGGCGATCACGCGACTTGCGACGGCCGTCCCGGTCATCGGCGCCGCGATCGTGCGATCGATGCGTGTCTTCATCCGCGTGACGGTCTCGGCCGCTGGCGGCGCGCCGGCGGTCGCGCGATCGAGCAATGCGCGCAGATCCGGTGGAATCATCGTGATGCCTCCTTTGCGCGAGTCGCCGCCGCGATGAAGCGCTCGCGCGCCACGCGCAGCCGCGAGTACACGGTGTTGAGTGGCACGCCGAGCTGCAGCGCGATCTGCGGTACCGAGCAGCCCTCGAGCTCGTGCAACACGAACACCGCGCGCTGCTCCTCGCTGAGCCGATCGAGCGCGTCGAAGACGATCCGTCGCGCATCGCGCTCGGCGAGCGCTTCATCCGCGCCACGGCGATCGTCGCCGATCGCGCTGAGCTGCTCGTCGCTCACCTCACGCACGCGGCGCGCGCGCCGCCGATAGCGCGATGCGATGCGCAGCGCGATGCCGAAGATCCACGGCCGCATCTGTCGATCGGCATCGAAGTCGCAAAGCCGGCGATGAACGGTGACGAACACTTCGTGCGTGACGTCCTCGAGGTCCGCCGCTGCAACGCCGAGCCGCCGCAAGGTCGCCCACACGTACTCGACGTGCTCTCGATAGATCGTATCGAGATCGAGGGCGACGACACGCGTCGTCTGCGGTGAGCTGACTGCGACCACTATCTTGCTATTCCCCGCGCGCGGCCCGATCCGTCACAAAAAATCGAGCTCGAATGCAGCGCCGAGAGCGGCATGCACGCCGGGTGCGCGCCAGATCACCATGCCGTCGAGCTCGAAGCTCGTTCGCGCGAGCGGGACGAAGACATCGAAGTGCGGAACGATGCGCATGAAGCGAACCACGATCGGCCACGCTAGCCGCGCGCCGACGGTGGCGACGGCGGCGGTATCGCTGCGCGGCATGTCGACACCGCGGCCTTGCGCCTCGATGCGATCGACGCCGGCCAGCGCGCACGCGCGACCACCGCGCACAACGCACACGGCTCCGAATGCGAAGAGCCGTGACATTCGCATCGTCGAGTACGTGACCGGCGGATCGAAGCGCGCTTCGATCGTGGCCGCGAGCCATTCACGCCGAGCGCCGAGTTGCAGACTGACACCCGCGGTAACACCGGGTGCCGCCCTGACACTGCCAAGCACGCCCGTCGCGATCCATGCGTCGATCGACGCGGCTTGTGCGACGGGTTGCGTTTCATGCACGACGGCGACCGGCGGCGCCGCCGGCTTCATCCACAGCGGATCGATCGCGATCGCGATCGATAGCGCGGTGAGCTCGAGTAGCTCGCCGCAATCGCGCGCGTCGAGCTCGCGCACACCGCGGCTCGTGCCATCTGCATCGCTGCGCTCGATGCGCGCGTGCAGCTGCGTCAGCGCGACGTGCACGAGCTGCGCCGCGTCGTCGCGAAATGGATCGCGACCGAGTCGCTCACTCACCGCCGCGCGCAGCGCCGGCTCGTCGACGCAGCCGCCGTCCGCTGCAACGAAACTAAGCCGCGCCACCCGCGGCGCCGCGACAGCGCTCGTCGTCGCGAGACAGAGAAGCCATGCGCTGCGCACGACACATCCCCTATCACGGTGGTGCGCGCGGCCCGCCTAGATCTCGCAGCCCGTCCTACGTTTGCGCGAATTGCGCGCGCGCGTTCGCGCGATGCGCCGCCATGCCGACACGAGCGCGCATCACGAGCTCGCCACGTTCAGCAGCGACGTCGCGCCGCGCTAGCTCGCCGCTTTCGCCGCGTACGCCTCGACCTCGCGTCGCACGCGCGCAACCGATGGCCGCGTCTGCGCGCGCTCGACATACGCGCTGAGGTGCTTGAAGCGGTCGAACGGATACGCGCTGCCGTGGGTGACGAGCACCGGGATCAGGGCGCAGTCGGCGAGCGTGAACGTATCGCCCATCACCCAGGTGCGGTTCGCGAGGTGACTATCGAGCCCGCCGAACATCGTATCGAGGCGTTCGCGCGCCTGCGCGACGCGCTCAGCATCGGGGTCGCGCACGATCGTGCGATACGAATCGTTGACGTACAGATCCGCGATGCGATCGTGAAACCGCGTCTGGCGCGCGAGATCGCGATCCTCGGGGATGAGGCGCGGTCCATTCGCGTGCGCGTCGATGTACTCGATGATGATCGTCGATTCGGGAATCTTCCAGCCGTTGTCGAGCACGAGCACCGGCACTTTGACCATCGGTGTGATCTTGCGCAGCTCGGCGCGGTCGTCGGCGCTGCCTGGATACAGAATGACCGGCGTGAACGCGACATCTTTTTCGTAGAGCGCGATCAGAGCCTTTTGCGAATACGTGGAGCGAGGAAAGTAGTAGAGCTTCATGGCGTAGCCTCCTGATGTGGAGACGACGCCCGAGCGCAAAACTCATCGGTCGAGTTGTTCGGGCGCGCCGAATCGCGGCAGCAACGTGCGATCGATGAATGCGTGGAGCGCGGTGATGCGCCCCTGCGCGACCTGCAGGACGTGAATCGCGTAGCCCTCGTACGGCGGCTCGTGGCCGCGATAGCCCGCGAACACGAGCTCGTCGGCACCTTGCACGCGCAGGTAGCGGCGCCTGCCTTGCGCCGCGATGCGCGGCGTGAAGAACGCGCGCACCGCATCGCGACCGCGAAACCACGTCGGCGCCGGTGGCATGCTGAGCGTGACGTCCTCGTGCAAGAGCGCGATCAGCGCATCGAGATCGCCGGAGTGCCACGCATCGAGGTAGCGCTGCGCGATTGCGTCGGCGTCGGGTGTCGGCTCGGCGACGCGGCGGGCATCGAGCGTCGCGCGCGCGCGTTGCAACGCGCTGTTAACGGCCGCGACCGTGGTGTCGAGGAGCGTCGCGACCTCGGCGGCCGACCAGCCGAGCACGTCGCGCAGGATTAATGCCGCGCGCTGGGTCGCCGGCAAGTGCTGCAACGCGACGATGAACGCGAGCTGAACGCTCTCGCGCAGCGAGTAGAGTGCCTCCGCGGATGCCGTGCCTTCCCAGAGGCCGGGCGGGCACGGCTCGACCCAAAGCAGCTCGCCGGCCGGTTCGATCGGCGCGCGCGGATCGCGCGGCTCGCCGTGCTCGGAGGGCAAGCCGTGGCGCGGTCGGCGGCGAATCTCATCGAGACAGCGATGCGTTGCGATCTTGTACAGCCACGAGCGAACGGACGAGCGGCCCTCGAAACCATCGATCCCGCGCCACGCCGAAAGCAGTGTCTCCTGCACCTGGTCCTCGGCATCCTGCAGCGAGCCGAGCATGCGATAGCAGTGAGCGGCGAGCTCGCGCCGAAACGGTCCAACGAGCTCTTCGAATGCGTCAGGGGTCATGACGGGTAAGACGTAACGGTGGCGCAAAACTCATCGGCACGTCCGTGAGTTTTTCGCCTGCATGACGGACTGGCAAGTCGTCGCGCTCTCGATAAATGTCGCACAGTCGCGCGTCATCCGGCCGCACTTGCCGCCGCACGCGGTGATGCGATCGCAGGCATCTTTCGGAAGCAGCTCGCCGTTCGCGCGCTCCGAGCTGCGATGCGAGCACGCGAAGGCGAGCAGGAGCGCTAGAAGTCCGCGCCGATGCCAAGCTGCACGATCAAGGGGTTCACCCACATGCTCATCTTAGCGGTGCCGACCTCGACGGTGTCGAACAGCGGCAGGTCAGGCGTGCGGACCTGAACGTGCTCGACGCGCGCCTGCGCGAGCATGAGCGCGATGAACTTGACGTCGAGGCGCGCGTAGAAGCGCTTGTAGATCTGCGCGTCGATGCCGCCTTGAAGCACGAGCCCCGGCGCCGGATCGATCTTCATCTCCGGCTGGCTGACCTCGGTCAGCATCTGGTTCGTCACCTTTGAATCGAACGCGAAGAGAATGGCGAGGCCGCCTCCGGCATACGGCGTCACGGGACCGAGCTTCGTGATGCGGTAGATGCCGGTCAGCACGGCCGGTGCGGCTTTCGCTTCGCCGAGGTCTTCGCCGAGCGGCGGCACGCCGGTGGGAATCCCGAGCGCGGTCGGCGCGAGCGATTCGTTCGCGAGCGTGCCGGTTGCCTTGAACTTGATCGTGAACGGGATGCCGAGGACCGTCTCGACGGAGACCTTGTTGTCGAGCCACGGCAATACGTAGCCGACGATGATGCCGGGAATCGTCGCCGAGTTGATCGAGGCACCCGAGCCTTCGATCGGCCCGTTCTGCACGGCGAGGCTTGCCGGGCCATCGACATCGGAGAGCTCCATCTCATTCGATGACTCGAACGGCTCGACATGCACGACGCCTGCGCGCACGTAGAAGCGGCGAACCGGCTCGTCGGCGTATGCGAGCGCGGGCGCGAGCAAGATGAGGATCGCGAGTTTCATAGCGCAACTCCTCGCTGCGGCGGGGACACGAGCTGCAGCTTCATCTCGCCCTTCGGCACGATCATCTGGACCGCGCCCGACGCGAGCGTGCTGATGTTGACGACGACCGGCACGTCGGCGGTATTCGTGAGCGCGATCGCGATCCGGCCATCCGCGAGGAATGACACCGGGCCCTCGAGCTGCACCGTCATCGGCTTGCTGTGAAGATCGTGGCTCGCGAGCGGGATGCTCATGTCGGGCGCATCGAGGTAGAGATCGAGCGCGAGCACCATCGTCGGCCCGCCGCGGTCGATGATGTAGCCGCGCAGCGGGCCGCTCGCGGGCTCGCGGATGCGCATCACCGATGTCCCGGTATCTGTATTGATCGAGATGCCGAGCGCGGTCGCTGACATCGATACCGACGTCGCGTACATCGCCTGCGCCGAGAGCGTGACCGGCACGCACGAGGCCGCGGTCGCGCCGCCCGGCAGCGGGCACGTCGTCGTGACCTCACCCATGTCGACGGGCATGACGCCGAGGAGGTACATGCACGCTTCCTTCTCCGGCGTGCTCGGCACGCAGTCGTTGCCGTTGAATTGCGCCTGACTGACGGCACCGGATGTGCCGACGATGCGAAGCGCGGCGCGGTTGGCATCCCGCAGCTGCTCGCCGGCTTCGACGAAGCCCGAGGCGTTGATGTCGGTGAACGGTGCGGCACCGGAGAGCATGAACGTGCCGCTCGTCGGCGGCGCGCCGGTAAACACGATGCTCAGCGACGGGCCGCCGGCATCGCCGCTCTCGGTGCCGTTGAGCGGATCGAAGTTCGCGGCGTTCGCGAGACCGCAGACATCACCGCCGCTGCAGCCGGTGTCGCTGCCCGACACGATCACGAGCCGGTAGCGTTTGCCGGCGACCCACGGCTGATCGGGGATGAACGTGATCCTGCGATCGCGCGCCATCATCGTTCCGGGCACCGCGCCGACGCATCCACCGGCGCCGTCGATCTCTTCGACGCGGAACGAACCGGTGTTGCACGCGGTGCCGCGCGTGACGCTGGTGCGCCGCAGCGGACCGGAGAACGCGACTTCGATCGGATCGTTCGCGGCGAGCGTGAATGGCTGATAGACATCATCGGCGCTGTCGCTGCCGGCGCAGCGCCCGGGGCTGGTCGCATCGCCGGCGGTGAGCGCGCACGGTGCGCCGGGGTGGACGGCGGTGATCGTCGTCGGTACGTCGCTCGAGAGCAGTGGCGGCGTCGCGAAGCTGAGGTTGTTCATCGTGAGCTTGTTGCCCGCAACGTCGGCGACGTCGGAGAACACGACGCGATAGAGGCGCGAGTACGACAGCGGCGCGAGCGGCCGCACCACAATCGAGGCACCGTGACTTTCGATCGTCGTCGCGACGGGGCCGGAGATCGTGTCTTCGAGGCGAATGCCGCCTGCGCGGGCGCGCTCGATGTCGATCGGCTCGTCGAAGATGATCTCGATGCCGGCATCGATCGGCTGTTCTTCGCTTTGCGCCGGCATGCTCGCGACAAACTGCGGTGGCGTCGTGTCGGTGGGCACCGTCGCGCTCTCATCGGTGATGAGCTCCATCACCATGTTCGACGGCGCCTTCGCGACACCGAGCAGCGCCATGTCCATCGAGGCGACGCTCTCGATCGCGAGCACGCCATCCGTCGCGATCGCGGTGCCTGTCGCTTGCAAGCCCATGATCGTTTGCGTGAGTGCCGCGTTGCCCTCGGGATCGACCGCGTACACCGCAACGTCGAGGCTGAGATCGACGTAGAGCGGCGCGCGATCGTTCTCGGGCCGCTGCTCGGCGGCCTGATACGGATTGCGATACAGCCGGCCGCCGCCATCGGTGAGCAGCTCGATCATCACGTCGCCCGTCGTCAGCCCGACGGGAATCTGCCCGCCGAGCTTGATGTCGAGGCCGCTCGCTCGGAGGCGCTGGCCGCGACGAATCGTGAACGCGATCGGTCCGCCGAGTGCCTTCGGATCGCCGAGCTCGCTCGTCAGCGTGCTCGCGAGTAGACGCGTGACCTCGCGGCCGATCAGCGGCTTGTCGAGCACGATCGCATTCGTCTCCGCGCCCGAGCGCGAACCATCGGGGCCCGGATCGCCCATCTGCCGCGTGCGCAGCTTCTGAACGATCGGCGCGGCGCCTTTGCTCTTGCGCGGCACGATCGTCACCGTCGTCGGCGCGAGGGGCTGGCCTCCGAGATCGAGGAGCTGATTGCCGAGGCGCAGCGTGTACGTCGAGCCGGCGGTCAAATCATCGCGCGGATCGATCGAGACGTGGATGCCATTGGAGATCATCGTCGCCGGCACCGCGGCGCCACCCTGATCGAGAAGCTCGATCGCACCTGCGCGCATCGCGACCGTGCGCGGATCGAGTGGCTCGGAGAATACGAGGCGGATCGTCGAGGTCTCGAACATCGGGCGGAACGAATCGATCTGCGTGGGGCTGCCGCCGTTGACGGCGACGAGCGTCGGCGCAGCCGCGCGCGGACGATCCGAGCGCGTCGTGAACGAGAGCAGCGGCCCCGATGGCAAGTTCGTCGCGAACGGAGCGAGCCCCCCGCCGATCGTGACGTCGTATTTCGTGCCGGGCTCGAGTGGCGCGTTCTCGAACTGCACCGTCTTTTCGTCGACGATCGTCGGCGTGCCGATCGGTCCCGCCGGGCCGACGAGTGTCGCCGAGCTGACCGCGCTCTCGACGACCGGATCCGAAAACGTCACGACGATGCGCGCGCCGAGCGGCACATCGAGTTGGCCCTGCAGCGGATACGTGAACACGACGCCGGGCTCGGCGGTTTGCAGCGGCGGCACGCCGCTATTGCACGCACCGACGACGACTGCACACGCGATCCAGATCCGAGCCACGACGGCCACCTTACGGCAGCGCGCAGCGCGAATACCAGCCGTATTGAATTACAGTTCTGCGTCGAGCGCGCGGGCGGTGAGGCGCGCCACAATGATTTCAGCTAGCGGGTGGCGCCTCGGCGGGTGTTTGCGCCGGTGTGCCTTCCGGCTGCTTGCCCATACACGCTTCGATCTCGCCCGGGCAGCTCGCCCTCATGCAGTCCTCGTCGGCACAATGGTGCTGAGAGCCGCAGTCGAGCAGCGCGGCGTGCTTGCCCTGCCCGTCTTGATTGCCCTGGCTCGTGCACTGATGAAGGCAGAGCGGATCGCCGCAGTTGGCGTCGCACTGCTGGACGATCTCGGCGCAGGTTAGGGTGCCGCCGCCTTCCGGCTCGGGCGCGACGATTTCTTTCGCCTGCTTCATGCAGCCGGCGCACAGCGAGAGCGCGAGCACGAATCGCAGCATCCTCGAAGCATAGCGCGGATGCGCGCGCATGAAACGACAAGCGCCGCACGCTACATGTAGCTGCGGCGCATTCTGACGAATCACTCAGTGACTAACGACGCACTTTCGGCGTGGCGCCGCGACGACGGCTGCTCTGGCCGAGCGCGGGCTCGTCCGGAAGCTCGCCGAGCTTTGCCTTCACCGTTGTCGTCTTCGCGTTGCGATGCGAGACGCCAAGCTCGACCGTACTGCCAGGCTTGATCATCGCGATCGTGTTCTTGAGTGCATCGTCGGTGCGAACTTCGCTGCCGTTGATCGCCGTGATGACATCGCCCTCGACGAGCCCCGCCTTCGCCGCCGGGCCGTTCGCCTCGAGGCTGGCGACGAGCACGCCGCGCGTCGCGCCGAGGCTGTACTTCTTCGCGATGTCGGGCGACACCGTCGCGATGCCGATGCCGAGGTAGCCGCGCGACACCTTGCCGTCCTTCATCAGCATCTCCATGATCGGCTTCGCCATGTTCGTCGGAATCGCGAAGCCGATGCCCTGGTAGCCGCCGCTGCGCGACGCGATCGCCGTGTTGATTCCGACGAGCTCGCCGCGCAGATTGACGAGCGCGCCGCCCGAGTTGCCGGGATTGATCGCGGCGTCAGTCTGAATGAAGTCCTCGTACTCGGCGATGCGAAGGCCGCGACCCTTGGCCGACACGATGCCGAGCGACACGCTCTTGCCAACGCCCATGCCGTCACCGACAGCGAGCACGAGCTCGCCGAGCCGCAGCCGCGATGAATCACCCCACGGGATTGGCTTGAGTGCGGGGAATTTGCCTTCGAGCTGGATCACCGCGAGGTCGGCCTTCACATCTTTGCCGACAACTTTCGCGCCGAGCTCGGTGCCATCCTGCAGCGTCACCTTGATGCGATCCGCCTGATTGACGACGTGGGCGTTCGTCAGGATGCGACCGCTCGCGGTCACGATCACCCCCGAGCCCTTGCCCGCCATCGTTTGCGTATCCGAGTCGCCGAGAAAGTCGGCAAAGAACGGATCGACTTTCACATCCGCTTCGATCGAGATGTTTACGACGCTATCGACAACGCGCTCGGCAACGTCGGGGATCGTGCTGTCGGTCGGCATGCCGGGGCGCGCCACCGCGACCGAAGCCGGTCCCGCGTGCGCGATGTGGTTCGATTGCAACGCAGCGCCGGCGCCAACACCTCCGAGCGCGACAGCGGCAGCAATCAGCAAATTCCTCGTAGCTTTCATGGCTGTTCCTTACTCCAAACGGCTCCTCTGGCCCAATGATTACGAACCATGGACCGCGCAAGGGGTTGCCTAAATTCCATTCGCCTAACCGCCTGATCTGCCAGGGCCTCCCGTTGCCAGTCGCAGATAGTCAGATCACGCGAAATTTTCTTCGCGCTGGCGCCTCCGTAAGCCGCGCGACACCCGCATCGCCCGTGGGCGGAGGTGCTTGACCCATTCGTCGGTGCGAATGCCGCCGGCGCGAAAGCGAACGAGCCATGCAGGAGACGAACGCGATCGCTTGCAGGCAGCGTGGCGCGAACGCGAGCTCGACGTCGTACGAGCGCGCCTTGTGCCACCGCGACGGAGTCTATTCCTTCGGTGGTACCGGCGCGCGCGCGAGGATGCCAACTGTGAGCGCCACGGTGCTCGCGGCGACTGCGAGCCAGGCGCCGAGCCCGAAGATGAGCCAGCCGCTCATGCCGAGGACCAGCACCGCGTAACGGCGCGCCGATCTTGCGATGCGATCCAGCACGGCGAAGTCCTTCATCATGAACGTTTCTCGGGTGTTTGGTTCGATTGCGTCGCACGCGCGATACATGACTGTTACGAACGCTCGTACAGTACGTCCCATGCTGCGTCTCGCGATCGTGATCTGCGTAACGGTCGGCGTCGCCTCGGCGCAGCCGGCCACCGCATGCTTTCCAGAATGTCGTACAGGGTTTGTCTGCAACAACGGCACATGCGTATCGGCATGCAACCCTGCATGCGCGGCCGGCGAGCTGTGCAGTCCCGCCGGGCAATGCGTGTCCGCATGCAATCCGCCCTGTGGTGCAGGCGCGACCTGCACGGCGGATCGGCAGTGCGTGGCGGCGCCGGCACCACCGCAAGATCTCGGACCCGCGGACCCGGGCTGGGCGAAGGGCGCGGCCGTGTTTGGCTACGTCTCGGCAGGTCTGATCGCAGTTCTCACGGCCGGCGTGATCGCGACAAACAACTCCGACGCGCGCGACATCGCGGCCGTCGGCGGCAGCGCGACGCTCGTCTACACGGCTGCGTCGATTCCAGTCATCGCGTTCGGCGGCGCATCGGCGCGCAAGAATCCTGCGGTCAGGGGTGTACCTGCGCTGCGGCTCGTCGGCTGGATCGGCTACAGCGTGACGATGGTCAATGCGACCGCGCTAGTGATCCTGCTCGTCGAGAACGAATACTCGTCGCGGCTGGCCCAGGACCTTCATATCGCGAGCGTCGGTGTGCTAGGCAGCGCGACCGCGGTCGTGTTTGCGCTCGACGCAGGCATCTCGGCATCGCAGGCCGAGAAGATCGACGCGGCATCGAGAGCGAAGGTCACGCTGAACTTAGGATTCAGCGTGGCGAGGACGACTCGCGAGCACGTGCCGCTGCTCACGCTGAACGGAGCGTTCTGACGTCGTATTTCTTGATCCCGCCGCGCGTGGCGAGCCAGACACTCATCGCTTACCTACTTCAGCGAACAGGAATCGGGCCCATAGACGTGGATCGGGTCCATGCACAAGAGGCGAGCAATCGTATCGAGCACGAATGTCGCGCAGATCTCGATGCGGTGAGGGACACGGAAGAGATGGCCGGTGATGCCCGATTGCCACGTTGCAGTCTGCACGCTGATGGTCTCTACGTTCTTCTCGAGATCGAAGTCGAAGAAGTAGCATTCCCAGAACGTCCCGAGGCGCCGGAGGCACCCCTCACGGCCGCAGACGACGTCGAACGAGACCTCGTCGCGTGTGCCGAGGTGGAGCTCCGGGCTGCTCAAACTTCGCAGCGAGGAGAGATTGTAGTCGAACAGCGTCGGGAAGCGGATCGGTCCATTCAGTCCATTCTCGACCGGCGTGTCGAGCTCGACGACGTACTGCCATCGCCATTGGTGCCGAGGAACTGGTCGACCCCAGATAACGGTCCCCTCTAGCCCGTTGAGGTACGACTTATGATAGCCGCCATGAATTCGGATGCGCTCGAAGCGTTGGAACAGTGAGGTTACGGGCAGCATACGTTCATTCGCACATCGTCGAGATGTGAACCGAGGAATGGTGGTTTGCACGCGAATTCGATCCGTCGACGATTCTGTGAACGTCTCGCGCGGCTACGGCCCCACGTTCTAGCGCGCTGTCACGCGGTTGACATCGATGCGCGGCGGTCGCTCGCGCCGGGGAGCAGCTTCGCGCGTTCGCTTGGCGGCGGGCCGAACTACGCCGCTGTAGCGAACAAGATGCCGGCTTCGGGCAGCGATTACTTCGTCGGCGTCGCGCTGCCAGTTGCAGGCTTCGGCGCGGTCGTGGTCGCCGGCTTTGTCGCGGCGGGCTTCGTCGCTGTTCCCGTCGTCGCTGTGCCCGTCGGCGCGGGCTTCGTCGTCGGTTTCGTCGCCGTGCCGGCCGGTTTCGTCGCGGTGCCCGTGGGTTTCGTCGCGCCGGTTGGCGTCGGCGCCATCGCACCACTTGGCTTCGCGGGCGCCGCGCCCGGCGCCATCGGACCACCGGGCGCGCCCGTCGGTGCCATCGGTCCACCGGGTCCGCCTGGTCCACCGGGTCCCGTCGGACCACCCGGCGCACCGTGCGGGTTGAGCGCGCCACCAGGTGGCGTCGGTCCACCGCCGGGCTTCGGCGCGTTTGGTCCAAACGGATTGCCATGTGGATCGATCGCCGACTTCGGCTCCGGCTGCTTGCCGCTGAACACCGTCTCGATGTCCTGCTC
>Ga0070698_100007267_pt1 | contig 11997 bp, 12 predicted proteins | sample KBSK1502metaG_FD_65477 | JGI IMG/M metagenome (GOLD analysis project Ga0070698, IMG submission 65477) | Corn, switchgrass and miscanthus rhizosphere microbial communities from Kellogg Biological Station, Michigan, USA - KBS K1-50-2 metaG | ecosystem: Host-associated > Plants > Roots >...
TACCGCCGGGTAGCGACTATCTCCGGAGAGTCACTATCAGGTAAGGGTGAAAAGGTGGGGTAAGAGCCCACCGGCGACCGGGTGACCGGCCGGCCAGGTAAACCCCGCCCGGAGCAAGACCAAATAGGAGGACGTTGTAACGGCTGCTCGCCCAGTCCTCGGGTATCGGTCGCTAGAGACATCGAGAAATCGATGCCCCAGACAGATGGTCACCGTCCCGCGAAGGATACAGAACCCGGCTTACGCGCTGCTCTCGGCCCACCACAACATATTGAGTGCCGTCCAATTTCCATCGAACATGTTGTATGCCACGCCGGACGTGCAGACCGCAATTTGCGGCCCCCATTTTGCGGTCCGCGTGGAGCCGACATTCTGTATCCCCCGCGCGATCACCTCGGCTCGATCCTCGCCACGGTGGGGCGGAGCACCATGTAGTTGCAGTGTTGGTCACGCGCGCCATCCAGTCTCGAGAGCCCACTTCTCTGCCTGAACCATCAGGACCTTGATCACCTCGGTCTTTGCGTCGGCGTAGGCAACGCGATCATCGCGCCACTCCTTGGCCGCCTCAAGCTTCGCGGTGAGGTATTCGTCGCGGGCTGCTCTACTAGACCTCAGAAAGTCACGAAACAGGAGGTGTCTGCGTTCCCATGCGCTGCCGGTTGCACAGACGTGAATCTGGACCTCGCGTGGCAGACCAGAGAAGGGCCGGAAGAAGCGATGAAGTTGGTCGCGGCTCCGGAGTTGGACTCCGAGGCCTTCGATCATCGGAGCGTATGAGCTCTCGAATTCAGGGTCGGGAACGCTGACTTGAATGTCGATGACGGGCTTGGCTGCCAGACCCGGAACTGCAGTCGACCCCACGTGCTCAATGCGCTCGGCTGTGGCGCCAAGCGCGGCCGCTAAGCGATCTCGCCAGCTCTGAAAACGAGCAGGCCAAGCGGAGTCGTAGGAGACAATCTCAATCGGATCGCGCTCCGCCCGCTCGCTACCAGGAGGCGCTTGGTAGCCGGGCCACATTACAGGCAGGGCGCGGTCACGCAATGCGGTCCGCTCATCTAGCGGCAGATCGTGAGGCGCGAGTCCCCTCGGCTCAGCCACGAGCCGGTACAGGTCGATCAGAGTCACGGACGCACCTTCAGCTTCGCGGCGCTGGCGCCATACATCGAAGGCATCCGAACCGACGGACCCTTGCACGACGGGAGATACAGAGGGTTTTGATAGTCGGATGACGTAGTACTCGGCAGTGAAGCCGAACTTCGTTGCTTCGCCATAACGGGTCATGTCGGCGCTAAGGCCGGACTGGTCAATCAGTTCGCGAAAGTACTCGAAGTCGCCCGAAGTGCCGAAGTTCATCACGATTCTCCCGCCACTTCGAAGCCGGCCAGGAGCCTCCGCCATGAACCGTGTGAGGGTGCGGTACTCGGCGTCCGCGTGGCTCCGCTCGAGAAGGTCACGCGGCTCAAACCACCGAAACGGCGGATCGAAGATGATGAGGTCGAAGTCACCTTCGACTCCTTGAAACAGGTCTCCGTGCACAAAGGTGATCTGCGCGGCGAGGCCGTTACGCTCGGCGTTTGCGCGCGCGCATTCGACGGCCTCCGGGTTGACGTCCACGGCCACTACCTCGCTGCCCGCTCGCGCTGCAAGCAGCGCACTCACACCAGAACCGGTGCCCATGTCCAAAACTCGGAGGCCGGGTCCGACTTCACTTGCAACGGCTTGATGGTAGGGGTCGCCTGCCGCACTATCTGGGACCGGGAACACGTCTTCCGTGACGTGGAGCTGCAGTCCCATGAAGGAGATGTCGGCGGGCAGCTTGGCGCGGAGTGCTTCGTGGGACTCCTGGTGCCAACGGCGCAGGATTTCGGCCTTGTCGAGGGACATCCGAGGGCGGTACCGTTCACTCACTGGCCGAGAGTATGGCCTGGCAGAGTTGCCGGCCTGGGAGGCGCAAATCGATGTGTTGTCCGAGCAAGCTCGTGACCTGATCGCTGAGTACCGGCTTACTCCGAACTGGATCGAGGATGCCGTGGCCGCGGTTCCGCGCACGAGGCTGAGTGCTGCTGAAGGTGATGAATGGTCGCCGCTTGAGATTCTTCACCACGTCGCCGACTTCGAGGTAATCAACGGCGGCCGCCTGCGATTGATCCTGTCTCGTGATGGAGCGCCGATCGCTTCGGCGCACCAATTGGAGTTGCAGATGGCCGCCCCAGCGACAGCCCGGTCGGCGGCCCGATCCCTTGCTCTGTTCAGGGCACACGTGGAGGCTACGGCAGAACTGCTGGAGTCACTGACGAACGATGCCTGGCTGCGGATCGGCGACCACGAGGAGTTCGGTCGTTATCCGATCGCCGACTGGATTCGCTACCGAATCGACCACGCGCGAACGCACTGCGAACAAATACGTGCCAACGCCAATCGGTGTTGATCTTGGATTTTCTCTTCGAGTCGCTGGCTCAGCCGCGGGCGCATTCGTTCCGGACGAACTCCAGCAGCGCGATCACATCCTTTGGAGTCTGATCGAAGTGATTGTCGTCTTTGCGCCAATCCGTGGCTGTCCGAATGAGCGGAGCAAACTCGGGGCCGAGGATCTGAACTGAGGCGCGGGCCGCCTCCATTTTGGGAACGACCTTACCAGTCCGGAATGTGTACAACATTCGGCACGCTGTTAGTACTGCGAAGGCTCGTGCGCCTGGGCGCTCCAGCATGCCGGGTTTGTCACGGTACAGGCGTGTGCGACGTTCCGCGGCCATCCCTGCGGTTCGACTCAGGATCTCGTCGTCGACCGGAGTGACCAACTCTCGTATGTCCGGACCGAGTATCGCGATGCCGTTTTGCCAAAGAACTCGAAGATGAACGTGCCATCCCAGATCGAGGGGACGCGTCTGCAGGGCACCCGCGCTACCCCGCTCGACGAAACGATGTGGATTGCCGTCCTCAACAGCCCGTGCGTTTAGGTCCCGCCGTGTGACGTACACGACCTCGACTTCCTCGCCCCAGACGCGTACGGTCTGCGCAAAGGTCGCGTGGATCGACGTGAGCTCAGCAGCTATGGACTCCGTCAGCCCATCCTCCGTAACGACCACCAAGTCGATATCGCTCCGGGCTGGGTCAAAATCCCTCAGGGCGATTGAGCCGTCGAAGTAGACGCCGACAACGGAACCCCGCAGTAACCCGCAGATCTCACTCACCAGACGGTCGACAGCTCGGCGTGCCTCAGGAAACGAATCGAGCGGTTTGAGATCGAAAGCCGGTAGGCGGCAATTACGGGCTCGTCGAGCTAACAACGCGAGCAACTGATTTGGGTCGTATATCTCCCGCATTGCGCCGTTGACAACTTCCAGAGTTCCCGGATCAATTGGATCTACTCGCGCCCAATCTGGCGAGGTGATGCCGAATTCGACCTCGAGACCAGATTGAGTAGTGCCCCGACGCTCGAGGAGAGCGCCCCATGCCGCTGTCTTAATAAACCTCGTGATTCCCAGGCCCGATGCCCAGTCTTCACTCGCGACATAGAGTGAGGCATCGGTCGTGATAACCACCAGGTCGAGATCGGAATCGTCACGAGGCGCTCCCCTAGCCCACGATCCCACCAGCGCGACTGCCTTGATGTCAGGTCTGCTTTGTGCCCAAGGTGGTACTGACTTGAGGAGTCGCTCTACCTCGGACGCGCGTGGATGATTCATGACCGGTTCTGAGCTCAAGACTTACTCTCGCAACGTGGCAAGTCTGATCGGTTCATCCCCTGGCACGATCATCGAGGCTGACGGTCTTGGGTATGAGGAGAGCCAATGAGGACCAGCACGTACGATTTCGATGGGCTCCATCGCCGCCTCGCAGGTCGCTGCTTTGTTTGCGAAATCGTTGCAGGCAATCCTGACTTCACACACCACATTGTCTTCCGTGACGATCGAGCGGTCGCTTTCCTCAGCAAATACCCCCAGGTCTATGGCTACGTCCTCGTCGCTCCGGTTCGACATCTCGAGCAAGTCACCGGGGATTTCTCGGAAAGCGAGTACCTCGAGCTGCAGCAGATCGTTTACCGGGTTGCCGAGGCGCTCAGGAACGTGGTTCCGACTGAAAGGCTGTACATACTCAGTCTCGGTAGCCAAAGCGGAAACGCGCATATCCACTGGCATGTCGTTCCTTTGCCGCCAGGCGTTCCATTTGAGGATCAGCAATATGCGCTTCTCTCGAAGGGCGAAATCGTTGACCTGAATGAAGAAGAGATGACCGCGCTAGCGGAACGGATTCGCAACCAACTCGGCTAGTACGGTCGCGGCACCGCAGGAGCGCCCATTTGTCCTACAGCCGGCTGCTCAGGCGTCGCCAATCTCCGTAAAGGCCGTTGGGCAACCACCTATAGCCACGATAAACTTCTCACTCAACGGTCCCGGGGAACGCGCGAGTCCGCCATCGCGACAACCCCCTATACCCATGGGCCCGGGAGGTCCTCAATGGCAATCGATGGCGGATCGGATGGAACCGTCCAGCGCGTCCAATCGTTCTACGAACCGTTCGCCAGCTTCTCAGCATGGGCTCCGACCTCGATAAGCAGCGCCTGGGGAGACTTCCTCGCGCCGCTCGATGTGGCCCGAAAAGATGCCGCTCCCGAGGACGCTGACAAGGCGCTGGAGTTTGCCCTGCGGTCCGCAGCTCTTGAAACCGGGGCGATCGAAGGCCTGTACGCGACTAACCGGGGCATCACCCGCATGGTCGCGCTACAGGGAGCCATGTGGGAGGCGGAACTGGACAAGCTCGGGCCGGATGTTCGTGGTCACTTCGCGGCTCAGCTTGCCGCTCTGGACCTGGTTCTTGACGCGGCGACGAACTACAGGCCGATGACCCTAGTCTGGCTGCGGTCGCTTCACGCGCAGACGTGTGCGAACCAGAAGATGTACAAGCTCTATACCGCGAACGGCATCGTCGAGCGACCCCTGGAACACGGCACTTATAAGACCGAGCGAAACGCCACAACCCTCGGAGACGGAACGACCCATTGGTACTGCCCGCCTGAGCAGGTCAACCTAGAGATGACCCGACTCCACGAGGAGATGAGCATGCCCGCGTTTGAGCAGGCTCACGCCGTAGTTCAGGCTGCGTACTCACACGACGCGCTCACCTCGATCCACCCTTTATCCGACGGCAACGGCAGAACGGCTCGCGCCTTAGCGTCCGTGTTTCTTTACCGAGCGGCGCGGATCCCTCTGATCATCTTCTCGGACGACGACGAGCGCTATCTGGACGCACTCGCGGCGGCTGATGCAGGCGACGTCCAGATATTCGTCACCTACATCGAAGATCGCGCGGTCGATGCCATGGCACTTATCAACAACCGCCTACGAGAAGCCAGGCGGCCACTCGGGTCGCGAACGGCCACGCTCCGGGACCTATATCGTGCGCAGGGCAGGTTGACTACTGCTGAGGTGGTCGCTGTCGCGACTCGTCTCTACACCTATGTGTACGGCGAGCTTCCGAACGTTCTGAGGGGCCAGCTTCCGGAGGCCGAATGGTCAATGATCACGACGCCGAAGGGAGGACCGTACACGTTCTGGGATCGGCCTTACCACACTGCGTCTAACCAATGCGGGTTCACTGTGCGCCTCGAATCTCGTGACGAGCTGTTGCGCGCTGCGAGTGAGATCACTCCCTTCGTCGGGATCTCGAACGACAGGGACAATCCGTTCGCGTTCATCGTCATCGATGCAAACCGGCCTAACGTCGAGCCTCTGAGATTGAGGGTCTCTGACCTGCACCCCGCCATGTCGAAGTCCGCCCTGGAGCGCATAGACGGTTGGGTACGGGAAGCAGCAGGAATCTTGATCGACGATCTGACGAGCTCGACCAAGGCCGCACGCCAGGGTCAGGGTTACTCATGACGGGAGAGGCGCCGGAACCGGAAGATCCTGAATACCCAGGGCACACGGCGGCTTTCGCACGGCTTGTCAAGACCACTGCTAACGCTCAGCCCACCGTGCGTTCGATGGCTCCTTTCGCCGCGGACTTGGCATTGCTGACTAACGAAGAGCTCGTGCTACTGAGCCAGGTGGGTAGGTTTAGCCACCTCTTGGTTGCGCAAGAGGCGATCGCTGCAGAAGTCGCTGGCCGGACCGTCGGCGCACTGAACAGAAACGAGAACGCGGTCGATCGAAGCACGGCCGCGCTCGTTGAATTCAAAGAGCAGTCGCGGATCGCTTCCGACCGGCTGGAATCACTTATGAAGTGGCTAGTCGCCTTCACAATCGCGGTCGTCGCACTCACGGTCGTTCTCGTCGCACGCGACCTGACACGATGATCATGAATGAGTTCCAGTACGCGGAGACGGCGCTTTCCGGGCTGAAGATGCTGATGGAGGCGGCCGGGTCAGTGGGCAAGGCCTACGAACGTAGGACCAAGGGCTCGCCTGCCCAGCGGATTGGCCGGTTCGTCTATTGGGAGGTCGCCTACAACTCACTGATGGTTGACCTATCCCGCGGCCTAATGCCACCACGTGTCGTGGCGACCCGGCATGAGTGGGACCAGCCTGGACGAGCTGAGGCACTCGCACAAGTGCTCAACGGCCAGGAAACCGCGACTGTGGCCGCGCCCTACATGGAACTGGACGGCTACCGTGCGCTACTCACCAACTCCATCGGCAACATTGGTGTTCGGTTTCGCGGTGAGGGCCGAGAGGTGATCGGCCGCCTGGCGGGTCTGTTTCGGGATGCGGAGATCGTGCTCCGACGCCATCTGTTCTCCGCCGAACAACAAAAGCGTTTGGCGGCGGCGTTAGAGGAGAACCGGCCGAAGGACCCCCGACCTCTGACCGTATTGGACCGGATCACGAACGCGTCGTTTTGCGTGCCGTGGTGGGTGGTTCTAATCCCAAACGCCTGGCTTCTCTATGACCGCGTGATGAAGTCCCTTGAGCAGGGAAGGAAGTAAGGGCAGCAATGATCGACGTGGCTGAGGTCGAGGATGAGCAAAGCAACCTGCCTGTCGAGCGGCTGTCGGGCATTCCATCGGGCGGATGGCGGAAGGCCTTTGAGTCGGTGATCCGGTGGACCAACCAAAAAGGTGACAAGACGGAAGGCCTCGGTGATCCGCTTATTCCGGACAACGTCAAACAAGGGAAGTTCAAGATCGCGGGCGATCGCTTCTGTATGACTCTGATCCCTGGGAAGCAATGGGCGGACGTTAGGGCGTTCACCGAGGATGTTGCCATCGCGTATGCCAACAGAGTCGTAGGCGCGTGAGCAGGATCTCGGACTTCATCCCGCCGGGCGACGAGGCGGTCCGCCTACCGACTCCACTCCTCGCGATGCACCTCCTGCGTCTCTACGCCGTCGGCGGACCATCGCTGTACGGGCAAATCTTCCATCCGGAGAACATCTACAACCCTTCGGTTTGGGCAGATCACGACATAGGCTCAGATCGACAAGCGTTCCTACGCGCAATATCGGAGGCATGGGGTTGGCTCATGTCCGAGAACCTGATCGCGCACGGTCCAGGCCATGGATACGATTACTTCGTCACACGGCGCGGCTTGGAGCTTGCGAATGAGGTCGACCCCGTTCGCCGCGTGGCGGATGAGGCACGTCTAGCTCCGGGCCTTCATCCGTTGATCGAAGCACGGGTCCGACAGCAGTTCCTCCTCGGCGAGTATGAGCTGGCGGCATTCGCCGCGCTCCGACAAGTCGAGATCCGCGTCCGAGAGCTCGCCGGTGCTCCCGAGTCAAGTATTGGCGTCGACCTAATGAAGAACGCCTTCAAGAATGGTGGACCACTCGCGGACCCGAACTTGGACGGAGGGGAACGTGAAGCAACGATGGCGCTTTTCTGGGGTGCAATTGGCGTCTTCAAGAACACTACGAGCCACCGCCAGGTGGACTACAAGGATCCGACCCAGGCGGCCGAAGTGGTCTTGCTAGCGGACTTGCTGCTCAGGATGCTGGACGACGTAGAGAGACGTCACAGCTCTTAGAGTGTCCATTTTCCGCGCCTGCGCCACTCGCTTAACTCAGGAATGACTGACCGCCGGCCTTAGGATCGCGGCGCGCTGGCGGCTCATCGGCTTCGCTAAGAACCTACTTTCCTCTACTCGATCTCTTAAACAGGATCGAGGTCCTCTTCTGCCGCTCTGCGCGGGGCTGAAAGTGGTCTCGTCGCTCGAATGTCCGAGAAGCTGGTTATAGTTCGGCGACCATGCTGTCGCCCGACGGCCGGTGGCTCTGGGACGGTCATCAGTGGATGCCTGTCGGTGCCTCTTCAGCCGCCGGACAAGGCGCTGGAACTCTCTTCCTGGCCCGACCGTCGCGGCGTCTTGCTGCATTCGGTCTCGATCTACTCGCTTACATCGTGATCTCAATCCCATTCTGGCTTTTGGTCTTAGTAGTGGAGATCAGCGTTCTGACGCCCTACCAGACGACCCACTTGTCGGACCACGACGCGGCTGTGCTGCTGGGTGCTTTGGCTGCCTGCAGTTTGCTTAGCATCTGGTTGTATGAGACTGCGACCGCGCCGTCGCGATTGAACGGGACCCTCGGCAAGAGAATCGTCGGGATTCGAGTCGTCCGCCAAAGCGGTGCCGATCTCTCGGTGCAGCGCTGCTTCAGCCGTGCGGTGATGAAGACCTTCTCGATAGGTGCAGTAGCTATGGGCCTCCTCTGGATGGCTTTGACCCCAAACCGCCAAGCTCTTCACGATCTAGTCGTGGACTCGGTCGTAGTTGATCGAACATCGAGTTCGGGGGCCAGGGAGGTTCAGCAGCTCCCTGTTATGCCCACTTACCGCAGGACGATGCTTGTGCTGCTCGTTGCCAGCGCCGCCGCAGTCTTGATTGGATTCTTCGCTGATTATTGGCCGCTGATGCTGGCCGGCTTCGTGGTCTTCCTGGCATTGGGCGCTGTTGCCTGGCCTCTTAGATCAAGAGCCGCACGCGAGAGTTCGCTTGGACTGCAAGAAGCGGCCCGCCCCTACCTAAGCTCAGAGTCGCCTTTGCTGATTGCGGTCGGCGAACGTCGCCTTTGGTCAACCGGAACGGGTGTGGTGATGACGCTGTTGCTCGGTTGGGTCTCTATCTTGATCAGAACGTTCGCCGCTCAGCGCCTTATGGTCGCTTTGACTCCGAGCAGTCTCGTCCTCATCGAGTTGGACAGAACGAGCCGCGCCAAGGGCCTCTTGGCGAAATACCCGCGGTATGCCATCACTGTCGCCTCATGCCGAAGTGGCGTTGGGAGCCGAGAACTGGATATCAAGGCGCCCGATCAGGAAATCCCCGTGATCTTCCGCGGGATTTGGGCGCCGCGCGCCAAGGAGCTACAGACTCAGCTTGGCGCATAGGTCGCCGCGGAAAGGACAGAACGCGCTGGCGTGACCTCTTCTTGGCGTTGACATCTGAGGGCGTTCATCGCGTTGGTGTGACGCGCTGGGGCAGGGGGACAGAAGGTTTTGGGTACCAGTACCCATTTGGTACCCAACCGCATCGTGCCGCAGCGTGTCGTTAGGTGTCGTCCCGTATTCCGGACGGCCAATCTGAATTGGCGAAAAAAGAACCCGGCTTAGGTCTGCTCTCGGCCCACCTTCTGTATCCCTAAAACCGCGTGTTGCGGGCCGCCGCTTGCGGTCCCTGCTTCGCGGCACCCATGGGGCAGCATCCAATAACCCTGAAGCCAGGCCTGCGACGCCACAGGAGGTCGCGCAACTACCTTCTGTGTTCCCGGTGAGGCCCTCCTCAGGTTTCCTCGCTGAGCTCTCACAGACGCTGGATTCGCTCTCCCATGGGCCGTCCAAACACCGCCGGATGAAAACCAGTCATCTGACTGAAGCGATCGCGTTGCTCGCTCCGAACAATGGGTTAGATTCCTGCAACAAATGGCAACCAAGGAAAAAAGATGGATACGACTGGGGATGGCGAAATGACCGCAATGCTTGCGAGGCTTGGAGGTGCGTGGGGTTGGATCGTGGCCTACGGCGCAGCCACCGCGCTGGCTGGCGTCGCAGCGCTCTTATGGCCGAGCTCCACCTTGGTGGTCATCGCGATCATCTTTGCGGTTCAGCTCCTCGTGGGAGCGGTCTACCAATTTGTCTTCGCGTTTGCGGTTCCGAACGAGAGCGGATGGCTTAGAGCCCTCTTCGCGCTGCTGTCCATCTTCTCTTTCGTAGTTGCGATCTATTTGTTTGCTCACGTGGGTCTGACGCTTTTGGTCCTGGCGACCGTGATCGGCATCTACTGGATTGCGCTCGGCATCATCGAGCTGTTCCTCGCAATCGGACATTCAGAGGTCCGGTGGCGGCCATGGATCGGGATCACAGGCATCCTCAGCATTGTCGCCGGCGGGGTGGTGGTGATTTTTCCGGTCTCGTCTCTTTTCTTCCTCACGATCTTTCTCGGTTTCTGGCTTGTCATCTTCGGTTTGACGCTGATCGTCAGGGGGTTTGGGCTCCGATCGGCGGCGCACGTGACGAAGCCGATGGCCCCACGCTCGGTGGCGTAATCGATGTCCGAGCTAAGCAGTCAGCTCATCGACGTCGAGCGCCCCGCGCAGTTGATTGCGCGAGGTGATGCCGAGCTTGGGGAACAGCCGATAAAGGTGAAAACCGATGGTGCGGTGCGAGAGAAAGAGGCTCTGACCGATCTCGCGGTTAGACATCCCGGCGGCAGCCATCTGAGCGATCTGAAGCTCCTGAGGAGTGAGCCGATCCGAAGCTCTCGGCAAACGCTTAGGACTGTTCTCGCCAGAGGCTCGTAATTCGCGGCGCGCCCGTTCGACCAGCGGAATGGCGCCTATCGCCTGGAATGCGTCACGAGCGGCGCGCAGCGGCCCGCGTGACTCGGCGATGCGCCGTTGCCGTCGTAGCCACAGACCGTACGCCAGCTGGCCGCGCGCGACCATGAGGGGGAGGCTGGTGTCCTCGGTGATCGCTGCCTCGAATAGCGCCTCGGCTTCGACATCAGGGGCGACTAGTGCGCGCGCATACCTCAAGCCAATCTCGAGCACGGGAGACCGCGATTGTGCAGCCACCGGCTCGAGCGTCGCGATCGCATCCAGAGCATCTAGCTCGTGGCCGCTTTGAATCGCAGCTTCGACAAGATCGGCGGCCACCCAAAACCGGGCGTACATGTGGTAGGCGATGTCTTTGGGATTGGAGATGCGCTTTAGGTGTTGATAGGCGACCGAGTGATCACCACGAAGGAGTGCACTCCGTCCTCGGGCGAGCTCGACCAGCGCGAGTAACGGGTTGGCGCCCATGGGCAACAGCACGCTTTCCGCTTCCTCGGCCAGCGACTCGGCGCTCTCGAAGTCGCCGCGCAAGGCGGTGAGAGTTGCTTCCGCAAGGCGCGCCGCAGGGGCCCAACGGTGCAGCCCAATTTCAGTGGCGAGAGCAACCGCCTCATGGGCGAGGGGCAAACCGGAGGCAATATTCCCGAGGTGTACCGCGGCCCAGGCTTGCTCGGCAAGTGCCTCGGCCAGCAAGAGAGGCCGGGCCTGCTGGCGCAGAATTGGTATGGCCGACGAAAACATCCGATAGGCGAGATCGAAGATCCCGAGCGCTTGAGCCGCCTGCCCGAGTACAACAGCCGTCATTGCGTCCGTTACGGCCTCAGCCGTCAGACGTCTGACTGGCTCCAGCAAGATCGCCCCGCGCTCGACAGGTGCTGCCAACGCCAGAGACATGATCAGATGTGGGTCGTCGCGCTCGACCTCTAGCCGGTCCAGAGCGCCAACCACAAGCTCTCGAGTTTGGCGGTCGACATTAGTCCACCAGAGACGGAGCGCAGCCTGCGAGAACAGCCTCAGCGCGAGTAGTGAGTCTCCGGACGATCTGGCCTCGTCAGCCGCACGCACAAATGAACGAGTCTGTTCGGAGCCGGACCATGAAGGGCCATAAACGTCCCGGAGCCACGCAAATAGCGCCCGGCGCGCTGGGTCGAGATCTGCGAGGTTGACGGACGCGAGAAGCCTCGCAGCGATTTCTTGGCCCCTATCGGCTCCGAGTGCGATCTCGGCCGCTTCC
>Ga0070698_100007268_pt1 | contig 11994 bp, 9 predicted proteins | sample KBSK1502metaG_FD_65477 | JGI IMG/M metagenome (GOLD analysis project Ga0070698, IMG submission 65477) | Corn, switchgrass and miscanthus rhizosphere microbial communities from Kellogg Biological Station, Michigan, USA - KBS K1-50-2 metaG | ecosystem: Host-associated > Plants > Roots >...
AATTCAATCTGAACAGATCTTACGTAAGCTGTTATTTCAATGATACAAGCTATGTATGGCTTTTATTTAATGATTGTAGCAATGGTCGGGGTTATTTTGCCAGAATCCCTTTTAATAAAAGTCAGAACATTCAAAGAAAAGGAAGTGCACTTAATAAGTTTGATCCCAGGTTTGCAGTAGCCGATGGATTAGTTGCTTATACTGATAAAGGAAATATTTTTGTTGAAGATATGGCCACCGGCAAAAAAGCAATGATGACATTTGGAAAAATGCTCGCTGATCTTGATTATGACGCCATGCATGAGTTTATCGATTCAGTAAACATCAGCCCTACCCGTATATGGGCAAAAATCCTGAGAGGAAATAACTGGGAGACAGTTGAAAAGAATATTACATTAGAATGATTTTGGGATTTGAAATTTGTTATTTGTAATTTGAATTAATGTGGGAACCCTACAAAAAAGGATTTAAAGCTTACCTGCAACTTGAAAGATCTCTTTCAGGAAATTCAGTTGAAGCATATATGAGGGATATTGAAAAATTCACAGACTATCTTCAGCACTCAGCCACATTAAAAAATCCTTCCGAAATTAAATTACCAGATCTGCAGCACTTTATTAAATGGATCAGTGAGTTGGGAATGTCGCCAACCTCGCAGGCAAGAATTATCTCAGGTATAAAATCATTTTATAAATATTGTTTGATAGAGCATATCAGTAAGAATGATCCCACTACCCTTCTTGAGGCGCCAAAGCTTAAAAAAACATTGCCTGATACTTTGAGCTTCGATGAAATTGAAAACATCATCGCACAGATAGATCTTAGCAAACCGGAAGGTGGCCGAAATAAAGCCATGCTGGAAATGCTTTATAGTTGTGGTCTTCGTGTAAGTGAATTGGTAAATCTTAAGCTATCGCAATTATATTTTGATGTCGGTTTTATCAGAGTGCTTGGCAAAGGCGATAAAGAAAGATTGGTACCAATCGGAAGCAGTGCAGTTAAATATGTGAATATCTATCTTAAAAAAATCCGTGTGCATATTTCTGTAAAACCGGGCAATGAAGACATTGTTTTTCTCAATCGCCGCGGAAGCAAGCTTACAAGAGTAATGATATTTCTTATTATAAAAGAGCTTGCAAAAAAGGCAGGAATAAAAAAAACAATTTCTCCGCATACATTCCGCCACAGCTTTGCAACGCATTTGGTAGAAGGTGGCGCCAATCTTCGTGCCGTTCAGGAAATGCTCGGGCATGAAAACATTACAACAACACAGATCTATACCCATCTTGATCGTGAATTTTTGCGAAAGACCTTAGAGCAATTTCACCCGGCGTTTAAGTGATTTTTATTTTATGTAACCAGCTGTATTGCTACTATTAAAGGTCTCTTGCGTCGCACGCTTGTACTACAGCAATTCTATTCGACAATGAAACGTGAGACGTCAAACGTCAATCTGCATTCACATTTCACGTTTCACTTCTCACAAAAAAGAACCCCCGCCGATGCAGGGGCTTTTGTGTTATGGCAAAGAAAAGATTACAAAAGGTGAAAGATTGAAATTTGAAATTAAAAAAGGAAATCTCAATTTGCAAGCAAGATTTCCTAAGTAGAATTACTTTTTATTGGATGATGATCTTTTCTGAATGCTTTTTTCCTGACCTTTTATTTGTCATTCGAAGAAAATAGACACCGGTTGTAGTCATCGGAACGCTAAATGAATTGAATTGATTTTCTGTTTCAAATACTACGGTTACAGAATGGATTATTTGCCCTTCCTGGTTTATTAGATCAGCCCGGTATTCTCCGGCTTCTGTATTATTCAATTTAAGTTTTAATAAACTACCTGCTGAAACAGGATTAGGATAAGCTTTAAAGAACTTAGAAGAAGTGTCCCTAAAAATTCTTTGAAACAATTTTACCGGCTCTTTTTTACTTTTTCGCATTCTCCCAACTACCACTACTCCTCCTGCAGTACTTTGTAACATTGGAGACAGCTCCACATTAGAGCAGCTTATCTTTCTATTTGTATCAATTGTAATCTCCTTAGTTTCAAAACCAACACAAGAAAAAACAAGTGTTGCTGGCGATTTATCTATGGGATCGATTTTGAAATTTCCATTTACATCTGCGGCTACACCAAGCCTGGTTCCCTTTATAGTAACAGAAGCGTATGGAATGGCTTGCCCTTTTCTATCTACCAATCTACCGGTTATTTTTTTTAATTTATTCGTATCTGATTTATAGCAGCTTTCGTTTAAATTATTTAAAACTTTCTTTGAATCAACTAAAACTGTATCTCCCATTAGTCTTGGTTCTCCTTGCGATTTTGCTTTTGATGTAAATAGAAAGGCAGGTATAGCTATTTGAAAGAAATATCTTACCCATGGAAGTCTTTTTCTTGGAATTTCAAAATCCCTTTCTAATTGATCATTATAAAATCTGCCACAAACAGAGCCGGTGGATTGCTTTTTAAAAAAAGCAATTAACTGTGCATCACTCATGCCCGTGAAATCATGAACAGCTTTTTGACAAGAATCACAAAAACGTCCTTTATCAACAGGCGTCATCTTATTCCAATCCTCATGACAAGGTTCGGGAATTTGCAGTTGAAATTTTTTTGCCATAACCAAAGTTTTATTGAATGATCAATTTTTCTGTTTTGATAAGTTTATCGTTTTCATCAATAAGTTGAATGAAATAAGTGCCGGCAGCCAATTGAGCATTTATAGAATAACTTATATTGTTCATTCCTTTTATTGCTTCATATTCTTTTGTTCCAACTGACCTGCCATCCAAAGAAAATAGTTTTAGCGTTATCTTTCCTTGCTTTGCATTTTCAAACTCAATATTTACTTGTTGTGAACGGAGAACTGGATTGGGATAAAATTTTAGCTCTCTTTGAACACCTTGAGCATTTAATTTATCAATAGAAGTATTTCTCATGGTTTTTATTTCATCAATAATATATGTTTTCAGAGATGCATTCATAAAAGCAGTGAAAGTTTCGTAACCGATGTTACTCACACGCAACTCATATTTTATTCCGGGTCTAATTTTATTTATTGAGACCTGTCCCAGCGAATCTGCTAACAATCGAATTGTATGTTGCTTACGTTTTCCATAAATAAAATCGACAGTTGCAGCAGGAAGAGGTTCGCCACTTACTGCATCTCTTATTCTAATTGTTCTTTGATTTGATTTTTTAGTTGTTATAATGATAACACCAGATATACCACGACTTCCAAATAATGCGGTTGCCTCAGTACCTTTTAATATTGTAATGGCTTCAATATCGTTAGGATCAATATTTTTTACATCAACTTCCTTTTCGATTTTCCCATCAATAATATAAAGAGGTCTGTTGCTAATGACAACGCCGCATCCAATTCGGATTTTAGTAGTATCTCTTTTTTCAACAACAGGAGGCTTATAAAAACAATTTGTACGTGACAATATCTCACTAAAAAAAATGCTATCGTACGAAATTTGTCCGAAACTATTGAACGAAAAAAGAATGGCAATAAGGCTAAAGAAGTAAAATTGTCTCATAATAATAAGTTTGGTTTAAAGAAGTCCCGCAAAAACGAGGCTCGTATTGACTGTTTATGGAATACTAATTTTTTGAAACTGGCTTTGAATCCGATTCTTCTTCCGTCTCTTCTTTATTCGAAGCCATTAGACCTGCCGCAGAAACAAGTTTGATAAATTCTTTTCTGTAACCTTCCTTATCTTCCCCTTTGGCTTTTTTAGCAAGATTGATCACTTGTGTAAAGCTTGCATCTGATTTATATCCTGAATTACGAAGCAATAAACCAAACTCGGCGACAGCAGCAGCAAATCTGTAATTATCACTTGTATTTTCAAGTTTACTATTATTGCCCATCACAGGGTGTTCGATCAGGCTGCTTACATCCCCATCGGGTTTTTTATAACGAAGCTTAATATTCATGATCTCGCCATTTTTTGCTGTAGCAGTAACTGAACTTTTATCCTTTTGATAGCGCAGTTTATCTACCTTTTCTAAAAAGCTGCTTTTTACTCCAATTGGTATCACTTCGTACAAAGCAGTAACCGTATGTCCGCTTCCTAATTCACCGGCATCTTTTTTATCATCGTTAAAATCTTCTTTTGCAAGCATCCTGTTCTCATAACCAATAAGACGATAACCTTGTACTTTTTGCGGATTAAACTCTATCTGTAGCTTTACATCTTTTGCTATTGTAAATAGTGTGCCGCCAAATTCATTTACCAATATTTTTTTTGCTTCATTAATGCCATCGATATATGCATGATTGCCGTTCCCTTTATCAGCGAGCTTCTGCATTTTATTATCCTTATAATTTCCCATGCCATAACCCAAAACTGTTAGAAACACTCCGCTTTTTCTTTCTTGCTCTATCATTCTTTCCAGGTCATCATCACTGCTTACACCTATATTAAAATCTCCATCTGTACAAAGGATAACACGATTATTCCCTTTTTCTACAAAATTTTCCTTCGCAGTCTTGTACGCAAGTTTTATTCCTGCACCGCCGGCAGTTGAACCACCTGCTTCAAGCCTGTCAATTGCGTCTTTGATCTTTGTTTTTTCTGCACCACTTGTTGATGGCAACACCAGGCCAGCATTGCCCGCATATACTACGATCGATACTTTATCTTGTTCTCTTAGCTGATCTACCAATAATTTCATAGATGATCTTACCAACGGAAGTTTATTTTCAGACATCATTGAACCTGAAACATCAATTAAGAAAACAATATTTGATGCCGGGAGAGTTTCAACTGGAATTTTTCTTCCTTGCAACCCTACCAACACAAGCCGGTGATCATTATTCCATGGACATTCTGACATTTCTGTATATACTTCAAACGGATGCTCATTTTTTGGACCATCATAGTCGTATTTAAAATAATTAATCATTTCTTCAATACGTACTGCGCCAGCAGGCGGTAATTGATTGGACTCGATATACCGGCGAACATTACTATATGAAGCTGCATCCACATCAATAGAAAAAGTAGAAAGAGGATTATCATCAACTTTTAAAAAGCGGTTTTCAATAATCGCATCATAATCTTCGGTATTAAATTCCCTGCCAGTAGTATCTGCCATTCCATTTCTTCCATTTGTAATTAGATCTCCATAATTTTTATTTGAATTTGTAATTTGTATCCCAGGCACCTTTCCGCCTAGAGCCGGAGAATAAAATTGATCATATCCATTGGATGGTGTTGCGAAACCTCTTATCCTTATAGAGCTGTAAGAAGTTACACGTGGCGATTTTTTTACTCCAAGACCAGAAGTAACAACTACTTCAGTTAAGTTAGATCCTGAAGCGCTTAATGCTACGGAAACTGTCTCATTACCTTTCAACTTTATTTCTTTAGTATTATAACCAACCGAAGTAATAACAAGAGTGGCTTCAGCACTTGAAACAATGAGCTTGAACTTACCTTTATCATCGGTCGACGTTCCATTTTTTGTTCCTTTTTCCATAACAGAGGCAGAAGGTATCGGCTTGCCGGCATCGTCATTGATCACTCCGCTTACGGTAAAATCTGCTGTGGGGCTGAAGGCTGCCAATGAAATAAACAAAGGTGCCAGGTAGATCAATAGCTTTTTCATAAACAAGTTTAAATGAAGGATGCCCCTATTTTCACAATTACATAAACAGATTCCAGCGTTTTTCTTGCTAATTTTAACCATTGGCTTTTTTAAAAAATATATCATCCGCTAACCAAAGCGATACTGAACTGGTATTCGCCTACCGGCAATCAGGCGATCTGAAAGTATTGGGTGAATTATATCAACGATATATGGAGCTTGCGTATGGCGTTTGCCTGAAATATTTGAAAGAACCTGAACTGGCCCAGGATGCAGTAATGCAGATATTTGAAGAACTGGTATCAAAATTGAAAAAACATGAAGTGGATAATTTTCGGGGCTGGCTGCACCAGGTGGCAAAGAATTATTGCCTGATGCAGCTTAGAACGCCAAAGAACCTAAAAATAGTAGCACTTCCGCCATTACTTATGCAATATGAAGAAGATGTGCATCTGAATGGCGTGATGGAAAAGGAGGAAAATTTCCAAAAATTGGAAAAATGCATTGCCTCTCTTTCCGATGAGCAAAGAACGATGATAAAACTATTTTATCTTGAAGGGAAATGTTATAACGAGATCGTTGAAATAACCGGGTTAGAATGGAATCATGTGCGCAGTTCTATTCAAAACGGCAGGCGAAATTTGAAGTTATGTATGGAAAAACCGGAAACAGCGAATAAACAAATTTAGAAATTTTGAAACTGAAATAATAAGTGCCAGAAGAAAATAACATAAAGAATTTTACAGCATCTGATATTGAAAAATACTGGAACGGCAAACTCAGTGCTGCAGAAATGCATGCGATTGAAAAAGCAGCAATGGATGATCCTTTTCTTGCCGACGCATTAGAAGGCTATAAGAATATAAATTTAGCCGATGCAGGTTTAGATACATTGAAAGAAAGAATTGATAAAAGAGTTGGTGCTTTTGTGCCTGTTATAAATTTAAAACGAAAAAGATTTACATGGGTAAGAGTAGCAGCAGCGATCATTATTATCGTAGGAGTAGGCTTGTTGGTTCAGCAATTAGTTTTTAATGACCAAAAAAAGAGTTCAATTGTTAGTTTAGAAAAAACAAAGAAAAAACTCGAAACTGCTACAAATGATAATCTGCAAAAGCCGGATACTGCCAAAGATGTATCCGCACAATCTGGTACGCTGACGACCAAGTCTCAGCAAAAAATTATTATTAGTCCGAATGCAGTCACTTCGAATTCAACTCCAACACTTGACACAAATAATAATGATTATAGGTTAGTTGACAAGCTCACAAAAAAGGAAGGTGAGAGTGCTTCAATTAGCAGTTCACAAGTTGTTGCAAGTGCTGAAAGAAAAGATGAATCCTTAAAAGAGAAAGCCGATTTTGGAAGAACCGTTAATGATAGCACCAAAACGCTAACTGATAAAAAAGTCGATGCAGCAATATCAGTCGCAAAACCAAAAGCCAACCAAACATACTATGATAATGATAGATTTTTTAATGGGATTGCTTTAAACAATAAGTATAATTACAGGGTAGTAGATGCGCAAAATAATCCCGTGCCTTTCGCGAATGTGATGAATACCCGTGACAATGTTGGCACATACACTGATATCAGGGGTAACTTCAATCTTGTTTCGAGTGATAGTGTTTTACATGTCCAGATAAGATCACTTGGTTATAATGCTGCCAATTATAAACTTGTTCCATCTAATGTTCAATCCGGCTACGATGTTTTAAAAGGCGACCTGGTTTTAAAAGAAGATGACGGGATAAAAAGATTTACACAACCAAATAGAAAAGTAGTAAGCAGTGTTTCAAGAAAGGACAGCGCTGATATTCAGGAACCAGAAGTCGGCTGGGGAAATTATAATACTTATGTAGCTAACAATATTCAAATACCTGAAAATATCCGTCCCAAAAATACCCGCAGTGATGTTGAACTTAGTTTTGATATTGATAAAACAGGCCAACCGGTAAATATTAAAGTAACCAAATCATCCCAATGCAAAGAGTGTGATGAAGAAGCTATCCGGCTTTTAAAAGAAGGTCCTAAATGGAAAAGAAAAGGAAAGAAATCCAAAACAACTATCTCAATAGCTGTAGATCAAAAGTGAGATGATAACTGACCAGATGATAGATAATAGCTATTGTAAGAATTGGAATTTAATAACTATCATCTAAAAAATTATCCTCCCTGCCTACCGGCAGGCAGGTATCATCTATTCCCCTACCTTTGTCCTCCTAAAACTACTCTCATCATGAAAAAAATCTTTTTCCTAGCTATTGCTTCATTTATAATTTTTTCAACCGAAGCACAACTAAATACTCCGCAAGCCAGCCCAACAGCTGAGGTAAAACAGAACTTTGCTTTATCAAGCATTGAAATTTCGTATTCACGACCTGGAGTAAAGGGCCGTAAAATTTTTGGCGACCTTGTTCCTTACGGAAAAGTTTGGAGAACCGGCGCTAATGGTGCAACAACGGTTACTTTCGGTGAAGATGTAACGATAGGTGGTAAGAAAATAGCCGCAGGCAAATACGGCCTACTTACAATTCCAGGCGAAACTGAATGGACATTTATCATTACAAAACAATTGGATGTTACAAGCCCTGCAGCTTATAAGCTAGACCAGGACGTAGTAAGAGTAAAGGCAAAACCAGAAACGCTGCCATTTTCAATTGAAACGATGATGATCAATATTGACAATATCAAAAGCAATAGCTGTACTATTGGATTAGTATGGGATAATGTTTTTGCAGGCTTTGATGTAACGTCTGATGTTGAAAGTAAGGTAATGGAACAGATCAAAAACACAATGGAAAGTGATAACAGGCCTTATTTTGCTGCAGCTCAATATTACATTGATAATGGTAAAGACCTGAACAAAGCAGTAGAATGGCTTGATAAAGCTTATGCACAAAACCCTGAGGCATTCTGGGTACTATATCAAAAAGCCCGTGCTCAAAAAATGCTTGGTAAAAAAGCAGATGCTATTGCCACTTCAAACAAATCAATTGAGATCGCAAAAAAAGCAAAGAATGATGATTATGTGGCTTTGAATGAAAAGCTGCAAAAAGAAATGAAGTAATATCTTTTCTAAAATTATTTATAAACCCTGCTATGGCAGGGTTTTTCTTTTTGTCATCATTGGTTGCAAAAGGAGTGCAAAAAGAACGACGCCAATTGCGCCAATAGGATTTAACCAAAGAAAGCTTAATCCTATCAATTTTAATTTAGCAGGAATATAAATAGCAAAAATGATCAATTGAGTGATAAGTGTGGCATAGAATACAGCGGAACCACTTGTGATCTTTTTAAAAAATAATGCAACAAGAAAAACACCGAGAATAGGCCCGTAAAAGATCGACCCCAGTTCGTTTACTGTTTCAATAAGACTGTTCCCAATATTGTAAGAATACATGGCAACAACAACGCAAAAGATCCCCCACAAAAGTGTGTAGCGCTTAGACATTTGATATTCCGCTTCGTTGGTGATTTCCTTTTTTGAAAAACGCCGATGAAAATCCACCATGGTGCTTGAAGCAAGAGAATTAATAGCGGCAGCAATGCTGCCCCATGATGCCAAAAAAATTATAGCGATCAATAAACCTACCATTCCCTTCGGGAGATTGTCAACTACAAACCGAAGAAAAATATAATTGGTATCACTGGTATCTCCTTCAATTTTTTCGGTTTGCATCCATGTCTTTACTTTTTTACGAATACTGTCTGATTGATGTTGCAGATGACTCAGCTCAACTGCTTTATTATTTTTCTCTTCTTTTGAATCTGAATTCGCATAAAGAACAACGGTGGATTTTTTTTGTTCAGACAGATCGTTGTATGTTTTCTGTGCAAAAGCCAATGAATCCTTATGCGACGTGTTTTCTAATTTATTTAATTGCGTCTGGTTAAAAAATAATGGCGCATTATTAAATTGATAAAATGTAAACACTAAAGCTCCTATAAGTAAAATAGCAAATTGCATTGGCACTTTTACAAGACCATTCATTAGCAAGCCCATCCTGCTTTCTGTAAGTGATTTTGCTGTAAGATATCTTCCTACCTGGCTTTGATCAGTTCCAAAATAAGAAAGAGCAAGAAAGAATCCGCCGATGACACCACTCCATATATTATACTTATCTCCCCAATCAAAACCATTTCCTTTTTCAAAACCAGTTGTAATAACATTCAACCTTCCGAGTTTACCACTAACCTGCAAGGAATCAATAAAACCAACACCTTCTGGCAACATATGTACAACCATATAGGCAGCCAAAAACATTCCTGCAAAAATGATGATGAGTTGCAGTTGCTGCGTATAAGCAACTGCTTTTGCGCCGCCGCTAAGCGTATAAATTATCAACAAACCACCCATGAATAAATTTGTCCAGTAAATATTCCATCCTAATAAAGCGGAAAGAATAATTGATGGAGCAAATATGCTGATGCCTGTTGAAACACCTCTTTGCAATAAAAATAAAAACGAAGTGAGTGTTCTTGTTTTTCCATCAAACCTGTTTTCAAGAAATTCATAAGCAGTATAAACTTTCAACTTGCTGAAAATGGGAACGAAAAAAATACAGATGACTACCATTGCTAATGGCAGACCAAAATAATATTGAACAAACCGCATTCCATCGGTATATGCCTGACCGGGTGCAGAAAGAAATGTAATTGCACTTGCCTGTGTACCCATTATACTTAGCAATACCAATCCCCAGGGCAGGCTTCTGTTAGCAAGGATATAACCATCAAGGTTGTGGGTAGTACGGCTTCTGTACAAACCATAAGCAATTATCCCGGTTAATGTAGCGGCAAGTATTATCCAATCAAGTTGGCTCATGAAAAGGCTTTGGTAAAAAGACTAAACAAGATGATAAGCAGTATAAGAAAAGCAATGACGAATACATACCATTGATTCCACGATTTGAATAAAGGTATTTTCTCATTGCTTTCCTGCATACTCAACTATTTATTGCAATTATTTTTTTCTAATTAATCCTGAAAGTAAAAGCCCCAATGCGAGACCGATCAATAATCCAACAGTCACTCTTTTAATCAAAAATCCAAGAACGAGTCCAATTACGACAGTCAAAATCACGGCCATTGTTCTTCTTGTGTCATTTGCTGAGCCACTCATTAAAACGCTTTTTTCTATTTAATGTACTCCTACGCTAAAGCTCCGGAGGATAAACAATATTTTAAAATGCTTTTTTTCTGTTTAATGCAATAAGATTTGCCAGCAATCGATATGCACCGGGTACACCCGCAGGCAACTCTCTGAAAAATACAAGTCCTGTATATGTAAAATATCCACGGCCGTATTTTGCGATCAGCAAACTGCCATCGTCAGATTTTTCGCCGGGATCATTCATGGCAAGTATCTTTTCAAATTTCCCAGCAGAATCAACAGCATCATAAATACTTCTTTCCTGTATCCAACCTTTAAAATCATTCTGATTTATTTTGTTTGGGAAATTCAGCGCTGGATGTTCAGGTTTTAAAAAAGTAACAGTTGCGTTTTCATCAGTTACCCTGTTTTGTGTTATTGTAAAATCATAGGGCCCGATTTTAGCTCTCACATTGCTTATGAAATTCCTGGTATTGTATTGTACAATTAGATTTCCTCCCTGTTCGACATATTTCATAAGTTTATCATAATAATTGGGCAACCAGTCCAACGTATTATAAGCCCTTACTCCAACAATTATCGCATCAAATTTGTCTAATGGGTTTTTAGAAATTTCTTTTTGATTTAATCGGTTTACTTCAAAACCCATTTGTTCTAATGCTTCGGGAACTTTATCGCCTGCACCAACGATATAACCGATCTTTTTGCCATAAGTTTCAACATTCACAACTTTCAAAGCTACATCTGCATCGTGAAAATAATTAATAGCAGGAATGTGATCGTATTTTATTTCATGCTTATCACTTTTAATTAAATTATTCCCGAAAGTATCAGTAACTGAAAATAAAACATTCAATGATGATTTGATATTATTACCATTATAATCAAATCCCAATGTCTGATTTTTTGAAATGACACGGATCTTTTGTGTTGTAAAAGAAAAATTGGTCAATGGTTTCATGTCACTTTCAGAAAGAGCAACAATTTTTCCTGTAAAATCTTTTTTCAATCCTTTTAATGAAACGTTGCCAGTTGCTTTCTCATTTCCATTCATGATGATCTTCAGATCCTCAGAAGGTGTTATGAGAACAGGAGGAACAACAACCAATGGCCAATACAACTCACCTCTTACCGGGTCAGTAAATTTATACTTCACCGCTCTTGAAAAATTAAAATCCTCTCCTTCAATATTTATTTTAACATTGAGAATATAAGCCGGTTGTATATCAGGAATACCAATCCTGGTTTGATCATTTACATTATAATAGCCGGG